>Ga0172381_10001854_pt1 | contig 24164 bp, 7 predicted proteins | sample Leawel6488metaG_FD_119754 | JGI IMG/M metagenome (GOLD analysis project Ga0172381, IMG submission 119754) | Leachate microbial communities from a municipal landfill in Southern Ontario, Canada - Leachate well 64-88 metaG | ecosystem: Engineered > Solid waste > Landfill > Unclassified | place... | reverse complement strand
ATAATTACCTATAATTGGACCATTATTAACTAACTTATCGTCAACTTTAACATTACTTGATTTATTTAAAACTTTATTTGTATTATACAGTCTAAGCAGTAATTCAGGTACACTTCTACCAGCACTATTAGTATCCCATGAAGCTCCTTGTACAGCATTAGTTAATAAATTAGCTGTTTCTTTATGTTTCAAGTATTCATTTAATATTCTAACTTGAGCTTTCATAAAAGGTTCAATATGTAAATTAGAACTCACACCTTCTTTCCTTTTAATCTCTTTAGATTTATTAACATTTAATTCTTTACCTAAAGTAATATATTTGGATAAATTTTCAATTGTGAAATCTTTATCTTGTGGTTCAGCATTATTACCATATTTATTTAGAATAATTTTTCTTACTTCACTATCAGCTAAAGTTTCAGATCTCCAATATCCTTTACCTCTATTATTAACAAATTGTTTATTAACAGCTTTAACTTTAGACTTACCAACAGATTTTAAGTTTAAGTAATCATATATAATAGGTTGATTAACAAAATACATTATATTTTTAGTTGGTACACCTGCCATTGTTAAATATAAAACTACATTTAAAGTTTCTAAATTAACATTTAGATCAAACATTCTAGGGTCCTTAGCAGCATCCACAGCTTCAGAAATCCACTGTCTTAATATATCTGCAATATTACCTTTATTCAAATCTAATTCCTTTCCTAATAGAATATTACCTTCTGAATCAGAATGATGCGGCATACTAATTTTATTTAATTCACCCTTTTCATTATATTTAGAAATAAATAAATTAGATTTTTGTGCTAGAATATGAAATGGACTTGCTAATGCAGTTATACCAACAGCTTGTTTAGATGATAAGAATCTATCTGCAACATTAGTTAGGTTAATCCTATCTATAATGTCTAATATGTCACCCTTATCTCTCTTATTACCAGTTCTTAATTCATGTATCTCATTAACTAAATTAGTAATGATATCTTTTGTATCATCTAAAGATTTAGTTAAATTATTATAATTAGAAGGATGTAAAATTATTTCTCTCTGTATTGCAGTAATCCTATTCTCAACTTGTTGTTTATTAAATTCAAGTTTACTTAATTTCTTACCTGAAAAATCTTTTAAATAATCTTCATATGTTAAATTCTTAGATATATATTGAACTTCACCTTTTTTATTGTAATAAACATAAGGTAAATACACATTTAATTTATCAATATCATAGTCACTACCGGCTTTCTTAACAATAGCAGATGGTAATACTATAGTATCTCCTTCAGATTCAGGTAAGAATCCAATTACTTTAATAGCCTCTATTGAGGCTAGCCCTTGTGTAGGAATCCTAAATGCTATACCATTTAAAAGAATTTCATTTAACTTCTCTATTGGAATATTCTTATACATATTAGGTAACATTACTTCCATAGAACCAATCTTACCATCTTTATTTATATAGGCTTTTAAATCCTCAGAAGATTTCAATGAGCCATTCTCAGCATCATATGTTCTTAACCCAGATGATTCATGTAATGTACTAGGTTGTTGATAAAATGCACCTCCATTATTCTTCTGTTTAATAACTAATGAATCATTTAATGCGAATATAGCAGATTCAAATTTCTGTCTATTTAATAATCCATCTATACCAAGAGTGTCATCTATGAAGTTAATAGATTCATATGTATTATCATCCATTCCTCTTGCATCAGCAAGTTGTTTTAATCTATCTTTAAACTTAGTATAATCTTTAACTATATAGTTACCTTCTTCATTTTGAACTATATCTAATTCTTTTAAAAGTTGCTGTTTACCTAAATTTAATCTCTCACCATTTAATTTTATGTATTCATCAACAATTTCTTTTAAATCAGAGAAATCTTGTTTAATATTACCATCCGAATATAGATAAGATAATATTTGTTTCATCATCTGAGTACCATAGATAACACCATGTTTATTTTTAAATCCTGTATCTAACTGAATACCCCAATTCTCAACATAAGTATTTTGAGTAATAGCATTAGCATTTTCTCCTTCAAATACTAAGTTGTCTAAATTTAATTCATATTTACCAGGATTAGATTTAGATTCTACATATAATTGATTAGTCTTACCATTAGAATTAACTTTAGTTGTAATACCTTTATTAGCTGAATAAAAACTTGTTACACTTATCTGATTCTTCCTCATGAAATGTAACATCTTCTCCAAGTTAGGTTTACCATTAGTTGAAGACGGATATAATACTGTGAATGAGGTTTTACTTATTCCAGGTATAAATCCTTTTTCTGCGTAAGGTCCAACATGAAGAGGTTTAAGCATATTTATTTTTTTATCTGGTCTACTAATTACTCTACCAGTTTCAGGATCAACAGCTTTACCATTCCATTTAGGGAATACTTTATTATAATCTACTTCATTTAAAAATCCAGGTTTATTAATCTTTGGACCATAGTAATTCTGCATTTCATATTGATAAAGATCTTCTAATGAATTTTCACCAAAACTCCAATCTCCACTTCTGAATAATAAGTCTCTATAAGCATCAAAACTTATAATTGAACTACCATCAGTTTCTTCACCTATCTTACCAAATACTTCATCGTATGAAGGAACATCTTCAAATACAATTTGTTTATAAATAGATTTGTTTTTACTCTTACTTGAATCAACAGTATAAACTTTAGCTTGTACTTCTAAATCTTCTAAACCCTCTGCAAAGTCAGTTCTTTTTAAGTTATTCTTAACATATTCAGATGTAATAAAATCATCTATAGCTAACTTCTTAGTACCTGGAAAACTTCCAGTTCTTTTAAAGAAATCATCTACCTTTTTAAAATAGTTAGGATTACCAAATAATACTTTTAATTCTTCTGTGTTAAGAACATTATCAAGTACAACTAATTTCTCTAATTCACCAACTTTACCTGGAACACCATTTGCACCAGATCTACCTACTAAATCTTCAACAGTACTAATTTTATTAGTTAAAGAAATACCTTTACTTTTAATCAAACCGTCAGCTTGTAATTCAACTACTTCATTATCAATCATCCATTGTAATAAATCCTGAGCTTTAATCTTTCTATATTTAGCAAAAGCTCCTTCAATCATATCTAAATTCTTTTTAATTGCAAAGAATTCTTCTATAGATTCATTACTTTTCAAGAACTTATTGAATACATTTAAGAAACTATCCGAAGTTCCATATTTCTCTAACATCTGAATATAAATACCTTTGGCATTCTCAGTATTAGATTTAATATATTTCCAATTAGTTTTATTAGCTAATTCGTGTCTATAAGTAGCAATATCATCTTTTAAATAATCTATGAAATAATCTAATTGATTAGTTGATTTCAATAGGTTAGTTTTACTACCCACTTTAAAGAATCTCTCCAATGATTTATCAGCAGGTCTAATTAAATTACCTTGTCCTGATAATAACCTATCTATAACTGAAGCTAATCTATCTGGTTTAGATAATTTATTATATTCAACTTTACTATCTCCTTCATTCTCAGAGATACCTTCTACAGTAATTAATTCGATGTCTGTATCACTTAATCTGTTACCATTCTTATCAAATAATAATCCACCTTTTTTCAATATAATTGAATTAGTAATATATGGATTAGTTGATAATTCAGTATTTAAATGTGGATATACAGATACCATTTTCTGCCATGCTGCAATACCTTGAAATTTATTAACTGTGTCAAGTATGTTAGATATATAACTATTTAAAGATGAATTATATATTGATTGTCCATCTATACCTAAATGTGAATTAACATTTAAATCTATATTGGATGAATATTCCAAATCAATTAAACTATTTAACCATCCACCAAAGTCTGTATCTTGATTAGTATTAAAAAAATCTATCTGATTACCTGTTCTAATAGCTTTAAGAAATTGATTAGCTCTATCTATAATAAATCCATTCTTACCCATAGTTTTAATCATTTCTGGATAAGTAAATTCAATTCCTATTTTCTCAAAGAATTTATATGCTGTATCAACATTACTATTTAGTATCTCAGTACTGGCAAAAGCATCTTTATTATAAACTCCATTTTTAAAAATATTACTCTTAGGATTTAAATTTATAATAGAAGAATTACTTTTCCATTTAGTCTTAATAGTTCTTCTCTGAGCTTGTAAATTACTATCTAATAGATCTCTCTCACCATTTTCAGTTAATAAATCTAATGAGAAGTTATTATTAGTTTTACTAAATGTTTGAACAAATTGTAATAATTCATTGAATTTATTCTTAGGAATATTATAGTTACCTTCATTAACATCATTTAACATTAATCCATCTTTACCATAGAAATATTCTATAGAAGGAAACTCTGCTTTCAATATATTTAACCTTGAGATAATTTCTTCAACTCCTTTTACACCATTCATCTTATTGAGAATAGTTGCAAATGTAGAACTAAACGCTACAGTTTTAGGAGTTAATAACATTGGACTAGATACTCTTTCTAACTTACCTTCTTTATTCTTATAAAGTTTTGGTAATGTTCCAATTAATAATTTAATACTCTTTTGAGCATTGTATTTAGCATCAAATTTAATTGATAAATCTGATAAATTCCATACGACATCTCTAATTTCTTCAGGTGTACCTGATTCATCTAATATATTCTCTTCATTAAATTCAGTTGAATCATCTTTATCTTCATTCTCAGTAGTTTTAACTAGTAATGAAGATAATCCAAATGCAGATAATTCTTGAGAATGTTGGTTCCTAAATTTATCAAATTTAGTAGCATCATTAAATTGTTCTAATATGTAATCGTAATCTTCAACTCTCTGTTTATTAACATTAAGTTTCCTTTGTTCTGGAATACTTAAACTTTCTTTAGAAGATAATTCATTAACAACATCTTGAAATCCTTTCCTTCTTTCTTCATCAATCTTCATTACCTTCTTATATGTATCTGTAATGAGTTCTTTATTGTTGGATTTATTAAAGAATACATCAAAACTACCTTGAGATTTCCTTATTTCCTCAAAGAAATACGTATTTGTAGCTTCCATAACTTCTTGATAGAATTCTGGAGTAGCTTGTCTAGGATTACTTGAGTCAAAAGTTCTTTTAATTCTAAGAGAAACTTCAGTATTACTTTTAATAGTTCTTTTAGAATAATACCCAGATTCAATTTTTTCAAATGTTCTATTAATTGATGGTTCAAGTAATTCTTTATATGAAGGAACAAAGAATTCTCTGATTAATCTTAATAAATATCTAAATATATTTTCTATTGCTGGTGGATACTTAATCTTACCGTCACTTAATACGTAATCTCTGAAATCCTCAGCTAATACTTCCTCAATCTCTTTATCAGATAATTTAGACTTAGGATTTCTTTCTCTATATTCTTTATATAAAGAACTTCTCTCAGAATTACTTAAAAGATAATGTGTTGTCATATGGAAAGCTTCGTGGTATCCTGTACCAATCTCAGCATTTTCATCTAACCATATTGCATAGTCAGATACTTTACCATATATTCCTTGCTCTAATAATCCTTTAACTACATTAAATCCTTTATCTCCAAATTGAGGAAATCTTTGTTTAAACCATTCCTTAGATTGATTTAAATCTTCTAAAGTATATGATGACGAACCTATTCTATATCTGAACATTTCATCATTAGTATCTTCTTCTAAAGCTTGCTTCTTAGCTTGTGAAGCTTCATCAGAAATATTTTCAACATTATTTTTCTCAGTAACACTTTTAGACGCATCTTCGATAGAATTCATGAACTGAGAAAGATTCATTTTAATATACACATTATCAAATACCGGTTGAGTAAATGTCATAGTGCCACCACCAAAATCAGAATGTTTATCCACTCTAATTTCTTTAGGTGCAGCTGCATTAGTTAATAATACATTTTCTAGTAAGAACTCTTTATAAGGAGTTTCTTTAGCTATAACAACACCGTTATCTGTATCTACACTACTTATATTAAGGAAATCATCAGCTTTATTTAATTTCAAACTTTTTACTTTCCAATATGCATTAGGTAGGAAGTTATTTAAAGTTTGTTCAAAAGTAGGGTTCAATATGAATTTACCATCCTTTTTAATAACTATATCGAAATCTTCTTTACTTTTAGATCCATTGGCCCAGTTACCTTCAACATTTTTACGTAACGAAACCTTCCTGGATTTAGAATCTTTATTTTGAGTAAAAGATAAATAATCTGTATGTAGTATATCTGTTAAATATCCAAATAAATCAGCTTTATACTCTACAGTTTCACCACCTTTTTTCTCAGTAATAAATAATTTCTCAGCTTTATCAAAGAAATCTTTATCAACTTTCTCACCATTATCTAATTGCTTGTTTAAAGTATTAACATAAGATTTAAATAAGTTACTTATATTATTTACTTCATTGTTATTAAATTGTCTTGGTTGAACATCATATATCCTTTGTTTATTATTCTTATTAACAAATAGATATGTTAATCCTGGAGTTGATGGGACAATATTGTTTCCACCAAAATCCACCATAGATGATGTAGCAACTTTAACTGTTGTGAATGTATTGTAATCTTCTCCTTCAATTTCTTTTAAAGCATCTGATACAACTCTAAATTCACCTTTATTAGTTGGAATACCCTTACTATGTCCAACTATTTCTATATTAACTGGTTCACCTTTAAATAATAATTTATCTAAATTTTCTCTAACAAGAGCATGATTTTTAGTTTCGTTATCTAATAACGCTTGAAATAAATTTAAGGCATAAGTTTGTTTTTCAGTTAAACCATTAACTTGAATCTTCTTATTATCTGATTCCATGAAAGTTTTATCTGAACCAAATAAATCTTCCATTTCTTTCATACCCCTATCAGATGTTACATCTGGAGTATAAAACATTGCATCTCTAGTAACTTTAGAATAAGGTAAAGGTTGTCTTAATGCCCAATATATGAAAGGTTTCTCATTTTCTTGATAAGCTTCTAACTTAACTTCTTTAGAAAGTTTAACTAGTTCAGTCCATTCTTTATTTAACCCTATTAAATTACCATCATTATCTACTAATATTAGCATGATAAGGTCATCAAATTTATAATCTGGTCCAGCTTCTCTCTCAAAACTTTCTCTCATATTAGGGAAAGTTAATGCAGCTTTTACAGTTTTAAATTTATATTGACCATTAAATATGTCGAAATCAGATGCAACCTTATTAGCTTTGTTACTATTAGGATTGCCTGAATTATCTTCAGTCTTACCTATGTATGGATTATTAGCTGTACCATTATATAAGTTTAATATGTGCCTTTTAAAAGTAAACTCTAATACACTTTCTTTAGGATTAGTATCTGGTTCAACAATAGTTGTATCAACTGTATCTGTTTCAGATGTAATAGGTTCATTAGTAAATACACTTCTACCTTTTAAATCTTTAGGAACATTCTGTTTAGCTTCATTCTTCTCCCTATTCAATTCAGCTAATAATTCAGCATCCATTCCTTTAGGAAGTTCTGATAATACATCTTCTGGAATTACTTTAGTGGTGGGTAATTTTTTTACATTTTTTGTATTAGATATTTCTTCTGGAAGTTCTATATCTAAATCTTCTATTAAATTAGTAGGTTCATCTACAACTTCAAGAGGAGTTTCATTTACAACTTCAGGTTTAATCGGAGCCTTATCTTCTTCAAATCTTTCTTTAAATGCTTCAGGTTCAGTAAATTCTTCAGGTAAATTAAATTTATTTACATATACAAATTCACCTTTATCATTAGTTGTTTCTTCGTATAAATCACCAGCATCATCTATTTGATATCTTTTACCAGTAGCTTTATCTTTAAAGAATGAATTAGGTTTAAATGTAGCTTTTAGTTTAAGTTCTTTTTTAAGCTTCTCATTTCTATCAATAACAATGTCATAAAGTTTCTGTAACTCTTTATTTTTATGTATGATATTTAAGTCCTTTTTAGCCTTCTCAGCAATTACTTTATTGTAGTCAATAGCATTTAAGTTTTCAAATATTTCATCCTTTACAGCGTCTAAAACATCTAGTTTTTTAATAGTTGCATCTTTCTTTAACTTAAATGTTTTATTTGAATCTAATTCACCAAAAGTATCTTCACCTAAATAAATAGATTTCTTACCATCATATTCAACTAAATCTTGATTAGATAGTTTAGATGGAGATATGTCAACTAATTTACCTTGAGAATATAATTCACCATTTCTTTTCTCTAATTCAGAAATTCTATTATCAGAATGTTTAATATCTAATTTAGCTTGGAATTTAACATTCTTAATTTTATTCATAAAATTCTCATGCTCTTGCTTATGCTCAAGTTTATATTTTATTTGAGTTTCAAAATCATGTCTGTTATTAACATCATCATAAACTTTTTTATATTCATCTACTTTATTAATTAATTCTTCTTTCTTCTTATTAATATACTCAGGAGTCATTTCATTTAACTGTTCCTCAGACATATTAGCTTTATACTTCTCCATAGTTTTGATAAGTATATCAGCTTGTTCAGGAATAAAATACTTCTTCAAATACTCTACACCTTCTTCATTTTTTAAATAAGGTTTAAACATATCAAATGTAGATACGTTAGTATATTGTTGAATACCTTCTTTATCTCCTTTAGTCTCAGCATCATCTAAGATTTTACCTGTACTAATATCTTTAATCTTATCTTCTCCAAAACTCTCTAATGAGTTATTGTTCCATAAATAATCTGTTGCTTCAGGATTTAATTTATATTTGCCATTCTCATCTTTTTGAATAGCTCCAGAATATGCTTCTGGCATTGCGTGCAATAAATTTTTACCCATTACATCTAATGGAGTATCATTCTTTTGAAATATATCTCCACCAGGAAGTTTAGATACGAACCTACCTAATTTAGATGATGGGCCTTCATTACCATATACAGTATTCTGAGCTTGCTTATAACCTCTATAAGCTCCAACTCCTCCACCTATTGCTCCTAACATTCCACCTAAGAATATGGATTTTTGAAGATTAACATCTCCTCTTCCCCACATATCAGCATATGTTTGTATTACATTACCGATTCCTGATAAAAATCCTTTATTTTCTTCTTTATTAAGACCTTGTTTAGTTAAATATTCTGATGTAGCACTTTGTAATCCTTCTTCAAAGAAACCTTCTGATATAACTCCTGAACCTACTTTTTTAAGTAAATCTGTTCTAAATACATTTGAACTTAGAGGATTCTTTTTAATTCCTTCTTCAGCAACATCAATTAGTTTATTTGATTTCTTACCAAATAATCTATTCTGCGTTAATAAGTTAGGACCAATTAATATTGCTGTATTGAATTTAAATGTTTCAGCAGCTTTACTTGAAGCAATTATATTAGCTATTTCAGGATTCTCTCCTTTAGCAATTAAACCTTCTTTAATATCTTTGTAAACTCCACTAGCTTCTGATGCAGCTTCAAATGTAGTATTTAAAGTTGCACCCAATACATTGTCTATTCCTTCTGGACCAATTTTACCTAGAATATTAGTTAAAGGTTTAATCTTATTAAATTTAGATATTAAATTGGCTGCACCATCTATTTTACCTAAACTAGATAATATTTTAGCTCCAGCACCAATTTTACTTACTGCTGCTCCAGGAGCCATCATTGATGCGAAGAATCCAACAGCATCGGCTCCTTCTGTAGCCCAAAATGCTGTACTACCTAAATTATTCCAAAATGAACCATCTTGTACTTTCTTAGGCACATATGTTTTAAGTGAAGCGCCATCTTTTTCAAAGATTGAATTAAAAACATTATCTACACCATTATTAAATGCATTATCAAATATCAATGATGTATCTTTAGGTTTACCAGTCCAACCAAATGCTCCACCTATTTCAGAACCAACTTGTCCTATCACACCACCAGTAAATCCAATTAAATGAGCTACTTCTTGAACAATCTTTCCAACCGTTCTAACTCCACCTCTAGCGATATCACCACCAACACTTTGATGTTGATACCTAAGTTCATTTAAACTTTCAGGCGTTAAACTACCTAATTGTGCTGGATGATCTACTTCATCCATAGCATCTACAACATAATCTGGTAATATGTATCTATTGAACATGGGTTCTTCCTGACCTATACCAGTTGGTCTGTCAGATAAAGGATTTTCATATTCAATTACATTACCTAAATATTTTGAATAATCTCTATTAATAGATTTATCTACTACTGGATCACCAGTAATAGATGTATTTGGAGGATTAATAATTGTTTTCTCTGCCATTATTCAGTTATTTCTTGTTGTGGAACTTTATCTTTAGCTAAATTCTGATTTACAGTTGGTGCTTTATCAGAATTCTTAGGATAAAAACTATAATTAGTTTCAGTATTTGGATTATTAAGTTTCTCTAATGACCACCCTATTCCAGGAAAAGTTAAATCTAATAATTTAACTGGGTCCATATGAAACTTCTCAATTGCTTGATTACCTTTACCAGTTCCAATTAAAGACCTATATCCATATTGAGTTTTCTCAAAAGTTATATGGCTTGGTGTACCATCTTTATATGTGAAAGGAATTGTTTTGACGTCTCCAGGATTCTTCATATCTGACACCAATTTAACAGCTTGTTCACCATATTCACTTTGACCATTTACATAATATGCATTGTTAGAACCTATTTCATCGTAATTAGGATCTAATGAATATGTCATATCTTGATAATGAGTAAGTCTACTCTTAATTTCTTGAGCTATAGCATTGTCATTATTTAATTTAGCATCTACTACAGTAAATTCGTCAACTATATTTCCTTTATCATCTTTAACTTGAAGTTTAATTAATGGATTTAAACCATTTGCAACTTGATTTTGAGCCATTCCAAATTTAGTTTCAATCTTATATTCGGATTCTTCTGGACCACCTCTGCCAAATAAACCACTTGAACTTTTAGCTGAATATTTATCTACAAAGTCTTTTAAGTCTTCGTTCATAGCCATGTAATTATCTCCATTCTTAGTCTGTAATAAGTTAAGATAACCTTTAAGGCCCATATCTTCAACTACTTTCTCATTTAATTTACTAAATTGTCCAGGTATAGATTCAGGGTCGGCATTAAATAAAGCTTTAACTGTTTCAACTTTAGGTGTGAAACCTTCTTTAAATTTTTTATCTCTAAAATCTACGTAATAATCAATTACTCCAAGACCTGTAGAAGTACCCATGTTTTTATCTGATGATTTGAAAAAGTCTTTCCACCCTTCTTTAGAAAAGACATTTTGTAAAGATTGTCCAAATGAACTTGATTTTTCTAATTCTGGAGTCTTATCAGATAAATCTTTAGCTGAATTAATTCCTAATTTCTTCAATTCATCTTTATTAGATTGAGATAAAGAATTATAATATTCATCTGCTACTTCTTTATCGATATTACTTAAATAGTTATTGGCATCTTCAACTTCTCTGTTTAAATTATATTTCTGTAAATTTAAATCATTATGATTTTGAAATACCATATCCACATCTCTTTTACCTAAAACATCATTGATTTCTTCATCAGTTTTACCATACTTCTTCATCATGGTTCCAACTAATTTCTTATTAAGATTACCAAACTTATCTTTATAAATACTCAAATCTCCTACAGGAATTCCTGTTAGTTTACTAAAATTAGATGTATTTTCTTTAGATTCTTTATTTTTAAGATCTAATGTCTGTTTAACTTTATCTGTAGCTTCTTTATAAGATGCAATTTTATCTTTATTTACTTTAGCTACACCCCAATCTTGAATAGTTGTTAAATCATTTAAATGCATATTCTTTAATGCATATTCATTTGCTTGCTCCTTCTTCTTATTAGCATGCTCTAAAGCTTTTACAGCTCCAATGTTCTGCATGAACTGTTTAGATTCAGACTGATTATTACGTTGCTTATCTTGAATATTACCATAAATATATTTAGCAAGTTTATTTGTATCTGCAAACATATCTTTATATGTATCTTCTGACCCAGCAACTTTCCTATTATCTATACCCGCTGTACTTGCATTTGCTAAGAAAGCTTTCTGTACATTAGGATCAGATGATATCATCATAAGTTCTTCAGGAGATAATACTTCACCTTTAACAATTCTCGACATTAAATAGAATGGATTACCAGCTCCACCAGTTATACCACTTTGAGTTTGATATTCATGTGCAGCAGTTTGAGCTAACATATCTTCTATAATCTTCTGATAGTTATCTGCTTTAACAACTTTAGCTCCAATAGCATTTGGATCTATCCAATTTAATTTACCTTCTTTATCTCTCTGATAAAGTTTATCTGGCATTACAGATAAATCTATAGCTTCTGCACCATATTGTCCAATTAAATCTTGTCTAACTTTAGCTTGTTCAACATGTCTCTTATTGAGATTATGATATGGAGATAATTTAGATTGTTCTATTGCACCTAATACATCTTGATATCCAGAAGATAAATTTCCAGAATGTTTAGTTATAACATCATCAAAGTTTTGTTGTTGCATTTTAAGATATTCATTTCTAGCATCTGGATCAAGATAAGATTGATTTGCAACATCTTGTACAAATTTAGAATAATTTTCCCTACCAACATCATGACGTTGTTGTCTCTCTAAAGCTTTTCTATCAAAGTAATCAACATCTATCCCAACATAAGGGTTATTAGCTAAACTATTATTTCTATATCCTTGTGGCATATTATTGTCCTGTATAATTTTGTAAAAACTGTTGTTTTTGTTCAGGTGTCATCTGACTAAATGCAAATTGTAATTCAGCAGATTTATTTGCTTGAGCATTATTAGTAGATACTTTACTTGAATTTATATCTTTAGCATATTCACTAATCTTATCTTTACTCTTAACCTGTTTACCAGTTTTTTCATCTAAGAATCTCAATTGACCTGTAGAAGGATCTTCATAGTAATGATATCCATTTCCTTTAAATACTTTAACAGGTTTCTGATTAGCTAAAGAACCTATCCTTTTATAATAGAAATTCTCACCACCAGCAAGATTCATTTTATCTGCATCACGTTTAGATTGATAATAAGTGTTAATTCCTGTATTTGCTGCATCAGATAAATTTTGATAACCTTGTTGTTTCAAATTAGTCTTCTGCATCATTTCTTGCATTTGAATATTGGCATTAACTTCATTTGCACGTTGTTTATTCTGAGTATTAAATTGTGCAGATTGATTATATATACCAGCATTAGTATTATCATATTGGGATTGAACACCTGATTCAGCTTCACTCTGTCCAGCAGTTGCACCCAATATATTAGATAGATAACTCCCTGTACTTCCAGAATTTTGTCTAATTAAATCCTTTGCTCCAGAATATTGATTACGAGTTTCTTGAATAGCCCTAGTAGGATCAACATAATCTGGGTTCATTATCTCTGCATTTGTTCTATCGAAATTCAAATTGTTAGCTAATGCTAGATTACCTATTCCCATTCCTATATTTGGTAACATTGATACTCCACTTGCAACCCAATCTGGACCAAAGGGTTTTAAAACTCCACCTTGAGGTGGTCCACCATTATCTTGTGGTGGATTATTCTTTTCTAATCCAGAAGGAGGTCCACCAGTAAAATCTTCACCTTTCCATCCTTGAGGGGGGATTGGTGGATGATTTGTTTGAAATGTCGGTGGTCCCAAACTTTCAATTGGATTAGGTGGTGTAAAATTAATATATTCTTGATATGATTGTAACATTTTTGGATCTAATGTCCATTGATGATGCTGACCAAATCTATTTTTATCTCCTAAAGCTTCATTCTTAGAATATTTAGGATATAATTCTTTTCTTTTATTAAAGAAATCTTCTGGAGCTTGTTCTGCAAACTCGAAATATCCTTGCATTAATTTTGGATCAGATGTCATTTGTTTAGCAAATGATGGATCTATTCCTAAATCTTTTGTCATATAATTATAGATAGATTCTGGAGTAAAAGATTTACCTATATTTTCAGATTGATTCCAATAACTACCATTGGTATTATAATTAATTGGATTAATCCCACTAAGTTTTGAATCATATATTCCACCTTTAGTATCACTTAACCCTACTGGAGTTTGTGTTGTACTTTTAGAATAGGAATATTCAGGATCATTACCTGATGAATTATTGTTTTGTTGTTTATACTTATTAAATAAATCCTGGTTCATTTGAGTTTCTGGACTCAAATTAAAGTTAAATTGTGGGGATTGGATTTTATCAATACTTAATCCTCCTCCATAAGGCATTTGCATTTTGCCCCCATACTTAAAACCTTTATTTTGAGATCCTTCAGTATTAATAGCATTTTGAACATCTCTTAAAACAACATCTCTTGTTAATTTACCACCACTTGTAGGTACTTCATATTCTTGACCTTTAATATATCTTAAATATGCATTGTATTCATTTAAATCCATATTATCCCTATAAGCTTCAGGATTGCTTGCAAATTGAGATGTTGTGATAGGAAATTTAGTTTTTAATCTCTTTTGCATTACATTTTCCCTATCACCAGAAGGTAAATTAACCATTAACTCAGGAGTATTTTCTATAGAAGGATAGTAATAACCCAATGTTTCTTCACTCTTATTATCCCAACGTAAATTTTTATCTGTTAATTTCTTACTTACTTCTGGATTCCTTAAATAATCAAATGCGTATTGTGTTGGTGTTTCATTAGTAAATTGTTGTGGATATAATCCATGTAAATTTTTCATTAAAGCTTGATGTTGTTGAAGTTCTTCTGGAGATTTGAATTTATCAACACTTCTAACAGTATACTTATTATAATTTGGATTATTAGGATCTTCTTCTGGAAGTCCTGTTGGTGGATCTATTGGTCCACCAATATCCATAATATTACCTCCAAATCTCATCTTAGATTTTATACTTTCAATTCTTTTCAAATCCATTATTGATAATGCTTTTTTAACATTATCCGGTATTTGGTCTTGTTTTGCAAAATCTAAAACTTGTTGATTAGATAAAATCATATTATTTTTTGCATATTCTTGACCACCTGAATATCCTTTTTGATAATTAACATTATCCTTTTTCATATCCAGCATTGCCTCATATGCATTTAATTTATTATACCAAGGTTCTTGTATGGAACTTATGAACTTATTAGCTGAGAAAGTTGAATCTGGATTATTTGTTTTAAAAGGATCATTTTCAATATTCCCACCATTAGGTAATTTATTTATTGGTCCACCATATTTAGCCCATGTTTTCTGAATACCATCTTCTAATTTATTTTTCTTAAAAGCTTCCTGTTCATACATAAGTTTAGATAATTCAACATCTTTAGCTTTTATAGCAAACTCATCTGTATTATAATTTTTATATTTTTTCTCAATACTTTTAGATATATCTGCAAAAGTCTTTTTAGATTTCCTATCTGGGCGTAATGAATCGGAGAATATATAATCTGATGTATTCATTGTACCTCTGGTTTCGCCAGATTCAACTTCAGTATTCTCACCTAAAGGTAATCCGCCTTCATCATGAGTAAGGCCATTATATTGTGTAATTTGATTATCTAAAGGATTAACATTTAAGTTTCCACCTTGAGCATATTTTTTAGTTAATTTGCTTTGATTATTGAAGTATTCAGGTCCTTTTATAGTGTCATTTCCCAATATACTATAATCTCCACTTCCTCTCAAATATTGTTCTGTAGATTGCGCATTTTTAGATGTATAAGGGCTATGGTGAAAATACCATTTACCATTATTATCTTGTGTCCAACTTCCACCAGGAGTTTTATCTGAACTATACATACTCTCATTACTGAATGTAGGATGTCCTGGCATTTTATATTTATCTATGAAATGAGCATCTGTACCTTCTTTTAAAATATCATCTCTATTTTTTTCATTTTTCCAATATCCTCTATAATCGTATTGTTGTTCAAGATCATCTGGATTAGGATTTAATTGTTTATATTTACTAATCTTTGAATACCAAGCATTAAATTGTTTCTGTTCTTCTGGAGTAAGTTTAGTTGTATATGGAGGATCTCCCAATTGTCCTCCAAGAGCATACATCTTATTTGCATTTTGAAAATTCTGTAAAGATTGCATATTAGATTGTTGCATCAACATTCTCTTTTGCATTTCCTCAGCTTCATTATTTTGTTTATTCTTCATAACACCCCCAATTCCTCCTAGAACTGCTCCTACTCCAGCACCAATTGGTCCTAATGCGGCACCTGTACCCGCACCTTTCAATATTCCACCACCAATAGTTCCAATTGGAGAATTAGAATTCTCTAAAAGGGAACCTGTCATATTTGCTAAACCGGAATATTGAGATAAATCTTGAGGCATACCTAACTCATTTGGATCTCGTGTTTGAGCAACATCACCACCATTAGCCATTTTACCACCACACTTATATATTGATTTTTTTGATTTTTTAGCCATAAATTAATATTGTTAATTTTGGAAATTAAATTCCTAAATGTAAAGATAGTATAAAAAAGGATATATACAAAGAATTTGTATAAAAAAATTAAAATTGTAATGGCGTATAAATTAATTTTATATCGGATAATTTTAATCGCCTATCATATAGATTGATACCTGGTAGCATATCTTTAAATTCTAAAGTTATTTCTAACCAATCAGATCTAAATCTATTTGATAAAGCATATTCATGATCATCAGTTAAATTTTCACGATATAAAAATCTTGGAAGTTGAGTCATCCAATGATTATTAGTTTTACGGATATTACATAATTCTGCAATAGTCCATCCAGTTGCAGGAGGTTGTGTACTTAAATTTCCGATACTGGTATTTCTATAAAGTTGATTGTTATTTACAACCAACCCTTCTGGTATTGTAACTAAACCTGTATACCAATCTCTACCTATTCTTAATGCTGATGTATCTAATACATATCTACTCCTATCAGTTGCTTCTGGTAAATGTAATGGGTATAATATCACATCATCACTTACTTTAGTAGCATCTTTTAAACTAATATTACTAATAGTTTCATTTGGAACCAATTCTCCATATTGATTTCTAATTTCAGCAAAAAATTTAATGTTTGTATATTCAGATTGAATTTGACTTCCAAAATTAGCTATAAGTTTTAAAGTTGTTGGATAAGTTGTTCCATAAAATGTATTATATCTATCACCAATATTATGTTGCCACAAGTCCCTATTGTCTTCAGATGTGAAATAATCACGTGAATGATTAATGTATAAATCTGGTAAAAAACTATAGAAACTTGTGAAAGCTTGTAGTTTTTCATTATAAGCAATAGTGAAATTATCTCTTTCAGTTATATAATTAGATAGACTATATGTTGTACCATCAGTTAAAGTAGTACCATGAGAATAAGTAAATCTATAAGATGTAGCTGTTTTACTTACATAAACAAAATAACCTGAACCTATTTTATAAGTTCTTCCAACTATAAAAGGAATCTCTATAATTGAGGTATTACCTAATAAATCCCAAGTTGTACCAGTAATAAAGTCTGCTAAAAAGTCTGTCTTGGGATTAATATCTTTAACAGTCATTAATACTTCTGAATTAGATACATCGTAAGTTCCAATGAAACTAGAACTTTCATATATATTATTCTTCAAATATGAATGTAAACCTTTTAAATCAGTTACACTTTCTATTTGACCATTAAAAGTATAAATCTTCCTTTTATTTTTATCTAACCAATATAATGCTGAGAAAGATTTGATTACATCCGAATTATCCTGACATCCAATATTTGTAGTTAAATAATAAAATTTATCTATGACTTCTCCAGAACCCAATACTATAGTTACCCCATCTGTACTCTGTTGAGTTACTCTTGGATTAATTGAAACTAATGAAACAGCATTATCTTGAAAACTATATATTTTATCATTAAATTCAATTAATTTATTAATTGGACCATGATTTTGATTTGCTGTATTATAATTATTAGTTCTAAAATTTAACCAACTATCAATGTCTTCATTGCTTACTTTATTATCACTATATTTAAGTCTTGTTGGAAATTCAGATATATCTTGGAAAAAACCTGGTTTAGGTGCAAATATTTTAGAATCTTGTAATTTATCATATGCTGAATTTCTACCATACATTCCTGTAAATGATAATCCCAAATCTAAATATACATATGCATCTTCATTTATATGTGCAGGTGCTCTTAATGGATAAACAAAATATTTTCTTGAGTAAGTATCATTAGTATTTAATAAACAGTTAATTGAACTTTCACATGGAAAGTGATCAAATGTTGCAAAAGAATTTGTTGCACCACTAGGAGTATCTTGTAAAAAATATTCCCCATATTCAAACATTGTAATCAATGTATCTCCATATCTACATGTTACATTATTTACAAGACCAGATGTTCTTTTACTTGCTGAAATATATGTATTAATTTGTCTTGAACCATAATCTCTTCCACCATATGCTGATTGAGACACATCTTTTCTCAAATATCCATAAAAGAAATTAATATCGTCAACCCACGCAGCTAAATTATCTCCAGTCTTTATAGTTAAACAAGTTCCATGTGGTGCAGAAACAGATCCGCCATTATCATTATAAGCATAATGTTGATATGTTTCAGCATCTATATCTATTGCAAAATTAATATTTGTTGGAGGTACTGTTTTAGCTGTATCAAGTATTAAAGTTCTTAAATCATATTCGTGACTAACATCATTATATAAACTATGATATTTTCTAATATATACATTTGCTGTACTAAGTAAATTAGCATTACTTGCAACAGTAGCCCAAGTCCATGCTCCATCAATAATAGAGGCTGTTACACCATAATCACTTATTAATCTTGCAGATGAAACTTGTAAAAATGTTCCTGTTATAGATTCTTCATTTCTAAAATTAATCTCTGGAGAAATAAAATTAAATACACGTTTATTCAACTCACCATTACTAACTCCGGCATTTGCAACATATGTTCCAATTTGAAATGGATAAGCAACAGGTCTTGTACCTGTATCAAATCTCATTGTTGGAACAATCATTCCTGCTGCAACAATACTTTTATCAAACTCTTCTCTTTTAACATATACAATTTGATAATCTAAATATTCACCATTTATTATTGGAATATTGGAGATAGTAAATTTAGGATATATGTTATTGCCATACATCGAAGTAGTACTATGTGTTGTAGCAATAGTTCCCAAAGAACCTTCCGCTGCTGGAATTCTAATGTCACCAATCCATTTAACAAAATTAGATCTGCCTTTTTTATCAAAAAAGACAATTCCAAATCTATATGTTTCATCTCTTTGAAATCCTTTATCAATTCCTAATTGAGATCTATTAGATATGGTTCCATTTAATTCTGGAGTATCATAAGAATAATTAGTTAGGAAAAACTCTTCTGTAACAAATTCATATGATATGTTTAATCCCGATCCTCCAAGTGTTGTACCATTCGATTGATAAATTTGTTTATGTCCAGTACTATTAAGTTCATCCGTAAGACTTTGATTAACAATATTATATTTATTAATGCAATCAGCATCATTCTCAATAACACTATAATTTGGTGCGGTTCCATTAACTGTATATTCTAAGGAAGCTAAATAATTTAATAATTCAGCTTTACGAGTTGAATCAAATCTATATGCCCTAGCATCCCAAATATCTCCAGTAGTTTTGCCATTCCAAGTTGCTTCTGCATCTATATCTAAATTTTCTTCTTTTATATTACCTAAAAATAATCTATTATCTTTAGATATTATATCTTTAGCAGAAAAAGTATAAGATTGTTCTGTAAATTCAGCTAATGTTAAAGTACCATAACTAACTGTTCCTGTATCAATTATTCTATATGCTCCAATTCCATCTTGAATTTCTATTTTTTCAATAATAGTTATATCTGGAGTTGCTAGTTTAGATGAATACCATAAAGATACAATTTCTATTAAATCGTAATCTTCTGGATTAATAATAGTTAATCCTATAACTAACCCTATTCCAGTATTATAAGATGAATCTGGATCATATAAAGTGTCTCCATATGTCCTTGGGATTGTACTAAAATAATTTATATTTTTACCAAGTGGTATTAATTCTGAGATATCTGAAAAAATTGTTTTGTAACCATTTCTTTTTATTAATCTATAAGCATATGCAATAGAACCTTGCTTCAATGCTCCAGAAGTAAAGTCAGAGAATGTTGGAGCAAACATTTTACTAAAGTCAGCTTGTATATCGAATTGATTAGCTGTTTGAGAACTTATATCTTCCGCTATATTTGCTTGTTTAAAATTATTATTATCGTCAACCCAATAAATTTTTTCAACAAATTCAGATTCATATACTGAAACTGCTTTAATAGGTTTATCTATTCTAAAATTTAATCCCTGACCATTCCAAATTTCTTCTCTTAAATAATCATTGGAACCTTGATAAACTAGTCTATCTATTATGGAATATGTTGTATAACTATTTGCTCCAGTGGCAGTATTTTGAGCATAAAATAAAATAATATCTTCTTGTAAAATTGTATATCCAATAATAGAATATGATGTCCTTACTAAAGAATTATCATCTATATTTGCTTCAGTATTACCTTTCATGTTAATGATATCTGATAAACTAGTATCATCATCATTCATTACCCTACCATTCAATAAATAATAATATGTATCATTAGGGAATTTATTTTTGGATAAATCCCTATTCATACCTTTAATGAAACTATGTTGTATTTCCATTAGTGTATAAATTTATTATGCATTCTACCAAATCTATTTGGATCTTTCATGATATCCATCTTCTGTGAATTAATGGCAGCAGGTAAATAAAATAACCACTCTTGCTCAACCATTTGTAATTGTTGTGCTAAAATCTTACCTTGCATGAAAGCTCTTTTACTTATCATGTATTGTAAAAAAGCTTCTATTGCAGATATATATAATCTATTATCTGGAATTAAAGGATTACCATTTTCATCTAATGGAACAGTAAAATAATTAATTGTTATATTATCTTTACCAGAATCAAAATTAGTATAGATAAATCCATTACTTATTAAGTAAGTTCCTTCATCCAAATCTCTATGAGGTAATACTTCCTGAATAGGTTTACCAGAAGAGTTAATGACAGTATCAATAGCTTCTACATCAGCGGGAACCATTGCTTTATTATCTACAATTTCAACTAATTGACTTGCTCTTACACGAGCAGTTTTATCATTAATTGCACTTAAAGCATCGTAAGTCCATTCCTTTAATTCCTCAATATTCCAATATCCACCAGGAATTTTGAACCTATTTATCTTTTCAATTATTCTATCTATTGTGATATAATTACCTATCATAATAATTTTGATTTGGATGTTCTCTTAAATATACTGCCAAATTCCTTTTGAATGCTCTGGCAGGAATAAAATTATATAATTTATGTACCCTTACAGTATGGTATCTTTTCCATCTTATACTGAACTTATATTTATCAGTATGAAAGTTATCATAACAAACTCTTTTAATATGAGCTAATTCTGGATATTCTTTCCATAATTCTTTAGTTGCTTTATAATCAATAACACCTCGTTTAGGAATAACTTCACCATTCTCATCAAACTTTAACCTTGGTTTAAATTTGTAAATAAATAAATCTCCCAATGAATAAGGTAAACTTATATATTCTCCTTCATATAACTTTTGAATTACCTTATTGTTAAACGCATTAATAATAGTTGTAAACTTTTTATAATCTATGATATTCTCATATCTCAATTTATAAAACTTGTAAACATGTTCTAATCCATAATCATGTTTATACTTAGACCTTTTTTTCTTTATCATCTAATTCATTACTTTGAATAACTCTTAATCCATCTTGTAAAATACTTGATTTAATATATCCACAAATAGTATCTGTCATAGGATACTCGTAATCAAAATCATCAACATATTCATCTCCAAATTGTAATGTCTTACAATCTAAAGGATTCTCAAATATACCCTGAATACTAATATGAGTTAACAATGCTAATTTGGGATTCTCTTTCTTTAATTTAATATATAAATAATCATCTGTTTCATGGTCTATAAACACGAATATATCTTTAGTATTAACTTTACCACTTCCAGCATAAATTGCTTCGTCCTTGGTCACATAATTGTACTCCTCTGACAATATATTTGCATTCCTAATATTGGTAATTAAATCTCTATGAGAAATTTTAATTAATCTGGGAATAGGTTGATAAGACTTTAATATCCTATTAGAACTATTTATATATGAAATAGTTGATTGAGATACAGGTCCAACTGCAATATTAATAGTTTGCATCAGCCCTCTATCAAAACTTCTATTCTGATTATAATGATTTTTAATATAAACAGTTCTAAACTCATTTATTAATCTGATAATCATTCTAGCAGATATGTCTGGCCAATCTTTTGGTAAGGATTGCCTTATTTCTGATATATAATAACTTAATTCCATTTGTTATATTTTAATTTGCTTTTTATGTATTATTCCTCCAATGAAGGTTATTAATGTTAGGATTATACTGTTTCATTTTTTTAGTATTTAAGTTTAAATTATTCTTCTTTAAAAAGACTTGTTATCATTCTTTCATAGATTAAATTATTTACTTTAGTATAGCCCCCCGATGATAAGTGTATACTACCGTCAAAGTCAGATGTTGCAATTTGCCCCATTCCACCCCCCAAATCTGCATTATCCTTAAACGTAACAACTAAATCCCACATACCTCTTATATTCCATGTCTTTTGTCTCACAATGTATAATTAATTATAATTGTTGCAATTAACGTAGAACCAAGTTCGTTTACTATCCTTACGTTTGTGCCAGCATCCCTAACTATAAGCTTTGCATCTTCAGAACTGGTTGAAACATTTGCAGAATTGTTAATCAATGTTACAACGCCGTCAACGGTGAAATCAAACCAAGTTCTTTCAGTTCCTAATTGAATCTGCCCGATTCCTGATTTTCCGGCGGGCAAGTCAACATAACTTCCCGCGCCCTCTAACACGTTTGAATCAATCAATGATATTGTCTTCTTTGCTTCAGTCACAACCCACGTTCCATCCCCCTTTGTGGCATGTGCGTTTGTACAAGTTTCTTCCTGAAACCATCCGTTAATAGTACCTTTTCTTGTATCACCTACAGCATCCCCAGGCGTTGAACTTTGATAGTTGTACAAACCTAGTGTTTGCTGTTTATTATTGATTTCTTTGTCTTGTCCCATATTTGTATAAGTTAGTGCTTTTCTGGAGTTCCATTGCCCCTGAAACTCGGTTATTTCGTTGAAAAATAATTCATGTTTTTCAGTAAAAGGATTGTAAAATATTACAGGGTTTTTTGCCTCCAAAGGAGGATCTAAAATCATTCCCATTTTCTTATAGGTGCCGTTAATTGTTGCACACATTGCATAGCCTATCTTTCTATCTAGGGAGTAGCCCCCACGATTTCCACCATAAAAATAATAATATAATCCATCTGCATATATCCAGTTACCATTATACCTGCTAGAATCATCCCAATCCAAAGTAATAGGTGGGATGAATATACTATCAAATGTCCAATTAATTAGGTTAGTAGAGCTATATAATCTCTTTTCATACACACGTGTAGTTGAAGTATAAGAAATGTCTACAACCATCCAGTATGTTGAACCTACCTTCATAAATCCGCCAGGGAATAGGGATATAGAACCTGTCGGTGCAGGTGAAACATTAGGCTTAAGTACATAATCAGTATGTACATTAGCCAGACTATCAATATCATCACCAATTGCAATTGCTATCGATTCTCCGCCACTTCCATGAGGTCCAAAATATACAAGAATCCATTTTGAAATATCTGCATCAAAAATTAAATGAACAGGGGAACAGTAACTATTGCCATCCCAATAGAATGGTGTTGCTTGATAATCTGTGAAATTTTCAAAATCAGTCGTTAAATATAACCACGGTGAAATTGCCCCTTGACCTGGAAAATTATAGGTATTTGCAAGTATTGTCCACGAATTAAGTTGGTGATTCCACACCACGCCCATAAACCTTTTGTCTGCAATATCAACACTACCTCTATACCAACTATATTTATATAATTCCATCAGGGTCTGTT
>Ga0172381_10001853_pt1 | contig 24166 bp, 28 predicted proteins | sample Leawel6488metaG_FD_119754 | JGI IMG/M metagenome (GOLD analysis project Ga0172381, IMG submission 119754) | Leachate microbial communities from a municipal landfill in Southern Ontario, Canada - Leachate well 64-88 metaG | ecosystem: Engineered > Solid waste > Landfill > Unclassified | place... | reverse complement strand
GACAAACAGCTCCAGAGGCTGCTGTGCTACCATTACACCACCGGGCAACGTACGAATTCGTCTATAAATCTTATACTAAAATCGTTATTTTTTCAACGCTTTCTTCATTTCGAGCTTGGCCCATTCATCTTTCAGCGTAACGATCCTGTTAAAAACGCGCCTGCCTTCTTTCCCAGCTTTCGGATCCAGATAAAAATATCCCATGCGCTCGAACTGATAACGGCTGCCCGGCTTAGCGGATGCCAGTGACTTCTCAAGCTTAGCAGACGCAAGTATCTCGAGTGATCGCGGATTCAGATTGGCCCGGAAATCGGACCCTTCAGGCGCATCATCAGGATCGCGCTTAGTAAATAGCGCTTCATAAAGACGGACTTCAGCATCCGTGACATGTCCTGCCGACACCCAGTGTATTGTCGCTTTCACTTTCCGGCCATCGGGGGCATCTCCGCCGCGCGTAGCCGGATCGTAGGTGCAGTGTATCTCGACAATGTCACCATTGGCGTCTTTTATAACCTCATTACACTTGATAAAATAAGCATATCTTAACCGCACTTCCTTACCTGGAGAGAGGCGGAAGAATTTAGGCGGCGGAACCTCTTTAAAATCATCCCTCTCTATATATAGTTCCCGGCCGAATGTGATTTTCCGAGTACCGGCAGACGGATCCTCAGGATTATTTATAGCCTCAAGCTCTTCTGTTTTTCCTTCGGGATAATTTGTTATTATCACTTTAATCGGCCTCAACACAGCCATAGCCCTGGGAGCTGTTTTATTTAATTCTTCTCTGATAGAGTTTTCCAAAACTGCGATCTCTATGATAGAATCCATCTTTGAAACTCCGATATCATCGCAGAAATTGCGTATCGACAGCGGAGTATAACCACGACGGCGGAATCCTGATATTGTAGGCATCCTGGGATCATCCCAACCCTCTACAAGCTTCTCCCGGACAAGCTGCAGAAGTTTTCGCTTACTCAATATCGTATGGCTTAAGTTTAAGCGGGCAAACTCTATCTGCTGAGGATGGTAAACATTAAGGGTGTCAAGTATCCAGTCATATAACGGCCGGTTATTCTCAAATTCTAGCGTACATATCGAATGCGTTATACCTTCGATAGAATCCGATATGCAATGGGCAAAATCATACATAGGGTAGACGCACCACTTGTCGAGCGTGCGATGATGCCGGTCGTGTTTTATACGGTAGATAACCGGATCGCGCATTATCATGTGCGGGCTCATCATGTCTATCTTCGCGCGAAGCGTACGGCTGCCGTCTGGAAATTCGCCCTTTCTCATGCACTCGAATAAGTCGAGATTCTCTTCGACTGACCGGTCGCGGTATGGGCTATCCTTGCCGGGAGCGGTAATTGTCCCGCGATATTCTCTGGTCTGATCAGCGTTTAAATCGCAGACATACGCTTTACCAGCTTTTATAAGCTGCACGGCATATTCATATATCTTATCGAAATAATCGGAGGCGTAAAAAAGCCTGTCCTGCCAATCAAATCCAAGCCACCTGACATCTTCTATTATGGAATCAACATACTCCTGTTCCTCTTTCTCAGGGTTAGTATCGTCCATTCGTAAATTACACAGGCCTTTATAATCACGGGCAATACCAAAACTTATACAGATAGCCTTGGCATGTCCTATATGCAGATAGCCGTTAGGCTCCGGGGGAAAACGCGTATGGACCTTATCTCCGAATCTTCCTGTTTTAAGGTGTTCGTCGATAATTTCCCGTATAAAATTCTTATCTTGTGTATTTTCCATAATAGATTATGCGGAGGCTTTCTTCATACGCTCGATCACTTTGGATTTACCCAAAACTTCCATCATCTCGAAAAGGCCTGCGCCCGTAGTCTTGCCGCTTATTGCCACTCTGGTAGGATGTATGACCTGGCCGGCTTTTATTTTTTTCTCTTCCACCATGACCCGGCAGATATCTTCTATATTTTTATGCGAAAAATCGTCTGTTTTTTCAAGCCTTGAGACAAAATCAGTCAGGATATTTTTTGATTCCTGCGACGATAAGTGTTTTGCAACGCCCTTCTCCTCAACCTGGTAGCTATCACTAAAAAAAAGATCCGTCATCTGTACGAATTCGGACAGCGTTTTTATTCTCACTTTGTATAATTTAATGACTTGCAGTAATTTCTCATCCGGAGCAGCACTTGCATTACCCGCAACGGCCATATACTGTTTAATAATACCTAATAATTCTCCGTCCGTTTTCGCGGCGATGTATTCACCGTTGATCCATCTGAGTTTCTGTATATCGAATTTTGCCTGCACACCCTTCATATTATTGATATCAAACTTCTTTACCGCCTCGGCCAGCGGTATTATCTCTTTGTCCCCGCCCGGTGACCATCCCAGAAGGAGCAGATAATTCACTAATGCCTCAGGTAAAAAACCTTCTTTTTTATACTCTTCGACCGATACCCCGCCATGCCGCTTTGACAGCTTCGATCCGTCGGGCCCCATGATGAGCGGCATATGCCCGAACTTTGGTATATTAAGTCCGAGGCATTCGTAGAACAATATCTGCTTAGGCGTATTTGAAACATGGTCATCGCCCCTTATTATATGTGTTATCTTTAAATAGGCATCGTCTATTACGCAGCAAAAATTATAAACCGGAGAACCATCCGATTTTATCATAACCTGATCTTTTATCTCATCGGTATTGAAGACTATCTTGCCGTGTATCATATCGTCTATCTCGATTGTCCGGCCCTTGTCTACTTTAAATATGTAAGCCTCGCCCTCGCGATATCCCAAGCCCTGCCTTACTATTTCCTCTGCGGCATTTCGGTATATCTCAAATCTTTTCGACTGATATATAGGCTCTTCATCCCAATCCAGACCCAGCCACTTCAGGTCTTCGATTATCTCTTTCAAGAACCGCTCCTCGGAGCGTGTCTTGTCCGTATCTTCTATTCTTAGAAGCAATTTGCCGCCGTATCGGCGGGCATATAACCAATTAAAAAGCGCCGTCCTTGCGCTGCCAATATGCAGGTAGCCCGTAGGACTGGGCGCGAATCTTACTCTTACCATTTATATCCTTTTTCCAGCGCTTTCTTGTTCTTTAAGAAAAGCTCCTCGTTATTTTTAAATGTAGCTGCAAGCGCAGCCGTAATATTTCTTATCGACAATAATTTTGATCTCTTGGCCAGCGCCCCTACAGCGATCATGTTGGCAGACCTAACGTCACCGAGCTTCGACGCAGCTTCAGTGATGGGAATATTAACGACCGTCACACCTTTTCGCTTTGCAAAATCTCCGGTGAATGTTTTGTTCGCTATAAGAATGCCGCCTTCTTTTAATTTAGTCTCATATTTCATCAGCGATGGTTTATTCATTACTATAAGAACGTCCGGATCGATAACTATAGGGTTTGCTATTTCACCGTCTGAGATCTTTACCATTGAATATGCTGTACCACCCCTGACCTCTGCACCATATGACGGCATCCATGTAACATATTTATCCGCCAAAAGTCCCGACAGGGCAAGAAGCTTGCCCATGAACATTATACCCTGTCCGCCAAATCCGGCACAGAGTATCTCTTCGCAATGTTTTTTAGCAGTTTTTGATTTTGTCATATCTAGCAGCTCTTTATAACACCGAGCGGATAAAACGTCGATACTTCGCTCTTTATCCTGTCAGCAGCCTGTATAGGCGGCATCCCCCAATACGTCGGACACATCGACAGAACTTCAACCATCGAAAACCCTTTATTCTCTATCTGCATCTGAAACGCTTTTCTTATCGCGCGTTTCGCTCTCAGAACTTCGTGCGATGAATGGACCGATACACGCTCAAGATATTTAGCGCCAGGCAGCACTGCCAGCATCTCCAGCATCTTTATAGGATATCCTTCACGCCTTAAGCTCCTGCCGTGAATAGTCGTGCTCGTCTTCTGCCCGGCAAGCGTCGTCGGAGCCATCTGTCCGCCGGTCATGCCGTAAACACCGTTATTTACAAATATTACCGTTATGTTTTCACCGCGGTTTGCGGCGTGTATGATCTCTGCTGTGCCTATAGCGGCAAGATCGCCGTCACCCTGGTAAGTAAATACTATATTCCCCGGACGCACCCTTTTAATGCCTGTTGCTACGGCAGGTGTTCTGCCGTGCGGGGCTTCCGCAACATCAAAATCCCAGTACTCGTATGCTATTACAGCGCAGCCCACAGGAGCCACAGCTATCACTTTTTCCCTGATCTTAAAATCATCTATTGCTTCACAGATAAGCCTGTGAACTATACCGTGTCCGCAGCCAGCGCAATAGTGGTTCTCCGCTTCACGCAAACTTTCCGGACGCGTAAATATAGGCTCGCTACCCACCGTTACAACAGATGAGCTTTGAGCTTTAACCATAGGTGTTTTTTTTATAGTTTTTTTCATACCTTATACATCGCTTCCACGCGCTGCAATATCTCTTCTTCTGATGGTATGCCGCCGCCCATCCTGCCGTAAAATTCTACGCTCGCTCGTCCATTGACAGCCAGTCTTACATCCTCAACCATCTGTCCTGCACTCATCTCCACAACCAGGAATTTTTTTCCAGATGTGGCTGCGGCGTCGAATAGCTTATCCGGGAAAGGCCATAAAGTAACCGGCCTTATAAGGCCTACCCTTAGCCCTTTTGCCCTTGCCATCTCCATCGAGGCTTTAGCGATCCTTGCGACAGAACCATAAGCAACAAGCACCACATCGCTGTCTTTTACGTTTACCGTCTCGCCCCTTACCTCGTCCTGAGTTATAAGTTTAAATTTTTCCTGCAACTTTTTATTATGCTCTTCCAGAGCACCTTCTGCCAGTATTAAAGACCGTATGATATTCTGCTTTCTGCCTTTGGCGCCGGTAAGTGCCCATGGCTTTTCAAAAACCTTAGGGCCGTCTTTAGGTGGTGCTATATGCAAAGGCTCCATCATCTGACCCAAAAGACCATCGCCCAATATCATTACAGGATTTCTATATTTATCGGCCAGATCAAAGGCAAGAAGCGTATATTCAAAAAATTCCTGCGCTGAGGCCGGGGCCAGCACTATTATTTTATAATCGCCGTGTCCGCCCCCTTTAACCGACTGAAAATAATCCCCCTGAGACGGAGCGATATTGCCGAGGCCGGGGCCGCCGCGCTGCATATTTACAATAACGCACGGTAATTCGCAGCCGGCCATGTAGGATATGCCCTCCTGCTTCAAACTGATACCAGGACTAGACGAGGAAGTCATAGCCCTCACTCCGGCAGCTGAAGCGCCAAGCACCATATTAATGGCTGCGATCTCCGATTCGGCCTGAATAAATACACCGTTGGTTTCATACATTCGTTTTGCCATGTATGCGGTAAGCTCATTCTGCGGGGTTATGGGATAACCTGCATAAAATTTACATCCGGCAAGTACTGCGCCTTCACCGCATGCTTCGTTACCGCACATGAGAACTTTATTCTTCATTAATATCTATCCTATTTAAATACTTTTATCCCGCAATCAGGACATATCACAGCACACATCATGCAGCCTGTGCATTTTGTGCTGCCTGAAAAATAGGCAGGCTTCACGCCTTTAATATTCATCTCGCCTGAAATTTTAATAAGCCCGTTAGGGCAATTTACCACGCAAAGGTAACAGCCCTTACACCTATCTTTATCTATCTTTATTTTAGCCATATTAGCCTATAACCTCTTTTATAATTACATCGCAAATTGCGTCGGGTGTCAAGTTATACTTTGAAAATAGTTCTTTTCGCTTGCCATGTTCTATGAATCTGGCGGGAAGGCCTATCCGTCGCACTTTCACACCTTTTATAGAGCTTTTTTCGATAAATTCCAGCACGCTCGAGCCAAAACCGCCATCCAGAACCCCTTCCTCTATCGTTACGATCTTCTTTACGCCGGCAGAGAGATCTGATAATAGTTCTTCATCGATCGGTTTTATGAATCTTGCGTTCACAACTGTAGCCGCGATCTTCTTTTTCTCTAATAACTCCGCTATTTCAAGCGCGGTTTCGACCATACTGCCTATAGCGACTATCGCAACGTCCCGTCCCGTCCGTAAAATTTCCGCTTTACCCAGTTTAATGGGCGCCCCCGATGTTTTATCAGGAAGAGAAGCGCCGCGCGGATAACGTATAGCCACCGGACCATTGAGCTTGACCGCAAATTCCAGCATATCTCCAAGCTCTGCGGGTGAAGCCGGCGCCATTACAGTAAGATTGGGTATATTCCGCAGGTAAGCTATGTCAAAAAGACCATGGTGCGTCGGGCCGTCTTCTCCCACAATGCCCGCCCTGTCGAGACATAATATAACGGGCAGATTCTGCAGACAGACGTCATGTATTATCTGGTCGTAACTTCGCTGCATAAAAGTAGAATATATCGATATGATCGGTTTGAAACCACCGCGAGCGAGGCCGGCACCTAAACCTACGGCATGCTCTTCGGCTATACCGACATCAAAAAACCGTTCCGGGAATTTCTCTGAAAATTTGCCAAGGCCTGTGCCATCTGGCATTGCCGCGGTTATTGCTACGATCTTGGGATCGCCTTCTGCAAGTTCAAGCATTTTATCGCCGAATATTTTAGTAAATGTAACCTGTGTTCCTGCGGATAACTTCTTTCCCGTGGCAAGATCAAATGCTCCCGTCCCATGGAATGAGACGGGATCTGCTTCTGCAAATTTATAGCCTTTTCCTTTTTTGGTTATCACATGGATCAATATCGGCTCATGCAGATCTTTAAGGTTCCTGAATGTAGTGACAAGCTGGGTAATATTATGACCGTCTATAGGCCCGAAATATCTGAAGCCCAGTTCTTCGAAAAGCATTCCCGGTATCAATAAGTTCTTGAGCCCCTCTTCCAGCTTTCTGGCGGCCCTGTATGCCCTGAAACCAAAGCGCGGGATCCTCTTTATGACCTTTTCAACATCCAGCCTAATCTTATTATAAGCGGGTGCAGCCAGTATCCTGTTCAGGTACTTACTCAACGCTCCGACGCTTTTCGAGATCGAACGTTCATTATCATTTAAAATTACGATAATATCTTTGCCTGTATGGCCCGCGTGGTTTAAAGCCTCGAATGACATGCCGCCGGCAAGCGAAGCATCGCCTATAATAGCGATCACTTTATTCTTTTCACCCGACAGGTCCCGCGCCATTACCAAACCGAGCGCATTTGAAATAGACGTGGAGCTGTGACCGCATGTAAAAAGGTCATACTCCGGGCTTTCTTCTTTATTAGGGAAACCGCTCAGCCCGCCCAGTTGTCTGAGCGTAGAAAATCTACTCAAACGGCCAGTCAGTATTTTGTGAGGATATGCCTGATGGCCTACATCCCACAATAAAAAATCCTTTGGTGTATCAAATGCATAGTGTATGGCAACAGCCAGCTCAACTGAACCTAAACTCGAGGCGAGATGCCCTCCGGAGTACGAGACAGTCTTCAGGATCTCCTGTCTTATTTCATCCGCCACTTTTGGAAGTTCCGTCAATGATAATTTCCGAAGATCGGAAGGCTCTTTTATATTTTCTATCATTTTTTTCTCGTAAGTATATAGTCAGCTATTTCATTTAAAATTTCGTTCTTTTTTCCAAGTATTTTCACGGCTGCCTTGGCTTTATTTGTCATGACCTTAACATGCTTTTCCGAAAAACCCACTTCTCCGTCGAGCTTATCATCTACCGCCTGAAATACCATGCCGACATTTACACCATATTTACGCAGCGCTTCTATCTTTTTTCTACCTGCGCAGGCGGATAAAGCACCCAGCACTGCGGACACTTCAAATAATTTTGCGGTCTTAAGATGATTGATCTTTCCGATATTCTTATCCCGCGCTATGTCAAGCGCCTGCCCTCCTACCATACCCAAAGAGCCGATGGCTTGAGACAACTCTCTCGTCATCTCAGCAACTACAGATGGCTTATATCCGCGCGCTATCACTGTAAATGCAAGCGGCAGTAGCGCGTCTCCGGCAAGTATCGCTACTGCCTCGCCGAATTTCTTATGACAGCTTGGTTTGCCGCGGCGGTAATCATCGTCATCCATCGAAGGCAGGTCATCGTGTATCAAAGAGTATGTGTGTATAAGTTCTATAGCGCATGCTGCCGGGATCGCATTCTTTAGTTTTCCGCCGCAGGCGATAGCCGCTTCGGTCAGAACAACCGGACGAACCCTCTTGCCTCCGGAGAATACACTGTAGCGCATGGCTTCATGCAAAACCGCAGGCGCGGTTTTATCGGATGGTAAAAGTTTATCAAGATTTTTATCAATAAGTTCTGTAAGATTCAAAAAAGCCCCTCTTCTGTCTTCTGCTTTCTTTTCTTCTGTGATGCATCCGGCTTTATTTCTTCTTCGGCAGTTTTCTCGTCAAATGGCTTTAGCTCTAAGGAACCGTCTTCTGATTTCAATAAAATCTCAACTTTTTTCCTGGCCACCTCGAGCTTCTTAGAGCATGCCTTGGACAGCCTTATACCTTCTTCGTATTTTTCAAGTGAATCGTCAAGAGAAAGGCTCCCGCCCTCCAGCTCTTCCACTATCTTTTCAAGTTTTTTCAATGCTTCTTCAAATTTCATCTCAGCCATATTGACCCCCTTATCCGATCTCTTCCACCCTGCTTTTAAATTTTCCGTTGCCCAGTTTAGTTTCGACCATATCGCCTATTTTTATAGACTTTATATCTTTTAAAATTATTCCTTCCGGAAGTTTAACGCTTACGCTATAGCCCCGCTTCAGGATCGCCAGAGGATTGAACGCTTCCAGCTTACTGATAACAAGATTGAAATTTTCACTTTTCATTTTTAGCAGATGGTCAACCCTTATATTTATGTCTTTACGGAAATCGTCAATCATCTGTTCGTATTGCGTTATCAGATTGAGCGGCTGTCTTAAAATGTAGCTGTCTTTCACAGCCGTAAGCCGCTCGGCAAGACGATTAACCTTGCCGGTAAGCGCATTATTAAGTCTGGTCGTAGCGGTAGTTATCAGCCCGACGAGATCTTCCTTCCTCGGTATCACCAGCTCCGCTGCGGCTGAAGGCGTCGGTGCCCTGAAATCGGCGACAAAGTCCGAGATCGTATAGTCTATTTCGTGTCCGACGGCGCTTATTACCGGTATCTCCGACTCATAGATAGCGCGCGCCACCACTTCTTCATTGAAAGGCCAAAGATCCTCGAGCGATCCACCTCCGCGCCCTACGATCATAACATCTATATTTTTAAGTTTGTTAAATTCCCTGATGGCTTTTGCTATTTCGTCTTTCGCAGCTTCGCCCTGGACTTTTACAGGATTGATAATGATCTCGACGTTAGAAAATCTTCTGCGCGTAACATTGAGTATATCCCTTATGGCCGCGCCTGTGGGGCTGGTAACTATGCCTATCCTGGTCGGAAGGAACGGTATTTCAACCTTATGTGCCTGATCGAACAATCCTTCCTTCTGCAATTTCTCTTTCAACTGCTGGAACTGCAGCTGCAGCGCTCCGATCCCCTTAGGCTCGATCTCTTCGGCGATCATCTGATAATCGCCCCGCGCTTCATAGACCGACATCTTACCAAAGCAGATGACTTTCATCCCGTCTTTGGGTTTAAATTTCAATTTGGCGTTTGAGCGGGCAAACATAGCGCATTTTAAGACTGCGCCTGCGTCCCGCAGGGAAAAATACATATGGCCGGATGAATGCAGTATGAAATTAGATATCTCGCCCTCGACCCATACCGCAGGAAATGAGTCTTCGAGTATTACGCGGACATATTTCGTCAGCTCACTGACGGTATATATGTGTTTCTCTTTCTGCTCGTTCATATCACCCGCCGGAAATTTTACGCTAACTTTTTCTGAATGCGCTTGATCGAATTTGCCTTACCGGTTTTTTCGTCAATATCGATAATGGCGCCTTGAAGACATATGTCATTCTCCGCCATTTCAAATTTCATAGGCATCTGAGTTATGAACCGCGCCAGTATCTGTTCTTTTTTGCGGCCGATAACTCCGTCAAGCGGGCCCGTCATTCCTGCATCGCATAAGAACGCTGTACCATTAGGCAGTATCTTCTCATCCGCGGTTTGTACGTGTGTGTGGGTTCCGATTATGGCGCTGACCTGACCGTCAAGATACCAGCCAAGCGCAATCTTTTCGCTAGTCGCTTCAGCGTGCATATCGACTATGATGATCCTTGTCTTGCTCTTTATTTTTTCGATCTCTTCTTTAGCCACCCTGAACGGGCATTCAAGCGGCTGCATGAATACACGTCCGATCAGATTGATAACTCCTACGTCTATGCCGGACTCCGATCTTATTACTGTAGATCCGGAGCCGGGATCACCGGCAGGATAATTCGCCGGGCGTAAAATACGCCTGTCGGAATCGATTCTGTCGATTATCTCTTTACGCTTCCAGATATGGTCCCCGGAGGTAATAACATCGAGGCCATGATTAAAAAGCTCGTTTGCAAGCGAAGGCGTGATACCGCTTCCACCGGCCACATTTTCACCGTTGCCGATCACAAACTCGATATCATTGGCTTTTTTAATGCCGGGTAGAAGCTTCTCAATGGCCACCCTTCCCGGCTCGCCTACTATATCTCCCATGAAGAGGATCTTCATTTCGCATACTCCACGGCTCGCGTCTCACGTATAACCGTAACTTTGATCTGGCCCGGATATTCCAGGCCCTCTTCTATCTTTTTTGTAATATCCCTGGCCATAACTGCTGCCTGGGCATCGTTTATCTTTTCCGGCTGGACTATTACGCGTATTTCACGTCCGGCCTGTATCGCGTATGCCTTCTCAACACCCTTAAACGAATCAGCTATCGATTCCAGCTTTTCAAGACGTTTGACGTAAGTCTCGAGAGTTTCTCTGCGGGCTCCCGGCCTGGATGCGCTTATGGCATCGCCTGCCTGGCAGAGTACCGCCAGAAGCGTCTTCGGTTCTATATCCTGGTGATGCGCCTCAATAGCATGACAGATATTTTCAGACTCGCCGTATTTTCTGGCAAGGTCTGCTCCTAATTTCGAGTGAGTGCCTTCAACTTCGTGGCTTACAGCTTTGCCTATGTCGTGTAAAAGGCCTATTCTTTTTGCAAGATTAAAGTCGAGCTTCAGTTCGCTTGCCATCACACCCATCAGGTGCGCAACTTCCTTGGAATGCTCGAGCACATTCTGTCCATAACTTGTGCGATACCGCAGACGTCCCAGAAGTTTTATCAATTCAGGGTGAAGTCCATGCAAACCTGTATCAAATAACGCTTTCTCACCTTCTTCGCGTATCGTATTTTCCATCTCTTTCTTAACCTTCTCCACGACTTCTTCTATTCTTCCAGGATGTATGCGTCCGTCCTGAAGCAGGCGCTGAAGTGACAATTTTGCTATTTCACGTTTTATCGGATCGAACCCGGAGAGAATAACAGCCTCGGGCGTATCATCGATAATAACGTCTATGCCAGTCGCTATTTCCAGAGCCCTGATATTTCTGCCTTCACGTCCTATGATCCTGCCTTTCATCTCATCGCTTGGCAGGTTTACTACGCTTACTGTGGTTTCAACAGCATGTTCCGCCGCGCACCTCTGTATCGCCAGGCCTATTATTTTGCGCGCTTCCTTGTCAGCCTTCTCTTTGGCTTCATCTTCGGAACGCTTTATCATGATAGCCGCTTCCTGCTTAACCTCATCTTCTAGTTTCGTCAGGAGTAGTCTCTTGGCTTCCTCACGGGTCATGCCTGAAATATTCTGCAGCTTTTCTCTTTCTTCCTGAAGCAGCCTTTCCAGGTCCTTATCTTTCAGGACCAGCGCTTTCTCTTTTTCGCCCATGGCATGATCGCGTCTTTCGACGTCTTTCTCTTTCCGGTCGATCATATCCATTTTCCTGTCAATAGACTCTTCCTTCTGGATAAGCCTTTTTTCCAGGACAACCAGTTCTCCGCGCCTGTCTTTAGTCTCTTTTTCAAATTCGCTTCTCAGCTTCAAAAGCGTATCCTTAGCCTGCAATTCCGCACTATGACGTAGTTTATCAGCCTCAGTCCTTGCCGTGTCTATCATCTTCTTGGCGCTATCTTCAGCATCTTTCAATTTCTTTTTAGAATGGATCTTCCTTAGAAGATATCCAAGCGCCACGAAAAATAATGCGGCAATGGCAGCAAGGCCTATATAAATAATTGTGCTATCTTGATGTTGCTGCATGTTGTCCTCCGATTTGTTGTAGTCATACTCCGGACAAATCGTCCCGAGGTGCTTTTATTTAATTCCGGCACCGAGGGACTACCTTAGATGTCCTTGACTTTAATTTATGCTGTGATGGTTTTCCAGACGGGAATGTCGTGTGAATCTCGAGGAAGGTGCTCTACAACCTGAAAGTCGAAAGCAAGCCCTATAGTTTTGGTGTCATTTGGCAGCGCGCATAAGAATCTATCATAGTAACCGTGTCCCCTGCCCAGCCTCACATTGTTTTTATCGAAGGCTATTCCGGGAACTACAATCAAGTTTATATCTTCTAAAGGAACCTCTTTTACGTGGCCCGCTTTGGGCTGATAGATTCCAAAATGCTGCCGCTCCAAATCTTTTATCCTATCTTTAATTTCACCGGCTATAAGACGTTTTTCTTCCTTAATGATCACAGGAACACACACTCTCTTCCCAATCTCAATTGCCTCATCTATCATAGACAAAGTATATACTTCATCTTTAAGTGAGACATAAAACATCACAACTCTGGCTTCTTTGAAAGCCTTTTCGTTAAATAACTTATCCTTTATTATACCACTCTTTCGCGTTTTTTCAAGGTCCGAGTGGGAATTTAACTTTTCGTATATATGCTTGCGTATCTTATGTTTCATTTAATTTTTATTAGATTTTCGCTTTCTTTTTTGCAATGTAATCGTCAATTGCGCTTCTAAGAGCCTGTTCGGCCAATACTGAGCAATGCATCTTCACTTTTGGCAGACCTCCCAATGCCTCAGCTACTGCATGATTAGACACTTTAAGCGCTTCCGGTATTGTTTTACCTTTAACCAGGTCAGTAACCATGCTGGATGTGGCTATTGCCGCACCGCATCCGAAGGTTTTAAATTTGGCATCGGTTATAACTTCTTTTTCATCGACTTTGATGTATAGTCTCATGATATCACCGCAAACTGGATTACCAACATTGCCTATACCGCTGGCGTCCGGAATCTCACCCACATTGTGAGGGTTCCTGAAATGTTCCATTACTTTTTCTGAATATTGACCTTCCATAAAAAGCATCCTTTCAAATTTTCTTTGAAAACTTATTACTTCTTTTTAGCTTCATATAGCGGCGACATATCGCGCAGCCGCTTTATTATCGGAGGAAGTATCTCCAATACATAATCGACGTCTTCTTTGTTGTTGTCACGCCCTAAAGAAAATCTCACCGACCCCTGAGTATCCGCCGGATCCACGCCCATAGCTGTCAAAACATGCGATGGCTCGAGCGACCCGGAAGTACACGCAGATCCTGTAGACACACCCACGCCTTCCATATCAAGATTCAATATGATCGATTCTCCTTCGAGATATCTGAATCCGACGTTCAGTGTGTTGGGAAGCCGTTTTTCCGGATGGCCATTAAGCCTGACCTCTTCTATTTTCGAGATTATGCCCTTATAGAAATAATCTCTTAGGTCGGAAAGTTTTTTGTTTTCTATCGCCATCTCTTTCTGGGCAAGCTCACATGCCTTGCCGAACCCTACCATCCCGCTGACATTCTCAGTACCTGCGCGCTTTCCCATCTCGTGATGACCGCCCAGCATTTGCGGGGTTATCTTAGTGCCCTTCTTTATATATAAAGCACCGATACCTTTCGGCCCGTAAAGCTTATGGCCGGACATCGAAAGAAGATCGATGTCCGCATTTTTCAGATCGATAGGAAGCTTACCTACGGCCTGAACGGCATCAGTATGAAAACATATGCCTTTTTCCTTTGCGATCTTCCCTATCTCTTCGATCGGCTGGACTGTTCCAACCTCATTATTCGCATACATTACTGTTATAAGTATCGTTTTATCAGTAATGGCCTTCCTAAGCTCGTCTAGCTTCACTACTCCATATTCATCTACACCGACAAAAGTAATATCGTATCCCTCTTTGGCTAAATACTTACACGTATTGAGCACCGCATGATGCTCTATAGTAGAAGTTATGATGTGATTTCCCTTCGAACGAAGAGCTGCCGCCACACCCTTTATCGCAAAATTATCCGATTCCGTGCCTCCGGCGGTAAATATGATCTCCTCGGGGCTGGATGCTCCGAGCAATGCGGCAACTTTCTGTCGCGCGCTATCCACCGCTGTCCTGGCAGACCGGCCAAACTGGTGTATACTGGAGGCATTGCCGTATATCTGGCTAAAATACGGAAGCATAGCCTCCACGACCTCTTCGCGCGCACTGGTAGTCGCGTTATTATCCATGTAAACTTTTCTCATACTCATACCTTCACCTGCCTTCTCGGACTTCGATCAAGTTTTTTAGTTTCCATGCACAGATCTTCTAAAGTTATCGCATCAAGGCAATTACTTATCGCTTTTGCGAGTTTCAGCCATACAAGTTTCGGAACACAGCCGGAGCTTTTTTTACAGACGTTTGACCCTTTTGACGCCGCTACGCAATGAACCGGATAAATATCACCTTCCAAAGTCTTAACAATATCTCCGACGGTAATATCACACGTATCTTTTGAAAGGATATATCCGCCCTTTGAACCCCGCACGCTATCGATAAAGCCTTTATGGCGGAGCTTGTTCAGGAGCTGTTCCAAATAAGCTATCGATATACCTTCTTCCTTTGATATATCTGTAATAGATAACGCACCATTTGAGCCATTCATAGCGATATTCAGCATCGCCCGTAACCCATATGTCGATTTTGTTGATAGCTTCATGGTTTGATTCTAGCATAGTTGACAGATTTAGTCAACATTGAAATGAAAATAAATTTTCCTGGTTTGGAATTTTACTGCGCTTTCTCCTGAGAGTAGTTTATTGCCCTGATGGGATAAGGGATAACGATCCCTTCTTTGCGGAAACGCTCTGTGAGACGCTTTATAAATTCATGCTTAATAAGAAATTGCCCTGTGAATTCCCTGGCCATCAAATTTACAACTAACGTAATACCGGAATCGCCAAATTCTTTATACCTGACCGCTGGTTCATATTCAGGAATACCGCCTGTAACATTTTTCATAGTATCTTTAGCCGCCTCTATCGCTGCGTGCTCGGCTTTTGCAAGATCTGTATTGTAATGGACCGAGAGCTCGACGGAAAATGCGATACTTTTATCCGGGAGATTATAATTGGTAATGATGCTCTGAGTAAGTTTGGAGTTTGGCACCAGCACAACATTGTTGGGAAGCATCCGTATTTTAGTAATGCGCCAATCAATATCCGTAACGTATCCCTCCTGGCCCGATTCCAATCTTATATAGTCGCCTACTTTAACCTGCCGCGCCATTATCACATAGAATCCTGCAAATAGATTTGATAACGTCTCCTGGAGCGCAAGAGCTACGGCCAAACCTCCTACTCCTAAAGTCGCAAGTATTGGGGTAATGGAAATGCCGAGCGCATTCAGTATAATAAGGAAGCCGATACCTATGATGATTATTCGCGCTACATTTTGAGTAAGCGTCGTGGCAGGTAAGGCCTTGCCTATGTTGCCCGAATAACTCCTGATAAGACCTGATGTTATGTTTGCAAGGACCAGCGTTACCGAAAGTATGCCTAATATGAGAAGAGTCTTACCGGAGATATCCACCCAATAAGCGGGAATCTTTGAAACGTTAAGCGCCATATATATTGCAAACATCGCACACCATATTACAAATGGGCGGCTTATGCCGTGCATTATGATGTCGTCGATCTCGGTCTCGGTATTCTTGGCAAGGTGGGTAAGTTTTGAGATTATAATTTTTCGTATGATAAGACCTACGGCAAATGATATCACAAAAGCCGTTAGCGGCTCTACAACAACTATCATATTATTAAAGCTCAGGTGCTTCAATGTCTCCATCATAACTTAACCTCTCTGGGCTTACCGGATTTGGAATGGTCCTTCGGCGCTTTTATTTCCTTCAAAAGGTGCAGTTTGTTCTTTTTCTTAAGTTCATTATATATAAGTATCCAAGCACAATCCCGGTTTTTATCAACTTCACATTTTCCTTTATCCTGTCCGCCGCACGGCCCGTTCAGGAGAGATTTAGGACAACGCGTTACAGGACAAATAAGACCTGTCAGTTCCAAAACACAGTCTCCGCATGCAGAGCATTTTTCCAGAAATACACCGGCGGAATCTATTGCGCCCATAAATAGCGTATCGCATCCTACATGAATAGGCTTATCGCTCCTCATGTTCTCTTTTACCGACTGGACGCCCAGGCCGCAAGCCAGAACAAGCACAGCGTCGGAAGATTCGATGGTTTTCCTATTCTTGGCAAGCTCTACTTTTGTCTTCGCGGCAATACAAGGTGCGGAGGGTATACAGTATCCCGTAACCGTCTTGCCTTCTTTTTCCAGAGCATCTTTTATTTTCTTTACGTCTTCCTCACCGCCCGTTTTACACGTAGTCGAGCACTCACCGCATCCGATAATAAATACAGACCTCTCGCCCTCAAGGCGTTTCAGTATATCTTTAAATTCTTTTTGTTTTGTTATTATCATAAATCTGCCTCTAATTTTTTTATCTTCTGCAAAACAACGGGGTTTGTTCCAAATTTTAGTAGCTCTTTGTATAATTGTAAAGCTTTTTCGCGCTCACCATTTTTGACATATCTATCTGCCAGCACATCGAATGCAAATACCCTGTCGCTCTCTTCGTATGGATTAGTTATAGCGTTTATCCCTTTAGCGTCGATCCATAGCTTACAGGCGCGTTCGAGATATATTACCGTGTTTTTATGATCGCCTTTTTTTGAATACAATTCTCCTATAGCGCTCAGTATCTGGGCTGAATCAGGATTGTTAACAGCTCCTTCTTTTAAAAATTTAAGACTCTCGTCATTTCTGCCTATGCGCTGCAGCCAGTAAGCACCGAGTACATAGCCGCGTATATCATTAGGATTAAATGCAACCTCGACATAAAACCATGGGAGCACTTCCTTCTCTTCCTCTGGCTTAAGATGCGAATCTGCCGTTACCCTTACCTGCGAATGGAGTTTTTCATAAAAATTTGCGTATTTGGCCGGACCGGCATCATGTTCTTCATGCTCATGTTTTTCCGCCGTCTTAACAACCTCGTCAAATAGTGACTCTCCCTTATGGTATGCCAGCGCCTGTTCGAAAGGCAGCCCCCTATGATGGTATTCCTCAGCCTTCATAAAGGCCCAGTCTCCGACGAAAATCCTCAGGCTGCCGAACATTCTTTCAATTATGTCGGCTCCGGATCTTTGCGGCAGCAAATTATTGTGAAATGTGCTGTTCAAGCATACGGCCGCAGCATAAAACAACAGAATCGTTATGGGTAAGGCTAATTGTCTCTTCATTTATAGGTTACGGCGCCTGAATCCTAAATAGGTTAACGACAAGAATATGGCGGTATATATAAAAGCATAAACGATGAGAAAGAAGAACGCCCATACCGGGACTGTGTCCCATGTATGGATTATCTTTTCTTTGATATCGAATAACTCCGGGTGCGGCAGGAATATGTATGCAGGAAATGTCGCCCCAAACCAGCTTGCAGCAAAATAGAGCATCATTGTTATTCCGGTATTTACCGCTGTGCTAAGATATAATGACAACAGGATGGCAAGCGACGAAAAGAACGACATCAGGCATATATGCAGGACATACCCCTCCAATAAAAGAAACGGCGGGCTTGAAAAATCACCTCGTAAAAAGAACGATGCAAGTATTGTTATATAAAACAACGTGAAGCTGATCACTGATACGAGCAGGACTCCGGCAAACTTTCCGAGAATAAACTCTCCTCTTGAAACAGGATGCGCAAGTATCGGATAGATCGTTTTAGATTCTACTTCCTGCGGTATCTGGCGCGCAGCAAATACTATAGCTATGATAACCGAGAATATATAAGCGAATGATATGCCAACCTCTCTGAAATACCGCTCAAAACCTTTTTGTCCGCCGAAGGATACTCCCGCTGCGTAGAAAATTATGACTACTAAAAGCGCAAATATAAGATAGAAATCTTTACGCCTTACCAGTTCTTTTAAAACTGCAAATCCCAGCACCTTTATATTTTTCATCTCTATTCCGTAATTATTTTAACAAAATAATTCTCAAGCGAGTGCTCGCCTTTTTCGTTAAGGAGTTTTTTGACGGGTCCTTCCTTAAGGACCATTCCTTCCTTCATTATGCAGACATTATCGCATATGAGCTCTGCTTCGGAAAGCTCATGGGAAGAGAGAAATATGGTCCTGCCTTCGCTCTTTTTTTTGTTCAGGATGTTCCGCATATCTATCCTGCCTAACGGATCGAGCCCGGAAAAAGGCTCATCGAGAACAAGAAACTCAGGATCATGCAATATAGCCTGTGCCATATTGAGACGTGACAACATTCCTTTGGAGAATGTTCTTATGAGCTGATTTTTTTGATGGGAAAGCCCCACTTGGCCCAGGGTATCATCTATTTTCTTTTCAAGTTCTCTTTTTTTTATTCCGGCCAGTTCTCCGAATATCCTTAAAACTTCGGCAGCTGTCATAAACCAGTAATAATTGGCTATCTCGGGCATGTATCCTATGCGGGATTTCGCTTCTGCTGAAAGATGGGGCTTTCCCAATAACTCTATTGAGCCGCTTTTTATAGTGATAAGGCCCAGTATAGATTTTATGAGCGTGGTCTTTCCTGCACCGTTAGGGCCCAGAAGACCAAACATCTCCCCCTGGCCTATATTAAGACTCAGGCCGTCTAAAACAGCCCTCTCTTTATTAAGCCCCTGCGGATAAGAAACAGCGAGATCTGTTATTTTTAATACAGATTCCATACGCTATTATTTAGACTGCCTGAACTTTCTTCACCTCAGGTACAGCTTTTTTTAATTCCGCTTCTACAAAATTGGACAATGTCACCTGGCTCATCGGACAGCATCCGCATGCGCCTTTTAGCCGGACTTTAACAACTCCGTCTTCAATGCTGACCAATTCTATATCTCCACCATCCTGCTGTAATGCCATTCTGACTTTTGCCAATACCTTCTCGACTTTTTCTTTCACGCTTTCACCTCTTTTATTTTAATAATTCGTTTATGTCCGCTTCAAACGTTTCTTTGGTCCTGGACCCTATATACATTTTAACCACTTTCATGTTTTTGTCTATCACAAATGTCGTCGGTATGGACCGGACCGGTCCGTAAAGAACACTCACCTTGCCATCATCGACGAGCACAGGATAGTTGATACCCATCTTATCGGCAAAATTCTTTGAGTCCTGGGCGGTAACCAAACTTACGCCGACAAAAGTAAATCCTTTACTACCGTACGCTTGCTGAAGTTCTATAAAATCAGGTATCTCTGCCCGGCACGGAGGACACCAGCTGGCAAAAAAATTCAGTATAACACCTTTGCCTTTAAAATCTGATAGATTTACTTTTTGGCCTGCTATATCTGTAAGACTAAAATCGGGCGCATCCTGTCCGGATTCAACTGCCCTGCCCTGAGTACACGCCCCAATCAGAACTACTGCAACTGCAATGGAAACAATTTTCGCCCATACATATTTTTTCATGAATTCCCCTCCGGGTTATCTTATTTTACAAACAGCGTTTCCAGTTTCATAGCAATGACGTTCAGATAATTTGTCATTATCAGTATGCCGACTATCACCAGAAATATACCGCTTACTATATTTACCAAACTTATGAGTTTTTTAAGTTTATTCAAATATACAACGAATGTATTCACTAATAGCGCTGTAATTAAAAACGGAAGCGCTATGCCAAGCGAATACACGCTTAACAACTTTGCGCCTTCGACGATGCTTGTCTTAGTGCCAGCTAAAAGCAGTATCGAACCAAGTATCGGCCCGGCGCACGGCGTCCAGGCAGCGGCAAACGTCACGCCTATAAGGAATGACCCTATATAGCTTGCGCCTTCGGTCCTGACTTTTATCTTTGCTTCTTTACCAAGGAAATCGAACCTGAGCACTCCCATAAGATACAAGCCGAATAAAATTATCAGGACCCCGCCGGCCATTTGTATAATTTTCTGATACTGAAAAAGCGCTTTTCCTATAACTGTGGCTGTAAGACCAAGCAATATAAATACAATGGAAAATCCTATAATAAACAGAAGCGAATGTATTATGCTGCGTCTTTTTGCAGCGCTCTTTTTCGCCGGATCACTAAGGTCGTTTAATGATATGCCTGTTATATACGCGATAAAAGACGGTATTATCGGTAAAAGGCACGGCGACAGAAATGTCAGAAAACCGGCAGTGAATGCAACTGCATAAGAGATATTTTCATTTGCCATAAATAGCTCCTGGTAAGTTTACTGCTGCTGCGTCACTCTTATTTTAACTACGCTCAACTCTTGTTTCATAGATGAGATTTGCTCCATAATAGCTTTTTGGTTATTTATTATCTGGTCGAGCTTGGACGACACTTCTGAAGAGTCGTCCTGTGCGTTCGCATTGTTGATCAGTAAAGGTATTGTTATCAAAAATAACATAAGAGCTGCCACTATCATTAATTTGTTAACTTTCATGCATACCTCCTTATTTGTAGTATCCAAGAGCCTGAAATCCTACACCCAACAAAACCGACAAAATCACGAGCACAGAAAGAAAAGTAATCAATATCTTCATGCCGTATTCCTTTCTTAAGACCAATACAGTCCCATAGCTTGCGACCGGGCCTATCAGAAGAAGCGTCATAGCGGCACCGTGGTTCATTCCCTGCTTCATAAGGCTGTCAATAAGCGGAACGCTTGCAGTAGAGCAGATGTACATGAGAAGACCAAAGACTACGCTGAAAACATAACCGAGCACACCGCTTAAATACGTCTTTATCAGATAACCTATCGGCAGATATGTGGCAACAAGTGCAGCCAATACCAATCCTATAAATAATTCTAAGCCTATCTCTTTCGGCAGGTCGACGTAAGCGTATTTTAAAGCCTCTACGACTTTTTCCTTTAACGTTTTTTCTTTATGTGTTTTTGCATGATCGGGATTAAGCGCACAGTGAGGGCAGGATATTTTTTCGATCGACCTCGGTTTGTATTTTATAGCATTACCTATTATACCTATAGAGACACCCATTATTATTACAGCAAAAAATATGTATATCGTAAATCCAAGGCCGAGAACACTGTATGCAACAAGAAGCGCACTTATAGAGGTGGCAGGCGTAGCAACGAGAAATGCAAGTATCGGGCCTAAGCTGGCCCCTTTTTTATAGAAACTTATGGCTATGGGAAGTGAGCCCCAGCAGCAAACAGGGAGGAAAGTTCCTATGATGGTTGAATAAAGGATCGGTTTAAGCCCTTTTGAACCTAAATATTTAATAACTTTGTCTTCGGGTATTAACTCATGGACTATACCGCTTATAAAAAATCCGATCAATAGAGCGGGTATGACTTCGTAAGTATAATGCAAAAATACGTTAACGAAATTCGCCATAGAGACAGTATACCCCAAAATTAGGAATAATTCTATTCTTCCTTGACCGGCCTCTCTTTAAGCGGCTTAGGCGCTATGCCCGAATCTGGACCCGGGAGAGCCTGCACGTATTCTGTCAGGAAAAATTTCTTATCTTTGATCCATTTTTTAAGTTCTTCCGCAATCTCAACAGCTTTATGGTAGCTCGAAAGCGACGCGGTCGGGATCTCTTTACCCTTTACGGTTATCTTGCCGCTGCGCAGCTGTTTGTAGTTTACCTCGCCCAGCGAACCGATCTTTCCCTGAGGATAATCTTCGCTATAATCGACTATCTGCGCCCAGATATCTTCATCTTTAACGGCGGCAGATTTAAGAATATCTTCATTTAAAATAGGTATAGGAATACCAGCGCCAACTGTAAGACTTGCGCCATATCCCTGAAATGAAATACCCCTTAACCACTCCGGCTTCATCTGTTTAAGATCGCCGGTAAGGCCGAGAGTCCCTGATGGCGCCTGCGGCACTCCGTTATCTTTTCTCTTCACGCACGGATTGTGCTGTGTCCCATTCCAGTATACGTAACCGATACCGCCGCCTAAGAATATCCTGGTTCCGATACCTATTGTTTTATAGGCGGGATCTTTTAAGAGAGGCGACAACTGGCCGGCCGAACAGTAGTTAGCATTGCCCAAATTCGGCCTCAACGCGCCCATGTATGTGTAGATAGTTTTTTTACCGGATAGATTAACTGCAACGTTGTAATTCTGGTAACAATTCCTCGGATTTAACAGAACTGCCTCGTTTACATCATTGATATTTATGTAAGTCTTTATATGTTTTCTCGGATAACAGTCAGTGCCGTATGCAATCGCTTCCAGCACTACATCTTTACCGCCGACGAGCTCCTCAATAACATGCCCGCCGCCATACCTGAATTCTCCGGGATAGACTTTGTTCCTTGGGTCATCGTCGGGCATCGCTGTCGCCCCGATAAATATATCAACGGCTGCAAAACCAGTATACACGGGGACATTGTTCAGTTTTGCAACTCCGCCGCCTATCTTTATCTTAGGTTTTGTATGGCCCAGATTAAGATATGCGCCGCTTGAACACATAGGACCGAATGTCCCGGTCGTAACAACATCGACATGTTTGGCTGTTTCTTTAAGACCTTTCTTGTCAACAAGGTCTATCACCTCTTCTGCCGTAACGACAACTACATCGCCCGATTTTATTTTTTCGTTTATTTCTTTGATTGTTTTAGACATGTATAGAATGCACTCCTTTCATTCTTCGGCTTTCAGATTTATCATATAGCGTAATCGCATGCGGGCTCCAAAGAGAGCTCTTTTTGTTTATACTTCACAAGAAGGTCTTCAAATGTCAGAGTATCCACTACCGACGAAATGGCATCCCTGACTTCTTTCCATACATCCCGGAAAATGCAGTTGGCCAGATCTTTACATCCTTTGTAGCATTCTTCCTGTATACACGATATCGGTTCTATCGGCCCTTCTATAAACCTGACAACTTCTCCGACTGTAATATCTTTCGGCGGCCTCGCCAGTACAAATCCTCCGTTTACACCACGCTTGGATTTAACAAAACCGCCCCTCCTTAATACGAGCAGTATTTGTTCCAGAAATTTTACTGGCATATCTCCGAGCCCTGCCATGTCATTTATAGACATTACTTCTGACTCATCTTCATTGTAACAAAGCGCCAGCTTAAACAATGCCTTCAGCGCATAATCACCTTTATATGTTATCTTCACTTCCGTATCTTCCTTAATCTATTTCAGGAAATCTTGGTAGAGCCATGTAGAAAGATATCTCTCTCCTGTGTCAGGCAACAAAACTACTATGGTTTTACCTGCAGACTCTTTTCTTTTCGCCACTTCAAGCGCCGCCCACATGGCTGCTCCGCTTGAAATACCTACGAAGATCCCTTCTTCTTTAGCCAGCCTCTTAGCCATTTCACCGGAGTCTTCCGTACTGACTGTTAATACTTCATCCACGATTTTTTTGTCAAAAACTTCCGGAATGAAACCTGCACCTATGCCTTGTATTTTGTGGGCCCCTGGTTTGCCTCCTGACAATACAGGCGAGTCCTTAGGTTCCAAGCCTATAATTTTCACGGAAGGTTTTTTTGCTTTTAAGGCCTCGCCGACACCCGTTATAGTGCCGCCCGTACCTACGCCGGCTACGAATATATCGACCGCGCCGTCCGTGTCGTCCCAGATCTCCTCGGCCGTTGTTTTTTTGTGTATTTCCGGATTTGCCGGATTATTAAATTGCTGCGGCATAAACGCATTTTTAGTCTTTTTTACAAGCTCCTCGGCTTTTTCCACCGCACCCCTCATACCTTTGACCCCGTCAGTTAAAATAATGTCGGCACCAAGTATCCGCAAAAGCTGCCTGCGCTCTACGCTCATAGTTTCAGGCATAGTAAGTATCAATTTATATCCTTTTGCAGCACATACAAACGCAAGGGCTATTCCGGTATTGCCCGATGTAGGCTCTATAATAACAGAGTCTTTCTTTAAAGCCCCGCGCCGCTCGGCGTCCTCTATCATGGCCACGCCAATT
>Ga0172381_10001852_pt1 | contig 24168 bp, 22 predicted proteins | sample Leawel6488metaG_FD_119754 | JGI IMG/M metagenome (GOLD analysis project Ga0172381, IMG submission 119754) | Leachate microbial communities from a municipal landfill in Southern Ontario, Canada - Leachate well 64-88 metaG | ecosystem: Engineered > Solid waste > Landfill > Unclassified | place... | reverse complement strand
TCTCAATCTACTGGATGCGAATTATAAAGTTACCCGCGTGCAAACGGTGGATATGTATCCGCATACGCATCATGTGGAGAATGTGGTCTTGTTGGAACGGAAATAGTGAATATAAGTAGCTTTCAGCAATCAGCAATCAGCGGTCAGCTTTCAGCAATCAGCGGTCAGCTTTCAGCAATCAGCGGTCAGCTTTCAGCAATCAGGTGTTGGCTTTTAGCAACTCTTACTGCTCTGCTAAGGCGTAACAGGCTTTGTCTTTACCCTTTTCTTATAAAAGACTCAAATGGCAGTGGTTCCTTATCAGACACTAATAATAAGGCATGTAAAATCTTGTTTCTCTACAATACACCAATCATCGGCGCACCCCATACCCCATACCCCATACCACAAAACTTATAATTCTTAACTCTTAACTCTTAGTTATTAATTCTTCACAGCCTCCAATTTATAACCACTTTTCCGCAATAAATTAATCAACCCATCTTCTCCCACCAAATGGAGACAGCCAACAGCAATAAACGAAGGTTTTTCGCTCATCATTTCGGGCAGTTTCTCCATCCATTTCTCATTTCTCGCTTTGTTCATTTCATCTTTTTCTTCTTGGGTGCTGGGACATGGATTATCGGGGTCGTCTTCTTCAAATAATTTTGCCATAGCTGTTAGATCTTGCGCATAATAGGCAGTCATCAGCTTGTCCATCTGTTGCTTACCATAGTCCATGTTCTTAATGGTACACAAAAGCGATTCTGCTTGACGCTGAACAGACTGTGAACCGAATAAAACATCAATCTGATCTTGTACCGATTCTAATCCCAATGTTTGACGGTAGCGATCCTTTGCCTCTTTCTGAAAATGTTCGTCCATACTCAAGTCCCCCTCATCCGAAGGATAAAGTTTCTTGTACATCATTACAGACAAGAGCGTGTTTAGCATAGCCGGTTTCATTTGTTCGAATTGGGCGAGGCCGGCTCCCACATATTCTTTTAATGTTTCGTCCAAAAGGCTTTGGTCTTCCTGACTCATCAAGTCATCGTAGCTATATCCTTCGGGCATCAAAGATGCAATCATCAGTTGCATCTGCATTTCGCCCATATTGTTCATGTCAAGCTCACCGATGGTTTGCTTGGTTGCCATAAAAGCCTCGTCAAGCCCATCAATGCTGTCCAGATACGAGATTGGGACTAAGTGATGGGTCCCAAACAGGTAAGATGGTTCTTCGAGATTGTTGCCGGAAATTTTCCACAATAAGCCTGTTTCTTGTTTTGTTTGACTGTTGGCACACGATGATAAGCTAATAGATGCGAGTAATAGAAAAGTCAAAATTTTGTGTAGCATGTTCGTTTATTTAGTTTGTAGTATGAGTGTTTTCTTAGGGTTGCCAATTCCGATCCAGTCGAATAGGATACAGAAAATGGTAAAAGAGGGAATGATATCGGTAAATGGAAGGATTTCTTCCGTAAAAGTAGTGAGTGCAGTAAATTTACCCCGTTTTTCTCCAAACATTTTGTAACTGATAATGGCAGCTATCGGTGCCCAGATGATATCCGAAAAATCTCCAATCAATGGAATTGCAAAGCTAATGCATCCTACCGCATCTAAGAGCAAAGAGAGGGCTAATCTTTTTATTTTGTAGTTCATTGGAGCTGTTTTCATTGTGAACAATGTGTTTGTTGTGCAAATATACTACATTAGAATTACATAAGAGTAAAAGGCTTAGAGATTGTTTTTTTCTTTTCCGGACAAAGGAACAAAAAAACGGCTCCACTGAGAGCCGTTTTTATATCGCTGGCACAAGTATGAGACTTGCGCCGGCAAAGTTTATCAGGAAGAAATATTGTCTTTATTTTATTATTAGACCCAGATACAAGGTCTCTGAAAATAAGGGGAGCGTAAAATTTGGGATACGCAAAACCTTGAATCCTTCTACAGGCTCAGAAACCATTTCTACAGTTCTTCCAATCAATGGTTTCCACCTGTGCATCTCGCACCTCGCACCAATTTTAACTGTCAACTATTCACTGAGTCCGTCTAAATATAACTCACCGTTTCACATTTCTACTCTGTTGCCGATGTTGATATTGGAATATATTTTCTTTGTCCCAATTCTTTGTCTAACATATAAACTCCGTAACCTTTTCCATCAATTAGACGCAGAGCGTCTATAATTGTTTGTACAGAATCCTCTTCTTCAACTTGCTCTTTCACGAACCACTGCAGCATATTATCAGTAGCAAAGTCTTTTTCTTCACGTGCAATAGCTACAATGTCGTTAATAAGTGCAGTTACAACTTTTTCGTGTTTCAACGTTTCTTCAAACGCAGCTAATACGGACTCCCAACTGGTGTCAACTTTTTCAATTGGTTTAAGCAGAACTTTACTATCCTTGGCAACCATGTAATTCATAAACTTCATGGCGTGATCTTGCTCTTCTTTGTATTGAATTTCGTACCAATTGGCAAAACCCGGTAGTCCTTCATGAGCGAAATGGGTTGACATGGAGAGATAAAGATAAGCAGACCATAGTTCTGCATTAATTTGTTTGTTAATTGCGTCTTCTAATTTTTTACTTAGCATAACTTGATATTTAAATATTTATTGGCTCCTTAAGAGCATTAGTAATTTTAATTTTGGAATTATTCATTTTGCCAAATGTGCATAATGCATTGTGGATATAACGCTTAAAACAGACCTTTGTTTTTTTATTTTCACACTATTAGCTAATATTAAATTTTTAAGAAAGGATTTTAGTTTTTCGTCACATTAAAAATGGCAAAATCGAAGCATAAAATTCTTATAAAGGAAAATAATAACTAAATTTGTGGCGCATTCTAAATAGATAGTTTAGATACATCGATAGATAGAATATATGTCTAATTAAATAATTGTCTCAAGAATGATAGTAAAGCGCTGTTTGCTCTTTTCTTGCAAAGACTAATTATAGAGCACACCAAAACAATGATAGAACACGAAGGAATCATTCATAACATCAACGGGAACCAATTCACCATTTGCATTACGCAAAATTCTGCTTGCAGTGATTGTCATGCTAAAGGTGCTTGTATGGCTGCCGATACCAAAGAAAAAATGGTAGATGTGTTGGATTCCTCCGGTCAATTTAAATTAAATGATCGAGTTTTACTTATCGGTAAGACTTCAATTGGTTATAAGGCCGTTTTATGGGCTTTTGTAATTCCGATAATTATTATGGTGGGAGCGATATTTGCAGCAACATCTGTTTGGCATGTTGGTGAACTACAAGCAGCATTGGCGGCGCTTATAACACTGGTGCCATATTATGCTTTTTTGTATTTGCTTCGACACAAAATGGGTGAAAAGCTGGCTTTTACAATAAAAAAATTAAATTAAGAACACGGTATGAATATGATGTTAATGGCAGTGGGTATACTTGGTGCAATAGGTGCCGGTGGTGCTACTATCTTATATTTTATTGGTCAAAAATTTAAAGTGTACGAAGACCCACGCATCGAACCTGTTCAGGAAGCTTTGCCTGGTGTAAACTGTGGAGGCTGTGGCTTTCCGGGATGTAACTCTTTTGCAATTGCTTGCGTTGAGGCAGAATCACTGGAGGAACTTAACTGTCCTGTTGGTGGTGCCGATACTATGGCAAGTGTGGCTTCAATTTTAGGTAAAACTGCAACAAAGGCAGCAAAAAAAATTGCCGTTGTTCGCTGTAATGGTACTTGTGAACACCGACCTCGCAAAAACGAATACGATGGAGCTACTAATTGTGCTATTGCCGCTCAACTATATGGTGGTGATTCCGATTGTTCTTTTGGGTGTTATGGTCTGGGAGATTGCGAAGCGGTATGTCCGTTTGATGCTATTCATGTAAATCCTGTAACATTAATCCCGGAAGTGGACGAAGAGAAATGCACTGCATGTAATAAATGTGTGGTTGCTTGCCCAAAAAACATAATTGAGTTGCGTAAGCAAGGGCCAAAATCGCGTCGTATTTTCGTAAGCTGTATGAATCAAGATAAAGGGGGTGAAGCACGTAAAGCCTGCGATGTTGCCTGTATTGGTTGTGGAAAATGCGAGAAAGTTTGTCCGTTTGAAGCAATTACAATAGCGGATAATCTTGCTTATATCGATGACGATAAGTGTAGGTTGTGTCGTAAATGTGTTCCCGTTTGTCCAACAAATTCAATTTGGGAATTAAACTTTCCACCTCCAAGGAAGAAAGAACCTAAAGTTGAATCAGCAGATGTGGAGGCTTGAGTAAAAGGCTTTGAAGATTAAAACTAATAACGAATATAACTAAAAAGGAGTAATTGATAAGGCTTAGTTTGGAAAAATGAAAATTTCGAACACGTTGAATCAATTGCTATTATTGTATGTTGAAAACATTTCGAATTGGCGGAATTCATCCAAAAGAAAATAAGCTTTCTGCCGGAAAATCCATTGAATCAATACCAATTCCCTCAGAGGTAATTGTGCCATTGGCACAGCATATTGGTGCACCTTGCCAGCCTGTTGTAAAAAGAGGCGATCCGGTAAAAGTGGGCACGTTGTTGGGTAAAAGCGTTGGTTTTGTTTCAGCCAATATCCATTCACCTGTATCGGGCAAGGTAAAGAAAATTGATAAAGCTTACGATTCCAGTGGATATAAACGCGATTGCGTATTTATTAATGTGGAAAATGACGAATGGGACGAATCCATCGACACAACTGCTGCTCTGGTTCGCGACTGCAGCCTTACTTCCAAAGAAATTATCGATAAGATTTTTGCTGCAGGTATTGTAGGCATGGGTGGAGCAACTTTTCCTACGCATGTAAAACTTACTCCACCTCCCGGAACCAAAGCAGAAGTGCTTATCATTAATGGTGTTGAATGTGAACCTTACCTCACTGCCGACCATACTTTGATGATGGAAAAAACCGAAGAGATTTTGGTCGGCATCGAAATACTTATGAAAGCTGTAAATGTGAATAGAGCCGTTATTGGGATCGAAAATAATAAACGCGATGCCATTGATAAGTTCAAACAATTTGCAAAATCCTATCCTACAATAGAGGTGCAATCACTGAAAGTGCAATATCCACAAGGTGGAGAAAAACAATTGATCGATGCCGTTTTGCGCCGTCAAGTTCCCAGCGGAGCACTACCTATTTCAGTAGGAGCGGTAGTACAAAACGTGGGTACTGCATTCGCAGTATACGAAGCCGTCCAAAAAAACAAACCATTAGTAGAACGTGTGGTAACAGTTACAGGAAAACAAGTCGCAAATCCATGTAATGTATTGTCACGCATTGGAGTTCCTTTGACAGACCTGATTGATTATGCAGGAGGATTACCCGAAACAACCGGAAAGGTTGTAAGCGGCGGTCCCATGATGGGAAAAGCCATTGCGCGAATAGATATTCCGGTAACGAAAGGCACCTCAGGAGTTTTAATTATTCCCACTCTTGAAGCTCGGCGTAAACTGATGAAAGATTGCATCAAATGTGGCAAGTGTGTGAATATTTGCCCAATGGGATTAAATCCGACCACCCTTATGACCCTTACCGAATACGAAGTATGGGAAAAAGCAGAAAAAGAGAAAATTACAGATTGCATTGAATGTGGTTCGTGCAGCTATACATGCCCTTCTGACAGACCTTTGCTTGATTACATACGTCTTGGAAAAGGTAAAGTAATGGGCATAATGCGCGCCAGAAAAAACTAACGATTATAACAAACTTGAAATAATAAAATCCTTGTTTTTACAGGATTTGAGCTATGGAAAATAAACTTGTAGTATCACCTTCACCTCACGTTCACAGCGGCGACACCATTGCTAAAAATATGTACGGAGTGCTTATAGCACTTGTTCCGGCTTTTTTGGTATCGCTCTACGTGTTTGGGCTAAACGCTTTAATACTAACAGTGGCTTCTGTTCTGTTTTGTGTAATTACGGAATACGTTATTCAGCGCTACATGTTAAAACGAATTCCCACTATTGCCGATGGCTCAGCCATCATCACCGGGATTTTATTGGCCTTTAATGTTCCGTCAAATCTCCCGTTGTGGATTTTGGCAATTGGAGCAATTGCAGCAATTGGTATTGGGAAAATGTCGTTTGGCGGACTGGGGAATAATATTTTCAATCCGGCACTTCTTGGACGTGTATTTCTATTGATATCGTTTCCAACTCAAATGACCTCGTGGCCTCTTCCAAGCACAATGGCGCCTGTAGATGGTGCTACAGCTGCAACTGTTTTAGAGAATATGAAATACAATCCTGAAGCGTTAAGCTCTGTTTCTGATATGTTCTTTGGTTTAGAGAGTGGGTCAATTGGCGAAATGAGTGCTATGGCACTTTTACTGGGATTAATATATATGTTGTGGAAAAGGATTATCACCTGGCACATTCCTGTTTCAATATTAGTAACAGTTGGACTTTTCACGGCATCTATCTATCTCTTTGACCCATCACCTGCAAACAATCCTTTGATTCATCTTCTGTCGGGAGGACTATTGCTGGGAGCTATATTTATGGCTACTGATTATGCTACATCTCCGCTTTCTAAGAATGGGATGCTAATTTATGGTGTTGGCATTGGAGTTGTTACCGTTTGTATCCGCTTATGGGGAGCATACCCCGAAGGAGTCTCATTTGCCATATTGCTGATGAACGCTCTTACACCATTAATTAATATGTATGTTAAACCAAAAAGATTCGGGGAGGTAGTAAAAAATGTCTAAATTATCATCATCCTATAAAAATATGCTTTTGTCTCTTCTCTTTATCTGTTTGCTGGCAGCAGGATTGCTTGCAAAAGTGAACGATATGACAGAAAAACCTATTTCTGATGCAAAAGCATTGAAACTTGAAGAAGCTATAAAAAATGTAGTGCCACCGTTTGATAACAACCCGGTGAACGAATCTTATAAAGTAGCAACCGAAAAGGGCGATTCACTCATTGTATATCCCGCAAAAAAGGGAGATGATGTTGTGGGGTTCGCTGTAAACAGCTATTCCGACGATGGTTTTGCGGGCAACATTCAGGTTATGGTAGGTTTTGACACACAAGACAATGTGGTAAACTATGCCGTATTAGCCCATGCTGAAACTCCGGGATTGGGTTCGCAAATGGTTGATTGGTTCAAACCACAAGTACAGGAACTTAGTTTGATTGAGAAGATATTTGGCTTCGAAATTAAAAAGACAGAAACAAAAAGTTCAATCATTGGTAAGAGTCCGGGAACTACTAACTTCTCTGTTTCAAAAGATGGTGGAGACATTGATGCCATTAGCGCATCCACAATTACTTCCAGAGCTTTTTTAGAAGCTGTGAATAAAGCATATGCCGCATATACGCAAAGTGAAAATTATACTTCCACAGGAGCAACCATTGTTCCTGAAGAAGATGCAACTGAAATAAAAGAATGACGATGCTATGACAAAGAATATAAGAATATTGATTAATGGAGTTGTAAAAGATAACCCGGTATTTGTTCTTCTTTTGGGTATGTGTCCTACTCTTGCTACAACCAGTTCCGCTATAAACGGGATGAGTATGGGTTTAGCCACAATGTTTGTATTGGTTTGTTCCAACCTGGTAATTGCATCACTCAAAAACTTTATACCGGATTTAGTTCGAATACCGGCATTTATTGTGATAATTGCCACATTCGTAACAATTGTAGAGATGGTGATGAATGCATATTTGCCGGCATTAGCAGATAGTCTGGGGATTTTTATTCCGCTAATTGTTGTAAACTGTATAGTTTTGGGAAGAGCGGAAGCATTTGCAGCCAAAAACACGGTGCTCTCTTCACTTTTCGATGGAGTAGGCATCGGGTTAGGTTTTACGCTTGCACTTACACTGTTAGGTGTTGTGCGCGAGTTTATGGGTTCGGGCAGAATGTTTTCAGTATCATTTTTCCCGGAAGATTTTGGAGTTACACTTTTCATTCTTGCTCCCGGAGCTTTTATTGCGTTAGGATATCTTGTTGCAATATTCAATAAATTGCAACGGAAATAGTTTGATGAGTTATGTGGATTGATAATTAAAAATGGTTTTTTGTGATTTTGGTTTTTCGTGATTTTGATTGCGAAAGCACAAAATCACGAAACCTCGAAAAAAAATAAACGTATTAGATAAAAATTAGTATGGAATACATTGGAATAATTATTGTTGCAATTTTTGTAAACAACGTTGTTTTAGCGCAGTTTTTAGGTATTTGTCCTTTTTTGGGTGTCTCCAAAAAAGTAGATACAGCTATTGGCATGAGTGCTGCTGTTACATTTGTTCTAACCATTGCTACCATTGTAACGTTTTTGTTGCAAAAAGGACTTTTAGAACCTTTCGGTTTGCAATATTTGCAAACGATTACTTTTATTCTGGTGATTGCGTCGCTGGTTCAGATGGTGGAAATTGTGATTAAAAAAGTTTCACCACCGCTTTATCAGGCTTTGGGAGTTTTTCTTCCTTTAATAACAACCAACTGTGTAATATTGGGTGTTGCTATTCTGGTTATTCAAAAGGATTTCACATTGCTTTCATCGGTTGTTTATGCTGTGGCTACTGCTGCCGGATACGCTCTGGCATTAATTATTTTCTCAACAATTCGTGAGCAGTTGGCTTTAACAAAAGTGCCCAAAGCAATGCAAGGTGTTCCCATAGCATTAATAACGGCAGGTATTTTAGCCATGGCTTTTATGGGATTTTCTGGAATAGAGCAAGTTTTTTAAGGGGTTGTGGGTTATGAGTAAGATAAGTGATGATATGTAAGATATTAATCCATAAGACCTCTATCACGTTCTTGACCAACCCACACACACCTCAAAACTCATACTACACACCTCTATACCTCCTTTTTCCACAAAAAAACTACCAAAACAGTAGTTTAATTGAAAAATTATTTGTATATTTAAAAGGTTTGTTATTTAAAAAAATGTTCTATCTTTGCATCCCTAAAATAAAAGAGGCGAATTATAGAAGGGAGGTTATAGCAACATTCGAGAAATACTGTAAGAAATAAAAATATTAGGAACTCGAAAATCTGCACCCAGTGTTGGTTTGCAGAGTGAAGACGATGCCATACAGTATGCTTGTTTTCAAACTATTTATAAATCAATAATTCGAAACAAAAGAAATTAAAAACAAAAGAAATTTAGAAAAATATTTAATATGATAATTGTACCACTCAAAGAGGGCGAAAATATTGAAAGAGCTCTCAAAAGATTCAAAAGAAAGTTCGAAAGAACAGGCGTTGTAAAAGAATTACGTCAACGTCAAGCATTTATTAAACCTTCGGTTGAAAGACGCAAAAGAAAGCAACACGCAGTATATGTGCAAACACTTCAAGAAGAAGAGGATTAATTTGCACTTTTGAATTTTATTTTCTTATCTTCGTAGTCAATAAAACTGACTTATGTTGAAAGATAAATTTATCAGATATCTCCGCTACGAAAAGAACTGCTCTTCTCATACGGAGATTTCGTATTTAAATGACTTAAATCAGTTTCAGGAATTTATAGAATCTGAAACGGGAGAATTTAATCCCAAGACTATTGACACAGATTTGATACGAATGTGGATTGCCCAACTTATTGAAAGAGGATTTAAAGCAAGCACCGCCAATCGTAAATTAAGTACGCTAAAATCGTTTTACACATTTCTTCAAAAGAAACAACTAACTAATACAAATCCGGCAGCATATATTACCGGACCACGAATGGATAAAAAACTTCCTTCGTTCGTAAAACATTCCGATATGATTGAGGTACTAAACCCTGATTCCTTTTCTGATAATTTTGAAGGAAAAAGAAACCTTTTTCTCCTAAAATTATTGTACCTTACGGGCATGCGAAGAGAAGAGTTAATCGGGCTGAAAGATGAAGATATAGATTTTTTTTCAAACACGTTACGCATTCATGGAAAAGGGAACAAAGACCGAATTGTACCTTTTAGTGACCAAACAAAAGAGCTCTTTTGTGAATACTTAAGTATAAGGAACGAAGAAATCGAAAACAGAACACCTTACTTATTTGTTAGAAAAAATGGAAAGAGAATGTATCCTGCTATGGTGTATACTATTGTAAATAGACATTTGTCTAATGTGAAAACGCTTTCCACAAAAAGCCCACATGTTTTAAGACATTCCTTTGCAACTGTGATGCTAAACAACGGAGCAGAAATAAATGCAATCAAAAACTTGTTGGGACATGTCAGTTTAGCGTCAACTCAAATTTACACCCATGTAACATTCAAAGAATTAAAAGAAGTTTACGATAACGCTCATCCACGAGCATAAAAAAATTAGGAGGATTTGTATGGAATTAAGAATTCAATCGGTAAATTTTGATGCTTCGGATAAATTGAAAGCATTTGCAGAAAAAAAAGCAAAAAAGCTTGTAAAATATTCAGATGACATTATTCAATCTGAGATGATAATGAAATTGGTGAAACCTGAAGGACCCAATAATAAAGAAGTTTCGATGAAACTAAATATTAGGAACGGAGAAAGCTTTGCAAGCAAGACTGCAGACACATTTGAAGAGGCAATAGACCTTTGTATGGATGCTCTTGAAAAGCAATTAATACGAACAAAAGAAAAAAAGTCGGGCAAATAGAAAAAAAGAGCCTATTTCCTTTGGTTATAATAAAAAAATATCTACCTTTGCGACCGTTTCTTTGATATTTTGGATTTGGCTGATGATATCGTAATAGAAATTACAAAGGAGATATGCCTCTTTAGCTCAGTTGGTCAGAGCACGTGATTTGTAATCTCGGGGTCGTTGGTTCGAATCCGACAAGAGGCTCAAAGAATTGAATAATATTCGTTAGAAAAAACAGATAAATCGCATAAACTGTAAGGGCAGTTACCAGAGTGGACAAATGGAGCTGACTGTAACTCAGCTGGCTACGCCTTCGGTGGTTCGAATCCATCACTGCCCACTTAAAAATATATCCTACATTCATCCTGCCAAGTATATCTTGAAAGGTGTTTCGGATTAATTGCGGAAGTAGCTCAGTTGATAGAGCATTAGCCTTCCAAGCTGAGGGTCGCGGGTTTGAGCCCCGTCTTCCGCTCTTTTTTAGTATAGAGCAAATGACAGGCAGATAAGCGTATGCTCTGCCCTCTGTTTTCAGGAGTTCCCGTCTTCCGCTCTCCCACGCCAATGTAGCTCAGCGGTAGAGCACTTCCTTGGTAAGGAAGAGGTCACGGGTTCAATTCCCGTCATCGGCTCAACTATTTCTGTAACAAGATTTAAGAATGAGGATTGTCCTTGTCTCTTGAACCTTTGTCTATTTACTTAAAAGGTATTGAAAGAATATAAAAACTACAACTTAATTAAACTAATAGAACTTTTTTATTATGGCAAAAGAACATTTTAACAGGTCGAAGCCACACGTTAACATAGGGACTATTGGTCACGTAGACCATGGTAAAACTACTTTAACTGCAGCGATCACAACAGTATTGGCTAAGTCAGGTCTTTCGGAGATTAAATCATTTGATTCAATTGACAATGCTCCTGAGGAAAAAGAAAGAGGTATAACTATTAATACTTCACACGTTGAATATACAACAGAAAACCGTCACTATGCTCACGTAGACTGTCCTGGTCACGCGGATTATGTAAAAAACATGGTTACGGGTGCAGCTCAAATGGACGGTGCTATTATTGTAGTTGCAGCGACTGATGGTCCAATGCCTCAAACGCGCGAACACATTTTGTTAGCACGTCAGGTAAACGTACCTAAATTAGTTGTATTTATGAACAAAGTCGACTTGGTAGACGACGAGGAAATGCTGGAACTTGTTGAAATGGAAATGAGAGAATTGTTAGAGTTCTACGAATTTGATGGTGATAACACTCCCGTTATTCAAGGTTCTGCTCTTGGTGCACTAAACGGTGACGAGAAATATGAAAAATCAGTTTTGGAATTAATGGAAGCTGTAGACACATGGATTCCATTACCTCCACGCGACGTAGACAAGCCATTCTTAATGCCGGTTGAGGACGTATTCTCAATTACAGGACGTGGAACAGTAGCAACAGGTCGTATCGAAACAGGTATTATCAAAACAGGTGAAGAAGTACAAATTATTGGACTTGGAGCTGAAGGTAAAAAATCTGTAGTAACAGGTGTTGAGATGTTCCGTAAGATACTTGACGAAGGTAGAGCCGGTGATAACGTAGGACTTCTGCTTCGTGGTATTGATAAAGATCAAATCAAACGTGGTATGGTAATTACCCACCCCGGAAAAGTAACTCCTCACACTACATTCAAAGCAGAGGTTTATATTTTGAAAAAAGAAGAAGGTGGACGTCACACTCCTTTCCACAATAAATATCGTCCTCAATTCTATATCCGTACGCTTGACGTAACAGGTGAGATTACTTTGCCTGAAGGAACAGAAATGGTAATGCCCGGTGATAATGTTACAATCCAAGTAGAACTTATCTATCCTGTAGCATGTAACGTAGGTCTTCGTTTCGCTATCCGTGAAGGTGGACGTACAGTAGGTGCCGGACAAATTACTGAATTATTGAATTAATAATTCTTAGCAAAAATGGATAAGCCGAATAGTTGGTTATGGTAACGTGGCCAACTATCGGTGTTATTCACGGGTCTAGCTCAGCTGGTAGAGCACTGGTCTCCAAAACCAGGTGTCGTGAGTTCGAATCTTACGACCCGTGCAAAATCATTAGAAAGTAAATGAAAAAAATAGTTGCATATATTAAGGACTCCTACAACGAATTGGTTTATAAAGTGTCCTGGCCTTCACGCGAAGAACTTTCCAACAGCGCAGTTATAGTTATGATTGCTTCCCTTGTTATAGCAGTAATTGTTTTTGGAATTGATTCTTTATTTGAGTGGATATTGAAACTTCTCTATGGTATTTTATAATAATCTGAATTAAGTAATGACTGAAACTGGAAAAAAATGGTACGTCTTACGTTCCGTTAGTGGAAAAGAAAACAGAGTCAAAGAGTTTCTTGAATCAGAGATGAAGAACACCGATTTAGGGAAGTATATTTCTCAAGTCCTCATTCCAACAGAAAAAACCTACATAGTACGTGCCGGTAAAAAAGTGCTCCGTGAAAGAGCATATCTTCCCGGATATGTGCTTATTGAGGCTGAACTGGTGGGAGAGGTTGTTCATCAACTTAAAAACATTAACTACGTTGCGGGGTTTTTGCCTAATACAGAGAATCCACAGCCCTTAAGTGAGTCTGAAGTAAGACGTATCTTAGGTACAATGGATGAGCTGGAGGAAATAACCGACGAAATGGATGTTAACTACTATGTTGGCGAAAATGTGAAGGTCACAAGCGGACCTTTTAGCACTTTCTCAGGCGTTGTAGAAGAAGTGAACGAAGAGAGAAAGAAACTTAAAGTGATGGTTAAAATTTTTGGGCGAAAAACGCTCTTAGAACTAGGTTATATGCAAGTTGAAAAAGAATAGTCGCTCTTGGTTACGCAATTGCGGAAAAATTCTTTTTGTGTGTTTCGAAAAACGTAAATTAAATCAAATCAAAAAATGGCTAAAGAAGTTGCTGGACAACTAAAATTACAAATCAAAGGAGGAGCTGCAAATCCATCTCCCCCCGTAGGACCCGCTTTGGGTTCGAAAGGGATCAATATTATGGATTTTTGCAAGCAATTCAATGCCAGAACGCAAGACAAAGCCGGCAAAGTATTACCTGTGGTAATTACTTATTATGCCGATAAGTCTTTTGATTTTATAGTAAAGAACCCACCCATTGCGGTTCAATTGCTTGAAGCAAGTAAAAAGAAAGGTGGCTCAGCAGAGCCAAATAGAGTAAAAGTAGCACAAGTTACCTGGGATCAGGTTAAAACTATTGCTGCCGATAAAATGACTGACTTAAACTGCTTTAAATTGGAATCTGCAATGAAAATGGTTGCCGGAACGGCTCGAAGCATGGGTATCACAGTAAAAGGGAGTTTCCCTGAAAATGTAGAATAATTTAAACTTCAATTAAGAAATGAGTAAACTAACAAAAAATAAAAAGTTGGCTTTGAGTAAGATTGAAGGGGGAAAAATCTACACTCTTAGAGAGGCATCTGCCTTAGTGAAAGAAGTTACTACCACTAAATTTGATGCATCTGTTGATATCGATGTGCGCTTAGGCGTAGATCCGCGAAAAGCTAACCAGATGGTAAGAGGTGTAGTATCTCTTCCACACGGTACGGGTAAAGAAGTAAAAGTTCTTGTATTATGCTCCCCAGATGCTGAAGCCGCTGCTATAGAAGCCGGCGCAGACTATGTTGGATTAGACGAATATATCGAAAAAATTAAAGGCGGTTGGACTGACATCGACGTTATTATAACGCAACCTGCAATTATGGGTAAAATTGGTGCATTGGGACGTATATTAGGTCCTCGTGGTTTAATGCCTAACCCTAAAAGCGGAACAGTTACTCCCGATGTGGCACAAGCCGTAAAGGAAGTGAAACAAGGGAAGATTGACTTTAAAGTAGATAAAGCAGGTATTATTCACACTTCTGTTGGAAAAGTATCTTTTTCTGCCGATCAGATAAGAGAAAATGCGAAAGAATTTATTCTTACGCTTTTAAGACTTAAACCTACATCGGCAAAAGGAACTTATTTTAGGAGTATTTATCTTTCCAGTACCATGAGTCCGGGAATTAAGGTGGACCCTAAGTCCATATCAGAAATTCAAAAACAACTAGAACTGTAAACATCTATGAAGAAGGAAGATAAAAATAAAATTGTAGACCAGATTGCAACTACCATCAAAGAATATGAAAACTTCTACTTAACAGATATTTCCTCTTTGAATGCTGAAAAAACCAGCACGCTGAGAAGAGAATGTTACAAAGAAGATATTCGATTGATGGTCGTTAAAAATACATTGCTACGTAAGGCATTTGAAAAACTTGATGAAAGCTATGATGAGATGAATCCTCTTTTAAAGGGAAATACAGCTATCATGTTTTCTGATATAGCTAATGCTCCTGCAAAACTTATCGATAAATACAAAGCAAAAAAGATACCGGCATTGAAAGGTGCATACGTTCAAGAAAGCTTTTTTATTGGTGCAGAATACTTACCACAACTGGTAACTATTAAGAGTAAAGCAGAAGTTATTGGAGATATAATTGCCTTACTGCAATCTCCGGCAAAAAATGTTATATCTGCACTACAATCAGGTGGAAACACAATACATGGTGTTTTACAAACTCTATCGGAGAGATAAAATATATTTTCAAAACAACAAAGAATTAAATAAACAATTAAAAATCATACAAAAAATGGCAGACTTAAAAGATTTTGCTGAACAACTGGTTAACTTAACCGTAAAAGAAGTTAACGAACTTGCTGAAATTTTAAAAACCGAATATGGTATAGAACCAGCTGCTGCAGCTGCAACTGTTGTTGCAGGACCTGCTGGTGCGGAAGCAGAAGCCGAAGAGCAAACAGCTTTTGATGTTGTTCTAACCGCAGCCGGACAATCAAAATTGGCCGTTGTGAAACTGGTAAAAGAGCTTACCGGTCTTAGCTTAAAAGAGTCGAAAGAAATGGTTGACTCTGCACCAAAAGCAATTAAAGAAGGAGTTTCAAAAGATGAAGCTGACGCACTTAAAAATCAACTTATAGAGGCAGGGGCAGAAGTTGAAGTTAAATAGCATTAGACTACTGATGTTGAATCAGGATTTTGGTTAAGAATCTTCATTTAGAAGGTTCTTAACCTTTTGTGTCAATACGTATTAAGTTCTAACAAACTCATTTATCCCATGTCTCTAAACCAACCCAACAATAGAATCAATTTTGCTACGATAGCAAACCCTCTGGAGTTTCCGGACTTTTTAGAAGTGCAACTTAAATCTTTTCAAGATTTTTTGCAGCTGGATGCACCTCCCGAGAGCAGAAAAAACGAAGGTCTTTACAAAGTATTCACAGAAAATTTCCCTATTGCCGATACGCGCAATAATTTTGTGCTTGAGTTTTTAGATTACTACATAGATCCACCTCGCTACACAATTGAAGAGTGCATTGATAGAGGGCTCACATACAGTGTACCCTTGAAAGCTAAACTTTATTTGTACTGTACTGATCCCGATCATGAGGATTTTGCTTCCGTGATACAAGACGTATATCTGGGAACAATTCCATATATGACTGAACGCGGAACTTTCGTAATTAATGGTGCTGAACGTGTTATTGTTTCCCAATTGCATCGTTCGCCCGGCGTGTTCTTTGGCCAAAGTATTCATGCCAATGGAACCAAACTATATTCCGCACGAGTAATTCCGTTCAGAGGATCGTGGATTGAATTTGCGACCGATATTCACAATGTGCTCTATGCTTACATTGATAGGAAAAAGAAATTACCTGTAACCACGCTGCTCAGAGCCATCGGCTTCGAGAGCGATAAAGATATTCTTGAAATATTTGACCTTGCCGAAGAGATTAAGGCAAATAAAACGAATCTGAAAAAAGTAGTAGGGCGTAAATTGGCAGCTCGTGTGTTAAAATCGTGGATGGAAGATTTCGTTGATGAAGATACCGGCGAAGTTACATCCATCGAACGAAATGAAGTTATTCTGGAGCGTGAAACAATTATCGATGCAGATAATATAGTTGAAATATTGGAATCGGGTGTTTCCGTAATTCTTTTACACAAAGAAGCACAGCACGCATCAGACTATGCCATAATTTACAATACATTGCAAAAAGATCCCAGCAATACCGAGATCGATGCAATCCGACATATATATCGTCAGCTACGTAGCGCAGAGCCGGCTGATGACTCAAGTGCACGTGAAGTAATCAACAACCTGTTTTTCTCCGAAAAACGATACGATTTAGGAGATGTAGGTCGATACAGAATTAATAAGAAACTGAATCTGAATATTGACGATTCCGTTCGTGTACTTACTAAGGAAGATATCATAGAGATTATCAAATTTCTTATTGAGCTGATTAATTCAAAAGCAATTGTAGACGATATTGATCACTTGAGCAACAGACGAGTGAGAACCGTTGGCGAACAGCTTTACAACCAATTTGGGGTTGGATTAAACAGAATGGCCAGAATCATTCGCGAGCGAATGAATGTGAGAGATAACGAGGTGTTTACGCCTATAGACCTAATTAATGCCAAAACTATTTCATCGGTTATCAATACGTTTTTTGGCACCAACGCGCTTTCTCAATTTATGGATCAAACTAATCCATTGGCTGAGATTACGCACAAACGTCGTATGTCGGCCTTAGGTCCGGGTGGTCTTTCAAGAGAACGTGCAGGGTTTGAGGTTCGTGACGTACATTATACGCATTACGGACGGCTTTGCCCCATTGAGACTCCCGAAGGTCCAAACATCGGATTGATATCATCACTTTGCGTATATGCAAAAATAAATAACTTAGGGTTTATCGAAACTCCCTATCGTAAAGTAGATAAAGAAATAGTAGACGTTTCTCCTGAAGGAGTTATCTATTTGGCAGCGGAAGAAGAAGAAGAGCGTATTATTGCGCAAGGTAACGCACCTCTCGACGAAAAAAATAAATTTACTTTAAACAGGGTAAAAGCACGTAAAGATGCAGACTACCCAATAGTTGAGCCTGTAGATGTAGAGCTTATGGACGTTTCGCCCATGCAAATTGCATCTATAGCGGCTGCACTTATTCCATTTCTTGAACATGATGATGCTAACCGTGCATTGATGGGATCGAACATGATGCGCCAGGCGGTACCTTTAGTTATCTCCGAAGCTCCAATTGTAGGAACAGGTTTGGAAGAACAACTTATTCGTGATTCTCGCACTCAGATTGTTGCAGAAAACGACGGAGAAGTTATGTATGTTGACGCTACAACCATTAAGATTAACTATATTAGAACTGAAGAGGAGGAGTTTACAAGCTTCGAAGATTCAGTTAAAACATATACCATTCCTAAGTACAGGAAAACAAATCAAAATACAACAGTAGACCTCCGTCCTCTTTGTAGAAAAGGAGACAAAGTAGTCAAAGGGCAAATTTTAACCGAAGGATACTCTACCGAAAATGGGGAGTTGGCTTTGGGAAAAAACCTGAAGGTTGCATTTATGCCCTGGAAAGGATATAATTTTGAAGATGCTATTGTATTAAGCGAACGATTGGTAAGAGACGATGTTTTCACATCGGTTCATGTGGAAGAGTTTACCTTGGAAGTACGTGAAACCAAACGAGGAGTTGAAGAATTGACTGCGGATATTCCCAACGTAAGCGAAGAAGCTACCAAAGACCTTGACGAACGCGGGATTATTCGTGTTGGAGCTCGCGTTAAACCCGGAGATATTTTAATTGGTAAAATTACTCCTAAAGGTGAATCGGATCCTTCTCCGGAAGAAAAATTGCTGCGTGCAATTTTTGGTGACAAAGCGGGCGACGTAAAAGATGCGTCTCTCAAAGCATCTCCATCTTTGAAAGGAGTGGTTATTAATACCAATCTCTTTGCAAAGCAAGCGAAAAAAGGTAAAAGCAAATTGTCTAATAAAGCATTGTTGCCAAAAATAGATGAGGAGTACGAAGCCAAAATGGAAGATCTGCGCAAAGCGCTTATTGAGAAACTAACATCGCTTACCCAAGGGAAAACGTCTGCCGGAGTCAAAGATTACACCAATATGGATGTTATTCCTAAGGGTACAAAATTTACACAAAGCACTTTTGCAGATTTAGATTTCGAAGCTGTTCAATTAAATAAATGGACTACTGATCAATCTAAAAACCAATTGATTAGAACAACTGTAATCAATTATTTGCGTAAACACAAAGAACTCGATTCTGAATTGAAACGCAAACGTTTCGATCTTACTATTGGCGATGAACTCCCTACTGGAATCATGCAAATTGCCAAAGTATACATTGCAAAAAGACGAAAAATACAAGTTGGTGATAAAATGGCCGGGCGCCACGGAAACAAAGGTATTGTTTCTAAAATTGTGCGTCAGGAAGATATGCCTTTCTTGGCAGACGGAACTCCTGTTGACATAGTCTTGAACCCACTGGGTGTGCCATCGCGTATGAACTTGGGACAGATATTTGAAACAGTTTTAGGGTGGGCAGGAAAAGAATTAGGTATTCGTTTTTCAACTCCAATTTTTGATGGTGCATCAATGGACGATATAAATAAATGGACAGACAAAGCAAATGTACCTCGCTATGGTAAAAGCTATCTGTATGACGGCGAAACAGGAGATCGATTTGATCAGCCTGCAACCGTTGGTATTATTTACATGCTAAAACTTGGACACATGGTTGAGGATAAAATGCATGCTCGTTCCATTGGACCTTATTCTCTTATTACACAACAACCTCTGGGTGGTAAAGCCCAGTTTGGTGGACAACGTTTTGGTGAGATGGAGGTTTGGGCACTTGAAGCATTTGGTGCTGCTCATATATTGCAGGAAATATTAACCATAAAATCGGATGATGTTATGGGAAGATCAAAAGCATATGAAGCAATCGTTAAAAGCGAACCAATGCCACAGCCCGGTATCCCTGAATCCCTCAATGTGCTCTTGCACGAACTGAAAGGTTTGGGATTGGATATAACGCTCGATTAGTATTAATCCTAATCAGTGATCAAAAAAGATTGTCCCATCAAAAAAAGGGATGGCAAATTAACAAGAATCAATTAACTCTTTATACAATTATAAAAATATGGCATTTAGAAAAGAAAGTAAAATAAAGAGTAACTTTTCAAAGATAACGATCAGTTTAGCATCGCCCGAACAAATTCTTGAAAGTTCAAGCGGTGAGGTGCTAAAACCGGAGACTATAAATTATCGCACATATAAACCGGAACGCGATGGTCTCTTTTGTGAACGTATTTTTGGACCGGTAAAAGATTACGAATGTCACTGCGGTAAATACAAACGAATAAGATACAAAGGAATTGTTTGTGATAGATGTGGTGTAGAGGTTACGGAGAAGAAAGTTCGTCGTGAACGTACAGGCCACATCCATTTGGTAGTTCCAGTTGCTCATATTTGGTATTTCAGATCATTACCCAATAAAATTGGTTATTTATTAGGAATACCTACAAAAAAATTAGATACCATTATCTATTACGAAAGATATGTGGTAATTCAACCCGGATTATTGGAAGGAGAGGTAAAAGTAAGAGATCTTTTATCGGAAGATGAATACCTGGAGTTGTTGGAAAAACTTCCTAAAGATAATCAATCATTAGAAGATTCAGATCCCAAGAAGTTTATTGCAAGAATGGGTGCCGAAGGAATTTACGGATTGCTTCGCAACCTAAACTTAGATTCATTGGCAAATAAATTGCGCCACAATGCTGATACAGAAACTTCTCAGCAACGTAGAAACGAAGCATTGAAACAACTTCAAGTTGTGGAAGCTTTCCGTGGATCGAAAACACGCAACAAACCGGAATGGATGATCTTGAAAGTGGTTCCAATAATTCCACCCGAATTACGTCCGCTTGTTCCATTAGACGGAGGTCGTTTTGCGACTTCCGATTTGAACGATTTGTATCGTCGTGTAATTATCCGAAACAATCGTCTGAAAAGACTTATCGATATTAAAGCCCCGGATGTAATTCTCAGAAACGAGAAACGTATGCTTCAGGAATCGGTAGATTCGCTGTTGGACAACTCGCGTAAATCGAGTGCTATAAAGACAGAATCGAATCGTCCGCTGAAATCACTTTCCGATAGTTTAAAAGGAAAACAAGGACGTTTCCGTCAAAACCTTCTTGGAAAACGTGTTGACTATTCTGCCCGCTCGGTTATTGTTGTGGGACCTGAATTGAAAATGCACGAGTGTGGTATACCGAAAGATATGGCTGCTGAAATTTACAAACCATTTATTATCAGAAAACTGATAGAAAGAGGTATTGTAAAGACAGTGAAATCTGCAAAGAAAATTGTAGATAGAAAAGAGCCGGTAGTTTGGGACATTTTGGAACATGTTATGAAAGGGCATCCTGTTCTTTTGAATCGTGCTCCAACGCTTCACCGTTTGGGTATTCAGGCTTTCCAGCCAAAAATGATTGAAGGAAGAGCAATTCAGTTGCATCCTTTAGCATGTACTGCCTTTAATGCTGACTTTGACGGCGACCAAATGGCGGTGCATCTTCCGTTGGGCAACGATGCTATTTTGGAAGCTCAATTGTTGATGCTTGCCTCACACAATATTCTGAATCCGGCTAATGGTGCACCCATTACAGTTCCTTCTCAAGACATGGTTCTGGGACTTTACTATATTACTAAAATACGTCCCGGTGCGTTTGGAGAGGGTATGACTTTTTATGGGGAAGAAGAAGCAATAATTGCTTATAACGAAGGCAAAGTAGACATACATGCACTCGTAAAAGTGATGGTTGACGATGTGGATGAGGAAGGTAATTTAATTCGAAAAATTCACGAAACATCTGTTGGGCGAGTTATTACAAACGAATATATACCCAAAGAAGTTGGTTATATAAACGAACTTTTATCTAAAAAATCACTGCGTGATATTATTGGAAAAGTTATTAAAGTATGTGGAGTAGCCCGCACAGCTCAATACTTAGACGACATCAAGGATTTAGGTTTTCGTATGGCGTTTAAAGGTGGTCTTTCTTTCAACTTAGATGATGTTATTATCCCGAAGGAGAAACAAGAACTCATTGACCAAGGCTATGCAGAAGTGGAACAAATATTGGACAACTACAATATGGGTTTCATTACCTACAACGAACGATACAATCAAATCATAGACACTTGGACACACATCAACTCCAAATTGTCAAATACATTGATGAAGCAAATTGCTGAAGACGACCAAGGTTTCAACTCTGTGTTTATGATGTTGGACTCAGGTGCTCGTGGTTCACGCGAACAGATTCGTCAGTTGTCAGGTATGCGTGGATTGATGGCGAAACCACAAAAAAGTGGAGCTGGAGGTGGACAAATTATCGAAAACCCAATTCTTGCAAACTTTAAAGAAGGACTTTCGGTGCTTGAGTATTTTATTTCTACTCACGGCGCGCGTAAAGGTCTTGCAGATACAGCTCTTAAAACGGCCGATGCCGGTTATTTAACCAGACGTTTGGTGGACGTTTCTCAAGACGTAACTGTTGTTGAGGAAGATTGCGGTACATTGCGTGGTTTAGTGGCATCAGCTCTGAAAAATAATGAAGAGGTTGTTGCATCTCTTTACGAAAGAATCTTAGGACGTGTATCGGTTCACGATATACAGCATCCTCAAACAGGAGAACTAATCTTAAGTTCCGGAGAAGAGATAACTGAAGATGTGGCAACCAAAATAGAAAACTCACCCATCGAACGCGTTGAAATTCGTTCAGTTCTTACGTGTGAGTCGCGTCAAGGTGTGTGCGCAAAATGTTACGGTCGTAATTTGGCGAGCGGACACATGGTACAAAAAGGTGAAGCAATTGGAGTTATAGCAGCTCAATCAATTGGTGAACCGGGAACGCAGTTGACATTGCGTACTTTCCACGTGGGAGGTATTGCGTCTAACATTGCATCAGAAAATCGCATTGTAACGAAGTATGACGGTATTCTGGAAATGGATGATTTACGCGTGGTTGATTCAACCGATGCCGCAGACAACAAACACAAAGTGGTAGTAAGCCGATTAGTTGAAATGCGTGTAGTAGATCCAAACACAAAAATTGTTTTGTTGTCACACAGTGTGCCTTATGGGGCAAAACTCTATTTCAACAACAAAGATAAAGTCAAAAAAGATGACTTAATTTGTGAGTGGGATCCGTTTAATGCTATAATTGTATCTGAAGCCACAGGTAGGATCAAATTCGAAAACTTTATCGAAAATGTTACCTATAAGATTGAATCTGACGAACAAACCGGATTGAAAGAGAAAGTGATTATTGAATCGCGCGATAAAACAAAGGCACCGTCTGCTCATATTTTAAATGAAGACGATGATATCTTGCGTACATATTCACTTCCATTAGGAGCTCACCTTGTGAAAAATGAAAACGATATTATCAACAGTGGAGATATTTTAGTTAAAATACCACGTGCAGTTGGTAAATCGGGTGACATTACGGGTGGTTTACCTCGAGTTACCGAATTGTTTGAAGCAAGAAATCCATCTAACCCAGCCGTTGTTTCGGAAATTGACGGCGAAGTTAGTTTTGGGAAAATAAAGAGAGCCAACCAGGAAATAATTATTACCTCGAAATTGGGTGAAACCAAAAAGTACCTTGTTCCATTATCCAAACAAATTCTTGTTCAGGAGAACGATTATGTACGTGCCGGTTTACCTCTTTCAGACGGAGCAATTACTCCTGCCGATATATTGGCCATTAAAGGACCCACTGCCGTGCAAGAGTATATTGTGAACGAAGTTCAAGATGTTTACCGTTTACAAGGTGTGAAGATTAACGACAAGCACTTTGAGGTAATTGTACGTCAAATGATGCGTAAGGTTGAGGTTATTGAACCGGGAGACACACGTTTTCTTGAACAAAAACTGGTAGACAAGCACGAAATAATGGAAGAAAACGATCGTATCTGGGCTAAAAGAGTAGTTACCGATAAAGGTGATTCCGAAATATTTGAACCCGGACAGATTGTTACCGTTAGAAAGTTGCGCGACGAAAACAGTTCGCTGAAACGTCGCGACATGAAACTTGTACAAAGTCGTGATGCCATACCGGCAACAGCAAACCAAGTGTTGCAAGGGATTACACGTGCTGCTTTACAGACAAAGAGTTTTATTTCTGCTGCCTCTTTCCAGGAAACTACCAAGGTGTTGAACGACGCTGCAATCCACGGTAAAATTGATTACTTGGAAGGATTGAAAGAAAACGTTATTGTCGGACACTTAATTCCTGCAGGAACCGGTCAACGGTCGTTCGATAGATTAGTTGTTGGTTCAAAGAAAGATTATGAGAAAATAGTTTCTAAAGAATCTGAAGAAATGGTTGAGAAAGAAGCTTAACCCTACTTGTTTTTAACAATGACGTATTTATCTCATCTTCATAGTGTTACATTTTTTTTATTTTTTATTCGGGTACTACGGATTTTTTCATAAAATAGGGGTTATGTTTATAATTAAGTGCATCATAAATTCTTCTTGCTTCAATGGTGGGAGTACTGCATTTCTTAATTAAAATGGTTTCTCCTTTTTTATTTTTCATCGTTGTTGTTATCTCTTTTTGGGTGTTCATTATTCGT
>Ga0172381_10001851_pt1 | contig 24169 bp, 49 predicted proteins | sample Leawel6488metaG_FD_119754 | JGI IMG/M metagenome (GOLD analysis project Ga0172381, IMG submission 119754) | Leachate microbial communities from a municipal landfill in Southern Ontario, Canada - Leachate well 64-88 metaG | ecosystem: Engineered > Solid waste > Landfill > Unclassified | place... | reverse complement strand
GGTCATCCTGATCCAAAACCGTTTGAGATTTATGAATTTACAAAACTTGCTAGAGATCTAAATTTAGCAGGTGTAAACTATTGGGCAATGGATTTCCTGCTAAAGCATCCTAATGGTGCTTTACGTAGTATTGTGATACGTGACTTTGATTGGGGATTAGATCAGCCTAATGTTCCACCAATCGTTATTCCTGTAGGAGAAAAATATCGTGTAGTTTGCAATATCCTATACAAGAGAAAAGGTCCCGGAAAACAATACAAAATAGAGGGAAGTCTTAAATATGGAGATCAGATTACAGTATATAAGAAAGAGTACGGTGATTATGTTTGGGGGTTAATTGATCCTGAAAAATCTATTTGGTGCGCTATCAATTATGCTGTAAAGATATGAGAGAGAAAAATGAATATTCGAATATTTTTAGGAGAGAAACATGGTAGAAATTACGTTATGGGAAAAAACATTGCAATTGATAGAAAGATTCGGACTTTCATTGACATTGTTAGTTCTATTAGTATTTTGGCTTCGACCAAAATTGAACGATATGTGGGATCTTGTTATGAAAATGAGCAAGAAACAATCCCATGAGTCAGTGGAGGATGTAGTCGCTATGAGTACGTGCATCAGAACAGCATTACAAGATATGATGTCTGATTTTCGTGCAGATTGGTGTCACTTATGGCAATTTCATAATGGGGTTAGAAGTATGGGCACCAGGGGATTGCCTTTTTTGTATATCACCTTGACCCACGAAGTCAAAAAAACCGGATTGGTAACATTGATTCCGGCGTTTGAACATATTCCTCTTTCGATGTTTGATGATTTTGCTACAGATCTTATAGATGGTGATATTCTAGAATTTAGCAAACCAGTATCAAGTACAGAGAAATTGGAAAATTTAATCATTGACTATGGCGTAGAAACAATTATGATAAGAGCTATCAGAGACGAAGATGGAGGTGTAGTTGCGTTTATATCTTGTGCATGGAAAGAAAAAAGAGAAATATCCGATGTTGACCGTAAAGCATTTAGAGCTTATGGACAACGAATGTCTGCAACGTTAGCAAAACTTCCAGATGAAGTATTAGTAAAATGTTAAAAGGAGAAAAACATGGAATTAACAACTGAGCAAGTTATTCTGTTGGGGTTTATCGCCCCGGTAATCGTTCAGGTAATCAAACTATTTAGTGCATGGTTAAAACATGATCTAAGCCAGGAAGTAATAACAGTTATTTTGTTTGTAGTTTCTGTTGTCTTGGCTTTTGTATTTATGCCACCTGCGATTCCTGATTGGAGCCTTCAAAGCATAATCAGCTTTATCTTTATGCAACTAGGCGCTGTAATGGGTTTAGCCTACATAATTTATATGTTCTTGTATAAGTGGGTATTTGATAAACTTACCTTAAATAAAGAACGATTCTTAGCGAGTGGATAATAAACGGTATTGCAACAAATTCGGAAATGTTGTAATATGTAAAAGTCCATTATGATCCCCCCAGTAAGCTTGACTAAATCACACTTTCCCCTCTTTAGTTAAGCAAAGCGAAAAGACCAGTATAAGCTGTAAATACTGGTCTTTTTGTATTTAGCTCCAGTGTTTCAATGTATCTTTTATGTTATCTATCATCCAAGGTTCTATAGTTGTGTACCCTGTAAATGGATGAAGAGGACAAATGATTAATCCCTGAAAACCTAATTCTTTTGCTTTTGGAACAGTTAATGTAAGTCCATCGGCATATTCAGCACCACCATAAGCATTAAGTTTATACTTTGTTATCTGCTCTTTGAAGATAGGAAAACAGATAGGGTGTTGAATAAATGTATACCATATTTGATTAATGCTACTTGGATTAAGCTTTAGACAGGCGTCATAAATATCATTAATATATTCAACTCCTGTTCCAGGCCATAGATATTGACATACAGGATGCAATGTACTCCATATTTCACTATAAGTATTGTGAATTAGTATATTATACATATCCATAGAAAGCTTAATGCAAGTTTCTTTAAGCCAAATGTCTGTTCTGTATTCTCCGACTTTAGGAAAATCTTTAGTCTCCCAACGTTTCATAAAATTATTTACTTCAAGGGGATTGAAAAATACAGGATTATTAATTAGTATGCTTTCTCCTGCTAACATGTGGCATCCTATAGGCATGATATCCCACTTAATGAAATGATCCATAATTTCTTGAGTGATTTGGTTCTTATATTCTTGAGCATCATAATTCCAGGGAGAAATAATTCCTCTATATACTGTATCTTGAGTTATCTCGTATGGATAAATTGCAAAGGTTCCGGGTTTGATCCATGTATACCAACTATCTGGAAACCAATGAGGTGTATGATAAGCAGGAAATTGAATTAGTGTTTTCATTCCAACTTTTTTATGAATTAGAATACGATTTTCAATTTCTTTCCAATTATATATTCCTTGTTGTGGTTGTAGTTTTTCCCAAGATAATACACATTGAATAGTTTCAATTCCAACATCTTTTAGAACATGAAGTTCGTTGATATTCATATATTCGTTATTAACTTTGGGAATATCAAATAGAATAAAGACTTCATCTTCATTCATGAAGGACATTTATTTTCTCCAAATATTTATAGTTGTCTTAATGTTTTTTATCATCCAAGATTCAATGGTAAGATAATTTGTAAATGGATGAAGCGGTGAAATTATAAGACCATTGAAACCAAGTCTCATAGCTTGTGGAGCATTTTTTTCTAATCCCTCACAATATTCTGCGCCACCAAAAGCATTCAAATTAAATTGTCTGATCAGTCTTTTATAAGTCTCAAATTGTCTGGTATGTTGTACAAACGTATACCATATTTGACTGATCTGTACATTTAGAATTTCTCTTTTATAAGCACTATAAATATCATCAATGAATTTGCAACCATTACCATATAAGTGTTTTTGTGCAGCTATTTCAGGATGGATCATTGACCATACCTCATTCCATTCTGTATCTGCTAGTATCTTGTTTTCTGCTAATTTCATATTGACGATTGTTTCTTTCATCCATATCTCTGTGCGATCTTCATTTGCACTAGGTCTATCTAATGTCAACCAGCGTTCTTCAAAAGACTTGAGAGCTTCAGGATCAAACCAGTTAAATCCGTGAGGAAAAGGCGTTTCTCCCATAACAAGGCAACCATTGATAACCATGCACATTGATGAATTACAATGTTCTTTCATGGTTTTTATAAAATTCAAACTTGCTTCCTGAGCGTTCTTATTCCAGGGTGAAAGAACTCCACGTAAGGGACCATTACCATTATTAACAAAGTAATCATCTGAGAAGTATTGTGCAGGTTCCGTATAACACATTGGCATTACTTTGAAACCAATACGATTGAGGATCTCTATTCTTTGATCTAATTCGGACCAATCATATTGACCCTCAATCGGTTCTATTTTATGCCAATACACATAGCATATTTGAGCAGTATGAATACCAGCGTCAAACAATGCTTTTAGTTCATCTTCATTCATCATTTGATTATTGACTTTATGGAGATCCATAAGCAATAAGTGTTCACTGGCATCCATAAACATATTTCACCTATTTCTTAATTCCGGCATCTACACGATCCGCATAGCCATAATAAATATCAATATCATCAATTGTGATGATCGGTGCAGGATAAGGATTGGCATAGTCTACTTTTTCACCTTTATTATGAGCTACCAATAATTCTAAAGCTTTGTATGTTTCCTCATATAAAGGTTGACCAACTAAGGCAGTTACCCAACCAGATTTTACAAGATCCAGATTAGCTCTTGTGTAATCCATACCAACGATAATTATTTCACCTGGTTGCTTTCCAGCTTGTTCAACTGCTTTAGCCCAAGTAGTAGGACTTCCACCAGTTGTACCAAAGGCAGCATTGATTTCAGGGTGTGCTTGTAAGATTGCAGACGCTTTGGCAATTCCAGCACTTACTTCAAACCCTTCCATTTCAGGCTCGAGTACAACAATATCAGGATAGAGTGTGTTCATTTCTTTTGTAAATTCTGCTGATACAAGATTCTCCACATCATTTAGATCGCCTTGTGTAATGGCAACTGTACCTTTTCCACCAAGTTTTTCGCCAATGAATTGTGCAGAACGTTTAGCGTAATCAGTTTGATCAGTAGAAACCCATGCCAATAACCCGGGTAATTCTCCTTCAGGTACTTGAATATGAATACAGTCTACTGGAATACCTGCTGCAATTAGTTTCAAGTTTTGTTCGTATACTGCTTTATCAACAAAGCTAATAGCACCTGCTATATTGCCAGCAGCGATCATCTGATCTGTTGCTACAGCTTGTAAGGATAAATCAACTCCATCGTATGAGTAATCTTTACACTCTACACCGAGAGCAGCGCAAGCTTCCCAAAATCCAAGAGCCATTGTTCTGACTACTGGATGCTGAAGATTTGGAGAGAGAAACGCATAGACCGTTTTCTCAGGAGCTTTTGGTTTACAGCCAACCATCAACACAACTAACACTAAAATAAATAAAAATCGTAATACTTTCATTTCATTCTCCTTTATACACTATCCATATTTAGCCACCGTCTACGTCTTACTTCTACAATCATTGCAGATAATAAGATTATACCGATTACTATTTGTTGAGTATATGGTGATATTCCCACCAACACAATACCATTTTGAATGATCTGTAATACTAACAGACCACAAAATAAGCCTACCATACTACCTTCATATCCGAATAGGCTAATTCCACCAATGGCGCAAGCTGCAACTGCTATCAGTTCCCAACCTATACCAACTGTTGCATTACCGGAATTGATAATTAATGAGAGCATAATTCCGGCAATTGCAGCTAACAATCCTGTTGTTGCGAATATAGATATTTTTATCTTGTCTACCTCCACTTCTGTACATCTAGCAGAATCTTCATCAGATCCGATAGCTCTGACTTGTAATCCCCATACACTATGATTAAGAAAGTAACTGATGATAATCATGATAATAATCATAATGATGAAAGTCCATGATATTCCTAATGGTTGTAATGATCCTAATTCTGCAAAGCCATCTGGTAAAGGATAAATGTTATAACCATTACTGATCCAACTTGCTAAACCACGAAGAACATACATCATACAGATTGTCATGATAAATGGGGTAACTTTTAGTTTTGTGATTACGGTTCCATTTAATAAACCAACACATAAGCCAATTATTAATGTAATTATTACTGCTGGAATAAAGCCTAGCCCTGAGAACTTTGCAAAGATTACACTTGATAATCCAGCAGTAGCACCAACAGATAAATCAATTGTTCCTGCTATCAAACATAGTCCCATACCAATTGAAACAATTCCTGAATAAGACATTCCTCTAAGCATTCCTGCTATATTGAGTGGAGATAGAAATATTGGATTGAGGAATTGAAATAATGAAGAAAGAGTAATCATCACTAAGATAATGCCTGTTTCCGTAAATGAGAGTATTCGTTTCATTTAAGAAAATCTTCAGGTATTACCGGATATGGTTCAACGTTATCAAGAGTCCATTCTCCTTTAGAATCTTTCAAGCAATAGTTTTTTAGGTTTTCAATTAGATCTTGTGGTCTTATACCTCTTTCATAGAAAGAAGAGAGTTTCCAATTACCTGATGTTTTAGAAACATTCGATAATTTATTCCCACTTTCTGTGAAAAGTCTTGGTAGGAACCATTGTACAGGTTGAGGAAGTTGCCATAGATCACAGAAATATGAATATAAAGCATACTCAGAAATAAGATCATCACCTCTAATCTTTAGGCTAATTTCATCTAAGAAATCCTCTACTACTTTTCTTGCGGTAATCCAGGGAACATAAGGATAAGGATCGTGGTTCATTGGATTAATCATGTGAGGAATTTGAACTGTATTAGTTTTCATTTCCACTACTGGTATTGGACCTTTATTCATATAGTAAAGCATTTTATCAACATCAACTTCTGTTTCTAGTTGGCTCGTATACTTATCCACTTTTATATCCAGCCATATCATAGAGTTTACAATGATAGGTCTAAATGAAAAATTTACATGTTCAACTACATTCCATTTGAATTGATTATCATCAAAGCGAATAATGAATTTTCCTCCACTTCTATGCGCTTCACATTCATTTACTAAGATCATATATAAATGACCAAGATGTAATTCCCCATTGGTCGTTGGATTGAAAACAGTATTCATAATGCTCCTACAGTACAGATGATATTGAATTTAGAATATTTTGTGCCTGATCATATACATCGAATTTACTGGTATCCTGTGCAAGAGAAACTGATTGTTCTTTCAGAATCTTGTAGTTGTCTATGGCGTTTTCTATTTCTTCTTCCCACCAATTAGCAGTATTCTTTACAAACTTTCCCCCGGGAATATCTTTATAGGCTTCTGAATAAGAAGATAGCCAGGGAATACCCATACAGAAACATTCCAATGGTTTGATCCATGACCTTCTTTGATCGTAATTTCCATGAAGAGGAATGATACCAATATCTGTATTCTTCAATAACTTAGGCCATTGTTGAAAAGCTCCAAAACTATGCCAAAAGACATTGCCTTTCGTCATATCAAAAGAGTTTACTATTCTTGTATCTGCTGTAGTTAGATATAAATGCACATCTTTTCTACGTTTTAGAATTCTTGTAATTGCTGTTGTTACTCCGGTTTCAGAGAATGATAAGAAGTGGGTTAGACTACCGCCCCAACCAAGAGTAATAATATCTTTTGGTTTAGTATTCATGTGTTTCTTGTATTTCTCTGATTCAATATAATTGGGGAATAGGATTGTATTGATTCCATATTTGGACCAATCATTGAGAATAAGTTGATTAGGAGAAGAAAGATTGCCTACTAATTTTATAGTCCATTCAATCTGTTTTAGTGGAGAATATTGTAAATAGCGTGAATTACCTTGTTCATCTTTGATAAGGCCTTCTATCCAATATGGAAAACCATTATGAGTTCTATTCATATGATGATAACTATCATCAATATCGACAATAATTTTCTTATTTTTTAGCATCCAATTAATACATTCAATTGCAGCAGGAATAAAAGCATTACGTTGAATAATAATAATATCGGCTTGATCACACAAATCTATTGATGATTTTTCAGAATGAATAAAATCTTGAATATACACTAATGAAACAGAAGTGGCGGTACACTTCCGTAAAGCTCTTGCAGGAATAATGCACCGCCACTGTGTACAGTTCCATTCATATCTATTATCTGAATAGACAAATAAAATGTTTGGATTACTTTGTGTCTGGCTTGAATTCATACTCTGCTTCTATAGCGAATTTAGTGTTTTCTATTTGTTCTTTACTAAATTCTACTATCTCATTGCAATGAGGGCAAGTAGGAACAAAGCCTGATTTTTCTGCAAAGAGTCTTTCTACAGAAAAGATTCCAAAACAAGCTCCGCATTGTGCGCTAATCATATTGATAGGAACCACTTTATTATCTTCAAGGGTTTGTACAATTGATCTACAGGTAGAGATTGGTTTCATTTCATTACTCCTTTTATATGTCTAAACGGTTATTAAGTTTGACTAATCTATCAATAAGATCGTCAAGAAGTCCTTCAAAACAAACTACATCATTTTTGAATTCAGATTTTGGCTCTGTAGATCTTGTTGATTGATTTGAACCTAAAGGTAGTTCTGCAAGTTCCGCAGATAAATAATATTGTGTTTTTGAATACAACTGTGAAATAAGTTCGCCTATTCTTTCTGCTTTTGCATAACTTTCTCGAAGTGGTGCTGATTGATTTTTGTCTGTCATTTGTTTCTCCTTTCAATCTATAATAAATGAAACTATTTGATTATTGAATAGTGTTTACTGTGTTTCTTTAGATATGATATTTAGTTTGCAATCGCATTCTTCTCCATCGAATATAGCACAACTATGGTGGTGACCATTATAAAAGTCTACAATTGGTTTTCGTTCACCAAGAATATTTTTTTGTCGAAACTCTCTAACTTTTACTTTTGCTTCAGATAGAGGTTTTATCAAGTTCTTTGGTCTTACTTTTCTTCTTTTTCCCATTAGTTTTCTCCTTTTCTAATACATCATTTATAGACCATATCATAGCATTGGTTAGATAGGTTGCAACTCTTTCTTCATGTTTTGGATTAGTTTCTCTCATTTCATTTACTATGGCATGAAACAATTCATGAAGTATTAATTTTTGTAATTTGTAATTTGTCAAACCTTTTACGTAATTCATATTTATATATATTGATAAGTACATATAATGCCAATCGGAATTGATATAAGCAATAGCATTTTTATGACCTTCTTTTTTGAAAGTTCTCTTTATATCTTTTTTTCTACTAAGCAGATATAAATGCCTTTCCCAATTATCTAATCCTAAGCGAAAGGTCCATAAGTGAAAATATTTAATTAGTTTCTTCTTAGTTCTTTTCATTCTTGTTCATCATAAAATGGATCCGGTAACAACATTGATCTAAAGATACGATACACCATAAGGGATACCAGCAAGATAAGCAGGATTATGATAAGGAGGATGGTTATTCTTCCAATCCTTTCAGCATGGTTGTTGCTTCGTCTATTGCTTGAACAACACGAGAAAGTACAAAATACATTTCTTGTGGTGGATTACTTATACGCTCTAGCATTACCCAGTGTTCTTGAACATCCACCACGACGCTTTCCAGCCTGGTAATCATTTCATCGTTTGTCATGGTCATAATTCGCCTGCCTGAAATAATTCTGGTTGTGTTATTTTTTCTTTTGGTGGAGTAAGAAGAAAATTCAACAAGTCGTAAAACTTTTCGTGATGGTATCTGCAAAGTGTAAAATCATCAGTACCATAACAATTGTCAGCATCTAATCCTACACCGCAAAGCTCACATTTTTCAATGGTTACGCTCATCTTTACTCCTCATACAACGGGTCCGGCACCGTCATTGACCGGAATATTCGATATGCCACGAAGGCAAGTGATAAGGTAAGGGCGATTATGATAAGGAGGATGGTCATTCTCCCTCCTGTGGGTTTTCTACTGGCACGTCTGGCAGGGGTCGCCAATGGGTGACATTGCTTATGACTTGCCCAGAATCATTTTGCCATTGCCCAAAGTAAGTTGCGATAACGCTATAATGGTTGCTCATGTGAACCAAAACTCTAACGGATTCTGGTATCCACTCGCTCACCGGAATCCACCTGCTCACAGCTTCCAACTCCTCAATACGAACATTTAGACGCACGATCTCGTCTAATGCTTCCCTAAATACTTCGTCTCCTGGATACCCTAAAAATACAGCAGAATTTCTAGCTCTTTTTATATAGTCTTTAGTAAACTTTGATTCACTCATTTTGGTTCTTCTTTCGTTTCAACAATAAAATTAATTGGATAGGTTTTTCCATTCAATAACTTTGTCTGAATAGTTTGACGCTGTGCTTGAATAACCTGTATACCATCCACCATAACTAAACCATAGTGGAGCAATTTTTATTTCTCCAAACCAGTTAAGTTTGCAAAGATAAGTTTCCCAAATATTGAAACTATCTTTTTCCGGCAACCTCTCACTCACTGAAATCCACCTGTTCGCATCTTCCAACTCGGCAATACGGGAAGTAAGGCGTGCGATTTCATCATGATATTGAATAATTTGACTGCCAGCTAATTTTATTTCGCCAAGCAACGATTCTGGATGAGGTAAGAATTCCGAATGCGTAGTAAAGCATTCTTCACACCTCCAGATTGATTCAACAAAAATTTGTTTTGTATTCGTCCGGCAATTTTGACAATACTTATTTTTCATTTTTTCCTCGCAATCGCTGCTGCCTTGCGGCGCTCGTGACGGTTCATACCAGTGAAGGCTTGCTTGTGTCTTGTTTCCGATTCACGGTTTTTCTCATCAGCAATTTCAGCCAATATTTTAGCACGTGATTCGTCCGGCAATTCCGGCATTGCGTTTGGGTCGGCAGCCAATGCTGCGTAGGTTGCTTGCATGGGTAAAAACGGATTTTCTACGACGTTCTGGCTTCCATCTTGATGAGTGATGATTAGTTTGTTTTCTTGCATGTTATTCTTCCTCGCTTCTAATTGGTGTACCATCTAAATAACGAATTACTTCTTTATCAAGATAAACGTCTTTCCTAACATGAAAACAATTAGCGCATTTAATAACAGTTGACCTTGCTTTCCAGTAGGCTCGGTCTAAATTTGTTTCTTCTCGTTCTCCATGTTCGTTATAAAACATGATCACAGTACCCGCGATTTGACCTCGCATTTCGAAACCCTGATTTTCTTTTTTACAGTGCGGACATTTGTCTTTCATTCTCCCTCTCTTTCTTTCAATACTTGTTCTGCATCTTCCCAACCATTCCCATTAGCCACATAACCTTCACGGTATTTACTATACTCTGCAATTTGAAACCAATTTTTATGATCCGCATACTTTTCTAGTACATTTTTTAGGCACTCAATCTCTGCTTGTAAACGTTCGATTCGCTTTTGCAATCTGACTGCTTCATCGTACAGTTTTGGGAATCGAATAACCGTTGACCAATACGGACCGGATTGCTTATTCTTTCCTCTGTGCTTATCTGCAAACCATTTGCAGTCGTCTATTATTTCGTTCATAATATCCCTGTCCCATTGCACCTATTACAGGTTGTCATTCCATCTTCGGAAAAATAATCACCCGCACATTCGCCAGCACCATAACAATTTGGACATATATCTCGTTCACAGTCCAAATCTATTGGAAATGCCGACCCGCCACACTTTTCACAAACGTAATAATTGAAAGGTACATTACTCACAAATTTATGCTTGCAGTCTCTACATTCAAAAGTTTGTTCAGTCTGTCCGGGTTCGATCTTATTGTCCTCTTGCTCGCAGTTTTTACATATCCATTCGTTTGTGATGGGCTCTTTATCAAGTGCTGTGTCACAAATCTTACAATATTTTATATGTCCGTATGGGTCGTCTAATGTGCCATTCATTTGTCACCTTCTCCTATTTTATTTATTATGTCTATAATCTCTTTTTCGATTAATCCCCACCTCAAATATTTGCAATCAAGGTAATATTTTGAATCATGGTCGCTTAGTATGGCTGCAATTATTTCGCTTACTTTCACGGCTGCTTGTTCTTTTGTGGTCAATTTATTCCTCAATAACTTTTCAGCAAGTTTGTTTATTTCTTCCTGCTTGCTCTCAATGACAATTTCTTTAGATTTTAGTTGCGTGCGTAAGCGTAATATCTCTCGAACAGCTAATTCTATTGAATGTCTTGAAAATATTTCACGACCATTTTTAAAATCTTCAATCAATGTATCAACAGTATTTATTTTCATTTAATCCTCTTGTGGATGTAAAAATCTAATTCTGTCAATCGGCACATGGATTATTTCTCCATACGTTGTTTCAATCACGGCATTTTTATAATCTGGCGTGTAAGCAACAAATCCTCCTTGTTTTTCTTCTGGAGAGTGTTCTTCTCCACGGTAGTTAATCGAATATGTTTTATAAATTACTTGTCTCATTTTTCCCCTTTGTCGTACATCATTTTATGTTGTCGGTCAAGAGCACTATAAACCTGTTTCTTAAAAGCGTCCCAATTCGTGTCTTTTCCATCTCGTGAAGCAATTTGATAAGTAGAACGCAATAAACCATTACTCTCTTTAACTTCCTCTTCCAACTCTCGCACACGTTGTACCAATGGGTGTGTTTCACAAGATAAGGCGTGTGACAATGCCAATGCTTGTGTAGGAAATCTCTCATTACACCAACCACATTTCCAGGAACTGTAATAAGTTTCTTCCTCGTCTACCAACTCTCGCACACGTGCGGTCAGGCGTGCGATTTCGTCTAATGCGTCTCGAAATATTTCCGCATCTTCTTTCATTATGTAACGAACAGCCAATGACGCTGCTATGCTATCTTTACACTCTGCTATGAATTCTTTTGTAAATTTAGATTCGCTCATTATTTTTTCCTTTATCCCATAACTCCAAAAATCTAAGAGTATCTTCAGGTATTTCAACTTTTGGTATTGGTAAGTTTTTTCGCCAGTAATAAACTATTTTTCCAACTACGTCCCAATTATAAGAATAACGCTCATAATGTACGTGACCAATTTCTGTTTTTTTAGTTGTCAAATCAAATAAAACAACTTGATAAAAATCAGATTTTTCTGGACCACCTTCTTCTTGAATGGAAATCCATCTATCATCCGGCATAAGTATTTCCTTCTTTTTCTATTTCAGCTACCCTATTATTCACAGCAGTAATATAAAATTCTGGTTGTTTCTTTAGCCATAATGCTCTTTCGTATGCTTCTTGTGGCGTTTTGAATTTTTGAATAGCTAACAAATCAAATAATCCATTCATAGCTGCATGTACCATAATTGTATCTAATTCAAGGTCTTGTTTATATTCGCTCATTCTCTCTCTCCACCGCAAGCAATACAATGTCCTCTGTAATCATCGAATGTTCTACCATGACAATACTGACAATATATTTTTGCTGGTTTATTATCAACAGGACCCCATGTAAGCTGACTATTTTTACTATCCCAATAACATACTTGTTCATTTTTTAGATTGGAATTGGGATATGGAACAAATGAACCACATGATCCACTTGTAATTGTGTATTCTGTGTCATGCCATAAATCAGCATCTTTTAGTGTTTGCTCATAGTTAAATGTCATTGCTGGAATAAAGTTAGCCATTTTATTATTCCTTATAAAGTTTATATGTTTTTACTTTTCTTCCCAATTCAACTTCTGGCATTCTTACTTCTTCTTCACACATAGGACAAATAATTTCATCAGTATTTTGATCTAAATATGAAGAATCTACACCAAAGATACCATTACACCAGGGACAACGAGTAATTTCAATTTCTTCTTCATCTATAAATTTTTCATCCAAATTTTTAAATTTTATAATCATACTTGTTTGCGCTTGTTTCATAATCAATACTCCTTTTTTAGGAAGTAACTGTACTTTCAGTAAATATACAGTTACTTCCTTGTTTATTGGATAGGTGTATCTATTCTATTTTTACATTTAGATTCTAAGTCATTTAGAATACCTGTTATTGTTTGTTTGTCAGAAGTAATAATAGGTTTTCCATCTTCAATTATGTGAGTTTCAAAAACTGAGCGTTTATTAAAGGTGATTACAAGTTTTACGATTTCTGCATCTGGATTTATTAATACTTCTGTGATATTTTCAAAGTTTTTCATATCTTCTTCTCCTGATTCTGTATTTTCCCATTTTTCTTCAATTATCGCATGACTTAACCAAGTCATTCCAGGTTTTTGAATCTTAATCATTTCAATGAATTGATAAACTTCTTCTTCACTTACATTGAATGGAAACATTAATATCATTTCCCTTTTATCTTTCAACAACATATTTAAAGTGCGGTATTTATCTTTCATTTTCGTATCGCATAATCTAATGCTTGAATGCATTTTTCAAATGTATATCGCATTACTTGTCCAATTAAGTTACTAAGATTGATACCATGATGTGCTAATATTTTTCTTGCTTCCTCAATATTTTCATCAGGAAAAAATTCAGTCGGGTACATTTGTTTCCACTTTTGCATTTCCTCATAAAAATTTATCATTTCTACAGGATATTCTTTTTCTACTAGAAAGTCACGATCTTCTAATGCTTTCCGTAATGTTTCTATACAAACTTGTCCAACACCAGGTAAATAAGCTACACCTTCTTTATCGTATTGTCTTACAGCTAAAATAGCATGATGAATTGTACTTACTCCTCGTCTTGTAAGTGCATTTTGAAAACGAATAGGCAAATCTAATGTTTTTATAGAAAGATTTAAAGCAGGATTATATTTCTTCATAACAGGCTCAGTCATTTAGAACTCCTTTCTATTCTTCAAACACCAAAGTAATTCTTTGGTTGACATTTCTGTAATATGTTTTGGCTTACTTATATTATGAGGACATTTCTTTACATGAACAATACCGCATTCAGTACATACAGCAGTAGGTTCAAAGACACGTAAATCTAATTGTTTTCTCAATTTGTTATCGCAAGGTTCTCTACCATTGGCAATAGAGCACAATGTTCCTGCTGGTATTCCTTTATATTTTGGTAGTCTTGCAATTTCTCTCCATGATTTAGTTTCATGGAGTTCATGCAAATAATCCATTAATTCTTGGTATGTTTTCATTTGTTATTAAAGCAATTATATTTTGCAGCTTCGGCAGCCACTATCCAATCTTTTACAATAACTTTTGATTCTCTTGTAAGTGCCTTTTGATATCCAATTTGACCATAGCGTTTACGTTTTGCACGACTGATTATAAATTGTGTAAGATTCTCTTCCCACTCTTCTGTTGTCGAAGCAAAGCAACCGCCTTCATACCATTTTAAGTATGCGGTAGATCTACTGGCTATCCAGGGTATCTTTCTAGCTCCTGCATCCACAAGTTTTATATCGCTTTTTGCATTATTAAATGCGGTATCTAAGAGTGGTGCCAAGAGAATATCAAAGGAACCAATTACACCCGGATAAATATAATATTCAGTAGGAGGAATAAATAGTTTTTTATTTTCTGGTATTTTATTAATCATGAAATAGATTTCTGGATCTCCATAAATAATAATCTTTACATTGTCTAGTTTCTTAGTAATTAAATGTAAGGCATTAAGTACAAGATTAAAATCATTTCGGTGAGTAACTGTTCCACCCCAACCAACATAAACAATATTGGGATCTTTTGGAAATAAAGATTTTTTCCAATTTTCATTATCATTATCCCATCCGTTTTCAACAAGATATACTTTATTTCCATAACGTTCAGTAAATTTTTCTTTGAGTATTTCAGTAGAAGTTGTAATTGCATTTGCCATTTGTAAACATTTATTCATACCCTCTATTGCTGTTTTGTTTCCAGGTCCAACACCATTATAACCAGGGTGAGATTTAGTAATTGCTTCAAAATCATCATCAACATCAATGAGTAAAGGCATTTTTCTCATTTTGAAATATTGTAAAATCTCAGGATTATTTGGACGAGAGCAAACTACAAGATCGTATCTTGTTTCAAATACTTGTTTATCCAAGTGGTTATAGTAACCAACGTCAGCAGTTAGATCAGTATCAATTAGTAATCTATTTATATGCATACTCGATCTAATTTGATCAGAATAAGTACCAGAAACTAATAGTAAATATTTCATTCGTCTTTATCCTTCGCAGCAAAATAATACATAATGATCAAACAAATTGCTATAAGTATTTCCATATTACTCCTTGAATAATAGAAATTGTTTAGCTTGAATTTCTTTAGCTTTTATAATTTCTGGTAGATGTTGATAAAGAAATAGATTTTTTACAACTATATAATTACTATAGTAATCAATATCTATTGAATTGATTTGCTTTAGGAACTTATTTATTTCAGATTTATCACCTCTTAATTCAAAAGAAGTTTTGTTGAGAGTTATATTCATTGATTAAATTCCATGCTCTTGTTAATCTTGTCATAGTTATATTCTGAACAAAATTTACATACATCAATATTTTTTCTATTCCCTGGTATTTTACAATTTGTTTCATGCATAGCATTTCATATTCAGGAATATGCTGTGCTTTGATATGGCAATCGCCTTCATGAATAAGAACAACATTACAAGCATCATTAATAAGTAATTGCACATCAAAATCATTGCCACCTACATCACCTTTTGTAATTAATACTTCATGCATTGACGGTTGATTAAATTGACTGAAGGGAAGTTTGCATATAGGGCAAACAGGTTCTACTATAAATTCATTATTAATAATACAGGTTTCTCTTCTTTCGTCATAAATAGTTAACTTAAGGGAGGTTCGATATGAACTCAAGGAGTTGCGATTTTCTCTCTTCAATGTCTCTCGCGATTTCTTTTCCAATAATTTGCGCTTCTTTTTGGGTGAGATCATAACTTGTTTCTACCTTTCTTTGAACAATAAAGCTCAACATTTTCAATCTGATATTTCTTCTTTCTTCAGCATCCTTATAACCATGTTTGATTAGCCATTCATTTATTTGAATTACCAGGGGTTGAATATCTTTTTCATATTCTGGATCTTTGTATCTTAGATCTGATGGCATAAAATGCTCATGTTGTAGAGCAAGGCGTAAAGCCATTATTCTTTCGCTCATTTCAGCTTGTAACGTTCTCATTTTTTATTAGCCTTTCATCACTATCCTCTTTTAGATAATATGAATTCGTTTCTTTTATGTAACCTATTTTTGATTTTCTCGGAGTGGATTTATATGGATCACAAAGTGAACAATCGCAAATATGATGACCTTCAATAATTTTATTATCAAAGAAATATATGCGCCTTGTTTTTATATCGCGATAAAGACTCTCCAACTCTACTTTAGTATATTTTTGTCGTGCTTGTTCTGGCGTTTGTGTATGAAATAAATATCCCCAATTTTGATCTTTGTTATAAACAAAATAAGCGTACATGGGAATATGCTCAGGACAATAAAAATGATATCTTTTCTCCTTTTTTTCCATATACCAATTATATTGTTTGAGAACTATTTTCATTTGTTTTTCATTTTCAATTGCCATAAGAGAAGCATGTTCTACAGTGATTTTACATACATGGCATTTGAATACAAGTTTACTAATCATCTAATTCTTCTTTTATTGGATTGTTAGGTAATAGTACAGTTTTGAGTAATTTTCCACACTTAGGACAATAGGTCATTTCATTTTCTACTGGTGTATCTTGCTCAAGAATAAATGCTAAACCACATTGACCTTGCCATATATTGCTTTCGTAATCGTCTCGTGTCCATTCACAGTATTTAGAATCTTCGTTCATTGTGTTGGCAATCCTTTCAGGGTTCTAACTGCAATCCTTAATGAAGTAATAGCGCCTAATAAATTGTCTTTCGGTTCTTTAGGAAAATCATCGGATAATAGACACCATACTTTTTCCATAGATGTGGAAGTTATTTCAATCATTTTTATAAAAGTTTCAGTGAAACAATCACTCATTATTTTATTAATGGCTGATATTTGTTGATCTAATTCTTCTTTAGTTTGCATATTACATTTCTCCTGTCTTTTCTTTAGGTTCATCACAATCAGGATAAGCGCCATATTTTACATCTACTCCCCTCATGGCATCAGTACAACCAGCGCACATTCTAAGACCTGCTTTCCAATCTTTTTTGGTTATGATCCATCTGCAATTACTACAAACACGACCTTCTATTTTGGCTTTATAGTATTGTTTTTTAGTAAGTGTATTCATGTTGTTTCTCTTTAGAAGGGAATTTGTTCAATATTGTCATAATCCATAGGTGGTAAATTTGCTATGTGTCTGATAATTGAAGTCATTACTTTTGTATCAGTAATTGCTCTATGTAAGGCACCTTCAGGCATTGGTAAATTAAAATATTGTCTTGCTTCTTCTAATTTATACCATTTGAATGATCCGTAATTAGTAACTGTTTGAATTACATTTGTGACTAATTTCATTGCGTCAACAACCATAAAAAATTGTGGAGAATATTTTATATAATGAAGTGCATAGTCTTGAAGTAACATTCTCACATCAAATGTCGCATTATAGGCAACCCATATATTGTCATTAAATATATGTTTTATTGTGCTTTCAACATGTAAAAACATTGGCTTGTCTGCTAACATTTGATCATCAATATGAGTAATCTTTTTGATAACTTCAGGAAGAGGATTGTTTATTCTGATTAGTTGATCGATAAGAACATTATCTTTCATGTCTACAGCGGATATTTCTATGATCTCTGAAGTCGTATCAAATCCGGTTGTTTCAGTATCGAAGCAAACTACTTCCATATTTGTATTTACAAGATAATCTGCTATAGTAATTGCCTGATTATAAAGAAGTGGATTCATTTCATTCCCTCACTTTCAAGATATTGCTTTCCTTTATCTGTTAATTGAATTGATCTTGCTAATCTCTTTCTGGTAATGTAACCATTTCTTACAAGCTCTAAAATTCTAGCGTGTGTTCCACCAGCAGATAGCAAGGTTGCTTTTTGTAGATCCAATACAGTAGGAGGCAGATCGCCGAAGCGACCTGCATTCCTAACCGTTAATAAAATCAATATGCTTTTATCATCCAGTTTCATTTCCGATCATATCCTCTAGTCTTTCAAACAAATTCCACATCGAACTGACGTAGAATATCTCTCCTTCTGCACCCATAGTTTTAGCTTTTTCAATAGCTTGAGCATGTGTCGTAGCATTGATAAACATAACAGATATGAGTATTTCGGAAGTTGATGGTAATTCTTTTAATATGAGCCATAACGGAAAATTTTGATTTTCCTCAAATGTAATTCCGTTAGGAATTATTATCTTCCGCATGGTTGCTCCAATATTTGTCATATAAGTCTACTGCTGCTCCTGTAAACAAATCTTTCATTCTAGCTTTTGCACCATCATAGTAGACCTCTATACTATCGGTAGCGGTTTCACGACTACCAACAATAGTGATCTTCTTTTTATTAGTTTTTGTTGCGATAACACTCAATGGAGTTTCAACATCATGAACAATCATCCCTATATCCATATCTCTTTCAAGAGAACCGGACCCAAGAAATGCTTGTGCATCAAAGAGTTTTGATCTAATAGATGTTCTGTTCAATTGTGTTGCGACTACAACAGCCATTGGTTTGCCCCTGGAAATAGATCTTCGTTTCAAGGATCGTGAGAAGTATTCAATTTCTTGAACGCGATTTCCACTTCTTCTTTCCATTTCCATAAGCTGAATGTAATCAACAATGATTCCATCAACAGATTTTTTGGTCATTTCTTCAACCTTATCTATTACCATATCTATATCGGTAATAGTGCTAAAGCCATAACCCCAATATCCTGATAACTGAGAGATCTTCTTTCCGGCTTCAGTAAGAGAAGTCCATTCGAGAGCATTGATTTTTATGCTTCTAATCGTTGTTCGATCTACACTTGAGAAATTGGAAAATAGCATATTGCCTGTTTGCATGTTTGTCATTTCTCCGCTAAGGAATATGAAATTCATTTTCTGTTCTCCCCAGGCTGTAGCAATAGTCGTTAGAAGTGTAGTCTTTCCTGATTTCTCTTTACCGCCTATGTATACCAATTGTCCTAATTCAATTCCTCCACCTAATATCTCGTCTAATGTTTTTAATCCGGTTGATTTTAGTCCAAATAATTCTGGACTTTTTTCTCGTAATCTTTGAAGATCTAGCCAATCTTTTACTAATTGTTCTGAGTCAATTAGATCTATTTTATTGTTTATCTTCATTTTGTTCTCCATGATAAGACGTGTTTGAGGATAAACGTTTTCGCTATTTGTGTATCTCGTACTCTGTCAGCAATTCTAGGATCATAAGCTACTAATCCAGTTAGTCCCATGTTCGTGGTTGTAATTGTAGGAAACTGTTTTGCTAACATATAGCGATAGTCAATGATCTTTCTGATTACTGATCTTGAAAAATCTTTTCCATAATCAGATCCAATATCGTCAAGTAAAAGGATAGGAACTCTTTTGATTGTATCTACAAGGCTTTGTAGATTTTCATCTTCCATAGCTTGAAATATTCTGGACTCAAGACTAGACGTAGTTATATACAATGACCAGTTTTTGAAGTATTCGGCAGCAGCCATAAGTAAATGACTTTTGCCACTACCAGGAGATCCATGAATAGTAAGCCAGTGATCAGGATATTCCATCCATTGAATAAAACTTTTCTTTAGTAAAGTTAATTCTTTTTGACTTTCTTTGTCTCCCCATATCTGTAAATCATTTATATATTTCTTTTCATGTAGATCAGCATAAATAGAATTGATTTGCATAAGCATCTTTTCTTCAGTACGCAATCTACATAAGCAATGTATTTTGCCATATTTGCTACTAACAATCTCTTCAAAACCATCACAATATTTACATACCTTATTTTGGTATGGATCTTTCGCGTCTAACATAGACATTTCTTTTGTTATCTCTGTCCATGCTATATAAGAATCGATCATTGAAATGTGAGATCCGTTAGTGTCTACAAATACTTTAGCTTCTTTCATAATTAGTCCAGTTCGTTTCGATAAGGTTCCTCTTCATCATTGAGGTCAAATAGTTTTGTATTACGATTTTTATTTTGCCACTTTGTAACAAAATCTGCTTTTCTATCTTGATTTCTAATTAGAGATAACAATCCTTTCATACCAACAAATTGACCTTGTCTATATTTTGCGATAGCCCAATCAATACAATTGTCTATCCATTCAGTAGGATATTTAGAAACAATATTTGAATTAAGAGATAACATTGCTTTTTCAATCTCTCGTATGGGAGAATATTCTTCTTCACGATAAGGACTGAAATACTTTTTTCTAACTGCTGCAAGAATACGTTTTTGGAAATTAGTTGTAGGAATTTGAAATACTTTTCTACGATTAGTATTTATCTCGTCAACATTATCTACGTATCTTGGTTCATCATCCATTTTTAGTTGTTCTCCTTTCCACTTCTAATTCCATTGCTTTTTGTACAATATTTACTGGTGGCAATCTTGCATCTATTCTTACTTCATTAAGATAATTCGCAGCATCGAATATTTTTAAAAGAACAGTTGCTAAATTCTTTGTGATTATATTCAATAAATAATCATCGTTATTAGTTAGTTTTACGCCAGTCCAATCTTTAGGATCTTTAGTAAATGTAAACTTCAGATTGTTTTTTACAAATTTTGTAATCGCTCTGATAGATGAAGGCTGTTCAAAACCCTCATCTATCATATTGAGAGACTCTGAAAATACATCTAAAAATACACTAAAGAAAGCATTGGCTTCATCTTTCTTTAGTTTCATGATTACCCTTTCAGAATTTCCATAAGCTTGAGTAAACGATCATGCATTGTTAATTTGGCTTTTCCAATGTCTAACCATTCTTGACAAGTGATACGATATGTATGAAGAGTATCTAATGTAATGTGAAGATCAGAAGCATAGGCGCGTAATTGAGCAGCTCTTTCCTCTTCGTTTTTGCCTTGTGTAAATCCAGGTTGTTCACGCATTTTGATAGATTCTTTTGCAATAGCACTTTTTATATCAAGGATATTTCTTTCTGTTAAAGCTAATTCTGCAATTGCTCTCTCAAAATCTTCTTCAGCTTCACGAATTTCTTTTTCATTTATGATTTGTTCTGACATTTCCACTCCTTTATAGACTCTATGGCTTTATTTAATAATTCTTCATTTGGTTCTGGAACAATAATAGTTTGTCTAACAACTAAACTAAGGACAATTTGTTGAAGATAAGATGTATCATATACTTCTTCTTTTGGTAATTTTGTAATTAGTATATTAACAATGGCTTGATAATCAACACTGTCCATTCTTAGATAATCTTGTCTAGTAATTACTTCTTGTGTTTCTGGAATAGCAAATATAGGGTGTAAACCTTTGCGTTCCATGATGCGATTTAGTAGCCACATTCGATAATGTGTTTCTCCTCCTTTTACGCATGACCATCCGGCTTCTTTTGAATAACGATTATAAAGTGTAGGATCTCCTACTGTGTTTCCTCCACATATAGGACATTGAGGAAACGGTAACAATTCTTTTTCTTTTTGTTTACGAGTCTTTATATCACCTTGAAATAGTTTATTCTCTCTTTCTTCGACAATTTTCAGAATATAGTTTTTATATTCATGAGAGTTTTTGATATGAAAAGTTTCAAATTTATCTTTTAGTAATTGAACAATTTCTTCAATTGGTATATCCGTTTGAGTGGATAAAGATCGAAGAAATTGTGTCTTAACATCTTCTTTTTGCTCATTACTCAAGGTCACTAGGAATACCTTCTTTCTCACTGATTATGCTATATAGTTTAGTAAATAATTCGTGATAACGATCTGCTAATTCTTCTTTTTTGATACCAAGATCTTTTATAAACTTGATTAGCTCTTCAGTAGGCATACCTTTTCCATTAGCATACTTTTCTAACGATCTCCAAGCTTGAACATTAGTAACTCCCATATCATCATCATAGAATTCGGCACCGATATTGAAAGCTCTTAACATACAGCGCAGTAATCCTCTACTTGCAGCACTAGCAACAACCATTGCTTTACTCATGCCATAGATTCTTGTTCGTGTTTCTTCTGGTGTTTCTGAATCTAATGGAATATCTACAACAGGACTAGAAACAGTTGTTTGACCAGGTAATTCTTCTTTGATTTTTTTGTTTACTTTCTTTTCAAAATGAACTTCTTGAGATTCCCACGCTCCAATTTCTTGAAAAGTTCTGCAAATAGATTTTCCTTTACCAATAGGAATATAGATATTCAAACGACATAAGGCAACTGCCGATCCATCATCAAATGCTTCAAAGCTCATAACTTGAAATTCCCATAACCATTTTAATCCTGCATTCATGAATTTCGTAGCCCATACATGAGAAAGATAAGTAAAGATCTTTCCTCCTCTTCCTGGATGCTGTTTCAATGCTTCAGGCGGTATGGTTCCAGTAGAAAGAGTATTGATTGCTCTTAATCTTTCTGGAGTCATTGGAGTATTGAAAATCTCGTCAACTAAAAATGTGCTTTCTTCAGGTATCGTAATTATTTCGCCTTTTATTGTATTGCTGTCCATAATTCTCCTTTTCCTTTTATTATATCTGAATATTTATTCATATTCCATACCCTTTACAGGAGTAAATACTAATGCCAAACAGATTTCATTTGACGGTTTTAGCATTGAATATGTGACTTGAACTTCAGCTTTATGAAGTGATCCAATATCATTTGGTAGCTCATAATAATTTGAAATTGCATACCTTATTCTTTCCAGAAGATCATCTGTAACTGGAAGATTAAATAGTTCAGCACTTTCGCTTACGAAATCTTTCCCATATAACTTAATAGCAAATACACATATCGCTACTTGGTTAGATAGATATAAAGATTGATAAATTGTATGTCGATTAGCAACAACTTCTTGAATAGCCAATTGTTTGAACTGTTCCTTTGATGGCAAAAGCATTCCTTCACCATCTAAAACAAGAGCATTATTTTTTATTTTGAAACGATGATGATCACTTTCTCTTGGCAATAGCATAGAATTGAGTTTCTTCATAAGTGTTACGCTATCTCTGAAGTCAAATCCCTCTACGATACCTTTTAGGGTATTTTCTATTGCAAGTGTATGACTACGATCTGATTCGATTACAATCAATTCTTTATCTGGTAAGAGAAAGATTTCAGCAGGAACACAAGGTAATTCCTTTTTTTCTTTTCCCATGAAAGTAGCTATCTTATCTTCATAACCTCTCCATGTTACATCTGGATTAGGAATATCTTCCATTAATGTTATTAGATTTTGTTTGGCTTCTTCTGGATCATTGTTTTTGAGAATTGCTCTGGCTGCTGGCACCATTAGTCTGGCTTTGGCAATATTATCCGGGATAGCAAATATAAGCTCTTGTGGAATATTCATTGTTTCTAGTGCAGGAAATAATTTCTCAATCATAAATTGAATATCGTATCTTTGAGATCCAGTACGCTTATTCTCAATTGCATCATTTAACATTTCCTCAAGTAATTCTTTTACATCTTCCACTTCTCCAATATATTTGTACCAACCATTCTTATGAGCATCATAGGCTTGAAGAAGAGCAGATCTTTCGGTAGAATTTTTTAGAGCATTGGTTTGTTTGATTGCTTCATACTTAGCTTCTGCAATTGCTCTAGCATGTAACATTTCATTATTAATTTCTTCTTCTTTACCATTCCAACGTTTCCAAAAGTAGTAACTGATAAACCAATCTTTTATATCTGTTTCAATGTTATCGTACTTAGCTTCTGTTACAAATCTTGGAATTATATTAACATCAATTTTATTTGGTAACTCCATTACCAATCCTTTCAATCATGTAAACTTCTCCATGCCTTTTCCAGAATTCATGAACGCTTGGTATGGTCCAACCTTTATGCCACACTAAAGCCCATTCTCCTAATACGTCATTAGCAACAGGACTTCTACTTTGTTTTGTTTTGGCATAAATCAAACTCTTATGTTTATTTTCAATTAGCTCTTTTTCAATTTCTATCCACCTTTCCCAGGGTACAAAAAACGCC
>Ga0172381_10001850_pt1 | contig 24173 bp, 28 predicted proteins | sample Leawel6488metaG_FD_119754 | JGI IMG/M metagenome (GOLD analysis project Ga0172381, IMG submission 119754) | Leachate microbial communities from a municipal landfill in Southern Ontario, Canada - Leachate well 64-88 metaG | ecosystem: Engineered > Solid waste > Landfill > Unclassified | place... | reverse complement strand
GCGGGACGATGCCCGGCGTGTTTTGAAAGCGCGAGCGCTATTTCGCATAGTAATAAGGGGGAAGCTCCGCAACGGTATAGAGTGCGTGCCCCTCTTTTTCTTATAGAGTCTGAAGTTGGGTGTAAGTTGGATGGATAGCGATTTGTGGCTCACGGATACAGCGCGCGCGGCGTTGGACGCGATCACCGATGCGAATGGGCAGTGGGGATCGCTGGACGCGCGTAAGCGGCGGCACACGGTGCAGCGGCTGGCGTGGGCCTTGGCCTCCGGCGAGGTCTGCACGGATGACGAGTTTTTTGTGCGGGAAAAGTCAATCCCCAGCGGCGACCCGCGTCGGGACAAGTTGCTGACGGCGCGCTCTACATGGTGGAAGGTGCGAGACCTGCCCGACGTGAAGGCGGCGCGTGAGGCGTGTTTGGCAGCGGCACAGGCCTGGCGGGACGGGGAACTGCAACGCGAACAGACGGCGGCGCAACGGCGCGTGCTGCTGGCGTTGGCGAAGAATGCGGAGACGGCGATTGTCGATGGTTTGATGGAATTGATCCAGGATGCCAACGTGCGTGGGGATTATCGCTTGCAGAGCATCGACCGCTATACGCAGTTGTTTAGCCCAGAGATGGCGGAGCGGATTCCGGCCAGCGGCAGCCAGGCGCTGGCGGTGGATGTGGTGAATATGCCCTCGGCGGACGATTTGATGAAGGCCCGGGCGGATGTGTTGGCGTGGGAGCAGGAGCGATTCGGCGATGACGGCGATGACGTTGAATCTGACGGGTGACGAGACCGCGATACAGCGCGAGTTGTTGCGTTGTGCGGAGTCGCCCGTGTATTTCCTTGACCGGTACGGCTGGATCTACGACGCCACGGCGCGCGACTGGGTCCGATTTGCGCTATGGGCGGCGCAGGCGCGCGCGTTGCGGATCATCGATCAACGGCTGCTCGTGATCATCTTGAAAGCGCGGCAGTTGGGGATGTCGTGGCTGGTGCTGGGTTATGCATTGTGGTTGATGTTGTTTCGCGCTGCGGCGACGGTGCTGCTGTTTTCCAAGCGTGATGATGAGGCGGTACATCTGCTCACGGATCGGCTGAAGGGCATGTACGCGAAGTTGCCGGTGTGGATGCGATCCCCGGTGGTCGAGGATAACGATCACGAGTGGGGCTTGCAAAATGGCAGTATGGCCCGCGCGTTCCCCACCAGCGCCGGAGACTCGTACACGGCGACGCTGGCGGTTGTGGATGAGGCTGATCTGGTGCCTGATCTAGGCCGCTTGATGCGCTCGGTAAAGCCGACGATCGACGGTGGCGGGCGGATGATCCTGCTCAGCCGTGCGGATAAGGGCAAGCCGGGCAGTGAGTTCAAGCGCATGTACCGTGAGGCGAAGCGCGGACATTCGCCGTGGACGCCGATCTTTCTGCCGTGGAATGTGCGGCCGGGCCGAGACGCGGCCTGGTACGCCGCGCAGAAGGCCGACATCCTGGCGCGCACGACGAGCCTGGACGACCTGCACGAGCAATACCCAGCCACCGAGACGGAGGCGCTTGCGCCACGCACGCTGGACAAGCGCATTGCGCCGGATCACATTGAACGGTGTTACCGTCCGTTGGAGCCGATTCCCGGCGTAGGCCCGGCGATCCCCGGTCTGGAGGTGTATGTGCTGCCCGTTCCGGGGCGGCGCTATGTGGTGGGCGCGGACCCGGCCGAGGGGAATCCCACCAGCGACGACAGCGCGCTCACGGTAGGGGACGTGGTGACCGGCGAGGAGGTGGCTGCGTTGGCAGGAAAGTTCGCGCCGGCGACGCTGGCCGCACACGCGGACACGTTGGCGCAGTGGTACAACCAGGCTGAGGGCATGGTTGAGCGCAACAATCACGGCCACGCGGTTTTGTTGTGGCTGTCAGACAACTCGCAAATGACGATCCTAAGCGGATATGACGGCAAACCGGGATGGCTGGATAACAGCCGGGGCAAGACGTTGCTTTACGACACGGCGGCGGACGCCTTCCGCGAGCAGGATACGGTGCTGCACAGTTTTGATTCCTACGTGCAGTTGGCGAGCATCGAGGGCAGTTCGCTACGGGCGCCCGAGGGCGACCACGACGACCGGGCCGACAGCTACGCATTGATGTTGATTGGCCGTGTGTGGAGCGCCAAACAGGCGCAGCAGGAGGCCGGATTTGCCTTCTGATAATGTCCATACGCGGAAGCTAAAGACGATAGACAGTAGACGGTAGACGGGGGAGCATGGGATTACCTGATCCAGTGAAAGGCGCGCCGAGTCGGCAGCCGCAGTTGACAGCGACGTTCACCAGCCGGAATGCATTTCCTGGTTGGTGGAGCTACTTGCCGGAGTTTGAGTTGCTGCGCACGGAGCATAGCCGGATCGTGGGAAATCAGGGTATCCCTGGAGCATGCGGCAACACGTTGCGCCATCAAATGGCGGGGCTATCCTACCAGGTCCTCACGGATGATGAGCAGGAGACGGCGGAGACGGAGTACTATACGCTCCTGCTCGATAATGCCAAGGACGCCCTGGGGAACGTTATCGGCGGCAGCGGACTATTCGATTTGCTGGCGCAGGATGTGCTCACCGCGCATCAAGGTGGCAATGTCGAGGTGGTACGGGTGCGCAACGGACGTTATACCGGCGTGCCGATTAGCCTTTATGCGCTGGACGGGGCGAGTCTGCGTTATGTGGGCGGGGAGTTGCCGGTGGCGCAGGTCAACCAGGTGGGGCAGGTGCTGGCGCGTTTTGCCGCCGATGAGGTGCTGCACGCGGGGTGGAACCGGTACGCGCAAGCGCAGTTGACATGGTACAACCGGCATCCGGTCCAGCAGGCGTGGATTGCGATCAACGCGTTGGCGGCTGGTGATGACTACAACTACAGCCTGCTTACGGATGTGATTCCGCAGGGGCTTCTTAACTTAGGACCTGGGTTCGACAAGGACAAGGCCTTGCAGTGGAAGGCGGCGTGGGACGCGGCGAAGGTCAGTGGCAAGCTGGAGGATATTGGTTTGCTGTGGGGAACGGATAAGGCGGAGTTCATTCGCTTCCAGGAAGTGATCAAGGATCAGCCCTTCCAGACGATGGCTTATTGGTATTTGACTGTTGTTACGGCGAACTTCGAGATGTCGCCCCTCGACATCGGGTTTATGACGCAGATCAATACGAAGGCTGCGGCAGAGACCAGCGCGGAACTGTCGAAGAACAAAGGCCTGCAGCACCTTCTGCGCACGCTCAAGGAGGCCGTGGAGCATTGGATTCTGCCGAGTCACTTGCAGTTAAAGTGGGAGGATATTGATCCTTCGGACGAAAGCGCAGAGGCAATGACGCGCAGGACGAACACGGAAGCGCTGACGATGGCGCTACGTGACGGGCTGCTGTCGTTGCCACAGGCGCAGGCGGAAGCGCTGCGCTTGGGCGTGTTTGAGATCGCAGTGACGGAAGAGGAAGCGCTGGACGTGACCACGAGTAGCGAGAGCACGGACATGGATGAGGCGGACCAGGAGACGACCGAAAAAGCGTGGTTGCCGGAGGCGTTGCGCGGGATACGTGAGAGCATAGCGCGGTGCTATGCGGACGAAGCGCACGGGCATCAGCACGTAGCGAAGGCGGAGGATACCGGCGAGGATTACGCCGCCGATTTGAGCGACGCGGAACGCGCGCTGCTGGCGCAGTTGGAAGCGGAGATGCAGGCGGCATTGGTCGCGGCGTATGCGCAGGCCGGCACGACGCTGCCCTCCCCGTTACCCGGAGAATCGCCAGAGGAATGGGCGGCGCGCGCGGCGTCCATCGTCAGTGGAAGTGTTCCCCTGGCGAGTATTGTGGCGGCATTGGTGCCGTCGATCACTGCACTGGTGCAGGCCGGGATCGAGCACGGCGAGGCGATGATTGGTATCCCGCTGGATTTCAACGTCAACGATGATGCGGCGCAGCGGTTCATTGCTGAGTACGGCCTGCGGATCGCCGAAAAGCTCCAGGAGACGACGCTCACCCGGTTGACGGAGACGCTGCTCGCCGGGTGGAATTTGGGTGAGGATATGGATCAACTCGCGGCGCGCGTGGCGGCGGTGATGGATGACATACCGGACTGGCGCGCGCTGACTATTGCCCGCACGGAGACGATTCGCGCCTTCAACGGCGGGATGTGGCTGGCCTACCAGGAAGGCGGTGTAGTCGTCACGAAGCGCTGGATCGATGGGCAACCAGGTGCGTGCGTGATTTGTGTGGATTTGAACGGCGAAGAGGTGCCGCTGGGCGACGATTTCTCTATTGGCGTACAGTTCCCCCCGGCGCATCCACGCTGTCGATGCGCAGTCGGACCGGGGAAGATTGATGTGACGCGGTATAAGGCCTAACTATGTACAGCGTTAAGTTGCGGGGATTGGATGAGTTTGCGCGGGCGTTGCGCCAGGGTAATGCGCGAGCGTTGCCGGCGTTTAAGGCGGCGATGGTAGGGACGGCGCAGGAGGCCGGGGGCGCGATCAAGGATCGGACGCCGGTGCAGACCGGCCGCCTGCGGGCCAGCATCCGTCATTTTATGCAGAATCTCGCGGGATGGGTCGTGACCGATGTGCATTATGCGGGATATGTGGAATTCGGCACGGCCAAAATGGCCCCACGGGGCTACTTCAAGCGTGGGATAGACGCGGCGATGCCGCGTATACAGGAGTTGTGGAAGCAGGCGATGGTGAGCCTATGGAGGTGAAGCGTGAAGAAGAAATTTAAGTTTTTGGTGCCGTTGGCCAAGGCAGTAGATGGTGATGACGGCGCGCTCTTCGTCGAGGGTGTAGCTTCGGACACCGGATTGGATTTGTACGATGAGCGGATCAGCCTGGCCGGGCAGGAAAGTATGGCCTCGTGGGCGCGCACCGGCACGGTGGCTCTGGGCGGCGAGGCAAACCATTTTCAGATTGCCTTCGACGACGATCTGGGCTATCTGAACGATGGGCGGGTGCTGGAATCGGGTGAGTTCTACATCCGCGCGGAACTGGATCGGGACAATCCGCGCGCGGTAGGGCTGCACAAGCAACTGGCGCGGGGTCGCCAGTTGGGGTTGAGTGTTTTCGGCTTCATCACAAAAAGCCACACGGAGGGCAGTACGCCCGTCATCGATGGCGTGCAGTTGGAACGCGTGATGGTGACGCCGATGCCGGTGAACCCGCGCACGTGGCTGGAGTCAGTGGCGAAGTCGCTGGACATCACAGGCGATGACGAGGCCGATGCTGACGCCGATGCAACGGACGAAGTTTCTTCCGCTAATGCGGATACGCGGAGTATTGCCAAGGGCGCCTTTATGGAGGCGGTGGAGCGCTGGCAGCAGTGGATGGCCGAACGCGCGCCTTTTGATGAGCAGTGGGATCGTATCATCGAGATCGCGCAACTGCTGGACCTGCTATGGGATGTAGCCTATGACACCTGGTGGGCGAGCGACACCACTGACGAAGCCGTAGCATCTCTCCGTGAGAGCATCGAGGAGTTCAAGGCGCAGGTGGCGGCAAAGGCCCGGGATGGGCAGGCGGAAGCCCCGGAAGCCCCGGAAGCGCCGGAAACGGCGGCAGACGAGACCAGCGCGGATGAGCCGGCGGAGATTGTCGCCAAGACGGAAACGCCGGTAGAGTTGCCGGTTGATGGCGAAGCGCCGGCGGTGCGCGTGGCGCGCTCTTTCGCCGAGGCTGCGCAGCAGTTGCTCAGTGATGCGACACTGGATGCAGGGACGCAGCGTCAAGGGGTGATGGCGGCGCTGGCGACGACGGCGAAAGCGCTGGATGAGGCGTTGCCAGATCCCGCCGGCGATCCTCCGCCGGCCTGGGCGACGGTGCTGATAGAACGATTAGGCGCGGTGGAAAAGGCGTTGCAAACGGCAGCGTCCGGCGCGAATGTCAACGCTGGCAGTCTGGTGACTCCCCCAGAGAACGCGGACAACCTCGCGGCGGTTCCGGTGCGCAAGTCGGTAGCGCCCGATCTGCGGCCCAGTGCGGTTGTGGAGAAGGCCCGTACATTCTCGGAATTGGTTCAACAGTTGACGGGCGGCGGTCTACGCCTGCCCTAACCCACACATAGACATCAGGAGGTGCAACTATGGGTATGGAATATATCGGCAAAGCGGTCGATCCGACCATCATGTCGGCGCTGTCGGCAAACGTAGCGGCCAGCTACGGGGTGGTCATCGACCCAGAAGTGATTGCGCAGCTCGATCTGCGCGCGCCGCTGTATGAGCGGCTGATGGGACTGGGTCGCCCGGTGATCAAAAACCAACTGGCCGCCATCTATGCGGTCCTCACGGCAGCCTCGTTTGTCTCCGGCAGCAACCGCAAGGCGTCTTTCGCGGCTGGCGGCGACCCCAACGACATCAACCCGACGCGCGCGACCTACGCGGTCGCCAAAAAGTCCTACGGTGCGTCGGGCGGGTTGAAGGACGTAGACGTCCTGGCGTCGATGATGCCGGGGGCCGCAATCAGCATCAACAATGACATGTTCAACGACGATGCCGCGCAACTGCTCTCCTTGCTGACCACGCGCACGATCCAGGGTATCGACTACGGCATGATCAACGGGAATAGCGCCACCGACACCGAGGACTTCGACGGGATGGTGGTCAAGGTGGTCAGCGGTACGTCGGGCTTCTACTACGACGCGGACGGCGATGCGGTGAGCGCCGGATTGATCAACGAGCACATCGTCAAAATGATGGCCTCCGGGGTCTATCCGACGGCGATCTACTGCAACCCCATCTTCCATCAGGCTATCGTGGAGGCATATCAGGCGCGCACGAACGCGAGCATCGCCATTATGGACGGCGGAAACCGCAGCGTGGGTCTCTGGGCGACCAGTGTCATCACGCCGGCAGGCGAGTTGCCGATCATCAGCGACCCGCGCTTCCCGATCACGGCCACCGGGGACGGTCCCTACTCGATCCAGGGGAGCATCTACCTGGCGGTGGAGTTCCACGAGGGCGTGCGGATCCTCTACCCAGAGTGGCAGGTGCCGCCAACGGCCATCAATCTGAGCAAGGTGATGGGCCGTGGGCGCGCCACGTCGAGCGAGTTTGCGGTATGGTCGCACTTGTGCCTCGTGGAGCGCTCCAACTGGTGGGCGCAGGGCGTGATTGCGAACGTGATCACCACGGCAGCGCAGTCGTTCGCTACGGCGAGCGAGTAGTTTCACGATAGACGCGCCAGCAGACTGGCGTAGCAAGTGTACGGGGGCTGGTCGGGAGACCGGCCAGCCTTCCGAGTAGTGTAATTAGCGGAAGGAAAAAACGGGAGGTGCAGCATGGGAAACACAGCGAGTGCGCGGGCAAAGGTGGTTGATGAGACCCTGCGCTGCGTTGGCTTTCAGACGTTGGCAATCACGACTGACGCGCAGAGCCTGACGCTGCCGACGTCGGCGCAGGCAGCGCAATGCCAGGTGCAGGATCAGCCGATTCGTTGGCGCGCGGATGGTACGGCGCCGACTAGCACGGTGGGCGCCGAGGCGAACGATGGCGACGAGATCACGATCCAGGGGCGCGCAACGATGAGGAGCTTCGAAGTGATCCGGCATAGTGAGGGTTCCGCAGGCGGCACGCTGGTGTGCCACTACTACGGCTAAAAGCGAGGTGAGGGGATGAAACTAGGGGTTAATGTCGAACGCGCCGAACCATTGGATGTGATGGGGCCGTTGACGGATGCGCAGTTACGCGCGGCGGATGTCGCCGTGACGCTGGATAGTGAGAGCGTGGCGGTCACCGGTCCGTTGACGGATACGGAGTTGAGAGCAACCGCCGTCCCGGTTTCTGGGCCGCTCACCGACACAGAACTCCGCGCGGCGGATGTCGCCGTGACGCTGGATAGTGAGAGCGTGGCGGTCACCGGACCACTCACCGACACGGAGTTGAGAGCAACCGCCGTCCCGGTTTCTGGGCCACTCACCGACACGGAGCTGCGCGCGGCGGATGTCGCCGTGACGCTGGATAGTGAGAGCGTGGCGGTCACCGGTCCGTTGACGGACACGGAGTTGAGAGCAACTGCCGTCCCGGTAAGCGATGCCGGTGCAGCATGGGTTTCGTCCCGGCAAACGACTACCTCGGCGGATATGACCGGGGCGGCGGACCTGACACCAGCGCCGGAAAGCGGGGATAAGATCGTCGTCGATGACGTGATTCTGAGCGCAGACACGGCGATGTACGTCGATTTCATTGAGGAAACGAGCGACACACTGATCTTCCGCTTGTTCGTGCCTGCCGGGGGAACAGCCCAGTTCTCGCCCCGGGCGAAATTGCAGTTGCCGACAGCGGACAAGAAGCTGCGCGGCGATGCCAGCGCCTCGGGGAATGTGGCGATCCTGGTGCTGTATCATTCTGAAGCGTAGGAGGCGAGTATGCCAACAGGAGTTACGATGCAACGGGTGAATTCGCCGGGAGAGGCGCGGATTCTGGAGGCGCTGACGAGCGGAGGAACGGTGGCCTTTGCTATGGCTTCTCAGACGGTATCAACTGCGGTGCTGACGCTGGCGGACGATTTCGGGTTTACGGAAGCGCAATTGGCGCGCGCCAAGCGCGCTTTTATCACTTCGACAAAGGCCGCGGTGCGATACACGTATGATGGGACTGCGCCGACAGATGAGTTAGGGCATCTTCTCCCGCAGGATGCGACGCCGCCGCTGGATGTGTTAGGAGTCGCCAATATCGCCAATTTGCAGTTCATTCTGGATAGCGGCGCAGCCACAGACGCGATTGTGCTGGTTACGTTGGAAGAATAGGAGGCTACGATGCCGGTTCAGGGCGCATACAGACACACTCAAGTTGAGGTCACAACGACGGGCTACACGGTAGCCACCGACGTTTGTTTGAAAATCCCGATCTCGTTCGAGGATGTGAGCGGCGTTGTGGCGACGCTACCCGCGAACTGCTTAATCACAAGCCGCCAGGTCGTGCGCACGACGCCTTGGAATATCCTCGCGCTATTTGCGGCGGGAAAGGCCGATGATTTGGATTGGCTTGTGCAGAATTACCAACACAATCTTTCACAAGCCTTCGCCGGGGCGACGGAAATCACAGGCGGGCCGATTTACGTGGCCGCCGAGACTCCCATTGTCTTCACCTGGGATCAGGGCGGCGCGACTGCCGGCGAGGGCTACGTGGTGGTCTGCTATACGATGTTGGAGGCGGCACCATGAACACGATTTGGAAGGCCGTGATTGTGGGCGCCGCATTGATAGCGGCGTTGGCGTTCGGTATGGCGACGGCGGCGTTGTTCGACGTGCAGGTCGCGCAGAGCGACCCGGAAGCGCCGGTAACGATTGATCTGACGCGGTTAATGCTGCGGTACGATGATCCAATGCGGGGGATGTCCGGCGAGATTACGATCCGGCAGGTTTTCCAGGACGCGTTGTGGTGGCAGATTATGGATCCGCAGGCCAGTGAGGAGACACGCGCCGAGGCATTTTTTATTGTGGGGGTGATGCAGGAGGGGCGCGGGACGGAGTTGACCCAGGCGCAGTACGACCTCCTGATGGACGCCGTGCAGCGCGTGTGGGGACCGGCGATTCTAGCAGCGATTGAAGCGGAGTTGCAGTAATGAAAAATCAACAGAATTACAGGGCGATCAGACGCGCGTTGACGTTTATGTTGGTGGCGCTGTTGGTGGGACTGGCAACGAACGCCGGCGTGGTGGCGCAATCAGGCGGAAATTATTTCGATAAGGTCACCATTGGCGGCGATCTCGACATGTACGGTACGGGTGTGATCCGGGACTCATCCGGGGATACCGTCCAGGCTGCGGCGACATCCGGACGGTGGACGCTCGCGGGGAACGCGACCAGCCCCAATGTTTACGCCGGCGCAACCGGCAACGCGCCCGCGACCGGCGTGTATGGCGCGGTGATAGCCGGGGGGGGAACGGTAGCTGCCGGGACGTGGGGCAGCGGCTCTAATCTCAATCTCGCGCAAGCCGGCGCGAATTTCTCAGTGATCGGCGGCGGATTGAACAACACGCAGGGCGCGCCGTATGCCGTGATCGGTGGCGGTCAGAGTCACACGATTGAGGCCGCTGGCTGGTGGGCGACCATCGGCGGCGGGCAGACCAACCGTGTGCAGGGGCCATATGGAGTGGTGGCGGGCGGATTTGGCAATCGTAGCCATAACGGGGGCGCTGTACTCGGTGGCACGCAGAATACGGCGCTGGCGCAGTATTCTGGCAGTGTCGCCGGATATCGCAATGAGATTGATAGCGTGGCGTCGATGGGATGGATTGGCGGAGGCTATTGCAATACTGTGGGAACGGGAAACGCGTGTCAGAGCGAATATGTGCCGTTCAACCGGGTCGTGATTGGCGGGGGAACGGCAAACTATGGCGTGGTTGTCGGCGGGGATCGAAACGCCGTCAACGGGTATATGGACTGGATCGGCAATGGATTCTACAACACAGTTTCCGATGAGGTGACTCAAACCGTAACCGGGGTATACACGACGGGTGTGTACTTCGAGTGGTCTGGCACGCCCTGGAATTCTGTTTTTGCCGAATACGATGATGACACGAGTGTAGCGACATGCAACACCTCCCACAATGCGATTAGTGGAGGGCAATTCAATACGATTGCGAACGCCAGCATTTTGACTTATACGCAGATCATCACGGCGTATAGCGAAATCACGCCTGCGCTAGTGGTAGCGTGTAATGGCGGGTATGGTTACATCGGCACGGGCGTGAGCAACACAATCACGGGCACGGCGGCGCAGTACGCTACTGTGCTCAACGGGTACGAGAACGCCGCGACCGGGCAGTATGCTACTGTGCTCAATGGGTATCAGTCGAGGGCGGATGGGGCGCATAGTTTTGCAGCCGGCTATCAGGCGTGGGCGCGGCATGCCGGTGCGTTCGTGTGGGCCGGTAGCGGCGCGACGGTGTATCAGTCGGTGGCTCCGGATAGTTTCAATGTGAGAGCGTCCGGCGGCGTGACGCTGACGACCTCCGGCGCGGGGCTATCTCTGGACGGGCCGGTTATAGTTGACGGTATGCCATTTACTTATACGGCTCCTCTCACAATCACGGGGGTACTGACGAATGTTCGGCTTCTCTTCTACCAGGTACCCTGATGATCTGGGCTGGCTTCGCGCCCAGGCGTCGCGTCGGCTGCCGCTGGACGCAGTAGACGACGTGGTGCAGGAGACGCTGCTGGCCGGGTGGCAGAGCGCGGCGACGCGCGAGCGAGCCGGGGCGCGTACATGGTTGAACGGAGTGCTGCGGCATAAGATCGCGGATTTCTACCGACGCGATGATAGCGCGTGGTTGGTAGAGATGCAAGAACGCGATTGGGCGCGGGCCGTAGACGTGGAAGACGCGCATCTGCTGCGTTTTATGCTGCGCGATCTGCCACGCCACTATGAACACGTGCTGTGGTTGCGTTTCTGGGGCGGGCTGTCGTTTCAGGAGTGTGGCATAGCGATGGGATTGTCGCTAGAGGCCGCCAAGAGCGTTTATCGCCGCGCAATTAGCGCGGCGCGGGGCTGGTGGCTATGCTGAGCGCGTTGTTGTGCGCGTTGGTTGCGGCGCTGCTGTTGGCCTCGCCGTCGTCCGCCGGTGAAACGGGGACACGTTTCTCGTTAACGGGAGAGGGTGTGACGCTGGCGCAGGTGGTCATCAGCGCGCCGTGGAACGGGCAAGAGTGGGTCATAAACGGCCATCGGGATGGCGCAGAGTGGGTGGCGTGGCTGGACACGACCGCACTACCGCCATTTACGGAACTGCGGTATGTGTGGAGCGGGGTGCGCGCGGACATGTCGTCGTTCGAGACGCTGCCGGAGATGGTTGAGGTCGCAGACGATTCGTGTGATTGGTTGCGCATCGAAGGGGCACGGGTGACGGTTTTTGTATGCGATGAGTCGCCCAGCGCAGGCCAACGCGCGCTCGATGTAGCAGAGCGGCAATTGGACGTACTGGCGGCTGATTTAGGACTGACGTTGCAGGGCATGGCGCGCCTGGTCCTGACTGACCAGGTCGGCGAAATGTCCTCCGGCACGGCTTATACACGTTATGGTGTGATGATGGTGGCCCGCGATGCGTGTGCGTGTGATCGCGATTACATTTACAACATTACGATACCGCACGAGGTGGCGCATCTGGCGTTTGCCAGGTATCCGCAGTTGCCGGTGTGGTTCGTTGAGGGTTTGGCGATGTGGACTGCATCGCTGGATCTGACGTTGCCGGAGATGCCGTTTATGTGGGAACAGATGCAGTATCGCGCGTACACGGACGCGGCAGGGATGCTGGCGTGGTATGCGCAATCCGCCAGTCTCGTGCAGTACATCGAGTGTGAGTATGGAGTGCAGGCGTTGCTGGAGTATTTCGATACGCATCCACGGGACTCCATTGAAGATGCGCTCCGTTCGGTTGCCGGGTTGAACAGTGCGCAGGTGATGCAGGAGTGGCGCATCGATGCCGGGTTCGAGGTGCGGCCCAGGAAGCAACTGCCTCCTGATCTGCTACGCTGGATCGTGATTGGGCTGCACCTGGCCGCGATTGCGTGGCTGTCGTGGATGCGGGCGCGGTTGCGATTGGGCGGTGAGCGATGAAGGCGTTGATCTACTGCTATCGGTCGGGGAGGCTGAACAATCTGCTCGGACTGGCGATGGCGGGGATTTTGGCGCGCCCGCTGACATGTCCTCCGCTGACCGCCGACACGTTTCCCTACGAGCGATTGGCAGGCGCAGAGTTGATCTACATCGCGTTGCACGGTAGCCCAAGGGCGCGCGTGCTGCGCGGCGATGAGCAGATTCCGGCGCTGGCGTTGGAACGAGTGCAGGACGGGCCGCGCCTCGACGGCGCGATTGTGATCCTGGAGGGGTGCTATCAGGCAGAGACGTTGTTCCCGCAGGCGTTCCTTGCACGCGGGGCGCGGGCTGTTTTCGCCAGCCCGGAACGCACCTTCGATAGGCGGCTAGGCCTCGGTGCAGCGGGTAAGGCCGGACTGGAGATTGTGCGGCGCTTGCGCGCCGGGGCGTCGCCCGATGCGGCTGCGCAGGATAGCGGGTTTCTGGCGTTTGTTGGGCAAGACATTAACGGCGGTTTTGTGTGAGCGCTACAGGGCAACGCCGGAGCTTGTTGGGTGGGGTTTGAGCGTGAAAAGCGCCGTTAATGATGGTTAGCGGCGGTGGTATCTGTAAACGTTTATGGATAGAGGTGTAGGGTGCTGATTACGATAGCCGAGTACGAGACTCTTCTGGGAGAGGATTTAAGCGCGCTCGATGAGGATTATGTCGAGGGTATCCTGGACTGCGTCTCTGAGGATTTGGAGATATGGCTTGGTCGCTCGTACTCTGCGGCAGCGCAGGTGATCGACACGGTGCAGGCGACGCTGGCGCACTATGGCGGACTGCCAGTGTTGCAGATAGCAACGCCCCGCGCGCCGGTGCAGTCGGTGGATGCGCTGACGGTGTATCTGGTACCCGGTTCGGCTTCGACGGTGGACGTGAGCGACGCGATCATCGACGCGGCGGGGATCGTGCGGGTGACCTTCGGGGTGTTCAATACGTATCGGAATCTGTTCAGGCAGAAACAGTATCAGGGAACGCTGACCTACACAGTCGGCGGGGCGGCGGTCCCTGTGGCGATCAAGCGGGCGGTGGCGTTGCTGGCGCAGGAGATGTTGCATCTCGACGCCAACAGTGCCTATGATGCCGGGCTGTCTGGCGACACGGAGACCTTCAGGATCGGGGATTACTCCGAGACGAAGGCTACCCGGGACCTGGATGCCTCGCAGGGGTTAGGCTTAGGGTCAGCTAATGCGGTTTTGGCGGCGCGCCTGGCGGGCCGCTATAAGGCACAAGGCGTTGTTTTAGTTTAGTCAACTATCAGGAGGATACGATGAAGGGTTTTCAGGCATTTGTAAAAGTTCTGGGCGTTACCGCCGTGATGATAGGCTTGGTGGTGATGTTGGCAGCGGCCGCGCCGGAGCCTAGCGCGATTCTGGGGACGATCAATTTCTACGATGGCAGCGCGTCGATCACCACTACCACATATAGTAACGCACCCTACGTGGGCGGCTGGGGCAACGATCACGTGGAGATTTTCGTCAGTGCAGACGCGGCCACGTCCGGCGCCCTGACGACCACGGTACAGGTCTCCTATGACAATACAAACTGGATCGATCTGTACACGGACTATCTCAGCCAGAGTTCGACGGGCACGACGACCAGCGCCGTCACGACGACGACCACAACTGACGTACTCACTTCCACCGGGGTCTTGACCGCATCGAGCACGGCGACGGATCAATCCGACTCTACCTCTACAACGACAATGGCCTCGGCCTGGGCAGAACGGACCTACAGCGTGGTTTTGTCTAGTGTCGTCAGCACGACCACGAGCGCCGACTACATCATCGCGCCGGTGCAGGGGTTGTATATGCGCGTCAAGCTCGAACCGAGCGGGACGATCACACCGACGGTCAAGGCGGTACGCCGGTGATGTTGCGGCTGCACCAGTATGGCGTCGCAGTGGTGTGTGGACGGTGCGGTCGGGCCGTCCACACGCTCTACGCACGCACGGCGGCAGAGGGGCGCGCCGAGCGGGGTGTGTGTGTGGCATGCTCGCGGCGTGGGGGCACGGCGCTGACGCGTCTCGCCGGGATAGGCGCGGTCCGCGCGGCAGAGCTACTGCGCGTGGGGGTGGCCTCGGTGGAAGATATGGCCGCATTGAGCGACGCCCGTATCGTGGAGCTAGTGGCCAAGCCGGGCAGCTTGAGCATAGAGCAAATGACCCGCTGGCGCGCGGCGGCGCAGGAGCTGGGGCGTGAGCAAGGCAACGCAGTTTAAGCAGCGCGTTCAGGCGCACGGGCAGACGATCACGCGCATCCCCTTCGCGGCCAACGCGACGGGGACGTATGTAGACGGTGATTGGCACACGCCGGATCCGGAAGCCGCGTCCTATCCGACGACGGGGACGCCGCCCGGTCCAACCTATGGTACGCCACAATCAATTCTGGCATTCGTGCAACCGGCGCGTGGCGGGAATTCGGGCCAGCGCTTCGTCAAAACGCCGCTGGGCGAAGAGGTTGAGGTCCAGTTGCGCGCATTTGTGGCGTATGATGTGACGTTGACCTTCAAAGACCGGCTCACTGTGGATGGAATCATCTACTGGGTGGCGCGGGTTGAGGACTGGCGCGAGGCCGGGCAGTTGGTCTACCGGCTGGCGTGGCTGGTGCAGGAAGTAGCTTAAGTGCTTCCGTTAATGGCAGTACCCGGAAGGTTTTATGAACGAGGTTGACGCGATCAAGGCGGTGATCTACGCACTCAAGGGCAGCGCGCCATTCAACACGACCCATCCGCTATACCGGCTGGTGCAGTTTGTGCCTAGTTATCCGTTGGAAGACCTGGGCCTGCCGCGCGTGGGATTTACGCCGGCGGGTGGGGCGAATCAGACCAGAGGGCTAGGGACGTATCGCCGGATTCGCCGACCTGATTATCAGGTGGATGTGCTCGCGTCCACGGAGTTAGAGGCGCGACGCATTTTACAGTGTGTGCGTGAAGCGCTGCTGGCCGACTATGAGAACGCCGACCGCGATGATGAGGATTTCGGGGAGCCGGGCTGCGGGTACCTGGGGCAGCAGGGCATCAAGAGCGCGGCCGTAGGCGAGCCGAGCAGCGAGGTCTGGGACGATGCGCGCCGGGTGGGGCGCGTGGTCGCAACGTTGAGTTTGCGGTATCTGGAGGATTAGTTATGGGCATAGGATGGCAACCCAGCGCCTACACCGGCGCGGAAGTGAAGTGCTTTATACGGTATGGCGACTATGATCTCCTGGAGGTCCAGGACGTGGAGTATAGCGTGGATCGCAACGCGCGCCCGGGCGGTGCGGGGTTGGGGCATCCACGGAACCGCTATCACAAGCGCGGCGTGCCGTCCGGCGAGTGGAAGATCAGCAAGAACTATCTAAACATTGGCTATCAAGCTGACCTTTTCGCGCAGTTGATCGCCGGAACACAGACATTACAATCCGAGGCTCTGGCGGCTGATGTTTTTAATCACACGACCACACGAGCAATTGTATCCGTGCTATACGTACGTCTGACGACTGGCAGAGTGTTGTATGAAGGCATAGACTATGTAGTCGATTACGAAACACATACGATCTATTTTAATGCAATCACCACTGCAGGAGTGATTGTCTATATTACGGATGGAGTTGCATTGGCTGATGATGCGATGGAAGGTCTGCGACATCCGTTCGTCTTCGACGTAGAGTGGCGCGAACGCGACTCCGGTACGGTGCTGAAGCGGTTGCGCGGTTGTATGCCGTACACACATTCTATGTCCAGCGGCGGTGACGAGGAAGCGTTCACCGAGGATCTAGAGGGCGAGTTCCTGGCGGTGGTGACACGCCCGATTGATGAGGTGTGCGAACCCTATGTATTGCTGGATGCGTTCAATCGCACTGATGGTGCACTGGGTGACGATTGGTTGACTAATCCACTGGCCCGTTCATCTGGCGGTGCACCAGTTATTGTAGATGGACAGGCCAGCACTACAGATGGTCTGTCTGAAGTTGGGGCCTACTGGCTCGTAATACCCGAGTCCGGTGGATTCGAGAGCGTGTATTTCACCAAGCAGGGTGACAATGCCAATGTCCCTTACATGCTGCTAGCGCGGCTACGGAATCCAGAAGCCATATCTGTAAATGGTTATATGGCATTGATCGGCAGCTCTACTGTAGGGATTTATCGCATCGACGACTACGAGACCTTTGTGCAGCTGAACGAGGAGACGTATACAGTCAATATTGGCGATGTTGTGCGGTTCGAGTTGGTTGCGGATGGGCTGAGTGTCGTTGTAGGGGATGGCGTCACCATGACGGAGGTTTGCGCTGCAACAGATGTTACATACGCAGCTGGCGGGCGTGTCGGGTTTGAGATTGGGGTTTATAACCCCGGCTCGCCAGCCGTTGGCGCAATTGATGATTTCGGCGGCGGTATATTCTGTCATAATCTTTAAGCTGAAGGAGGCTTGAAATGGGAATTGGATGGATACCGAGCGCATACACGGGTGCAGAGGTCAAGTGCGTGATCCGGTATGGTGCATATGAGTTGATCGAGGTGCAGGACGTGGAATATAGCGTCGATAAAAATGCACGGGCCGGCGGGGCGGGGTTGGGATTCCCGCGCAACCGGTATCATAAAACGGGTGTGCCGGAGGGGGAGTTCAAGATTAGTAAGAACTACTTGAACATCGGCGAGCAGGCGGACTTGTTCGCGCAATTGATCGCGGGCACAACGGAGATCCAGGTCGAGGCATTGACCGTCGGCGCTTCAACGTACACGCCGACCTACCATATCGTGAGCGTGCTCTATGTGATGCTGGATGATGGCACTGTCCTTAACGAGGGCACGGATTACCTGATCGATTACGTCAACAATGCGATTGAGTTCCTCAGCGCCTTGACCGACGATGGCGACGTCGCGTACATCACAAACGACGCGACATTACTGGCCGACGACGCGATGGACGGGGTGATGCACCCGTTTGTCTTCGACGTGGAGTGGCGCGAGCGCGATTCCGGCACAGTGCTCAAACGCTTGCGGGGGTGCATGGTGTACACCCACAGCATGAGCAGCGGCAGCGACGAAGAGGCCTTTACCGAGGACATCGAGGGGCAGTTCCTGGCGTTAGAGAGCCGGGGCGTGGGTGACGGGATTCTAGCGAATGGGAGCACAGGAGGAGAATAATGGACGAGCAAAAACAATTTGTGACGCTGGCTGATTTGTGTAAGGAAGACGCGACGCGCGACCAGGCGGAGACGTTTCTACCGCGCTATAACGCCTACATCCGGCATCGGACGCGCGTGCCTCTCTCCATGCTCTTGAAGGCGCAGAGTCGCTTCAGGATGGGCCAGAAGCGCGCCGATTCCGAGGGCTATTTCATCTATCTCCTGCGGTATCTGCTGTTGAATCCGCGCGTGGAGACGGACGAGCAAGCGCGCACGCTCCTGCACGCCGACGGGCAGGTGATGATGGACATCATCGGCCAGGCGGTCAACACGGATTTCGAGGAGGACGAAGACGCGGCTGATGAAGCGGGGGAATCGCTAGACTTTGTGTAAATGGCGGTGAGGCAGATGCGCCAGAGGTCGTGTGGGCGGCGAAAGTCGCGCATCTGGCGCAAGCGACACGACGCGGATACTGGGAGGCGTTGGAATACCTGGAATACGTCGAAGCGCACTATGGGCGCGCGGCGGCCGCGTTTGAGCTAGAGTTACCGTTGGCGCTGGTGATTCAGGAGGCGAGGGCGCGGCAGAAAAAAAGAAAGGGCAAAGCGTAAGTGCTGCCCTTTCTTTGTTCCGGGTATTCACATTAGCGGAAGGTATTTTTAGGGATAACCAACGATGGCAGGAAAGTCGTACACGGTAACCGCGGTCTTTGAGGCCGTGGATAAGGTCACAAAAACGCTGGCAGGGATCGAGCGCGCAGTGACGAAAGTGGGCGTTTCCACGAAGAATGTGGAGCGGATCAGTAAGGGCGCGCGCACAGCTTTCAGCGGGATGGGCGACGTGCTGAAGGGGATGGGAAACCTGGCCCTGGGCGCGGCGCGCGGCGTGGGCGCGGTGGGTGGGGCGGTGCTACGCGCCATCCCTGGCACGCGCGCCATCGGCAGGGCATTCGAGCGCGCGGGGACGGTGATCCGCTACAGTGTGGCGACCGGCATCGAGACGGCCGGCGCTAAGATCCGTGGCTTTGTCAGCAACATGGCGCCGCTGCAGGGCCTTTTTGCCAGCAATTCGGCGATTGGGCGGGCGGGGGCGATGTTCAAGCGGTTTGGCGCGACGGTGTCCAGTGTGGCCCGCCCGCTGGTGACCGGCTTGGGGCAAATTGCCGGTGGCTTTGGCAAGATTGTAGGCGGCGCAGCCGGGATGGCGCGCGGTGTCCTTGGCGCGATGGGCAACGTGGGCAAGGCGATTGTGGGAACCCTGGGCAACGCGGTCGTCAAGGCGGGGAGCATCGGCGCGACGATTGCGGGTAAGATCGGGGGCGCGATACAGGGCGCCATTCCACACTTGCAAGCGGCGGGGAATGTAGCGTTAAAGGCGTTTGGGGTGATTGGCGCGGCGGCAGCGGCGGCCGGGCTGGCGCTCCTCTCGTTCACCACGTCGGCGGCATCGCTACAAAACGTACAAGCTGCGTTTGATGGCATTGCGACCGCTTCGGGTAGGTCCGGTAATGAAGTGTTAGCAGCCCTGGAAAAGGGTAGCGCGGGGATGGTCGGCCAGCGCGATTTGATGCTGACCTATAACAAGGCCGCGCAGCTCGTGAGCAAGGACTTCGCCAATCAGTTGCCCGATGCGATGCAGTATGTGGGCAAGGTGGCCGCGGCAACCGGTCAAGATATGGGCTTCCTGATGGATAGCCTCGTCGTCGGCGTAGGGCGTCTATCTCCGGCGATCCTCGACAATCTCAGCATCCAGGTCTCGTTAGAGGAGGCCACGGCACGCGCCGCGAAGATGTTCGGCGTCCAGGCCGACAGCCTGACGAAGGCGCAGCAGCAGGCCGGGATGATGGCGGTGGTCACTGAAAAGCTGGCGGCAAACACGGCGGCGATGCCGGAGGTGGCGGGAACGGCGGCGGCGCAGTTGGCAGAGATGAGCGCGCAAATCCAGAATGCCAAGGATCAGGCGGGGTTGGCGTTCATCCCGGTGTTGCAAACATTGCTCCCTCTACTCCTAGGGTTGCTGACGCGAGTGCAAGGGCTGGTGCCCCACCTGCAACGGTTTGGGGAAGTGTTGGCGCTCTTGATCAACTACGTCAAGGGCGGCGGGGACGTCTTCCAGGGTCTCTCGACGGCGATGTTGATGCTCGGCGTGCCGCCGGGCGTGGTGGCAGCATTCGACGCGTTTGTGGCGAAGTTGCGCGAATTCGGCGGGTTGATCCAACAGGTTATCGCGTGGGCGGCGCCCTACGTGGCGATGGTGGCCGGCTGGATTGGGCAAAATGTAAAACTGCAAGATGGCCTGACGGCAGTCGGAGCGGTGATTATGGCCGCGCTGTTACCTGCAATCGGCGCGATTGCGGGGCCGATCGCGGTGATAGCCGCTGTAACGGCTGTTGTGGCCCTGTTACGCACGGCCTGGGAGGAGAATTGGGGCGGCATCCAGGAGAAGGCGGCGGCGGTCGGGGAATGGCTCAAAACGAATATACCACTGGCATTCCAGGCAATTGTCGCTTTTTGGGAGGGCACCCTACGCCCGGCATTACAGGATTTGATCGCCTGGTTGAGCACGAACGTGCCAGCCGCGATTACCGTGCTACAGGGGTTCTGGGAAAATACGTTGCTACCGGCCATTCGCAGCGTGTGGAGTTTCATCCAGACCAATCTGGTGCCGCTTTTTGAGTCGTTGGGGAACTTGCTTAGCGCAGTGGTCGGAGTAGCGGTTACCGCACTGGCCGGACTTTGGGAGAACGTGCTATTGCCGGCGTTAAAGACGGCAGGCGCGTGGATTCAAGACACGTTTGGTCCGATTTTGGAGAAGTTCGGTGAATGGCTGGGGAACGTTACAGGCGGGGTGGATGGTATATCGACGGCGTTCCAGAACGCTATCAAGTGGATTCAAGATCTGGCAGACAAGATCAGCGGGCTTTCTCTGCCGAAGTGGCTCACGCCAGGCTCACCCACGCCCTTCGAGCTCGGCCTGCGGGGGATCGGAAGCGCCGCGCGGCAGTTGGCGCGGACGGAGTTCCCGCAACTGGGCGGCTCGTTGACGGCGTTGCCGGCGCGCGATCCACTGGGGACGCAGGCGCGGAGCGTAGATAACCGTCAGGAGATCGGCGAAATCAATGTGTATGGGGCGCAGGACGATGAGGCGCTGGTGAACCGGTTAACGTGGAAACTGAGGAGGCAACGCGTTTATGGCGGTGCTTGAGCTGTACAACGATTTGCGCGAGGAGACACTCCTGCTGGACTGGCCGGTGTATGTGGTGCGCCAGTGGAAGCCGGCAGCAGTACGCGGGGAAAGCGGCAGCGAGACGTTGGAGATCGAGATTCACGGGATCGATCACAGCGCGGTCTACGCGCACGCCTCCACGCTGGAAGTGTGGCTCAACGACGCGGCAGAGGCGACGGATGACGGGCGCGTCTCGCCGTTGTGGATCCGGCACACGCCGACCGGGCGCGCGCAGCGCCAGGCGCGGGTGCGCGGCGGCTCGCTTGATACGGCGGACTACGTAGGCTATACATCCCACGGCTGTATGTTGGACGCCCTGCTGGTCATCACGCGCGAGCAGGCGCGGGGGACCGAGGGCACGCTGCCGCTGACTAACGTGCACGGCACGGACGTGCAGACCGGCTTGACGGTGGACAATGCTGCCGAGGCCGCGTTGAACAACTGGGTGGGTATCGTCGGCGATGACGTGGAGGGCGACCTGCCCGCGCCGTTCCGCCTGGTTTTCCAGAACACGTACAACAATGACCGGCGGCTGGCGCAGATTTACTATGGCTTGCGGCACATCTCCACCGGACCGACGCACGGCGCGTTCCTGCAAGATGCGAGCTCGGCGGTCGAGGGGTTGGATATGTACACAGACGCAGACGCCAATCTAGACACGGTACTGCGCGGCGCGGGCGCAGTGGTGGCGCAATGGCAATTTGCCAGCGCCGCCACGCGCACGTGGGAGGGGACGTGGTTCGCCTTTGTGGTGGGGGAGTTCGACGCGGACACAGAATACTGGCTCGAAACGAGTCTTATCGAAACAGAACTGACGGAGACGAAGGCGCTGACACCGCCGGTTTCGGCAGTGGCCGCCGATCACATCATCCCCTTGGGCACGATTGAACTGCCGCCGTGGCCGAAGGTCGCGCCGCCGGCGCTGCCGTACCTGTTCGACCTGGTGCTGAAGTCCGACGATAATACGGCGGAAACAACGCTCGACTACGTACTTTTCATCCCCACGGATTTAGGCATTCGCAAGATCGCCTATCGCGCCTACAATGCCGTCTATCAGCAATACACTGTTGATGATGGAATCAATGACGAGGTGGCCGCGCATTACACCGCGCGGGCCGGGTCGATTGTGTTGGGCACGGGTCAGCGGCCTAAGCTGGTTCCGGGAAGGGATCAGCGCTTGTACTTCGTGCAGATCGGGGACCAGGGGGATGTGCTGAAATCGCGGACGATGAGCGTGCGCGTGGAGTATGCGGCGCGCTTTGCGCTGCTGTAAGTAGACGGTAGACGGTAGACAGGAGAAAGCGCTATGGTATGGCGAGTGTTGGATGTGGTTGTGGCGGGCGTGTACGCGCAGATGCTCAAGCGAGGTAAGTATATAGCTTGGGTAGATCGCTTACAGGCGTGGGCGTGGAAGAGGGCCTATCACCGGGGATGATGACGCTAGATTTTACGTTGAATGGGAAGCCAGTGATTCACCAAACGCGGCTCGCGCTTACGGAAGTGAGTTGGTTGGCGGTGGGCGGCTGCGAGGCCGCGCGCTTCACGGCGACGGGCGCGGCGGACGCGTTGTGGCTGTGGGCGACGCGCTTGCTGGCGGACCTGGATATCTACGCGCCGGATACGACGCGTATCTGGGCCGGCGTGCTGTGGGCGGTAACGCTGCAAACGCCGTGGGGGACGTTCGATTATAGCCTGGATAAGCTGTGTAATCGGGTAGCGGTAGAATACTCCTACGCCACAGATGGCACGGTGGGAGACCGGGCGCTTACGGACTGGGGCGAAGACGCGGCCAGTATCGCCCGGTACGGCACAATCGAGCAGCTCATTTCCGGCGACGGGATGACGCCAGAATTGGCAGATGCGTACCGCGATCAGTATCTCGCGCTGTATGCCTGGCCCACGCCGCTGCTCAACCCGGGCAGCCGCAGCGAGCGAGTGACCTGCGAGATGGTGGCTTTTGGGCATTGGGCCAGGTTGCAACATCAGATCTATAGTGATACCGCGACCGGGCAGTTGGACACCGCGGCCATTGCGCAACTGATTGCCGGAGACTTTGCCTGGGTGAGCGACGATATGACCCAGGTAACGGCGAGCGGGATCACCACGAGCCGCCACCGGTCGAATAACTACACCGGCCAGCAGGAGATGGTGAACTTGCAGGAGGCCGGGAGCACGGCCGGTCGCGTCATCGCGGGCATCGATGCACAAAAGCGGCTGTACTTCAAGCCGGTGAGCGACGCTCTGGGCTATTACTGGCGCAAGGGCGAACCGCACAACACGAACCTGCAGCAGTTGGACCCGTGGCAGGTACAACCGGGCGCGTGGGCGGAACAAATCGACGTGATCGCGCCCACGCTCGTAGATGTGATCCCGCCCGGTCGTTTCTTCGTCGAACGGGTAACATTGAACGCAGCGGGCACGGGATGGGATGTCGGCATCGAGCCACCAGACGCCCAGACACTGGAAAAGTTGATTTTGGGGGGATGATGAAGACGGGTATCCTGACACTAAAGTCGTTTATGGACAATGCGCGGGCCATCGGCGGACGCGCTGCACAGCTCAGCACGACCGGACCGGTGCATGATCCACCGGATGCGCTGGGCGTCTTCCTGCATCCCAGCGACGATGGGCGCGCGTGGGAGGATGACGCGCACCAGGTTGTGGCGACCGCCGACCAGGTGCGGGCCTGGCCGCTGGACAAGACGGTGGTCTTCCTCGGCGTGTGCTACGGGCTGGAAAACCGTGACATGATCGATGCGCTCTTCGAAGCCGGCGCCCGGGCGGTGATCGCCGGGCCGGGCGATAATTACGGCGGTACGGCGGGCATCCTGGCCGGAGCCGACATACTGGCGAAGGCGTTGTTCGCTGGATTGAGCGCCGGAATGGATATAGATGTGGCGTGGCGCACAGCGCAGACTACGGTACAACTGGCAGCGCAACAAGATATTCCGGGGGCAATGGACGCGCTAGGGTTTAAGTTGCTCGTGCCAGCGACGCCGGAGACGGATCATAAGCAGACAGTCCGCCGTCCGCGTGCCTGGCTACAAATGCTGGCCGGGCTGTTGTCATTGATAGTGCTGTGGGTAACGCTGCTGCTATGGAGTCCTCACATCGAAATGCCAGGGCTACTCACGACATTCTCTTCTATTTTGCCGCCGGCCGGCCTGACGCAGTGGAGTAAGGACGTGTACAGAGACGGCACGCCGGTGGCCACCTGGTGGAGCACGCCGGTGGTCATCACTAACACGAACACGCTGATGGTGATTGACCAGG
>Ga0172381_10001849_pt1 | contig 24185 bp, 20 predicted proteins | sample Leawel6488metaG_FD_119754 | JGI IMG/M metagenome (GOLD analysis project Ga0172381, IMG submission 119754) | Leachate microbial communities from a municipal landfill in Southern Ontario, Canada - Leachate well 64-88 metaG | ecosystem: Engineered > Solid waste > Landfill > Unclassified | place... | reverse complement strand
TTGAGAAGTATATCAAAAATCAGGGCAGGAAAGAAGATATAAAACAACTAAGACTCTTTGAACTATAAATTACACTGACGCCCTGTGCTGTCCGGTACTCCGGTCGCACAGGGTTTATTCACAATTAATATTTCTTAGTTTTTCAGAGGTTCCTATAGCAAGCTTACTCTCTGCATAATCTCTCTTTCTATCACATCGCGGTCCCTCCCGTATTTGAGCATCGAAAGTTGTCTAATGTTTTCTCCGAGCTCTTTATTCCCTTCGGTTGGTGGATAGGTTTGCATATTAAAGCCTTCACTCATGATGCCGTTTATCATCAATTTTAAGTAGGCATTATAGTTATCAATATTGATAAGATCCTGTTCGTTGAAGACCGGAGCGAATTGTTTCGCCAAAAATTCCGCGTCCTCAGGGCCGATTCTGAAGGAGCATAGCGTTCCGACATTTCCGAAAACAGACTTACTGATATTCTCGGGTAGTTGTCCGAGAAATTGATGGGCAATCGTGAGAGATAATCGATATTTTCTCGCTTCTGAGAGGATTGTTGAGATACTGTCGGTCGTGAAATTCTGGAACTCATCGATATAGAGATAAAAATCCTTTCTTTCTTCTTGCGGAATATCGGTCCGGCTGAGCGACGAAATGAGTATTTTTCCGACCAAAACGAGTCCGAGTAGATGTGCATTCGTTTCTCCGATTTTTCCCTTTGAAAGATTGACGAGCAGAATCTTTTTGCTATCCATAATTTCCCTGAAGTTTATGGAGCTTTTTTGCTGCCCGATAATCGGTCTCATCGTGTCGTTGACGATAAATGGGGTTAATTTACTCGTGATATAAGGTACCATATTCGCAAGCGCGGCTTCTCCTCCTGCTTTCTCGGCTTCCTTCTGCCAAAAATCTTTAACCGTCATATTCTTGCATTTGGAGAGTTTATATTTTCTGAAGTCGGGATCCGCTAGCACCTTAGAAATCTCGACCAGAGTAGAACCTGATTCCGGATCGTCCATAATGAGCAGCATGGCATTGCGCATATATTGCTCGAACATCGGACCTCCGGTTTTGGAGAGGTCGTAGAGTTTATCAAATATCTTGATCATCTCGTTGATGACAAATGTCTTCTGCTCTGGATACCTTGGGTCATATTCCAAAAGATTAAGCCCGATAGGTCTTTCCAGATTCGAGGGGTCGAAGAGAATGACATCTTCCGCTCTTTCTTTCGGAACTGCTGCCAGCGCTTCTTCGATAAGGTCTCCATGCGGATCAATCACGCAAAGTCCTTCGCCGTTTTTAATATCCTGTTTTATCATCTCTCCTAAATAGCCGGATTTTCCGGTTCCAGTCTGTCCGACGATATACATATGTCTTCTTCTGTCTTCTCTACCTATTTTTATAGGCCTGTCTTCTCCACGATAAACATTATGTCCCAAGACTAGCCCGTCCTCGACAATCTGTGATGGCGCTGGCGCCTGTTTGGACTTCTGCCATTTTATCCTCGGGGTTTCAGTGGCGGAAGTAGGAAAGTGAAATAAGCTCGCCAATTCTTCCGTGTTCAAGATGATCTTCCTTTTTTCTTCGAAGTTTCTGAAAATAAAATTATAGAGTGTCGTATTTAAGAATTTTGATTTGCCTAAAAAGGACTCGACTATCCTAAAGCCGTTGGTTTCCGGATTATTGAATTGTGTGAACGAATTTTCAAGTTCGCGCAAAAGGTTCTCGGCCTTTTCTTTCGTTGGTGCCGAAGTTACCAGCCTCACATTGGCTTCGAATCCTGTTTTTCCTGCTTTGTTCTCAACTGCTTTTATTATTTCTTCTTGTGCAGGTGTGAGATTGACAGTAGGCTCTGCTTCCCCCGCTTTTTTATTTTGTGGGGCTATGACCTCAAGTCCCAACTTCAATACTTTTAATAAAGCCGAAGTTCCTGCCGCTTCGCCACCGAATCCCTTTCCTTTTTGCATCATTCTGATATTTTCCTGACTTTTTTCCTGCCAACTATTTCCAGCTGATCGCATAACGACCTGAAACGCCGCTCCTTCTCCCAAAGGAATTTTACTAAGCGCGCTAGTAATGCTTGAAAGAGGATCCGCTTCTAGGTGCTGATAGGTTTTTACGGGAAACACAAAGCTTCTCTTAAGAGTCATATAAGATGCTGCCGCACCTCCATTAGGCACGAAAATACTATAATCGTTTATCCTCTCAATGTTTGCGTCTTGATAGAAGCTGTGTATCTGTTTCTCAGCGATTGATATAAATTTTTTGGGCACCCCGACATAGAAAAAAATCTCATTACTGTCAGTTGGCGTGGCGACTTCGAAAGACATATAAAAAGGTCCGTAAAAAAGCCTGGTCAGCATTTTTTCTCGGACATTACTGAGACTTGAAAAAAGTTGCTCCATGACAGCGATATTTTCCCTTCTCGATTCACCCCTATCTCGTTCCGTTTGTTCTTCCTTTTTAGAAACAGAAACCTGCAGTATCGCCATATTAAGAGAGCGCGTAATTTTTCCCGATCTTCTGATTTTCAAATAAGTGATTGTCAGAATCAGCGCGGCGCAAAAGAGAAAAGCAACAAAGAAGATTTCAAAAGTCGTTGCCTCCAAAATGTATCCTGCAAGTTCTATTGTCATATGAAAAATTTATGATGAATTTATACCACTTATGGACTGGATTGCCCCCGTCATCTTTATAAATCCTTAAGCTTCCCTTCCTTGATCAGTTTGTCGTGTAATTCCCCAATCAACTTGTCGTGAAGACTGTCTAGTATGTATGGATCCTGTAGTCCCCTCGCGACTTCAATACTGTGGTCTATCCCCTCACTGAGAGCGATCATGACGAGTGTCTCTATCTTTCTGACTTCGTCCATATTTTTCAGCGCGTTGACATCTTTTGCAATCTTTCTTTTCCTCTCTTCTTCATTTTTTACGGGAGCTGTCTGCGTGGTGCTGGAAATCTGTGACTGGACTTCTTGTAGATTTTCTTTAGTAATCTCAGCTTCCTTGTTCGTTTCTATAACCCCTGCTTCCTTTCTCTCTCTCGCCGCCTTCCTTTCGGCGAGCTGTCTTTCCAGCTCCTCTATCTCTTCCAACTCCAAATTTTCAGGACTAATTATCTCCGGCATAATTTTTTCTGTTAATTCTTATTATTTTGATTCACTGGCACCTAGCCCGAAGGGAACACTGACTCCGCATATTTTTTTCATAAAATTATCTCTCTGTTTTTCGTCGGTCATTGCGTAGAGAAGCGCAATAAGTCCTCCTCCAAAAATTATTTTTCCTGCAGTGGTACTACCTGCAATTTTTCCCAATTTCCAAGCTACATCTGTAGTTAGGACACTCATTACGGCTGTTAACCCTTTATCTCCCCCGAATTTTCCCGCTAGCATCGCAAATGCCTTAGCGAGCGCCGCTATCATTCCGGCGGGTAATAAATATTTCAGAAGTTCAAGTAGCTTGCTAGCCTTTTTTATACCTGCTTCGTCTAATCTCAACTCTCCAGTGCTTTCGTCATATAAGCCTTCCTTGATAAGATCGGCAAGCGCTTGCAATCGCTCAATGCTTAATCTTTTTTGCATGTGTGATTCTTTCAAATCCTCGTCACTATTCAAATAATCGCATTTAAGCCAGTCGGCAAGATTTTGAAAACGATTTCCCAACTCTTTAAAATACTCGTTAACTTTTTTAATGTCTTCTTTGTTTTTCAACTCGAATATATTTTCGTTGCCATTCAAAATCTCCAAGAATTCATCTTGCTTTTTCATAAGTTCTTTTTGCCTGTCAGTAAGTTCTCCTTCCGAACTATCCTCTTTTATCTCTTCGATAATTTCATTTTGCCTTTCATCCAAAAGCTCTTTTAGTTTTTCAGGATCCTCTTCCGTGATTCCTAATTTGTTTTTGTAGGTCTTCTTGAACTCTTTAATTATTTTTTCCTTTCCTGATACATCTTTTCCCTTAAAATCTTCTATCAGCACAAGCATCTCTTCATATTCTTCACTATCCACCGGTACTTTTTCTAAAATTTCCTTCAGAAAGGCTATGATATCCTCTTCCCTAGGTTCCTTCGCTTCCGTATTACTTTCTCCTGCAGTTGTTTCTTCCGGTTCTTCGGCACCGTTGTTTTTTTCGGTAGCATTATTAGCCTCCTCTGGATTCGCTGCATTTTCTGGATTTGTAGCACCTCCCTCTCTGCTCTCTGACGCCTGTTCTGTTCTTTCTTGGAAATCGCCTCCTAGCATAGAAGCTTCGCCATTTTCTATATTAATAGGAACCCCCGTTACGGTCTGCGTAAAAGACTCAACAGCTTTCTGTCTCTCTTCTTCCGTTTGGCTAATTTCTTCCCCTATTTCCTTTGCCGTTTCTAAATCCTTGATATGAGGAACTTCTTTTTTAAGCTCTTCAGCGTCTTCCTGCACTTCCTCGGACATCTGCGTCGCTTTTTGAACAGTCTCTCTTACGACTTCACTCGGTTTTGTTTCTGGGGTTTCTGGATTTTCTGCGGCAGCTTCTTGCTCGTTAGAATACATTCTCTCTTGTCTTTTCTCGTCAGGCACATCATTTTGTTCTGCCATATTTTTAATTGTTATTAATTTTATTTCGAACTTCGTCTGCTTTTTCTTTCGAAATAACCTTATCAATCCTGTCGAATAAAGCCAGCTGCTTTTTTTTGATAGCAACTATTTTCTCTCTGAACACTTCGAAAGCCTGTCTTACGATTTTGATTTTATCTTCATTATTCATTTGCGTGTGGAAATAAGCTTTTTATATTCTGGTGTTTAAAAGCTCCGCTTTGGCCTTTTGCGCTTCTTCTTCAAAAATCTCTTTTGCATTTGGATTCTTGGTGAGCAGATAATTTTCCATTTCCTCTATATTCTCCTCTGGAATTTGGTTGAATTCTCTCGCCTCGTCTTCACTCAATTCTTTCATGATCCGAATTCCCGCACGAGAACTGATAAGACCGACCATTTCTCTCATAATATCATTTTTCTTACTTTTATCCAATAGGTCAAGTCCAAAAGACTCCTCAATTTCCTGCAAAGTTTTTTCACTGATAAGTTGCATAGTTTTAAGTTATTTATGTAATTATGATATGTCGGAAATTATATCAAACTAACTTAAGCTGTGACATAATGATTTTAATTTTGGCTCTTTTTTTGCCTCTAACCTCTTTTAGTCAGTTGTGTCCTGAATTTTCTCAATACTTTTTATCGTAGCAATGTCCTTTGAACCCCCGCCTACAAGCTCAAGCGTTGCTTTCTTCCCTACAATTATAGTAAAATCTTTTATCGGAAGGTCACTCGATTTATTAGAAATTGGCCCAGTCTGCTCTATAAAGAGCATATCTCCCATACCTCTACTTTCCTTCCCCCTCGCTATGGAAAATTCCTTACCGTCGTCTGTGGTAAGGATATAAGAATACCCTTCCAACACGGATTTACCGTACAAGAAGTCTAGTTCTTCTCTATTCTCCTTCCCCTTTTTAGCTGCATCTTCTGATACATTATTTTCCTTCGGAAAACTTATCGGAGGTATTACGGTTCCCTTCTCAACTTTTTCCGGAGTCACTTTTCCTTGTTGTGTATTAGGGTTAATTATAATCAAAGGATCCTCTTCGCCCTTTTTAGCTTCTGGTTTTTTTCCCGTTCCTGCGTTTTTTGTTCCACCCGTTGCATTTCCCTCGGTAGAGTTATTGTCGCTTGTATTAGACTCTCCTGTTTCAGTTGTCGTATTTTCTTTGTCCTTTTTTTTAATCTCTTCTTCTTTAATACTGATACCAATCTCCTGTTTTTTGACAAGCCCGATTTCTCTCAAAACTTCTCTGCCTTTGTTCCAGCCAATCTTGCTTAGCCATCCAGAACCTTTGTTCCAGTCAATGTTACTAAAGTTAATATTAAAAATCGTTTTATACTGAGGAGTATTCTGTTTTTCTCCAAATTCCACTTCAATCTTAAGCCGTTTATTTTTCTCTTTGAATACTTCTCTCTTGCTTATGAGGGAAGTACCAAAATTATTTCCATGATAATTGGATATAGATACAATTCTCTCTAACAATTCAATTTTTTCCTTGTCTTTGAAATTGCCGTCTTCACTTTTCAGTACTGTTTCTTCAAAAAATTTCTGGTCTTCTGGCTCGATTCCATACAATTTTTCTTCGATAGGTTCTTTTTTAGAATCAACCTCTTCTTTTAAATTATCATCTTGTTGATTATTATCTGCAGTCTTTTCTTTTGCATCATTAACAACAGTGCCTTGCGCTGCTCCTTGTCCTCCAAAGTCTTCCTTCACTGATATCTTAATATTCTTATTTTCCTTTACTCCGAGGGCGTATTTCGCCTTGTTATTTGCATTGTCATTCAAGTCGACATCAAAGGTTAATTGTTTTTGTTGTCCATTTTCATCTGACCAGATTGTAGTAAATCTCATCTCTTTATCTTCTTTTATGGTTTCTCTGAAGTGTTTTGATGTTTTTCTCCCATTGGATTTTTCAATCTCTTTGTAATACTGTTTTCTTTTAGTCTTTTGTAAAAATTTCATTAATAACTCATAATTGCTCGTGTTTCCCTTAAGTATGAGCTTTATAAAATTCGCGTTTACCGAACAGTCAAAAATCTCTTCCCGAGAAGCGAACGCTTTTTTTTCTGCCTCGTTAATTTTATTAACTCCTGCCTTAGCCTGTTCAGATAGTCCTGCTCTTCCCTTTTCTTTCTCAACAGTTTTTTGCATAGCGCTTACTCCACCCATAACAAGTTTAAAAACCATATCGCTTTCTTGTGGAGTCAGGACCTCACCTTCTTTGGTTTTTTGAAAGAAAATCTTTTCAAGCTCATGAACCGATCCAGCAGTTATTACCGCGCCTGAGACCAAATTAAAATTGCGCAAAGCTTTTTCGAATTTTGCTTCCGCTTTTTTGACTTCTTCTTCCGCTTTTTCAACTTCCGACTGGAGCTTGCTTGTTTTTTCTTCGCCTGCGTTGTTTGTAGTCGCTTTTTCTAAAGAGTCTTTGATCTTTTTTAATTCCTCTTCTTTAAAACGCAGATTTTCCGAAGCGTCAACAACTTTTTTTTGCCATTCTATTCTTTCCCTGACAAGTTTTTTAAAAGATTCAATACTTTCCCCGATTGTCTCCGGCTGCTCCTCTACTGTATTTTCTGGCACTTCTCCTTGTTGTTCTGTGCCTGTCTCCTGCTGTCCTGTTTTTGTCTTCTGTTGTTCTGACTCCGGCTCCTTTCTGTCGGTCTTGCTCGCTTCTTGGGTTCTCTCTTTCGTCTCTTTTTCTGTAGAAAGAGCTTCATTCCCCTGCATGAATGGTTTGCCTTCTTTACTAAAAATATTTATAGGATTCCTGTCCTTTGAAGAGGGATTATTGACATCTGTTCCTGACATCTGTATGTTCTCTCTCGCTTTTTCTATATTTAATTTTTCTTCGCGTATTTTTGTCATCAACAAAACGAGAGACTTGATGTCTTTATATTCTTTAATATCATTAATGTCTATTTCTGAGTCCTTGAGTTGTTCTTTAAAATCTTCTGCGGTTACCCTAGTCTTATTAAATACGCTTTCTTCTCCAGCCAAAAATGTCTTGATTTCTAAAATCTTTTTTTCCAAGTCTTCTAGGATAGGATTTTCTTTTACAAAACTATCGACCTCCCGCCATTTTTCGTAAAGTCTAACCCTCTCTTCTTTTAAGACTTTCCCTTTTATTTCCTCTAGCTCTCGCTGCTTCCTCGTTTCTTCCGTTTCTTCGGCACTTTGAGTTTTTTCAAGAGCTTTATCTTTAATATTTCTTATTATTTTATTTTCAGGATCTTTAAGGGGTCTTTTTTGTGCTTCTCTTTTTATATTTTCAATAATAGACTTTTCCTCGCTTGTAATGTCTTTATTCGCTTCATCTCTGCGCCTCACTTCTATTCCTTCGTTCTCTTCGTTTATCCTATCCCTGCGTCTAACTATTTTTTCATCATTTTCTCTTATCCTATTCTGCTCAGCTTCCTTTTCTTTCACTTCATTATTCATGTTATTGAATGTTTCAAAAGTAGTATTACTGCCTTGTCCTTCTTGTTCTTTTTTAATTTCAGCCATATTCTTTAAAATTAATTCTTATTTAAAAAAACTATATATAAAATTATTCGAATATTTTCACTAGAAATAAGATATAAATCATGATATACATCATTCCTTCCCAATTATATATCTTTCTTGAGATTCCGGAAAATACATATAGGATCGTGGTGGCTATCAGGAACGGGATTCCGACGGAATAGGTCTTTTCATCGACGGTGAGCGGCGTAATGATTGCCGGCAGTCCGATGACCATCAGCGCGTTGAATATATTCGATCCGAATACATTTCCCAGCGCAATCTCATATTTTTTCTTTGCCGCCGCTTGCACGGAAACGATAAGCTCCGGAAGAGAAGTTCCGAGTGCCATGGCGCTCATAACGATCAGTGAGGAGTCGACATTGATTCCTTCGGCGATTTTTATGATCGATTCGACTGTTTGGTTCGCGCCCAGGTATATAAAAATCGAACTGGCGATAAGATATGCGAAGACTTTCGGCTCAATCTTTTCATGATGCTTCCAAAGTCTTTTTAATATTTTTAGTCTGTCTATTCTGGTTGCCGGTAGTTCCTTCTCTCCTCCGTTGTCCTTGTGTGCCAGGGCTTTTCTTTCTTTGCCTGACGACACCAGATAGAATGTGTAGATAAGATAAGTACAAACTGCGATAGCTCCCTCGATTCGGGTCACTTGTTTGTCTTGCAATATGAAAACGATTAATGTTGTGACTGACGCCAAGAGCGGTAAATCCAGATTGATAAGGCTTCTTTTGATGCTGATTTTTTTGGCAACGATTGAAGCTATTCCCACTATAAGCAGTATATTCGCGATATTGGATCCGATGGCGTTGGCAGCAGCTATCTCCGTATCGTTCTTCATGACTCCGACGATCGAGGTGGCCAGTTCTGGCAGCGATGTTCCGATGCTGACAATTGCGACTCCGACAATAAAAGAAGGAATTTTGAAAGCTAGCCCGATTTTTTCAGCACTTTCTGTGAATATATCCGCTGACTTTATAAGTATAATCAGGCTGATAACGAATGACCCTATCCAAAATAGTAAATCCATATTTTTAATTTGATCCGGGTTTGACTGGTCCCTTTGAACTGGACGCGCCAGACCTTTTATTAATTAAATCATTCTTGTCTACTCTTTTATATGTCATGTGATCTTCTTGTCCCAGTAAGGCATTTTTCATCGCTTTCAATTCTCGGCGACTGAAAAATTTTTTAACCCCCGCTGAATTCTTGATTGTGCCCTCCTTTTTCATTTCTTGGGCGAACTCTTTGAATCTCGCATCCGACCCGCCTCTTCTTAGTCCGGTTTCAAACTTCAAGATCTCATCTCTATCCATAGTTCCCAGATTGGTACCTTTCAGATTATGATATTTACCTAGAAGTTGCATAAATTCCCTTTGCTTTTTGATTGAGATACCCTTTGCGCCAGTTTTTATCGTCCGCTCGATTCTCTTGTCTATCTTTTGAGTTCCATAACCGAGCCTTTTTCCTTTGCTGTCGAATATTCCGGATCCCTTGTCTAAAACAAAAGTTTTTTTAACTTCCGCCTTCTGTCCTCCGACTGTCCTGGCATTTTCTTTCTCTCTGGCAATCTTCTCTTCTTCGTCCAAATCCCTTTTGCTCTTTCTGGATTTCTTTAGTTCTTCCAGCTCATCTTTCTTTTGCTCCTCTTTTTCCGCTCTTTCCTCTTCGGATTTTTTTAGGAATTGTTCGAAGGTTTCCTGTTCCAGGACTGCCAACTCTTCCTCTTCTTTTTTCTTTTTCTCTTCTTCGCTCCCGTCGGTAGGCCTAAATTTTTTATTTCGTGTTAGCATATTTTTTATTTATTCCTATTATTCAGCATGATAGTTTATAAATCGGCGTAAAATTGTTTCTCTTTTACTTGTAAAAAACTCGATCTTCCGTTTTTAGATAAATATATTCAAGTGCATCTATGCTATCTTTTCCTATGCCATCAGAAAGGAAATATCCCAGATTTTTTGCTTGTTTTTCCGCATTCTTTGTGGTGTCGAAATATATTTTTATATTTTTGTCCGTTATGGCAATCAGCTCCCTGCTCGCAGTTCCCTTGGTCTGATAATATTTTATTTTTAACCTTTTATTATATCTTATTTTATCATCTATGTCAAGTAAGAAATCTATAAAATTATTATCTGAAACTTTGTCATTTATGGCTAGTTCCTCTCTGTTTTGATTTTCCAATATCTCCTTTATTTCATTTCCCACCTCATATTCACCCGAATCTCCTTCTAAATCTTCTTCGTCCTCGTATTCGTCCGTTTTTTCTATGTCCGAGGAGGCATTTTCCTCCGTGTCGGTATTGTCTTCTTTGATATTTTCAGATTTTTTGTCGTTTATTTTTATATCCTCATCTTCGACCTCTATAATCTTTATAAAATATTTATTTCCTTTGACAAGAGTAGACTCGTCTGCATTCATAAAGACAGTTCCTCCTGCATTTATAAAGAAACATTCCTGTCGGCACCAGATAAGGGCAGGGTCCTCTTCTTCAATCTTCACGGTAAGCTTATCTGGCAGGATTTTTTCGACCCTGACTTCCTTGATTTCTGGAAAATCATTTTTGAGTTGATTGGCAAGTTCCTCCGGCTCAATCATAAAGAAATTTTTTCCCGAGAGACCGTAATCCTGTCGCGATCCCATATCTGTGTCCATCCTTGCTTTTATCTCCTCCTTTGTCAGATTTTTGTTTCCTGATATCTCTACATTTTTTACTACGAATAAATCAGAAAAAGCAAAAACATAAGTCCCGCAGGATAATATAACCATAAAGATAATGACAAAAAATACTCTCTTATCAAAAAGACTTTTTTTCTTATGGTATCTGAACCGCATCTGTTTTTTTTTCAGAAACCCTATATTTTTTTTATGGTTAGGCTTTAGCATTAATATCCCCTTTTAATTTTTCTAAAAGTCTCTACGAGATAAGAAAGTTTGTACCTTGGATTAAGCGGTAGGTCTTGGCAGTGAACCAGTCTTATTTCTTCGCCTCCGAAGCCCTTCTTGAATTTGGAAAGTCCGAACCATGGATGCCTGGGCTTATTATCAACTATGCCATAAAAATTGAATTTCTTAATTCCCCGTTTCTGCGCTTCTCGTATCGCTGTGAATAACGCTAAATAGGAGGAGGGTATCTTTGCGTATTCCGAAGAAGATGCTCCATGGTGATAAAAAGCTTCATTTCCGTAGAAAACTATTATGGCGCTGGAAATTATTTTTCCCTCATAGCGGGCATTAAATATACTGACCTGTCCGTCTTTTTTGAAAGTTTCTAACTCTTGTTTTATATATTCATAAGAGAAAGGCACAAAGTGATGTCTTTGTACGGTTTCCATGTGGATTTCGTAAAAGCTTTTCAGGAATTCCTCCGAATCTCCTTGTAGGATTTCAACACCTTCTTTGCTAGCGCGTCGAATCAAATTGCGGTGATTTTTTTTCATTTCAGAAAGAAGTGTATCCTCGTCCTTGTCGATGTCGAGTATCCATGTGGTCTCAGGATGCATCATATGGATAGGCGCATCTTTGAATCCTGAATTCTTAAAAATTGCCAGATTTTCCTCATTCGATTTGAAAATAGGACTGATTCTTATAAAAGCCACCCCCTCTTTCTTCCCTAAATCGGTTAGAAAAGATTTTAATTCCTCGATAGTTTTTTTCTTGTCTTGTTCTGGATTTACCACTGGGCCATGTGGAACAAAAAGAAAAGTTCCTCTTTTCGCTTTGACTTTGATGACCAGCGCAACCGCAACAAGAATTTTTTCTTGAAAAAATCCTAATCGCCAAATTTTTTCTCCGGTGTTTTTGTTGAACTCCCCCCAGTTCCATGAATGTAGGAACGAATCGGTGTCATTTTCTATGACAAATTTCTCCCATCTTTCCTTGTCGGTAATTTCGGAAATATCCATAAAATCTCAAATTATTTATAATTGTTCACGAATTCAATCACCTTTTTAGCTTCTTTCTTACCCATGTTGTGATGTGTGGGAAGATTTACGCAGTGCGCGCTCAAATCTTCTGCAATTGGACAACTTCCTTTTTCATAGCCAGATTTCTTCAAATCCACCTCTCTGGGGCCGATAGCTTGCGGAAACCAGTCTCCGAAAATCATATCCTTTTCCTGCGCTTTTTTGATAAATCCCCTTTTGTCCTTGACTGCAATCGTATACCAAAGAAATATATTTTTGCATTTTTCTTTAGTATCGGGTAGTCCGACACTTCCGCTCTTGATGCCTTTTTCATACCTCCCGGCTGTCTTGATGCGGTGTCTATTGAATTTGTCTAAAATTATCATCTGATGTAGAGCGATGGCGGCCAAGGCATTGGGCATTTTTTTTGCAAAATCAATTTCCGGTTCATTTTTTTTCTCTCTAGCAGAGTAAGCCTTATCTAAAATCTTGAATTTGAATGCGATAAACATCGCGATTTTTCCGATGGAAAAAAGTTTATATGTATGAAGCGCTTTAAATGTGATAATTGGATGTAAAAGATTTTTTATGATGGATTTCTTTGAAGGAAATTCCAACTCGTTTCGCAGTGTCTCGATTTTTTCCGCCAATGCATAGTCTTTTGCTATAACCATTCCGCCACTTACAGAAGAAATTACCTTGTCTCTTCCGAAACTGAAAAATGCTGTGTCGGCGAATTTACCGGTTTTTTTACCATTATACTCTGCTCCCAAGGAATGCGCGCAATCTTCTATAGTTTTTAATCCATGCTTTTCTGCAATGCTCATAATTCTTTCTATGTCGGCGGGATTGCCAAAAGTGTGCTGGATTAGGATTATTTTAGTCTTCGGCGTGATTTTCTCCTTGATTTTTTCCGGATTCATATTGTAGGTGCCTGGCTCTATGTCTACAAAAATCGGTTTTGCGCCAAAAAGTTTTATCGTATTGGGAAGAGCCACTGTGGTAAATGCCTGAAGAATGATCTCATCCCCCTCTCTTATCCCTAGCGCTTTTAATGTCGTATAAAATCCGGATCTACCCGAAGCAAAACTGACTGCCTTGTCTGCATCGAGATATTTCCTGAATTCTTCTTCCAGCTCGGAGATATTTCCTCCACTTTGCAGCCGATTTCGATTCCACGGCATAAGATATTTGCCCGCAATCAGGACATCTTTCAGCGTATAATTGGGTGCGAAAGCCGATGCAATCGGCATAAAAAATTTTGGCATCTATTTGTTTTTATTATTGTCTAATATTTTTTTCATAACAACCCCTGCGGCACGGTTCTCAAATAGTATGACAGTGTCTTTGTTTAGGCGCTTTTCTATGTCTGTCTTTATTCTATCAAAATTCTTTCCGAAGATAAAGTGACACTTCTTTTGGTTCTTTGAAATTTCCTTGTTTCTTTTTTGCATTATGTAAGCCAGGTCGCATATGCCGTCAGCCTCGTCCCATAACCTCTTGTGGATCTTTTTAGAGTCTTTTCCTAGCTCTATGATTCCTGGAAAAACAAGAATCTTAGTCTTTTTCGGATAGGCTTCTTGCATATATTTGAGTGCGGCAATTACTCCATCAGGAGTAGCACTATAGCTATCATTTATGAAGATGGCTCCATGATGACCTTCTATCTTACGCATAAAATAAATACTTTTCATATCAATTTTTGAAACTGCCGCTTGTATCTCTTTTAATTCCATCCCCAATTTCTCGGCGGTGATGATGGCAGATAGGATATTTTCTATATAATGACCTCCCAATATTTGAAGCTCAAACAAGAAATTCTTATATTCGAATCTTATATATTCCGGATGTACTTCGATATTTTCTGCGATGTCTTTTGAAAAAAAAGTTACATCTTTTACTCCGTAAGAAATTTCTGGTTTCATCTCAAGCACGCTTTTGTTTATGACCGTAAACCCGTCCTTCGGCAAGCTTTGTACGAGTTCGAATTTACCTCTCTTCGTATTTTCTATAGATCCGAAAAGATCCAGATGTTGCTCGTTGATGCCGGTAATGATTCCCGCGAAGGGTTTGGCGATATCGCTGATTTCTTTTATCTCGCCAATCTTGTAAGCGCCCATTTCGCATATGAAAAAATCGAAGTCGTCATCCACTTTGCTCAAGATTGTGTTCGCGACCCCCATCAGAGTGTTGTTGTTTCCTTCTGTTTTGATTACTTTGTATTTTTCCGATAAGATGGCGAACAAAAATTCTTTCGTGCTGGTTTTTCCGAAACTGCCTGTGATGCCGATCGTTTTCACTTTTTTCATCTTGAGCATTTTCTCCCTTGCCTTTTTAATGATTTTTCTCTTTTTGTGATTAGCGATAGGCGTTACTATGACTATCGCAAACAAAAGAAATACAGGAATCAGTGCGTTCAGGAGCAAGAGGAAAAAAGAAAAAAGTATGAAGAAATCCAAACTAAAAACGATGGTGAAAGAAGCTGAGATTTCTTTGCCGATGAGAAAAATAAAAGCTGAGTACAAGACGATATAGACTGCTGAAACAAGAAGAATCTTAGTAGTTATTTTTGGTCTCAGAAAAATGCGCTTGAATATTTCAAAAATTGTTTTTATAAGAGAATACAAAAAATAGACAGGTGCCAAAAGTCCTGCCAATAACACAAGAAAGACGAATATGAATTCTGCGGTTTCAGGGAAAAAAGCTCCCAGAAAAATGAGTGTGCCGAAAAAAGCCGCAAAAACGGAAAAGATAGGGAAAAAGTTATCTTTGATGTGTGACTCCATCCGATCAAGTCTATATTCCTTGGCCTGGAATAGCCACAAAAATCCTAAGCTGTCCTTCAAAAATTTCACGAGAAAGAGGGCTGTTGTCATTATGATCAAAAATTGTATGCTATCCATCGTTTTTCTTTGAAATTATTTTTGTTATTTTCGAAAGCGCGTAAAAGTGATTAGAGAAGTGTTATGGTTTTTTCTTTAAACCCCTCTTCAAACCTCTTCGCAAATTCCTCGGCATTGTTATAAACTGCGGAATGGTTCGCTTCTTTTATGATAAAAAGCTTTGAACCGGCGATTTTTTTATGCATGATCTTTCCATCGGCAAGCGGAGTGGAATGGTCATTTTCACCCCAAATCAGAACGGTTGGCACTGTTATTTTTTCGAGAAGCGAAGATAAGTCTTCTTTGAGTGCATTTTTCATGATTTCCTTCATTCTCGGATTGGCGTCTGCGTAGTCTTTTTCTCTTGAAATCATATAAAGTATTTTCTTCGCGTATTCCTTAAATTTTCCGAATAACGGCAGACGGAATAATAATCCTCCAATCTTGGACGCTATAAAAACCATTTTCTGCTTCTTGCTGAGAGGGTGTTTGATTCCTGCCGCTCCGGTCAGTACTATTTTATCTATATCGTCTGGATATTTAATCGCATATTTGATCGCGATTCTTCCTCCAAAGGAATGTGCAAGCAAGACCACTTTTTTATTCTCTCTTCGAAAAGCGATCGATCCATTTTCTGCTGCCTGTTTCAGGATGTTTTTCACCAACTCGAATCCCGTCTCTCTTTGGACTGCATTTTTGATAAATTCTTTTGTAAAATCGACATAGTCGTTCAATTTCCAATTTTCTTCCGGTTCTTCGCTCTTGCCGAAACCAGGCAGGTCGGGGATGTAGAATTTGAAATTACTATTATCTTTCAGAATTGCTTCCGCCGTCACCACATATTTATCCGAAGAAACACCCCAACCATGCAACAAAACTATCGGAACCTTCCCCTCTCCGATGATTTTGTAATTTATAGAAAGCCCTTTTATTTTGATTTGTTTTTCCTGCATAGTTTTCTTATTGCTAAAGAAAAAATCTTTCTATCTTTATTATTCCGGAATTAGGGTCACTCGCGATTTATAGTTCTAACCGATATCTTTATTATGAAAGTTTTATATGATTCTAGTAAATAGCTAAAATATAAAAAACTTCTTTTCTTGGAATAGAACCTACGATTTGTCATCCCGGGGGAAACCCCTAAACTATCTATTTTCCTTAAGATGTCAGTAAGATAAATCTAGCCAATCCTATCTTTCCCAAAAATCGGTCTCAGCACTTCCGGAACGACTACGCTTCCATCCTCCTGCTGATAATTCTCTAAAATGGCGATGAGTGGCCTATCTGAAGTTCCTGTGTTATTAATCGTGTGCACGAATTGCTTTTTTCCGTTTTCATCCGTGTATCGACAATTAAGCCGTCTAGCTTGGAAGTCAGTGTCATTGCTGCAAGAATTGGTTTCGCGGAAAGTGTCCTGTCCTGGTAACCAAGTTTCAATATCATATTTCTTGGCATTCGGTGCGCCGATGTCTCCGGTGCACATATTGAGTACCTGGTAGCAGAGTCCGAGGGATTGTAAAAATTCTTCGGCATATTGCAACAACTTCTCGTGCCAATCCCAAGATTCTTCCGGCTTGCAAAAAATAAACATCTCAATCTTATTGAATTGATGTCCACGCAAAATTCCTTTCATATCTTTTCCATAAGTTCCCGCCTCTCGCCTGAAACAGCTGGAATAGCCCATATATTTTTTTGGACCGTCACCCAGATCCAGATTTTCGTCCATATGATAAGCGGCCAATGCCACTTCGGCAGTTCCGACTAAAAACAGATTATCCTCATCGGGGTTTACGCGATAAATTTCATTTTCATCTGCTGGGAAAAATCCGGTTCCATACATCGCCTCTTCGCGCACCAACATCGGCACGATCATCGGCACTAGTCCCTTGCTTGAGTAAAAATTGAAAGCATATTGCATAAGTGCGAATTCCAATTTGGCCAAATCGCCTTTCAAATACCAGAATCTTGAACCGGAAACTTTTGCCCCCCTTTCGCTGTCGATCAGGTCTTTTATGCTTTCTATCTCAAAATGTTGCTTCGGCTTGAAAACAAATTTTGGTTTTTCTCCGACAGTCCTGACAACCACATTTCCCGATTCGTCCGGGCCGATCGGCACGCTTTCATGGGTGATGTTCGGGAGAGTCAGTAATATCTTTTTTGTCTTTTCTTCCAGGTCTTTTAACTCCGGCTCAACTTCGCCGATCTCGGATTTGATTTTTTGCATATCTAAAATAAGCTTCTCATCGCGCCCTTTTTTCATCAATTCAGTCGCTTCATTCTGCTTCGCTCGCAGAGCCTCGATCTTCTGTGTCAGTCCCCTTTTCTTCTCATCAAGAGACAAAAGAGAATCCAAATCGATTTTCATATTACGCCTTTTGATTTCTTCTTTGACCCTTTCCGGGTTTTCTCTTATGAATTTTATATCCAACATATGATTGATGTTTTTTAATATTTTATTTAACACTGTGCAACAAAAATTTTCCTTATATAAGTATGTCATTCTAAATGTAGCAGAGCGGAATGAATAATCCCGTAACTATGCAAATAAAACTTCATATAACGCTTATCGATTATGGTAACGGGATCCTTCGGATTACCTCAGGATGACACTATAAATTATTTATTCCGCCGCCGAGGCGGAAGAAGGTTCACCTTTTTTCTTGTCTGAAGGTACGCTCTTCTCCTCCTCAACCGTTTTTGGTCTCATCATTGGAAAGAAAACAACATCGCGGATATTCTCCTGGTCGGTAAGTATCATAAGCAATCTATCTATTCCCACTCCGAAACCTGCTGTAGGTGGCATTCCATATTCCAATGCCTCGACAAAATCTTCGTCAATCATCTGGGCTTCTTTGTCGCCTGCTTCGCGCAGCTCTTCTTGTTTCATAAATCGCTGTCTTTGATCAATTGGGTCATTGAGCTCTGAAAAACCGTTCCCGACTTCTGCGCCGGCAATCAGTACTTGCAGCCGTTCAACCTTATCAGCATTATCTTCTTTGCTCTTAGCAAGCGGCGAAATGTCTATCGGATGATTGATTAAAAAGCATGGTTGAAAAAGATTCGGGCGCACCAGTTTCTTATATAGTTGATCGATAAGTCTGCCCCTTCCCGCTGCCGGATCCGGCTTAATCCCCTTTTCTCTCACCAATTCCTGCATTGCTTCCTTGGTCGGATAGAGGTCGATATCTACTCCGGATTCTTGTAATATTATCTCTCGATAATCGACTCGCGGCCACGGAGTCTCAAAATTCAAAACCTTGCCTTGGTATGGAATTTCCAATGTACCAAAAGTCTTCTCGATAATCGTCGTATAAAAATTTTCCACAAAATCCATCAACTCTTCATAGTCGGCATAAGCCCAGTAGAATTCCAGCATAGTGAACTCCTGCAAGTGCTGGGTACTGATTCCTTCGTTTCTGAACACCCGCCCTAATTCATAAATTTTTTCAAATCCCCCCACCATCAACCTCTTCAGATGCAATTCCAGAGATATCCGCAAATAGAAATCAATATCCAATTTATTATGATGCGTAACAAAAGGTTCTGCCTCAGCTCCTCCCGGAACAATTTCCAAAACAGGAGTCTCTACCTCCATAAATTCGTTAGAGTTCAAAAAATCGCGGACATTGTTTATGAAAGCGGTACGGGTCCTGAATAGCTCACGCACATCTTTATTCATTATGAGATCCAGATGTCTTTTTCGATATCTTGTTTCTTCGTCCTGCAAACCGTGCCATTTCTCTGGTAGCGGTAGCAGAGATTTTGCCAGTATTTTATAATCGGAGACATTGAGTGTTTTTTGTCCTTTCTGAGTGGTAAAAAGAAATCCGCTGGCCTCCACGAAGTCGCCGATATCTAGACTTTTCATAAAATCATATTTTTCCACGCCAAGCGTGTCTCTCTGGAAGAAAAGCTGCAGTCTTCCGCTTTGATCTTCAATATCTGCAAAAGAAAGCGCTCCGTGTGTTCGCAGTGTCCTAAGCCGTCCTGTTAAGGATATAGTCTTTTTGCTTTCGGATAATTTATCAAAATCTTCCAACGCCTGAGCCATTGTTTTGGTTCTATTGGACTTGGCAGGATATGGATTTATGTCGAGCGCTTTAATCCTTTCCAGTTTTTCGATGCGTGCTTGCTTTAATTCATCTAGCATAAGAATTCAGTTAGTTTATACTTAGTTATATTACTATTTTATGTAAAATAAGTCAAAAATTTCTTTTGTTTAAAACAAAAACAGACCCTACTAAGGCCCTGCTTTTTGTTTTTGGTTCAGTCTGTCTATTTTATCTCCAAAATCTCGTATTCAATATCTCCCTTAGGGGTAGAAACAGAAGCCTTATCTCCTACTTTGTGCCCCAAAAATGACGCTGCCATAGGTGATTCATTGGAAATTTTTCCTTCCAGAGGATCGGCTTCATTGGATCCGACAATGATATATGTCTTTTTCCTGCCGTCGCCTTTGACGGTTATAGTCGAACCCACCCCGACTTTATTTGCGCCAACTTTTGAACTATCGACTATCTCTGAATTTTTAATAGTATCTTCGATTTCTGCCACTCGAGTCTCATTGAGAGCCTGTTGCTCCTTTGCCTCCGAGTATTCGGCATTTTCACTTAAATCTCCAAGTTCCTTGGCAGTCTGAATCCTTTGCGCAACTTTTTGCCTCTCTATAGTCTTGAGTATCTCAAGCTCTTTCTGCAACTTTTCCAATCCTTCTTTGGTTAAGATTCTTTTTGTCATCTTTTGATTTTAACAATTAAAAAACCCCGCAATTTTGGGTAAAAGCAATAATGTCTATCTTATCAGATTTGAATAATATGTCAATAATACTAGCTATGTCATCCTATTTTTGCTTGCACAAAAGGATTTTTTGGCTTTTTCTGGTTCCTATTTTTCGAGCAACAACCTCTTTATCTTATCAAATTCTTCTTCCGAAAAGAAGTCGATTATAAGTTTTCCCACTCCACCTTTTTTCTTTATTTGAATCTTGGTTCCGAGCCTTTCTTGCATTTCGTTTTCCAGGTCCTGGATTTCAATATTCTTCTCTTGAGACAACACTCTTTTATGTCCGGGTACGGTAATCTCCCTCACTTTATTCTCTGCATCCCGTACCGTCATTTTATTTTTCAAAATAAGTTCGTAGAGCGCTCTTTGCTTCTCTGGATTATCAAGTCCTAGAATCGCTCTGGCGTGCCCTTCCGTTATTTTTTCTTCCATAATTCCTCTCTGTATTTCCACCGGAAGATCTAGCAGTCTTATGATATTTGCCACGGTTGCCCTGTTCTTGCCGAGCTTTTTGGCGACTTCTTCTTGAGTAAAATCAAAATCTTCTTTCAATTTCTTATAAGCCTTGGCTTCTTCTATCGGATTAAGGTCGTGTCTCTGGACATTTTCTATGATAGCGAGTTCCAGCTTTTGCTGATTATTAGCTTCTCTTACAATAGCGGGAATATCCTTATTCCCTATGAGTTTTGACGCCCTGAGCCTTCTTTCTCCTGCGACCAATTCATATCTTCCGTTATTAAGTTTGGTTACTATAATCGGTTGCACCACCCCATGTTCGCGGATCGAATCAGCCAAATCTTTCAGATTGTCGTTGTCAAAGAAATACCTCGGTTGACTAGGATTTGGGATTATTTTTTCGACGGGAATCTTTACGACTTCATTGTCGTGATTTGCTGCTTCCCCTGCATTTCCTTCTACCCTTTTTGTTTTTTCTGGAATCAGGGACGAAAGCCCGGTTCCCAGACTACTCTTCTTTATCATATACAATCTTTTATTTTTCTAAAAATATCAGTCGTTGATTTTTTATTTGCTATCCAAATAGATTACTTCTTTTGCTAAATAATTGTATGCTCTCGCTCCAGCACTTTCCGGAGCATATTCGCGAATCGTCTTTCCGAAACTCGGAGCCTCTGCCAAGGCGACATTCCGTGGAATCATCGCGTCGAATGTATATCCAGGAAAATGTCTTTTCATTTCTTTGACAACTTGTCTCGAAAGCTGATTTCGTTTATCAAACATCGTAAGAACCGCACCCATAATCTCCAAATCTTCCTTGAGATTGCTCTGTATGAGGTCTATCGAGTGTAGAAGCTGGCTCAGTCCTTCCAGCGCATAATATTCGCACTGTACCGGAATAATGATCTTATCTGCCGCGGTGAGACTGTTGACGGTCAGAAGCCCCAAACTTGGCGGACAATCTATAAGGACATAGTCATATTCTTTTTCCAATTCCTTGATTGCGTTGTGAAATTTATATTCTCGCTCGGTCGCCTCCACCAATTCGATAGTTGCGCCCGCTAAATCTTCAGAACCGGGCACCAGATCATAATTTTCCAAATTGGTTTTAATGATCACTTCTTCCGCTTTTTTCTTGCCCGAAATGATGTCATAAGTGCTTCCGTTCAAATTTTCCGGTCTGAATCCGAGCCCCGTTGTCGCATTCGCCTGTGGATCCATATCTACGAGCAAGACCTTCTTCTCGTACGCAGCCAAATAGGCCCCCAAATTTGTGGTCGTGGTAGTCTTTCCTACTCCTCCCTTTTGATTTACCAATGCAATTATACTCATAGTGTTATTATAATACAGTAAAAAGATATTTACAAATATATATAAACTTAGCTATTTTTCCGCCTTTTGTCAACGATTATAAAAATCGCTTAATACCATGTCTATATAATCAGTTTGACTTTAAAATTATTTAGTTTTTTATACAAGTTAGATAATTCGCTAACAAAACACCATGTAAATATCACCTATACTGAAATTTTTGTATGTCATGCCGGGCCCTGAACCTGTATCTTTGTTATATTTTACTTTTGCCTTACTATAATATTTAATCGTTATTCTCTTATACTAACCTAACCTACTTTATAAGCCTGCTATTAGTGTCCAGCATTATCCCCTCTCCCCGTGGGAGAGGGTTAGGGTGAGGGGTCTGATTTGAGAATTTAACCTATTGCAGTATCAGACTCCGAATATCTCCTAGCAATGAAATTCTAGAATAACAGTTTGCCGTTTCTTTAAAAAATCCGTTCTCTTGAATTATTTTTTTTATCTGTTATACTGAATTCGTCGTTTTATGTGTCAAAAAAACGCGCCGAAGTGGCGGAATTGGTAGACGCGCACGACTCAAAATCGTGTGGGGCAACTCATGAGGGTTCGATTCCCTCCTTCGGTACATAAAAGAAAAGCAGGCTACTAAAGCCTGTTTTTTTGATTTTATAATATTTTATGTTATCATTATATTAAATTATTCCTGTTATATTAATGCTTTTAATTAAAACACAACTATCTAAATGGTTATCTTAAACAATCAGGAAGATGCAGACCATGCCAGAAAATTTATCAAGAAAAACGAGAAATCTATAATTGAAAAATTTGCTAGTTTGGAAAAATTCCCTTCGAGAGACAACCCTTTTTCTATATTTATGGCAGGTTCACCCGGAGCCGGAAAAACAGAATTTTCAAAAGCGTTCATCGAGTCCTCCGAACCAGACTCTCCCCTCTACGCTGTAAGGATAGACGCCGACGAAATAAAAGATATTATCCCTCAATATAAAGGTAATAATTCCGATGTAGTTCAGGGTGCCGCGTCTTTAGGGGTAGAAAAGCTCTATGATTACATCTTAAAGCATAACCAAAATGTCATTGTTGATGGTACATTTGCAAAATACGAAATAGCTTACCGAAACATAAAAAGATCCATCGAGAAAAAACGCATTGTAAGTATCTTTTATATTTATCAAGACCCTTTGGTGGCTTGGGATTTTACACAAAAAAGAGAAAAAATAGAAGGCAGATATATTCCCAAAGAAGCTTTTATTAATTCCTTCTTTGCTGCAAAAGAAAATGTTGAAAGAATTAAATCTGAATTCAAAGACAAGGTAATGATTTTTCTAATCAAAAAGAACGATATCGACAACAGTATAGAAAAATTTTGGGTTAATATAGACAGCGTTGACAATTATATAAAAATGACATATACTTTTGATTCATTAAGATTAAAATTATGATAAAAAGAATATTAAAAGCCATAGATAAAAAACCCGACAAATCAAATACTGATTTCTTTAAATTGTCAGCTGGAAAGCAAAAAGATATAATTAAAAAGGCGATAAAACTCTCAGGCAAGGAACAGCGAAATCTCCTTAGAGAATATGACAAGAAATTCAGCAGATAAAGACAAGCATATAAAAAATAGACCGATTCGGTCTATTTTCTATATTGATATTATACGATCTATCTCATTCCCCCATCGCCACATCGAAGAAATTGAGATACATCGCGCTCGACCAGAGCTGGGCTTCGCAGCCGAGGGATTCCTGGCACATCGCCGAACTGATTTCGCTGTGATGTCCGATGGCGCCCATATAGAGGATTTCATTAGTACTTGCTTCCATAATTTCGTTGATATACTCCGAATATTTTGCCGCATTGACTTGATAGAGTGCAGCAGCAACAAGGTTGTTCATAAAATACCAACTGTCTCCGTTGTGATAACTCAGACTGCTTTCTCCGCTGTCCCTGGAAATGAATCTGCTGTCGACTTGTGAGAGCGAAGTGATTCCTCCCCAGTCAAGATAGAGCTCCGGCAGGATCTTATCAAAACATTTTTCCCACTTTTCTTTGAGCATAAGTTCTGGGTAGAGATGATGTGCCAAAAAGATATTCGGTCTGACGGCGTTGTCTTCAGGGGAATCTTTTAGCATTTCTCCGTCATAAAAAGTTTTCATGACCTCTCGTTCAAGTTCTTCTAGCAGAATCTTATATTGATCATTATCGGTTTCGCTAAAAAGAAATTTATAGAGCGCGAGTCTTCCTGCCTGAATTTCGATCCGATAACCACTGCGATCCAAAGTATCCATCCAAGTTTCTCTTTCAAAGCTCAATGCCAGTCTGTTAGAGGTTCTTTCTTTGAGGAGTTTGGGTACGATTTTTTCAAATCTTTTAACAACATCTTCCCGGAAACCTTTGTTCATGCGATTCTCTTTGAATATCTTCTGACACTCTCTTGCTAAAATCCCGACAGCATCCGCACTCTGCGTGTCCTGTGGTGAATCAGAAAACCTCTGTCTTGAAAAAGAATCGTTTTTAATAATTGTATCAAGTTGAGCAATAATAATTTCCCTTCCTACTTTTTTGTCTAGCCGATAAATCTTAGAAAGCGAGATTGCTTCATCTCTGTGCCAAAACTGGAAGAACCAGGGGGTACCGGCATAAGCTCCGATATTTTTATTATTGACCAGAAGCGTTCTGATTGAATTTTGTGCACATAAATATGCCATCTTGATTTCTGGATCGGTGATTTTTGGAAT
>Ga0172381_10001848_pt1 | contig 24194 bp, 32 predicted proteins | sample Leawel6488metaG_FD_119754 | JGI IMG/M metagenome (GOLD analysis project Ga0172381, IMG submission 119754) | Leachate microbial communities from a municipal landfill in Southern Ontario, Canada - Leachate well 64-88 metaG | ecosystem: Engineered > Solid waste > Landfill > Unclassified | place... | reverse complement strand
CCCGTGACGATGTCCCACTCAGGGTAGTACAGCACCCACTCAGCACTCGACGCAACAGGGTTGATGATGTTGCCCACTTCGCCACTCGCGTCGAGCCACAAGAGGGCCACGCACCTCTTAGTAGCGCTCATGTAGTAGCCGCCCTTTGCGCCGTCATATGCGGCCAAGAACACCGGAGGAAGCACGAGTGGCCCACTCGCGCCGCCTGCGACATGAACGTCGACGGTGAGCACGGGCGCGCCAGACACTACCTCAACCTCGACGGCCACCCAGCAAGACTGGACGGCTGGGTAGTCCCAGTCGCGAAGATCGACCTCCGCGTCGTTGACGACCACCCATCGCTGAGACCCGTCGTCCACGCCTAACTTGCCCACCGTCAAGTAAGGCACCCAGACGCTTGCCACGTTCTTCAAGTAGACGTGCATGGTGTTGATCCCAAGGGCCAGGCGATTGTGTGCCTGCTCGTATGCGCCCCACGTGTCCAGGTCGCCACCTATCGTAGCTTCTCTAGTAGCCGTCCAAGCCATATTGTGCTCCTAACTCTGATACGCGATGTCTAAGTATACGTCCATGGACATGAATGTTGCCTCGTCAAACATTCCGCCTGTGTGGCGCGCCAATAGTACGGCCGTGTTGTCTATGTTGACTAGTGAAAGCTGATGGTACACCGATGCTAACACGTTGCCAACGTTGTCAGCAATTCCACAGGAAGCGATCGGGTAACTACCGCCTTGATCGCACAAGAAGCCAGATATGCTTATGACTTTCAGCAGGAGCGCAGGTATGCCGTGCGCAACTTCTATGGACACGGTAGTATCCATGTTCCATACGGCTGTATGTGTCACGATCCTGTGCGCGATGTACACTTCGCTGTGCGCTGAACCGTTGTAATAACTGCATATCTCGATGCCTTTGAAGCCACGTCGTTTATCCTCGCAGTTCACGATGCGCGCTATGACTGCCGCAGCGCTGCGAAAGAACACGACCACGAGGCGCTTCGTCGCCGTCAAGTAATAGCCGTTCTTCGCATAGTCATAGGCCGCCTTGACTGACGCCGGTATCGTCGCACCGTCCACGCTGTCAGCGAGTTCGGACACCGTTATCGTCACGCTCGCCGCTGCGACTGAGAGTTCTATCGCGCCCCACTTGCCTACTGTGACGCCCGTGTAGTCCACCACGGTCGCCGCCGTGCGTTCTACGGCGCCCCTCACGGTGCCGTCGTCTATGTGCGCGAAGCCTGCGGACAGGTAGAGCACCGCGCCCGTCATGTAGGCCTCGATGCTGAGGCCACCGACGCCGCCGCAGCGCATCTGCGCCATGGCGTAGTCGTGCCAGTTGTCTATGTCTCCACCCTCTGCGGGTTCACGGTAGAATGTGTCGGCCATCTTTCACCCCTCTACGCTGACCTCGAGGTCAGCAAGTGACTTGTATATGTCAGCGATCATGGACTCTAACTTCACAGGTTTCGCGCCGAGCGTGAGTTGACGCGTTGCCTCGGTTGAGGATATGGTGTACGCCACTGACTTGATCGCGAGCGTGTCGTCTACGTCGTAACCCTCGTATGCCTCGCCGCCCCATGGACCTGAACCCCAGGCGCCGCGACCCCAGTAGTATGCGGCCATGGTCTTGTTGACGCACGGCGGCACGCTGGATATCACGCGAACGTAGCCGTCTGCGTCCACGAACAGCGGCGAGGCGTCCTCTATCTTCCAGGTTATGCTCGCTGAGCGAGTCGCGCGCTGCTTCTGGTACATGTAACCTGTGGCGTACAGCAGTAGGCTTGCATCGTCGAGCACTGGACCCTTCAGACGCTCCTCGTATATGTCGTTGTCCTCGCCGCTCGTGAGCGTGATGAGTAGTGAGCCGTCGTTGCGCAAGACGAACAGCTTGGTGCGCTGCTCCTCGTCGTCGCTCGGCTCATATGCCTCGATGCCATGCGGTCCTCGCTTGCCCACTAACAGAGTCGCGCGCAGTGCCTCGCTCCTTGGCTTGAAGAAGAAATACCCTTGCGCGTTCACCCCGTAGTTGTACTCGGTGCCCGTTGAGTCCGCGATGCTCTTCAGCGAAGACAGCAGACTACTCACTTGACCATAGTTGCTGACCAAGTAGTTGAGGTCTATGTCGGGCAAGTCTATGAGCAAGGCGTCCTTCAGTATAGGCGCCTTCACGGTTATCACGGTGTCCAACAGGTCGAACACTATGTCAGTGAGTGCGCCGGCAGAGCCTGTGTCGCCCGTCGTGCCATACTCCAAGAAGCCAGTGTTCATCCTCTGAAAGTAATCGTTCAGGCCATAACCTGTGTATTGGAACGCAGTAGACGTAGAGCCCTCGATCGGCACGCCGCGCACCACGCCCGCATAGAAGCACAACTCAGTGTCAAGCACAAATATCTTTATCCTGTCTGACTTCGCTATGTCAACGAATTGCGCGAACGTCAAGGAGAACTCGCCGCAGCCAGTGTCCTCGTGCGTGAACTCTACACCGACGAGTGCATCAGCGCCTGATTGGAAGAAGCCCTTGATGTTGCCATTCTTGTCGTACACCATGACGCGCACAGGGACGCGCATGTTTGGCAATGGCGCAACGGACCCACCGTACACGCCTGCGCCGTAGCGAGTCTTGCCATATACGCTCACAGGTATATCTTCCTGAACGAGAACGTAACGGTGCACGCCGCGCCTTCGAAGTAGATCGTGTTAACCTTTGGTTGCAGGCGCAAGAAGGCGCCAGACACGAAGTAGCCTATTGCGTCGTTTCCGTTGAGCTTTATCGTCCCTCCGTTGCAGTCTATCGTGAGCACGGAGCCTGCGGTCAAGAATGGGTTGTCATACTCCAGAGTGGCGCCGCCGTCAGACACATTGCGCAACCTAACGCCAACGACGTCTGCCCCCTGGTCGGCCGCGATCGTTATCGTCGGCATCAACACGTGGTCGGAGCCAGACGCGTCGACTGTGAACGACGCGTTGCCTGCCAACACGTGCGACGACATAGTCTCTGAAGCCGCTTGCCAGAACGGGAACAGCGCCCTGAAGGTAAGCGTGACGTTCTTGAAGTTTGGCCAGTGCTCCCACTCAGAGTCTACTGCGGGAGAACTGACCGTCATGTAGCGCGATACAGCGTCATTAGACACGGTCAACTTGCCGCCCTTCATGACGGCCAACATCAGGGCGCGCCACGCGGTCTCGAAGCTCGCCGCGTCGTCGGCGAACACGTGGCCCTCTACCGTCAGCGTCCTCGACCCCACGAAGCCGTCGCCTACGTCCTTCGCGCCGTGCGCGTACATGAGCTCCTTGATCGACGACCTGACGCTGAACGGGTCGCTCGTCAAGAACAGCGATGGCGGGAAGGAGTAACTGTTGCCGCTTGCGTCTTCGATCTTCAGGTAAGGTGTGCTCATGCTGCCCTCATCGCGGCCTTAACTTTCCTAGCCATGCGCGACGTCGCCGAGTCGAGGTCGACGTCGCTCGCTATGTCACCGTAGAAGTTGACGTCCATGTCGACCCCACCACTGGCGCCAAACGCCACCTCGTTAGGCACGACCCTGCTCGTCTGACCGAGAGTTATCAGCTCAGGCCCGCGCTCGCCTACCACCACGTTTGTACCAGGCGTAAAGACGCCACCCTTCGCCGCGTAGCTCGGCGTCTCTTGACTGGCTATGAGTGCTACCTGCGCGGCGCCGAGGCCCGCGACGATCGCCGCAGGTATCAGACCCCAGGGCCAACCAAACTGGGCGTACGTCGTCATGACAGCCTGCGCCGTCGACATGACGGCCGAGGCTATGTTCGTCGCGCGCGTAGCCTCGAACTGCTGCTTCTTTATGTTAGCGACTTTCTTCGCGTAGTCCTCGTCGAGCTGCGTGAGCTGCGCGTCGCGCTCCGTCTCGTCCGACACGTTGGCCTCTATGTACTCCTTACGCGCTTGATAGTCGTTCTCGGCGGCGGTGAGCTCATTCTCGTAGTACTGCGATATCACGCCGCTCACCTGCGAGGTGATGTTGCTGAGCGTTCCCGTGATGGATTGCGCGAGTGTGAGTACGTGGTTTACCACGGCGTCGATGTCTATCTTCGCCTGATCGGACCAGAGACCATACTCCTTGATCGACTTATCCATCTGGGTCTTGAGTTCGTCAAACGTAGTCTTCCAGCTCTTTGCCACCGCGGCCGAAGTTTCCTCTGCGCCTTGGGCTACCTCGCCGTTCGTCTTGTCGCTAGTATAGAGAAAGTTCTCGAAGGCCTTCTGGACGTTCTTCACGGCCATCGTGTAGCGCTTCTCGTATAGCGCACTGTTCGTCTTGACGTCGGTGTTGAAGTCCTTGAACTCCGCCATGACTGTCTTGACCATCTCGCTTATGTTGTTGAACGCGTCGACACCGGTGGTCTTGATCTTGTCCCAGGTCTGCATGGCCGAATTACCGACGGCCTCCCATTTGCTCCTGTCCCACGGGTGGAGCATCGCGTCGCCGAGGCGCGCCATCGTCTCATAGCTACTCACCGCGACCTTGACGAGGTCGACAAGCAGCGTGAGCACGAAGTTTATTGACCTACCCGCTATCGTGAAAGCTATGGCTATCACCTTCATCGTCACACCAAGCACACTGAACGCGGCGCCCGTCTCCTTCGCCTCGCCAAACAATGAAGTGAATGCTCTCTTCACGCTGTCGAGGACGCCCGCTGCAAAATTCTTGAAAAGGTCCCAGAGCTGCTTGCCCATTTCCCATGCGACCGCGAAGCCGCCAGCGAGTGGCTGCAGGATGTTAAGGACCTCCTGCATGCCCTGCTTACTCATGAGGAACTCATTGACTTGCTTCGCTACGTCGATGAAGGATTCGACGAGCGGTCGAGCGGCTGTCGTGATGTACTTCCCGATGGTCTCCTTGACTTCGCCTATGTAGTTGTCCAGCGACTTCATCGCGCCGCCGAACGTGTCGCGCGCTGCTACGGCCGACCCGCCGTACTGACCTTCGAGCAACTTCAATATGTAGCGTTGCGCGCCAGCCGTGTCGTTGACGGCCATCATGTGCTTCACTGTCTCCTTCTGTGAGTCAGTGAGCATGATGCCATACCTGCGGAGCATCTGCATGCCCTGTGTAGGATTCTCTAGTGCGCGACCTACCGTCCTCGCTGCAGTAGTCAGGTCCATTTTGAGGGCCGTCGCTACGTCCGTGATGGCCTTCGTAGCATCAGGGAACACGTCCTTGCCAATGCTCTTGAACGTCAAGAGGATGTTTTCGGCTGCAAGGATCGTCTCGTCACCATACGTTGTGGTGGCCTGTAGTGAGCCGGCCAAGTCGAGCAAGGCCTTCGACGTCATGCCCGCGGCATTGTGCGTCGCGCGCAAAGTCGCATTCATCTGAGCCTCGGCCTGCTCTTGCTCGACGAACGACTGTATGCAGTCCTTGCCTACGCTTATGACCGCATTCAATGTTTTCTTGAATGCATCGTAGGCCAAGTTCCCCTTGAAGATGCTGGCCCACATGGACGAGTTGGCGCGCGTGACTTGCTTTGCGCCATTGACCCACTGTGAGCCGTCAAGGTTTACATGTCCGACTACAGCACCAGCATCGAAGGCCATCTATCGTCCTAACTTAACTGACCGCCCGAGTGCGTCCCACGCAGTGGGTAGCTTCTGGCCCTGCAACTCCGCGATTTTGCGCTCAAGGGTGCGTATCCACGAGGCATAGGCCCTCGTGTTTCCGCCAAACACCTTTGCTCTTGATCCGACGTAAGCGAAGTTCACAGCCTCTGCTATGTCGAGCTGCCTCTGCAGTCTGTCTATGCGCCTCTGCTTTTGAACGGTCGCCACCACCATGGGTAGCACGCGAACGTCCTCTTTGTTCGCCAACTCCTCTATGCTGCTAAGTGAGAAGCCAGCGCCTATCAGCGGCAGGACTACCTCATGCCCTGCCGCCCAGTAGGGACCTTCTTCAATTGCTCCGCCATGTAGAGGATGGCCTGCGACACAACTCGCGCGTCGAGGTCAGCATAGTCTTCCGTCTTGCCACCGAAGAAGATAGCCATCTGTCCATACATCCCGTTGGTCGTGTCCGTCTCGCTCGTGAGCACGTCTATGTCGCTCATCATCTGCTTCGTGATGGCCGCGCACTTGAGCACGCGCACCTCGCCGTTCACGCTCTCCACCTCGACCTCTATCGCTGGAGCCCTAAAATGTTCCACGTCTTCACCTCCAAGTGTTTGTTAGTAGCGCTATGCCACGTCTACGCTCGAGGCGTAGCCCGAATAGCCGAAGCACATGTGCCCAGTCGTCGAGTCGTACATGCACTCGAACACGACCTCCACTTGGCGCTGAGTGTCGGGTCCGAACGCGCCGATGCTCCCGTTGACCGTCGGTATTGCCTTGAAGAAAGTCAAGCAATACTTGGGGTCCGTCGATGCAACGCCATCGCTGTCCACGCGCCGAATGACGAGCTCCTTCGCGAAGTTCGTCTTGCCTGACCTATAGATGTCGCGGCCAAGCTTCGCGCTGTTCAGCGCAGTGCCGACGGTCAAGCCTCGCATGAGCTTCGCGAGGCGCACCCATGACGGCTCGGCGAGCTTCACGGTCAGCTTGTAAGCCTGACCAGTAGGCACCTTGTCTGCGGGCTGCGTGCCGTCCTGCGCATACTTGATGTCCTTCACGTCCTCGATGAACTCGAGGTTAGCTTCGTCGATCGTCTTGCCAAGTTCGACGTTGTCGAACTTCAGCGCAACTACCCCGAGGGGCCCCTCGATGAAGTTGTTACCCATGGGTTGATTCGCCATACTTACCTCACCATGATGATCTGGTAGTTAGTCGTGTACACACTTCTGCCTTCGCCGTCGGGTCCTAACGAGTAGGGCAACTGCACGGCCGTTATCTGTGCGGCCCATAGTGCCGCATATGTTACGCCATCTACGACCGTCGCCGGCAGTATCAAACCATACTTATCCTGCAGCGCATACAGCACCTGATACGCTAACACTCTTGCCTTAGGCGCGTCTGCGGCACGAGCCAACACTTGGACGGTGGGGTTAGCATACCCGTTCCATGGCTTCAGGTTTCCGCCACTCTCACGCACCAGCACACACGTGTCCTTCGCGTGTTCTGGCCTCTCGTTGGTGTACACCGTCGTCGAGGGCAACTGCTGCCTTATGTAGGCTACGAGGTTGTATATCATGCGCCCGTAGCCTCCTTCAGTTTCGCCGCGTAGAGTGCCAGGAGCGTCTCCTTGTCGGCGATTAAGTGCTTCTCGACCCACTTGTTGCCAACGTTCTCGAGCATCGCGGGGTTGCGCATCGCCTGCTCACTTGGCGGGTCACCTCCCGGCGTCCACGCGTCGCTTTCGTGCAGTCGCGACGCGTAAGACGTGTTGAAACCTACAGCCACGCACGACGGTGGGCACGACGAGTAGTCAGTGGCCGGCTTACCATCGGCGCTGAGCGCCTTGGTGTCGCCGAGCAACACGCCGTCGGCGAACACGCTGCCCGACGCACGCAGTATACCCCACTTGATGGGCGGCTTAACGCGCTCCTTACTTGACCCGTTCACGCAGAAGTTGAGCAACTGCAGGCCCATCGCGGCTTTCGCCTTGAAGTCAGCCGTAGACTTGTCTACGTTGCGCTGACCCACGGCACCCGCCTTCTTCAGGTAAGCCTTGAAGCCTGAATCAAGCGTGTTGACCTCTATGACGTAAGGCTTCCAATCGCCTGCCATTATACCCAGACCTCCACGTGCGTCCTGGTCGCGAACAGGTGGCCGATCGACAACTGCTTTATCTGCCACTCCTTGGTCGCTTGCGCGTAGGCGCTGCCGCCAAGGCGCTTCACGATCACGCGAGTCGAGTAGTCTATGCTCACAGTGGGGTCGAGCATTATCTCCATGCTACCCACCACTTCGCGACCATCTGCGTCAAGCACCATCCTGTTGCGCTCCGACACGCGCGCGGCTACTCCCTGAGTCACTACGCGCACCTCGACGCCATCTGCATCGTGCACCACGCTCACGAGGTCGACCTCGTCGGTCAAATACGCGTTCATGCGAGGGCCTCCGCGATGCTCGTCTTCGCGTCGTGGTCGACGTATGTGCCTTGAGGCTTTCCCATGACGAGCTCGTCATGCTTTATGTGGAACTTCTGCAACTGTGCCTTCGTCATGGCGTACTTGTCCCAGTTGCGACCAGTGTGTATGATGATCGTATGCCCGGCGCTGAACGCGTCGTTGACGGCCTTGACTTCGTCCAGGAATATGGCCGGCTCAGCATAGTCTTCGCGCTCCGACTTGAGTAGCGTGTTGTCGAGGTCAACTACGAGCGTCACCACGAACCTCCTTCACCCACGACGTGTCCTCGAACACTGCGTCAGGCTTGTCGAGCAGCTCATTCACGGCCTGCACCACTCCTGGGAAGCGCCTCGGCCAGTAGTCGTGGCCGCACAGGAAGCGATGCACGTGCGGTCCCCATGCGAGGATGTCCGCGCGCACGCTCTCGTAGTCGTGGCTCGCATCGATGTACACTACGTCTGCTGCGCCGAAGTGCTTCGCGACGTCGAGGGATCGACCTTTGCACTTCTTTATGTGCATAAAGGCACCCGTTTTCCTATCGAATTCGCGCTCGGCGTCTGTGGCCATGGTGTCAGGCACGTTGAACGTCCTTTGCTCCCACGCGTCCACGCAGTAGACTACGTCGAAGTACTGCGCAAAGATGAGCGCAGAGTCGCCCTTGTATGACCCAACCTCTACTATGATCGCGTGAACCAGGTTCATGTAGCGTATGAGGTCGATGAGCCCACTGCCCATCTTTCCAGTCCTTGACTCTATCATATCGACACACTCGTGAACTTCTTGGTCAGCTTGTACACGTTGCTGATCGCTCCGCCTATGCACACCGCGTAAGCACCCGCGGCGAATGCTGACTTCACATCCTTTCGCGACTTGTAGTTGCCTTCCGCTATCAACTTCTTCTCGTGTGGCGCCAACTTCTCTACCAGCCTGATGTCGGGCTCATACATCTGCTTGAACACAGAGAACGTAGTCGACACGAACTCATACTCATAACCCGCGTCCTTCAGAGCTTGAAAGTCCTCGAAGCACTCTATGTCCGCCACCACCTTGATGCGTCGCTCCTTGCAGTACAGCATCAAGGATGCGAGCGCGGAGTTGCACCTGCGCGCGTCTATGGCCACGTAGTCGCACCATGGCGCGACGGCAGCCACCACTTCTGGGTTCGCAGTGATGTAGGCTTCGACCTTGGGGTCGCTAACGTGCGACTTCTTTAGGCCGATGATTGGCAACTTGTGAGTCATGTCCAGCGTTATCTTCTTGTCTATGCGCAGACCTACGCACGAGGCGCTGATGGCGTCCTTTGCCAGCTCTGATATGGTCTGGTAACTGTACCCTTGTATAGACACGATTATGCCACGCTTCATGAGCGCCTCCGGTAGAAGTCTGCGTTAGCGCACTCTGATTTGCTCATGAGTGCGGTGTCGTTGTATCTAGCCTCCACGGCGTACACGTCTGCGATTATTCGCGCCATGTCGTCGTAGTCTCTTGACACCGTCTTGTGGTCTGACCCCTTCATCTTCTTGTCGAGCGTGTAGTGACACTCGACCCAGCGCGCGCCCATGAGCACGAACCAAGGGATCGCCTCGCCACCTACGTCGTGTGACGAGTATCCGCGCGAATCCGCGTCCAAGAGCGCATCGAACTGACACCGCGCAGAGCCAAGATCGAGCTGATCGAACGCGCAAGGATATATCGACCGGCAGTAGTAGGTGACGTCGAACCTGTTCAAGAACGGGCATGCAAGCACTTCCTGGTCTGTGTGCATGCCAGTCGAGTGCAGCAGCGTGAGCTTGTAGCTCCTCCTCACCAACATCAGGTACGTGTTCAGGTCATAGTCGAGCAGCAACTGCGAGGGCAACTTTATGAACCGCACCTTTGCCTGCTCAACCATCTCGCGTGCACTCGGCATGTCGAACACTGACACCATGAACGCCAGACCCCGCGCCTCGGCGTACTCGCGCAGTTCCACGACGCTACTCACGCTGAGTTCCAGCGCCTTGCGGTGCTCATAGTACGTCTCGCCGAACGAGTTCTCGAGGTCTCTCGGCTTGTACTTGAGCTCCTCGGGTATGACTTCTGGGCACCGCTTCTGCACCTTCACGCCATACACGCCGAGTCTAACTGCATCGTCGATCATGGCCTTCGCCACGTCCACCTGCCCCTGGTGGTTACACCCGAGTTCAAGCACTATCCGCGTAACCATCGCTCGCACCTCTCTAAGTCTTCTGGCATATCGATGTCAAACTCCTGCCTGTCTGGAAGCACCAGCACACGCGCGTCGATATCACCTACGTCGTTACTCAGGTAGCGCGAAGAGTACGCGTAGAACGTCCCACTCGTTCTACCGTCAGGGTTGACGGTGTAGGCATAGTCCGCCCCCTCTCCGCGCACCATGGCCACCCAAGTGAGCACCCGCGTCGAGGACCTCACGGGTTGCGTCGGCTGTAAGAGCACAATGTACTCTGCTCGCAGCACATCGTTGGCGTAGCGCATCTTCTCGCGCGTAGTGTCCTCGCGCGTGTCATACAAGCGCGCAGGTTCATATATCATCGGGCACTTGTCCGACGCATACTCCATTATCGCCGCGTCGCGAGTCCATACGTACAGGGGCAAGTTCGCCGCTCGCGCCAAGTCTATGGTGTACTGCAGCAGCGGCTTGTTAGCTAACTGAGCGAGGCACTTGCCCGGAAATCGCTTGCTGTCCATCCTGGCACACGCCACTGCGACTACTCTGCTCATGACAAGCCTCCGAGCAGGCGCTCCCAGCGCATGAGCATCCGTATGCTCGAGTACTCGTAGGCTACCTCGCGAGCCATGCGCCCGAGCATCTTCAACTCGTCCGGCTCGTCTATCAAGGCCACGACCCGCTCCACCATGCCCGCGATCGAGTCGCAGCACGTAGGCAGACCTTTGAGCACCTCGTGGAGCGCCGGCTGATACAGGTACACGATGGGTAGACCCATCGCCATGCACTCGAGCATGCCAACTGAGAACGTCTCCTCGAAGTCTCCCTCCGCTATGACCGCCATGGACAACGGAGCGAGGGCCTCGACCTTAGCCTCATCATCGCCTATCTTGACGCCCGTCACGTACTCGACGCGCGCATCCTTGAGTAAGTCTGCGTCGGTGTCGACCACGAGTCGCGCCTTGACCAACGGCGCGCACGCCAGTATCTGCGCCAACGCGGCGCTCCACAGCGGGTGGAACTTACCCGGCGCATTTCGCGTTATGCGACCCAGGGTGCGCGACGCGTAGTCGGGTTCGTTCTTGGCGAACGGCGCCACGTCTATGCCAGCCTCTATCACCTCGCACGGTGTACTGCAACGCACACGAACATCGTATGCGCTCCAGTGGGTAAGGGCCACCACTGCGTCCGACGTCAAGCAAGGTTCGCACGGCGCGGTGGAGTGCACCAACGACACGACCTTCGCCCCTCTGCTGGGCCGTTCAAAGTTCCTGAAGCGCTCATGGCGCGACTTGAAGCAATGAAGCACGTATACGTCGGCCGTCGGTAGCGGACCACCGAGCAAGGCGTACGTCTGCGCGCCTGACAGGCCGCTCACGAGAGCGCGCGTCACGGAGCCCATCTGCTGGAGCGGCAGCGTACCGACGTGGCACACGCTCATGCAAACTTCTCCTTCAGCTCCGGCACATCCCTGACATCCATCTTCTTGAACGCAGTGATGTCACCCATCGGGTCTACGTTGATGAATCTGTCTGCCCACGGCAGGTAGTCGAGCATCCGTTCGGGTATCTTCGTCTTGAACTTTCGCCAGTTCCCTTTGCCTACTGACTCGCCGGTATACCCCGCCTTGTAGTGCGTGCCGCCCTTGTTGTCCTGCAGACCACCGTTGTCAAGGCCGAGCATGTACACCGGGTTCGCGCCGCTCAGCAGCGCGAGGTTCATCGCCGTCAAGCCACTGACGACGAACGTGTACAAACCATCCACGAAGTGGCGCGCAGGTCCATCGCCTTGCGTGTAGAACACTGTGACGTGCTCAGAAGGCGGAAGGCCCGCCTTGTTATGCGCGAACAGCCGCCCCTCGTACTCATTGAGCACGTCATACGGCGATATTGTGAAGAAGCGCTTGTCCATCACGAGCAGCCACTCGAAGCGATGGTAGTCCTCTACGACGTGGTTCACGCCTATGGAGTGGAAGCCGTCGAGCATGTCGAGCCGAAAACCTGCGTCCATGGCGTTCTTCAAACCTTTGCTTCCTCCGACCAAGAAGCACGGTTCGCCCTTCCACGCGTCCTCGATCCCGCCTATCGGCCCAATCTTGCTCAGGTCGCCGTCGACCACGCCTTGCAGTTGCGCGTGCAACCAGGTGCGCTCGATGGGGTCGAGCTCAGCGTCTCGCTTTATTGCGCGCGCGACGCTGTCTATGGACATCGTGCGCCCGAGGTGTGCTCGCCTACTCGCCGACAGGACGTCTCTGAGCTCTATCACGCGGACACCCCTTCGTTGGACCGCGATATGTAGTCGTCGAGCGACCCGTCCGCCTCGAGCGCCTCTCTGTACACTATGGTCAACGAGTGCATGCAGTTCGGGTGGTACGGCGGCTCATCTTCGAGTTGAGGAAAGTCAGAGTCTTGCCCCGATAGCGAGTATATCTTGCCTTCGAACTCCTTGCACACGTCACACAGCGTGTTGTGCGACGATACCTGCACGAGGTCCGCCCCGACCTCGCGGGCCGTATCTATCGTGGCTGTAGTCGCCGCGTCGATCAACTTAGTTCGCGCCACGAGCTCTGCGTACGAGTCTACCTCGTAGCTCCGCTCAGCACCGTTCTTGTCCACGACGGTGATGTATTTCCCGTCGATGGCCTTCTGCAGCAGCGCGTCGCGCAAGGCGACCTTCGACGCTTGCGCTGAACCTTGCTCTATGTAGCCCTCAGCGATCGATTTGTTAACTTTCGCCTCTGACAAGACGACCTGTTGCGTCACTGACGAGAGGCGCAAGAGGTTGTTCTGCCCGAGCATCAGTCCCTTCAGGAACGACGAATACGCGTCGTTGACTACGGTGTTTGCAGACTGCTTGACGCCGTTCTTGTTGACGACGTCCTGTATGTTCACCTTATTGGGCGTGAAGGTCGTCGCCTTCATCTGCCTGATGGCGTCGGCGAGGCGCGCCGTGTACTCTTTAGGTATCGCGGCCTTCGTCCACTCGCGCGTCACGATCCTCGCCGCCTCGTACTGCCGACGTATCCTCGACGCCACGCCGTTCCAGTAGGTGCTCGACGTGCTGGTCGCGACGGCGACCTCTGACACGATCGAGCGCAACTCTGCGTTGATGCCCTTGAGTGCGCGCACGAGGCGCTGCACCGTCTTGTCTACGCGCGCCTCTTCGCTACTCACTGCCATTGTCCTCTACGTCCCTGCTCATGCGCATGAACCCGCCACCTATGTTCGCGGCGTAGTCTATGAGCATGTCTGCTATGAACTGCGGGAACGCTGTCGCGCCGAGCGACTCCGACCAACCCGCGACGCTGAAGCTCTTCACTCCGCTCGAAGAGAGCGCTCGTCTTCGCTCATACTCGTCGGACCACCGATAGACGAACCAAGCCGCTTCGCACTGTGCATTTTTGACGGTGTCAGCCGTAGCACTGGTTGGCACGGAGAGCAAACTCTGCTGCCTAATCCAGTTGAAAGCTGACACGAGCAACTGTAGCTTCTGGACGTCGCTCAATGACGTCCAGAGAGTCGCCCCATACTTTGCCTCAAAGTATGTGTTGGCTTCAGTCAATGTGGCCCACGAGTTAGTTCCTACCTGCAAGACGAGCGCCATTTTTCGCTCCTTGCTCGCCTAGCCGAGCGTCGCTTTGACGGCCTGATCGTCGTCAGCCACGACTGCGCCGTAGATGGACCACACCGCCTGGACGGAGTTCAAGGTGAGCGGGTCCTTCTCGCCGATGAACGTGGTGGGCGGCATGTCCTCCGCGGCCTGAATCTTGTTTCCAGGCAAGACCAGGATCGGGTAACCCGTCGCCACGCTCGAGTTGAAGGTGTAGATCACGTCGATCGGCCATTGTATGACTTCGCCGTTCAGCCCACCTGCCGCGAGCGCCGCGGTCGTGGCAGTGAACGCCGCCAGGATGCGCGCCTTGTCGCGGGGGTTAGCGTACATGACGAGCCGCATGTTGGCCGTGTCGCCGTACCCCTTGTCCTTGCACGCGTTCGCCAAGAAGAACGCGGCGTAGTTGATTGTCGCGATGTCGCGCTCGAGCTGCGTGTCGCCCGTAGCGCCCTGGTACGAGATCGCGTGCATCGCCGCGGCCGTCTTGAGGAGCAGGTAGAAGTTGTCTGCCTTGTTGCTCCAGAAGCGGTTCCTGAAGATCAATGCCATGTCGACCATGGCCGCGATCTTGCGGTAGCGGATCATCTTGTCGGTCCAACCGAGTGCGCCGCCGTAGTAGTCGACGTGCGCGGTGACGAGCGAGCCACTGAGCTGATCGACCTGGATGCGGTCGCCTTCCTTGACCTTGCGGAACGTGAGGCCGTTGCTCACGTCGTAGATGTCCCACGTGTCCTGACCGCTCGCGAGCGGCACGTCGCGGAACACCCTCTGGTAGCCGAGGTCGTAGTTCGCCTCCTCGACCGTGACGTTGAACGCGTCGCTGACCAACTTCTCGAAGTCGGTCGACACCCCGAAGGCCTGCACCTTCCTGAGCGCCTGGACCTGCTTCCTGACCGCGGCGCGCGGCCTGTTAAGGAACGCCTGCAGGGCCACGCGGCACTGCGCGAGCGCTCGCTCGTCCGCCTTCTCGAGGCCCGCCTTGAGGGTCTCGTAGAAGAGCTCGTCGGACTTCGCCAGATATTTGCTCATGTTTCGTCCTTCTCCTTCACCTTGATAGAGGGCTATATGCTCTCGCTGTAGCGGGTGCCGTCGAAGTTCATGAGCACCACGGTGTCGTTCGCCGCGGCGTCCCTCTTCGCCCACCCACAGAAGTAGTCGGCGCCCGTCTTCGTGGCGCTGACGTCCTTTTCGCTCACGTCCAGGTAGAGCTTGTCGCCGGCCTTTATGGCCTCGCCTGTACCCGTCCGCTTCGCGGCCTCGACCTGCCTCGCGCGGTAGACGAAGGCGACTTCCTCGCCCGTCTCCTCGCGACTCTTCAGGTAAAAGCCGAGCACGTCGCGCACCACCGCAGCGTCGCCAGCAACGACGGCGGTGGCGGGTTCGACGTCTTCCAGCTCATCATAGATGCTGGGGTCCTTCAGTGTGAAGCAACCCATCGTCCACCTCCATGCGCCCAATCGGGGCGCTTAGACCTCCACGTCCTCTTCCAGGAGCGGATTGTTGGCGGCGAGCGTCATGTCGTCGCCCTCACCTGCTCCCTCTGTGTTGGCGGCCTGCTGCGGCAGACCCTCCGTTACGCCGAACGTCTTCGCGGCGACTTTGAACTGTTCGAGTCCTCGGTCGATGGCTGCTGCCAGGCCCGCGTCGGTCGGGTCGTCGAGCTTCTGGGGCAGAGAGTCGCGCACGAACTTCGCTTGCTTCTCCGTCAGCTTCCTGTCGACTATCAACTTGTCAATGCGCGCCCGTGCTGACGAGGAGAGCACCTCTCTGTCCTTCGCGGCGACCACTTCATTCGCCTTTTTGAGCTCTACGTCCTTCGCGGCGACCACTTCGTTGAGCTTCTTTAGTTCGCCCTCGAGGGAGTCGAACGCCTTCCCGAGCTCACGATCCTTCTTCACCTCATCGATGGTGAATAGTTGCGAGGGTGCCACGCGCCTCCGCTTGAGCTCCGCCTCGAGCTTCTCCCACGCCACCGTGGTCAAGTCCAACATCTGGTCAGCCATGTCGCCTGTCCTCCTCTTGCGGTCGACGGCCTGTTGGTCGTCTATATGTTCGGCCTCAAACGCCTGCACGACGGCGAGTCGTCGAGCGCCAGAGAAAGCTGGCGTATCCTCCGCAGAGCGCGCCAGCGCAATGCCCGTTATCTTGAACACCTTGTCAGCCACCCAGCGGCCGGCTTCCTCGAAGAAGTTCCACTCGCCCTCTTGCGAGCATACGTCCATGTCCTCGACGAGCTCACGACGAGGGAAGTAACCCACGACGACGTGGTGGAGCACGCCGCCTATCTCCTCCTCAGCGTCCGCCACTACCTCGCCGAGCGACTCTCGACCCTCAGTCGAGCTATCCTCGTTGTGCCCGCGGAAGAACTGCACGCCGCGGAGCGCCAACGCCTTGATCGTCTTGACAGCGCTTCTGGGCCAAGATATGGGAGGCGCACCCTTCGGGTCGTCGACTATGCGCGGCGGCATGCTCACGCCCTCGTGGCATATCGAGTACACCTGGAAGTACGGGTGCGGGTCGCGAGCGCGTATGTCTGCGAGCGTATCTGCGGGCACAAGGGCGAGCGCGCGCTCGACGGCAAACCCCTGGATGCGCGCGAGGCGCAGATCAACGAGCGACTGCACGCGCTTCCTGTCGTCCATGCGCACGGGTGTACGCTTCGTCAGCATGCAACTCTCCTCACTTCTTGGGCACCACGCGCTTCGGTGCCGCGGCCTTCGCGAACTCGTCGCTCGCCTTCGCGCGCTCTTCGCCGCTCATGACGCCGTCCTTCACGAGGCTGTGCGTCGATATGAGCGGACGCTTGCTCCTCTTGAACCCCCTGTCGGGTTCCTCGACCTCTTCGTCCTCTGCCTGCATCGCAGACCTCCTTACACGATGCCTGCTCTTCGCAGGCGCTCTTGCGGACTATACTTCTTCTTGTAAGCAGCCTTCTCTTTGTTTCGCTGAAACGCCTGCTTAAAAGCCTCGCGTGTCTTTGCTTCCCAGACACTCTCCTTCATTTGTTGCGTACCACCCATACCGCGTGATACCGTGATAGTACGCTCCGACGACGAACTTCCTCCACCTCCGCCGCCGCCCGAGGCGAAGCGCCCGCTCTCGTCATGGTTCGGGTTGTAAGCCTGAACGTCCCTCTTGAAGCCCTCGGCGCGTCACGCCGCATAGTCGCTCATCTTCATCTCGCTACCTCACCTTCTTCTTGGGCGCTGGAGGAGCAGGCGAAGCGGACGGCTGATCGCCCGCCGGCGCGGGTTCGTCCTCACCCTCACGGAGAGCGGCGAGCGCCGCTTGGGCCGCCGCGTTCTGCAGCGGACTCTCCTCGGCGCGCTCCTCCTTCTCCTCGTCTATCCGCTTTTGCTCCTCCTCTGGGTCGATGCCTGGGAGCATGTTCATGAATGTGAATCGCGATATGTAGGAGTCCTTCACGAGTGGCTCCCACACCTCTATCACCTGCTTCAGTGCGGCGAGTGATATGAGTGGCAGGCGCACGTCGACCTCCGCGTCGAGCTTACCAACCTCGAGGCCGGCGTCCGCACCGAGCTCACACGCGCGATCAATCAGGCGCCTGAGCGCCGACTGCCAGAGCAACCGCTCGCGCTTCGTCGCGGCGGACACCTCCTCGAGCATGTTCTCCGCAGTCGCCCTGTTGCTCATGAGTTCAGGCCAAGACATCCAGTGTATCGGGATGCCAGTAGTTGAAGACACGTACCTGAGCGACGCGAGGTGGTCCTTTATCAAGGAGTCGCACGCCCGACCCGCAGGCTCGATGAGCGACATCTCTGCTGGCCCTGCGTAGCCGTCGCCTATCTCGTAGGAGCGCGAGTCGAGTTCCTTCATGATGGACTTCGCCGCGGCTGGGTCGGACGTCTTCCAATACGGGAATATCTTGGCAAAGATGTGCGAGTTCTTCCGCAGGTCGTACGTCGCGCGTGACGCGTTCTCTATCTGCGTAAGTACCTTGCAAATCTTGGAGGGCGTCTCGTCCCTCGTGTAGTCTGCCCCGGCGAGTCGAACGTAGATGGAGTTCTCAAGGCTTATGTCGACCTCACCACCAGCCTTGCTCGGCCTGTACTTGATCGACTCTATCTTCGTGTAGTCGTCGGTCGATCGCTTCACGGTGTACTTATTCTTGTACCACGAGAAGAGGCGCACCTTCACCTTCGCCTCGTCGCCCTCCTTCTCGACTGAGAGCGACAAGAGTGCCCGACCCTCGAGCTCACCCATGAGCACTGCGTCGAGTAGAGTCGCGCCGTCGAGCCCATTATCCTCCAGGAGGTCCGCTATGAACGCCGACTTCTTCTTGTCCTTGCAAGTGTACGATATGCCCTCGCCAGCTATGAACGCTACGCGCGAGTCGGCCACCGTGCCGAGCAACTCTGCGCCGTAGTCGGTCTGCGCGTCGTACATCTTGTATGCGGCCTCGACCTGCTTTGCGTAGTTCGTGTAGTTATTCTTGTCAGGTTGCGCACCCACCGTCGTGCGCCGCGTGATGCTAGTGTTCGTGACGTCGCGGTCGCCCTCCTCGAGGGCCTGGATGTGCGAGCGCATCGCGGCAATCCTGCGCCTGTTGAGCACAGGATGGGCCTCGAGCGAGTGCTGCTTAAAGCGCCACGCGCTGAGCACTGCGTCTATCGCGTCGCCCTTGTCTCTCACAGCATCCTCCGCTTTATGAAGTACCCGCTCGAGTGTTGCCGCTCTATGAGTAGGTCTTCTATCGCGTACCTTACGGCCGCGACGGTGTCATCGTCTATCTCCACGAACTCATTGTCGAGTATGCGCCCGTCCTTCATCTGCCTGTAACTGAAGCGTGCAAACTCACGAGCCGCGTTCGGGCACCTTGACGCGTGTACGTGTATCTTCGGCAGCGCCTTGAGGTAGTCAACCTGGCGCATCACCGAGTGTGGTCCCTTCTCAACCTTATGGCAGCGATCGTAGCCGGCCTCTATCCACTGCGCGATCTTGTCGGGCTCTGCAGAGTCAGCCTTGATCGTGTAGTCCATCGGCAATTCACTCTGCTTTGCAGCCTCGATGAAGTCTGCGTTCTGCTGATGCTTCGCGTAGAGCTCATACCACACGTAGAGCTCACCGTCCTTGAAGCCTACGCCCATGAGCGCGTTCGCGTGGTTGTAGCCGAAGTCCATCCCGAAACGCCTGTTCGACAGGTCAGCCTCTCGCACTTCGAAGTCCTCCACCACCAGGTTGTGGAAGACCGTCGCGGTCGACCTCTTGCCCCACTCGTTCAGCACGTACACGCGGTAATAGTGGTCGTCTATGTTCTTCAGGTCCTCGAGGTGAGCCTTGTAGGCCTCGTCGAGGAACTGGTTGTCCCTGTACGTCGTCTCCAGGATGAAGCCGTCTCGCTCGCTCATCGGTCGGTCAAAGAAGTGCTTCTTTATCCAAAGGTCGATGTCGATCGGGTTGAGCGTCAGCATGATGTGCTTAGGCACCGTCCCCTTACCTCTGAGCCTAAGGTCGAGTTGCACGAAGTCTTCAAATGTTATCTCGCTCGCCTCTTCTACCCATATCGCGACTAAGTCGCCCGTGTCGAACGTCACTGACTTGCGCTTCTCGACGTCGTCGAGCCCGAAGAAGAGGCACTTGTTTCGCGTCGCCTTGCACGTTATCTCCATCGGACTCACGGTGACGTCGAACAGGTCCTCTAAGCCCCAAGCACGTATGCCTTTCTTTATCTCTGCGAACGTTGAGTTGCGCGAGTCTACGCCGACCTTCCTGAGCGCCATCACGTTGTAGCCAGGTACGTTGATCATGTTGTACACGATCTTCTGTCCACCTATGAACACGCTCTTGCCCGCACCAGCCCCGCCCTTGAGCACCTGGTAGCGCCTGAAGTCTTCAAGGTACGGAGTGTACACTGGGTTCATGTATGAGTCTACTTCGCTTAGGTCGACGACCACTTGCGGCATCAGGCCCTTCTCCTGGGTATCACCTTGTAGGTCAGACTCATCTCGACCTCTGACTTCTCCTTGAACTTGTCGGGTAGCAAGATTCGCCCCAGCTCCTTCATCGCGCTCAACTTGACCGAGTTCTTCTCGCCAACATCGTTTATGATGTCCTCGATGCCACTTATGATGGTCTCAAACTTCCGCGCCTTGTACACCTCGAGCAGAGCCAAGAGCTCGGGGTCCGCCTTCAGTCGCTCGCGCACCTCGTCGCTCATGGGCACGAGCGTGAACGCCGTCTCCAGGTTCAAAGTGCGCTCGTACGCCTGCGCGACGAGCTCAAGCTTCTCGACGTAGTCATCGCTCAACTCACGCTTAGGTGCTACGGGCTTCATGTCAGGGACCGATCTTGTTGAGCAGACGTTCCATCACCATTATGATATCAGATGATAGACCGGTCTGATCGAGGTGTCAACAGTTTTCATTCATCTTGTTTAATATATAGATTATATTATATATCAGATTCTCTACACCCGCCGATCGAGCTCTGATCCTATATAGAAGAGATTGATCTATCGATTCATTCTCGAACAGATTAGACCAATTGATATGATCCTATAATCGATTCGAGTCTATATCAGATTCCGCGAGCGTCTATATAATAGAAGAGATCAGAAAATCACTGTCAACGCTGTCACCTGATTTTGGACCGCTGTCACCTCATCTATGTCTATATGTCATATAGAATTAGACGCACTAGGTGACAGTAATGACAGCGTTGACAGCCCGATTTTCACTAGTATACAATGTATACTAGTGGCACACTCGCGAGTACTGTCACCACTGTCATTACTGTCACCCGTGCATCTAATTCATTATATCATATAGAATTAATCAGGTGACAGTGACGTGACAGTGATGTCTAATGACTGTCACCTGTGTCTAATTCTATATGATATATAGACTTGTGCGTTCAGCCAAGATTGATCGGCCGCTATAAGGGCTCAATTTAGGCCAAGATAGAAGAGCAAAATAAAAAATTTTTCTATTCATTGCACCATATAGACTTAGGCGCCGGCCACATTTGACGCACCGCGCGATCTGGTATATATTTAGATCATAGAGAATGAAGTGAAGGTGAATGAAGGAGATTCACCTCGACCTTTGAAAAAGAAAGCCAAGATGAGAGTTGAGACTGGATGGTCGCAGACCGGAGGTCAAGAGACTCAACCTGATAGGCAGCATAGACTTGAGATTCTCTCTATGATCGAACCCCCTCGTCAAGAATCAATTGATAGAGGAGATTACCATGACAGAGATAAAGAAGATCAACGGTCGCATGACGAAGCGCGAGGTGGTCCGCGGGATGTCTCGTAGGGCCTTCTCGGGTGAGTCTTCTGAGGTATACTCGATCGGGTACGTGGCCCGCCGAATCGACCTCACGGTCCCTCAGGCGAAGAACTTCCTCCGGTCGCTTAACCGGATGGGCATCGTCGAGGTGGCCTTCTCGAAGCGGTCCGTGATGTTCGTATGATCGACAAGACACTCGAAGTTGAGACTCTCCTAGCCTCCATAGAGAAGCTAAGAGAGTTCGTTCAAAAGAACGACATGCATAAAGTGATGATCGACGACCTAGTCACCGCGCGAGAGCACATTGACGTTGCTCTCGACGCCCTGATGCGAACTATCAGAAGATAGTTCATAGCGACGAGGAGGTTCAATCATAGAGAGAATCGACAGGGAATGACTCACCAGTATCGACCTTCAACTAACACTTTTAGGTCGACGCGAACGAGTACATAAGACACAAGGAGCCACAAGATGGCAGACAAGAACACGAAGACCGAACCCCAGGCTGAGGCCAAGAAGATCGACGCCGAGAAGCAGAAGATCATCGACGCCAAGAAGCGCGTTCGCATCGAGGCGAAGAAGAGGGTCCTTGAGTACCTCTCTCAGTTCGACCTGACGAAGCCCGAGGAGAAGCAGCTAGTCGACGACATCAAGGTGTTCGTAGGCGGCGGTGGACAGAAGGTCGCCAGGGTCGCGACGAAGTCGATCAACTCCGCCCTCAGGGACGCCTTCCTCGCGGCCGGCGACAAGGGTCTCAGCGAGATGGACGTCTTCAAGCAGTTCAAGATCGGTCGGCCCGAGATGGTGACGAAGATTCGCATCCTCGTCCTCTGCCCGAACCCCGACGATCGCGTGTGGGTCAACTTCGACGAGTCGAAGGAGACCTACTTCGTGGTCGGCAAGGGAGCCAACCCTCCGAAGGGGTGGGGCGGCTACGTTCCCGGGAAGAAAGAGGAGCTCTAAGTCCTCGCTCGAACGATCGCTCGATGGAGGCCTCCCTAAAAGGGAGGCCTCTTTCATCCTTGACTGAACTGACGCAGAGGAGCGAACAGATGGCCATAGTCACCCTGGAGTGCGCTCGACTGCACGACTTGACCTTCTTGGCCTGGTTGAGCAGCCGCGGCGTGTCCTACGAGTTCAGTCTGAACCCGCGCGACCTGGTCGGCGCCTTCCCCACCGTGACGTTTCATGGTGGGGCCGACGACCTGCGCGACATGATCGGAGAGTTCTGGCTCGACTCGGAGCTAAAGAAGTCTATCGAGTACTGACAAAGAAGGCCACGAGAGATCGTGGCCTTCTTTGTCTGCGCCTATATATGGTCTTTCATATATATCGATGCGCGAATATGTATAAGTATTAAAGAGGTGGATATTTATACAGACGCTGCGCTGCGAATAAATATACATAAGATGGATAAAGATTCACTAAAAAAGTGATTGACATCTATCGAGAATATGATATAATCGATTCATGATATCTCTATATATGAACGATCATATATACGCGACGGGGTGTGAGCCGTGACGCGCCTGGAGCATCTATCCTCGCTCGTGAGGCGCGTTCAGCGGGCCGAGTTGGCCGGCGACGCGTCGCACCACGACGCGGTGGTCGCGATCGAGAGGCTGCTCGGGCGCTACTTCGCCGGTCTCAACCTCGACATCTTTCCAGAAGAGGCCTTCTCGTTCTGGTATGACGGGTGGACGATGGCGGGTCAAGAGGACAAGGTCGACTGCGTCAAGGAGGTGCGCGAGCGTAACGTGAAGACGGACTACGCGCGCGACCCACACCTGCCTGCGCCCGTGCAGCCCGCGCGCGACAAGCGCGACCTGCGACGACCGCAAGAACGCGTAGACGGTCGGCGGTCGTCGCAGGTCGCGCCCCTCGGCCTCGAGCGGTTCACCGTCTACAAGGTCGGGCGCGAGGTGCTCTACGTCGACGACGCGCAGGAGGCGACGCACCACGTACCCGAGGCTCACTGGGAACAGTACCTGCGGTTGCGGACTGTGCAGCCGATGAAGGTCGTTCTGTACGACACGCTCACGGCGGCCCGCGTGGCGCTCGTCCGCGAGCACAGGGTCAGGATATAAGGAGGATCGCAGATGAAACGTACTTATGTGTGTGGTAAGAATCAGAGCCCGACGCCTACATGGTGCGGCGCGTGGGTCTGCAAGTGGCTGAGGGTGCCGACCCGCCGCGAGCGAGTCAGATACTTCTTCTCGCGACTGGCTGGCCACGTTGAGCGGCTGATCGGCGGCGACTGGCTCGACTGGTACACGAGGACGATGTGATGGATAGGCAGTATGTGAACCCACTGGAGCAGGAGGCTGCGCACGGCAACGAGATGCTGTGCCTGGCGCCAAACGTCTACCTCGAGGTTGGGCCGTTTCGCGAGGAGCCCTGGGTGTCGATCCGCAAGTGGTACCTCGCGGGCGACGGCGTCTGGGCCAGGAGCAATAATGGCGTCAGCTTGCCGATCAACGATGCGAAGGCATTGCTCGCGTCGCTCAACGATCGTGAAGTGATGCGCTTCGCGTTGACGCGGGCGCAAGCGATGCAGGCGAAGCTCGATGTTGCTGAAGCGACCAATTCGCTCGAGTAAGTCGAGCAAGCCGCGGCTTGAGCTCGTGACGACGCTCGACCGCGCGACCCGCAAGGTGCGCCTATCATGGCTGTGCAGGCGGCACAGTTTGCTACTGAGACCTCGACCTGGCGTCGGGCCCGACTGGGAGCCGACCTGCCCGAGGTGCAAGGAGGAACACGGTGCTGTATGACTACGAGCAGTCGCGAGCGATCGATGCGCTGCGACCGACGTTTGCGGCGATCGTCATGGCCGCCGCGAGGAAGGCAGACTCTGACAACTTAGCTCTCTTAGAGCGGTGCTGGCCTGAAATCGTCAGCGAGATGAGGGCCCGCTACGACGCGCCTGGCGGCGTACTGAAGGGAGAGCGACAGTGAGTGCGTATGAGCTCTACATACCGTCGCGCAACAGGGCTGACTGGCTCCTCAAGCACGCTCGGCGCTCTACGCTCAACCAGGTCGCACACCTCCGTCCGCACTTCGTGATAAGGCACGACGATCCACAGACGGCGGACTACGTAACGTATTGCTCGCTGT
>Ga0172381_10001844_pt1 | contig 24252 bp, 29 predicted proteins | sample Leawel6488metaG_FD_119754 | JGI IMG/M metagenome (GOLD analysis project Ga0172381, IMG submission 119754) | Leachate microbial communities from a municipal landfill in Southern Ontario, Canada - Leachate well 64-88 metaG | ecosystem: Engineered > Solid waste > Landfill > Unclassified | place... | reverse complement strand
CTTAAAATTTCTAAGGGCGAATAAAGTAAAAATTCTTTTTTACTTTTGAGCCCTGACGAAATTTATCCCGACAGGGTATAATTTTTTTCAAGAAAGGTTCTAATATCGTTCAAGGTATTCGACTTAAAACAAATATCACCACAGTGGTGATATTTGTTTTAAGTCGGGGTGACAGGACTTGAACCTGCGACCTCCTGCTCCCAAAGCAGGCGCTCTAGCCAACTGAGCTACACCCCGAATTGTGCCGCGGGCGGGACTCGAACCCGCATGCCTTTCGGCGAGAGATTTTAAGTCTCTTGTGGCTACCAGTTACACCACCGCGGCATTTTTTCTTTTTCTATTGCAACCCCTATGAGTTGGTTGCAAACTATGACAATTGGGACAAAGTATTTGTAAATTTTCTATTCTATTGTCATGATGATCGCCGTTAATATGATTAAGCTCCAGCGGCAATCTTCCATCTTCTGATATTTTTGACCAACCACATAATTCACATTTTTTTTCTTTGATTTTTTCACTGAATAATCTCAGTCTTAATTTATGGCTCTGGTAGGGTTTGCCTTTTACCAAAATTTTATTTAGTGGCTGTGTTAGTGAATTTTTCAAACCATGCATGCCTCTATTCCATGCTTTGCCGGTAAAGTGAGCAATATTTACACCATTGATTTTTAGGTATTTTTTTATTTGTTCGTAATTTCCACCAGCCGGAATTAATCCTATTTTATATAAAACTTGCCTTAAACTCTTTGATTCTTTCGCTGCTTTTCTTAATTGTTCAATTGTCCATTTTTTCTTGGTATACATATTTCTTATATTATACCAAGATTACGAACGCAAAGCAAGTAAATTCAGGTGTGTTTACCAGGCAATTTAAAATACTAGTGTTTACAGTGACAATCAATTTACCACAATACCCACAAAAAATCAAGCTTTGGTTTAATCTTGTATTTTCTGCGGAAAGTGGTATAATTTATCTTAGTTATTCTTAATATAAAACTATGCGTAAAATATTAATTGCGGCTTGGGTGGCCATGTTGGGGGTATTTCATAGCGCTGTGGCTTTGGCGCAAGAGGCGGCTTGTAAGTTAAACGGTCAAGAAGTGCCGTGCGATAAGATGTTAGAGAAGGCTGGTGGTGTTGTGGGGTGGGGAATTGGCATGATACTTTTGATTGGGCTGATATTTTTTGGATTGGGAATTTTTTGTTTTGTATTTTGGCTTTTAATGCTTATCCATGCCGCTTCCAAACCGATTAACGACAAGGTGGTCTGGGTTTTGGTGATTGTTTTTACCGGAATTATTGGCGCACTTATTTATTATTTTGTGGTGAAGAAAGAATTTGATAAAAAAATACAACATCCCGTCGCGCCCGCTACTCCGTCGGCTGTTTAGAATCTTTTAAACAGCTTCGCTTCAACGCGAAGCTGTTTTTTTATCCCAATTTTTGTGATATAATATCCGCAATGAAAAACTTAACAGCTACAAGCTATAAGCTAAAAGCTCGCAAGGGTTTCTCTTTATTAGAAGTCATTATCGCAGTGGCTATATTTTTGTTATTTGCTTTGGGAATTTATGGTGGTATTAGTTTGATATTCAAAGTGGTATATATGTCGCGGACGTTAGTTTTGGAAACCACATTTCTTTCGGAGGAATTGGAAGTAGTGCGCGCGTTGCCTTACGAAAGCGTGGGGATTTTGAATGGCGTGCCAGTAGGTGTATTATCGCATACCAAAACAATCACGCGCAATGGACAAAATTTTGATTTAATTACCACGGTGCGCAATATTGACGATCCATTTGATGGCACGGTGGGTGGTAGTCCAAATGATACTTCACCGGCGGATTATAAATTGGTGGAGATTTCAGCAATTTGTTCGTCTTGTCTTCAAACTAAGCCGGTAATTTTGAGCACGATGGTCGCGCCCAAACAGTTGGAAGGCGCGTCGCAAAACGGGCATTTGTTTATTCAAGTTTTTGATGTTAATGGTTTGTCGGTGTCTGGCGCCGATGTGCATGTGGTAAATACCGCCAGCATTCCAAATACAATAATAGACGATGTAACAGCTAATGATGGTTGGCTTAGAATTGTGGACACGCCTACCGGCACGCAGAGCTACCATATCACTGTCAGTAAATCCGGGTATTCTTCGGATTATACTAATACAGTATCATCTGCCAATCCCAATCCAACAAAATTACCAGCTAACATAGTTGCTCAAACAGTAACCGAAATTTATTTTTCCATTGACCAGTTGAGCAGTATGAATTTATACACGGTTGGAACTAATTGTTCCATTTTGGGAAATAAAACGATTAGTGTGTGGGGGGAGAAATTAATTGGCACTGATCCCAATGTTTATAAATTTCAAAGTTCGGTTACTACTGATGGCAACGGCGGTTATGCTTTTGACAGTTTGGAATGGGATAAGTATCATGTTAGCGCCACTAATACCGCGTATGACGTGGCTGGAACTGTGCCACTCGCGCCAGTGGATTTGATTCCCGGCGCTAATCAAGATTTGTATGTAATCCTGCGCGCCCATACTGCTAATTCGTTGTTGGTAAGTGTAATGGATGCGGGAACCAAGTTGCCGTTATCACAGGCGATGGTGCGTTTGTCTGGCAGTGGTTATGATGAAACTATTTCTACTGGCATTGGTTATATTAGGCAGACTAATTGGTCGGGTGGAAGCGGGCAGGAAGTTTATATTGCAGAGAATCAATATTGGAGTGATGACGGCAAAATATCAACCGCCACTGCTGGAGATATTAAATTAAAAAAAATTGGGTCGTATTATCAAAGTTCGGGATATCTAGAGTCATCCACTTTTGACGCGGGCGCGGGGGTGGATTGGCGCAATGTGGTTTGGGAGCCGATTAGTCAGCCATCACAGTGTGGTAGTGATCCGGTACGCATGCAAATTGCTACCAGTAACAGCTCTTCGCCGGCTAGTTGGATTTTTGTCGGTCCTGACGGCACTGCCGGCAGTTATTATACGACCACTAATAATACTTTGCACAGTAGCCACAATAATAATCGCTATTTGCGTTATCGGGTTTATTTAAGCACTGCTAACACGCGTTACACGCCAACTTTTTCCGAAGTCGCTTTTACCTATACCAATGATTGTGTTCCTCCCGGGCAGGCATTTTTTTACGGATTAAATAGTGGCACTTATACTTTGGAAGTAAGTCGCATCGGATATGATAGTAGTAGCGGAGAGGTGGAAGTGAATGGCACTGGTGAGGCGGTAGTAAATTTGTCAGTGAGTAGTTAATTTAGTTTTTATGAATAGAAAAGCGTTTACTCTGATAGAAGTTTTGGTGGCGGTAGGAATTTTTACGCTTGTTATCACTAGCATGATTAGTCTTTTGTCATATAGTTTTAAATCCAAGGATATAATTTGGGAACAACTTTCCACCCAAAATGAGGGGCGCAAGATTGTTCAAGATTTTGTTAATGAATTGCGAACTGCCACTCAGTCATCAATCGGAGCTTACGCTATTGAGTCGGTCGGCACCAGCTCAATTGTTTTTTATAGTAATATTGATGAAGATAGTTGGCGGGAACGTGTGCATTATTTTTTGATGGATAAAATTTTAAAAAAAGGCATAACCAAACCCAGTGGCAATCCCTTAACTTATGATTTGGCGAGTGAAACCGTATCAGAGGCGGTGCATGACATTGCCAATACCAGCACGCCAATTTTTTATTTTTATGGTGAGAATTATGATGGCGTCAGTAATACTTCTACCTTACCCAGTCCAGTGGCGGTAACGGCAGTACGGGTGGTAGGTATTAAATTAGTATTAGAAGAAGACCCTCGGCTATCTCCGGCGCCCCTGCAAATTGAAGGTAAGGTGGAGGTGAGAAATTTGAAAACAAATTAAAATGAATTGTTCAATTCCGGTTAGATGTTTGATGAGATATGTTAAAAAGATTAAAAATTAAAAATATCACAACTACGCGCGGTAATATTTTATTATTTGCCATCATTTTTGGTTTTATTGGTTTTTCGGTGATCACCGGGGCAGTGACCAGTTATGCGATTGCCGAAAATCGCGCTTCGGTTCATAAACATGGTCGAGAGATGGCTTTTCAAATTGCCGAAGCGGGAATAAATTATTATCGTTGGCATTTAGCGCACGCCAAAAGTGATTTTAAAGACGGTACCGATGAAAACGGCCCGTATCTTCACGTCTACACTGATAAAGATGGTAATGTAATTGGGCATTTTCAATTGGAAATTGGTGTGCCTACTCTTGGTTCCACAATTGTCGAAGTAACTTCTACCGGCTGGTTGGATACGCAAGTGGAATCACGGCGAAAAATTAAGGTGCGCTTGGGATTTCCATCGCTCGTAGATTACGCTTTTCTTACCAATACTGACGCCTGGATTGGCGACACCGAAATTACTCATGGAAAATTTCATGCCAATGGCGGCATTAGATACGATGGCTTAGGTGATGCTCCCATTACTTCGGCGATGGCTACTTATACTTGTAAAAGTTTTCATGGCTGTGGTACTGGTCAAGTTAAAGATGGGGTTTGGGGTGACGGCGGTCCTACCAGTTATTGGGATTATCCGGTGCCAGCTAAAGATTTTGAAGCGGTCACGCAAAAGTTAGCCGAAATAAAAACTGGGGCTGATCCGGATAATGGTGGAATTTATTTAACTTCTTCTGGTGAACAGGGTTATCGACTACAATTTTTAGCCAATGGTACTATTAATATCTACAAAGTTCTTTCTACTAATTGTTATAAGGGTCAAGATGTTAATAGTAATAAGTATGAGTGGTTTTGTATTGATATTAAGGATTTAGATGCAGTTACAAATTATAGTAATCCAACCAACGGTATGATATATATAGAGGATGACGTGTGGGTGGACGGCACTTCTACCGGTCGGATGGTGGTGGGCACGGCAGAAGGGAAAAATATTATTATTAATGGCAACTTAACTTATCCCGCGAAAGATGGTAATCATGCTTTGGGTCTAGTGGCGGAGCAAAATATTTTAATTCCCTATAATTCTCCAAATTATTTAGAAATAGATGCGGCGCTACTGGCGCAAAATGGCGCTTGTAAACGGTATTATTATCCCGGCAACAAAAAACAGTCTCTGGCTATTTACGGCGCGGTTATTACCAATAAACTATGGACTTGGAGCTGGGTATCCGGCGGAGGCTCGGTAGTGTCCGGCTATCTTAATACTAATTCTACCTATGACGCCAACCTTACTTATAATCCACCGCCCGGATTTCCCGTGGGGAGCGAATACAATCTTATTAGTTGGGAATTAGTTGATTAAAATAAATCAAAAATTAAATATCAAAAATTAAAAATGTCTGAATAAAATAGTCAATTTAAAAAAAGAGTATATAATTTTGTGATTCGGATTATTCGTTTTTTAAGAGTGTTACCCCGCGATATATTGAGTGATGTTGTATCAAAACAGTTGGTGCGTAGTAGCACCAGCATTATAGCTAATTATGTTGAAGCAAAATCCGCTAGTTCCAGAAAGGATTATATTAATTTTTTTACTTATGCTTTGAAATCAGCCAATGAATCCAAAGTGTGGCTAGCATTGATTCGTGATACTTGTAAAAATGATCAAAAAAATGTAAGATATTTATTAGATGAATTGGATGAAATTAGTAAGATTTTAGCTGCTAGTATTATAACCTTAAAAAGTAAAAAATAGATTTGACTTTTGATATTTTATTTTTGATATGATTACTAAACTCGTCATCCCCGTCGCCGGTCTCGGCACTAGATTTTTACCGGCTACCAAAGCCAGCCCCAAAGAAATGATGCCGGTGGTGGATAAGCCGATTATTCAGTATGTGGTGGAGAATGCCGTTAAATCGGGGATTACCGATATTATTTTGGTTACCGGTCCGGGTAAGCGGTCGGTGGAAGATCATTTTTCTCCCAATTACGAATTAGTTAGTTGGCTAAAAAAACAAGGAAAAGCGCAGGCAGCAGAAGAAGTAAAAAAAATTGCTGATTTGGCCAATTTTATTTTTGTTCGTCAGAAGGGACCGTATGGTAATGGCACGCCCGTGCTTTGCGCCAAAAATATTATTGGTGATGAGCCGTTTGCGGTGCTTTGGGGTGATGAATTTTTTATTAATGATAAAAAACCGACTCTTAAACAAGTGATTGAAACTTTTGAGAAATATGGCGATCCGGTGCTTTCGGCCTACGAAGTAAGTGCCGAAGATACCAAAAAATACGGGGTGATTGATGGAGTTAAAATAGAAAAAGATGTTTATCAAATAAAAAATATGGTGGAAAAACCCGGACCACAAAAAGCTCCTTCGCATTTTGCGATTTTGGGCGGTGGTGGATATGTTTTGACTCCGGATATTTTTGAAGCATTAGAAAATACTAAGGTTGGGCAAGGCGGAGAGTTGTGGCTTACTGACGCGGTTTTTAAACTAATGAAAAAGCGTCCGGTATATGCCCGATTAGTAGAGGGAACATATTATGACACTGGTTCCAAACTCGGTTATCTTAAGGCTAATATTGATTTGGCGCTTAAAGAAAAGGTTTTGGGAGGCGAGCTTAGGGAATATCTGAAAAGTGTGGTATAATTAAATTGTTTATAGTAGTAGTTTAATAGTTGGTTAGTTAAAAGGCTTTATGAAGATTCATTTGCCTAAGATACTAATTTTAGCTTTGCTTTTATCAAGCACGGTAATTTTTGGTTTTGGCTGTAAGGGGATGAGCACTACCGAAAAACAGGCTACCAAAGCCGTGTCTTTGGAGTACTGGACAGTATATGATGATGTTGACGCTTTAAGGACGCTGGCGGCGCAATACCGGCAAGCTCGTCCTTATTTAACAATCAATATTAAGCAATTGCGCGCCGAAGAACTTTACCAAAAATTAATTGAAGAATTAGCGGATGATCGCGGACCGGACATTATTTCTATAAATAATCGTGAGTTGAGAAAATTTTACACTAAATTAGCGCCGATGCCCAGTAGTGTTCAAGATACGACGGTTACCGTTACCAAAACTACCATTGGAACCGATACTACTGTTAATATTGGCACGGTTAATTTGCCTACCACCGATCAGTTAGATAAAGAATATGTTCAAACTGTGAAAAAGGATGTGGTGATTGGTGGGCGCATTTATGGTTTGCCAGTTTCTTTGGATACCATGGCTTTGTATTATAACAAAGATTTATTGGATAAGGCTGGTATTCCCGAACCGCCCGACACTTGGGAAAAATTTTCGGAAGCAGTAAAAAAGATTACTCGTTATAATAAAGATACTAACAAAGTTACTCAATCTGGCACTGCGCTTGGTACAGGTAATAATATTCCCGGATTTGATGATATTTTGTATTTATTGTTTGACCAAAGCAATGTTCCTTTTGTTTCCAACAATGGTCAGGTGGTGTTTAGTGGCGGCGGCGACAGTTCTGGCGCCGCGATGGATATTCTGAGTTTTTATACCGATTTTGCCAACCCCACACGCGATACTTACAGCTGGAACGAGAGTATGTCACCCGCTTTAGATCAATTTGTTAATGGTTCAGTAGGATTTTTCTTTGGTTATAGCTATCATTTGCCGGTTATTCGCGGACGCGCTCCACAATTGAATTTTGGTATTTTACCAATGCTTCAACTTAGTACTGATGCAATTTTAGCCAAAAATGTTGCCAATTATTCTGTGCAGACGGTGGTTGCTAAATCCAAAGATCAAAATGAAGCTTGGGCGTTTATTAATTATCTTACTCGTTCTCAAGCTAATGGAGAGTATTTAGAAAAGACTAAGCGTCCTGCGGCTTTGCGCGCTTATATTGCCAAGCAAAAAACCAATTCAGATTTACAACCGTTTGTTGATCAAATTTTGGTGGCTAGCAATTGGTACCGCGGTCGCAATTACGCATCTGCGCAGCAGGCGCTTAAAGATTTACTACATGATTGGCTAAATCCGCCGGCGAATTTGGAAGAAAGAAAAGCCAATCAGTGGCGGCAGGATTTGCTTAATATTGCGGCCAACAAAATTAATCAAACATTGTAAAGTTGAAAGTTATAAAGTTATCAAGTGGAAAGTTAAAGGAAAAGATATTTGTTTATGAAAAATAGTAAAAAGATTATCGTGACGATTTTTACCGCTTTCTGTTTGTTGCTACCGTTAGCGCCGGTTGGAGCGGTCAGTAGTTCGTCACCTATTTTACCCAATTGCGTGGCATCGCATGATATTAATGTTTTGTTTAGCGCCGAGTGTAGAAGTATTAATACTTTTGTGGAATTAGCCATTAATATTGGCGCGTTCGCTTTCTCCATTGTGGGCGCTTTGGCGCTAGGCGCTTTGGTTTATGGCGGATTTATGCTGATAATTTCTGGTGGTAGCGCCGAAAAAGTAAAGAAGGGTTGGGATGCGATTGTGGCGGCGGCAATTGGACTCGTGGTAACTTTTGGCGGTTATATTCTTATTCAGTTTTTAGTAACCTCTATTGGTTTGCAGTCTGGATTCAGTTTGATAAAATAATAATATGAAGAAGTTTTTAGTTGTTAGGATAATTTTTATAATTGGATTGTTATTTTTATTATTTAATCAGGTCAACGCAGCGACTACGTGTATTTGTGAAGACGAGCAATATGAGAATATCTCCTGTGAACGCGCCGAATTTCTTGTCGCTAATGGTGGTTGTAGTTGCGTCATGAGTAAGTGCAGTGCATTGTCTAGTGATGACAAGGCTGTTGATAACAGCGCGCCATTAGATAGCGATTTTGCCAAATTGGGGACTACGGCCGCTAATGAACTCAATCCAGCCAAGTTTACCAGCTTGGCCGGTATGATTGGGCGAGCGATTTGGTTGTTTGTCGCTTCAGTTGGCTCCATTGCGTTGGTATTATATATCTATGGCGGGTTTTTGTGGATGACCGCGATGGGTAATAGCGAACAAATTAATAAAGCAAAAGATACCATTATTTGGACTAGTCTAGGGGTGGTGGCTATTTTGTCCAGTTATATTATAGTTAGTTTTGTGTTTAATAGTATGAAAGGGGTAGATCCATTATTAGATGATAGCACAAATAGCGGAGCATGTATTTGCCAGGCAACTACTGGGGATATGCTGCCAGAATGTTTTATAATTAATGGAGGAGATGAAGCATGCCGTCAACGTTGCGAAACTTATAAAAAGAATTTTCTTGGTTTTGAAGCAGAGGGGGAATGTTAAAATAAATTTATGAATAATCAAATTAAGAAAATAATTATTGTTGGAATGTTTTTAATGACAATGTTTTTGTCTTTTTATTGGGCAAGCGCGGCGGAGCCGGCGGTGAGCACACAACAGTCGGTAAAGTTGGAAAATCCTTTGGGAACAATAACCCAGCCAGCCGGTTTGGTAGGCAAGGCGATTAATGGTATCATTGGTATTATGGGGGCGGTTACTTTGATAATGTTCGTTTTAGGTGGTTTTAAATGGCTGACTTCGGCCGGTAATGCCGAGAGAATAAAATCCGGCACCAATACTATGCTTTGGGCGGCGGTGGGCGTGGTGATCGTGTTGAGTAGTTATATTATCGTTCAAAATTGGATTGGGGGGATTACTAGAGGAAATTAATTAAAAATTATGAAGTTAAAAATTGGAAGGGAGGTGAGGTTATGAAAAAGTTGATTATAACTATAATGTTTGCCGCGATGTTAGTGGCGCCATTTTTGAGTGGCGGTATAGCGTTGGCAGTACAGCCAGCAAGTGAAGCTGCTATTACTACCGGAGATTTAGGAATTACTTACGGTGCCTATACCGGTCTTACTGAAGGTGATATTCGTACCACTATCGCTAATATTATTCGCGTGTTAATGTCTTTACTTGGTATTGTGGCAGTAGTGATTATTCTTATCGGTGGTTTTACTTGGATGACTGCCGGTGGTAATGATGAAAAAATCGGCCAAGCCAAGAAGTGGCTTTTTGCCGGTATTATCGGTTTAGCCATTATTTTATCCGCGTATGCGATCGCTACTTTCGTTATCGAAAGTTTAGTGACAGCTACCGGTGGCGTGGAAGCCGTTACGACCTAAAATTTAGCGGGACAGGTGCGTTTGCCCAGCGCAAAAGCATATGCGGCAGGCGCGCCTTCCCAGCTAGGGTTAGTTCATTAAAACATAAAAACATCAAAACAATTAATTAAATAATTTGTTTTAATGTTCTTGTGTTTTCATGTTTTAATATTTTCATGAATATGAATAAAATATCTAAACTATTATTATCTTTTTTGGTCAGTATAATTTTATGTTCTCCGGGTTTGGTAGCGGCGGCGGGTGATTATGGCCTGGGAGACGCGCAAGCCCAAGCGCAATTGCCGACGGCTATTGGCTCTAGCAGCGCCAGAACGGTGACTGCTTTAATTGGTGAATTGGTTGGAATTGGTTTAACAATGCTCGGGGTGATTTTCTTTTTATTAATGCTTTACGGTGGTTTTTATTGGATGATTGCCAAAGGTGATAGTGCTAAAGTTGATAAGGCTAAAGAAATTATGGAAGCGGCAATAATTGGTCTTATTATTATTACCGGATCTTACGCGATTGCCAACTTTATTTTTTCCAGTTTAAAACCGGGCGCATAATTATTTAGGTATGTTGTGTATTTCAAACAATTGGATAAATGTTATTAAGGCGATTTTAATTTTTTCTTTTTTTCTTTTTTTATTAATTCCGGCGGATTATTCTCGGTCGGCTACCGCGGCGAAGAATTTGGAATCTTTAGGAAAAATTGGCAATAATGATTTGGGATTAAGCGATAATTTAAGCGCTACGATTGGCAATGTGATAAAAGCTATTTTAGCTTTGGTTGGGATGATTTTTTTAATTTTGATGGTTTATGCCGGTATGCTTTGGATGACTGCCGGCGGAGCCGAAGAAAAGATTGAGAAAGCGCAGAGTATTGTAACTATGGCAGTTATTGGGGTGGCTATAATAATGGCGGCTTATGCCATTACCGCTTTTGTAAGTGGTAGTTTGGGGGCGATGATTCCCACAAAATAATTTTTATGACAAAAAAATTATTAATAATTTTTGGCGTGATAATTTTGCTGGTTTTGATTGGAGTAAATTATTCTGTTGCGGCTGGTATTGGCTCCGCTGGGGTGGGCTTGCAAGACGCAGGAACTAAATCAAATTTATCTGGTGACTTTAGCTCCACTATTAGCACGGTAGTGAGTGCTATTTTGGCGATTGTCGGTACAATATTTTTGATAATGATGATTTATGCCGGCATGTTGTGGCTTACCGCCAGTGGTAATAGCGAACGCTCCGATAAAGGCAAGCGTATTCTTACCGAATCGGTAATTGGCTTGGTGATTGCTTTATCGGCTTATGCTATTACCAATTTTGTTGGTAGTCGTCTTGGCGCTTCTGATCCCAAAGGCGGCAGTGAGCAAACTTGTGCCGACAAAAAGGGGTCTTGTAAGGAAAGTTGCGCCAGCGATGACAGTGAGTTTGATGTGGTGACTACTGATTGCGCCAAACAACAACGAGTTTGCTGTATTAATGTAGACGAGTGTGATTTGAGTGGTAATTGTAATCAATAGTATGAAAAAAATATTTTTGTTAATACTTCTGGTGGTTATAATGAGTCCGGCGACTGCTGCGGCGGTTGGCTGGAAAAATAGCTTAAACCAACTAAGCGGTAGTGTTGGGACAGTTGGTTTGGAAAGCGATATTACCAACCCGATTGGATTACTTATACAGGCGGTGTTGGCTTTGAGTGGCATGATATTTTTGGTTTTGACCGTTTATGCTGGATTTTTGTGGATGACAGCTTCGGGCAACGAATCCAAAGTGGAAAAAGCCCAAAAAATTATTACCGCCGCCGTGATAGGATTGGTGATAGTCAGTTCGGCTTATGCCATTACTTATTATGTTACTAAGAGTTTGGGGGGCACCGCCGGTGGTCCTAAGCCCGGTACTAATGACGGCACTTGTCCCGGTACTTGTATTGGGGTGGATGATTCTTGTAGCGGCACAATTATTTACGGATTTACCAGTTGTGATCGTTGTTGTGTGAGACAGGAGGATAGTGATCTTATTTTAAGCAACGAAGGTGACAAATTTTTGGCTGATTAAAAATGAATGATAATGTTTAATTTTAATTATATGCGTAAAATTTTAGTCATTTTTCTTACGGTTGTTGCTAGTAGTATTTTGATTACTAGTGTTTGGGCGGCTCCGGCAATCAATGAGTTGACGTCTCAGGTAGGTAGTAAGGCCGGATATGAAACCAATGTTGATACCTATACGATTTCACGCATGATCGGTTTGGTGATTAGGGGGGCGATGGGATTGGTGGGGATGATATTTTTGGTATTGACGATTTATGCCGGATTTTTATGGATGACTGCCGGCGGCAATGAAGAATCCGTTAATAAAGCGCAAGGCATTTTGAAGCGCGCGGTGATTGGTTTGGTGATTGTTTTCTTCTCTTATAGTATTACAGTGTTTGTGGCGATGATACTGGGTGGCAGTGGCGATCAAGGTTTTTGGAGCGCGTTTTCTAACTATGGTTATTCATTATTCAATGGACAAAGTGTAAACCTTAGATAATATATGAAAATATACCAATTTATTTTAAATCTATTTGTTTTTTTGGTGGTTGGTTATTTGGCGATTGGTAGTTTGCCTGTAAATGCAGCGTCGCAAACAACTGGCGAATTAATTATTGGCCATTTGCAGGCAGGCGCTGGTGAAGATGGCGCCGGATTGCCCGCGCCTCAAGATCCAAGACAAGTGGCCGCCACTATTATTCGGTCGGCGCTCGGAATTTTGGGCATATTGTTTTTGGGTTTAATAATTTATGCTGGATTTTTATGGATGACTGCCGGTGGCAACGAAGAAAATGTTAAGAAGGCTAAAGGGTATATTTTTAATGCGATCATTGGTTTGATAATAATCTTTTCCGCCTATAGTATTACTTTCTTTGTGTTTAGGTTAGGATTATCTTCCTCTGGTAACGCGTGTAATAGTGATAATGATTGTAAGCAGAAAATAAATTCCGGTGCCGGGCCGAATGTCCAGGTGGAAAAATGTAGCAAATACGGGACGTGCGTGAGTAGTTTTTGGTGCGAGTCTCTAAGTGACTGTAGTAATTTACCAGGCGATTATGTGTGTCGTAATGGCGGTTGTACCACAGCTGAAGATGCAGGTGATTATTTTGATTAGAGGTAAAAATAATTTAAAACCTCGCTTATTAGGCGAGGTTTTTTAGTATATTATTTATAATGGCATCGTTAGCGTTAAGTGGTGGTGGATAAATTATTTTTTGAGGAGTTAGAATATTTTCAGTAATGATTGAACAATTGGTTGCGGTTTTTAGTTTTTGTCCATAGTGGTTATCTTCTAAAAATTTTAAATTATCTTCTTCTTGTCCCGGCACCGGATCAATGATTAACATCGGTTTTTGCAGATAAAGACATTCGGCGATGGTTAATCCACCCGATTTGGTGATGATTAAATCGGCGACGCGCATGAATTCGTCTATTGCATCCGTCCATTCCGTTAAAACGAAGTTCATGTCGGCTGGTGGGATTAGTCGTGTTAGACGATTATAAAGTTGTTTATTTTTGCCAGCGATGGCGATTATATTATAAGACAATTTTTGTTCAAAAAGATTTTTCAATAAGCGATCAATTTTGGTAAAACCACCACCGCCCGCCAAAAAGAGTAGCGTTTTATTATCGTTCAAGTGGTAGCGATTCTTTAAATTTTGAGCAGATTTTGTTTGGTAAAATGCGGGGTTCAAAGGTAGGCCGCTCACAACCACTTGTTTGACATTAGCGCCAAAGTTAACCAGTTGATTTTTTACGGATTGAGTGGGCACAAAGTAGTCGGTTTGGTCGGATGCTAAGTGGAGCGGGTGGGCGGCAAAGTCGGTAATGAGCAGGCCATTGTTAGTCGTGATATTATAAGAGTGAGCATGGTTGGCAATTAAATCCGCTGGAGTGAAATGGGTGCTTAAAATATAATCGGGTTGGTATTTTTCTATAAATTTAAAAAATTTTTTAGCGCCGATTTTTTTGTTTATTTTGGTAAGCTGATTAAAATGTTTTGCCCCTTTAGGATTGTTGGTGGCACGGTAAATTGTTCCCCATAATTTAGGGACTCGTTTTGCCATGAAGTTATAAGAATCAAAATAAAAATTTTTGGCCAAAGGAGCCAAAAAATCCATCAGGTCTATATGAGTAGTCTCGATTTCAGGATGAGTGGATTTAAGATGCGCCAGTAGAGCATCGGCCGCACGTACATGACCCATGCCGACCGCGCAAGAGACGAAGAGAATTCTTTTTGAAGGCATAATGTTAAGTTTTTTAAAGTGGCTTCAAAAAGATGCATTGGGGTGACCAGAGGGAATCGAACCCTCGCTAGCGGGACCACAACCCGCAGTTCTACCATTAAACTATGGCCACCCCATTACATCCTTTTCGTTTATACATTATATAGCAAAAAATTAAAAAGTCAATTCTGGCGCCCTTTGGGGGTTTAAACCCTGTCGTCTCATTATTTAGTTTACACGGCGTAGTCGCAGACGAAGCCGTGTGACCCCGCTAGGAATCGAACCTAGATCTAGAACTTAGAAGGTTCCTATTCTATCCATTGAACTACGGGGTCGTGGGTAATGTGGCTATCTTATCTCATTTTATGATAAAAATCAACCCTAGTGGTTGGAACGAGGGAAATATGATATAATTAGTTTGTTAGTTATTTTTACAAATTTATACGCAGTTTTGTGTAAGTTTGTGGTCTAATTTTAATTTTATGTTAAAAAAACTTTTGATTTTTTCTATAGTAGTTTGGTGTATTTTATTTTTTTCATTACCGGCTTTAGCAATTTATGATGACAAAGGTATGTATGGGCTTAATGATACCGCCCAGTCTTCAGGATATCAGACCGGCGAAAAGAGCAGTGTTTTACCGGTTTTGAATAGAGTAGTAGGCGTAGCATTATCTTTGGCAGCCACGATATTTTTTGCCATGGCTCTTTACGCGGGTATTCGTTGGATTACCGCCCGCGGTAAAGAAGACTTGGTGACCAAAGCGCGTGAAGCTTTGGAAGCGGCGATTATTGGCTTGATTATCGTATCTGCTTCTTATGCGATTGCCACTTTTGTTAGCAGTAAATTACTGCCTACTAAAGAGTCCAAGATTAATGATTCCAGTGGATCTACCACTGGCGGTTGTTGTACAGGGATATCTACCGGCTGGGGAGCCAGCGCGATGAGCTATTGTAAATCCATGGACGAACCCGGATCGTGTATTGACGCTGGCGGTACTTATGTTCAGGGAGCCTGTGCCAACATCCCTGGTTGTTAGCCCTTGACAGTTTAGGTATTTTGTGCTATAATGGCGATGTTATTAAGCCTGCAAATAGGCAAACCACGGTTAGGAACATGCTCCGAACCCGCGTGTTAAACATTATGCATGTATGTTAGACCCCAAAAAGAAACAGGCAGTTATCAAAAAATATGCCACCCATGCCGGTGATACCGGAAGTAGCGAAGTGCAAATCGCGCTTTTAACGTCCGAAATTGAAGAGCTGGTGGAACATTTAAAATTACATCCCAAAGATCATTCTTCTCGCCGCGGTCTTTTACGCAAAGTCAGTTCTCGTCGTCGTTTGATGAGATTTCTCAAAAAAGAAAACGCGGAAAGTTACGAAAAACTTACTAAAAAGCTAAAAATTAAACAACCTCGCACGGTAGTTAAACCGGGTACAGAAGTAGCGGAAGATCTCGAAGAAGAAGACGTGGATGATTTAATTGCGAAAGAAGATGAAACTGGAAATAATTAAAAAATCACATCCTTTAAAGCACCCCGACCAGCGCGTTGGGGTGTTTATTGATGTTCAGAATATGTATTATAGTGCCAAGAATTTATTTGGCGCCAAGGTTAATTTTGGTAATATTGTAAAAGAAGCGGTGGCGGGACGCAAATTGGTGCGGGCGATCGCTTATGTGGTTTCTACTGAAACCAAAGAAGAGCAACCTTTTTTTGATGCTTTGTATAACTTAGGTATAGAAACCAAAGAACGGCCTTTACAGATATTTTATGGCGGGGAAAAAAAGGCTGATTGGGACGTGGGAATTACTGTAGATGCCATTCGTCTGTCACCAAGTTTAGATACGATTATTTTAGTTTCAGGCGATGGTGATTATTTGCCTTTGGTGGAATATTTACAGAATCAAGGAAAGCAGGTGGAAGTAATGGCTTTTGGTAATACCACTTCGGGAAGGTTAAAAGAGGAAGCTGATGATTTTACCGACATGGCCGAAGAAAAAGGCAAATTTTTGATTGTTGACCGGAGGTATTTTCGCGAAAACAAACCGACAAAAAGATAAATTTTATTATTTAATTGAAGTTGGTGCGCAGGCAGATAGAAACTTCGTAAGAAGTCATCTGTAGCTCGCGCATGAACTTCGGAAAGGCATATTAATATGTCAAACGTAAAAAATTGGTCCATGGAGTGGTGCGGAAGAACACTGTCTGTGGAGATGGGTAAATTAGCGCTTTTACCTAACGCTTCTTGTACTGTTCGCTATGGCGATACAGTGCTTTTGGCAACCGCAACTATTAGTAAAAATACCCGCGATGGCATCGATTTTTTTCCACTCATGGTAAATTTTGAAGAAAAATTATATGCCGCCGGCAAGATTAAAGGTTCGCGTTTTATCAAACGTGAAGGTCGGCCCAGTGAGGACGCGGTATTGTCTGGACGTCTTGTGGACAGAGCGATTCGCCCACTTTTCAACCAAGATATGCGTAATGATGTGCAGGTGATTTTGACCGCGCTTTCTTGGGATGGAGAAAACGATTCCCAAATTCCGGCATTGATTGCCGCTTCTTTGGCTTTGGCGGTTTCCGATATTCCTTGGCAAGGTCCGATTGCCGGTATTCGTATCGGTCGCGTTAATGGCCAGACAGTGTTTAATCCTACTTTCAAACAGCGTGTCGAAGGCGATTGTGACATTATTATTGCTGGTACTCCCGACAAATTAATTATGGTGGAAGCGGGCTGTAAAGATGTATCCGATGATGAGGTGGTAGCCATTATGCAACAGGGTGCACGCGAAATTGGTTCGGTTTTGGAATTTATTAAAAAGATTCAAGCCGAAGTTGGTAAGGCTAAAGTTAATTTGGCCGATCGAGCCACTGAAGTGGATAAAAAAATTAAAGAAGTGGAAGTTGAAGTGGATAAATTTATTGCCAGCCATGCGAATGATTGGATTTTTGAGGCTCCTAAAAAAGATCGCACTGAACGAGTGATAATGGTTGATAAATTTGTTGAAGAAATAAAAAAGATATTGGAAACCAAAGAGGGTTTGGATGAAGTTGTAAAGAAAGTCGTTTTGGGACGAGTAAAAGTTTATATTGAAAAATATATTACCCAGCAAATTTTGAAAAAGGATCAGCGTTTGGACGGTCGTAAACTTACTGAAATTCGCAATCTTAATGTCGAAGTTGGTCTTTTGCCGCGTACGCATGGAACCGGCTTGTTTTCTCGCGGTGATACTCAAGTGCTTTCGGTAGTGACTTTGGGAGCGCCAGGAGATGTTCAGACTATTGATACCATGGAAGAAGATTGTACTAAACGTTATATGCATCATTATAATGATACTCCGGCTACTTATGGTGAAACGGGTCCGTTGCGTGGGCCGGGTAATCGTGCCATTGGGCATGGAGCATTGGCTGAGCGCGCTTTGGAGCCGGTATTGCCAGATGAGAAGGATTTTCCGTATGCGATGCGAGTGGTGTCTGAGGTTTTGGGATCTAACGGTTCCTCATCTATGGCTTCCACTTGTGGTTCTACCTTGGCCCTTATGGACGCCGGTGTGCCGATTAAAAAGCCGGTAGCCGGTATTGCCATGGGTCTGGCTAGCATTGGTAATGATTGGAAAATTTTGACTGATTTACAAGATGTAGAAGATGGTCCGGGTGGAATGGATTTTAAAATTACTGGCACGCGCGATGGTATCACCGCTATACAAATGGATACTAAGACCGATGGCTTAAGCTGGGAAATTGTAAAACAAACTTTTAAACAATCCCGAGTGGCACGTTTTGAAATTTTGGATGCGATGGCCAAAGTGATTGCTGAACCGCGTAAGGATTTATCGTCTTATGCCCCGCGCATTGTTACTGTGATGATTAATCCAGACAAGATTCGCGATGTGATTGGTCCGGGCGGCAAGATGATTAATAAAATTATTGCCGAAACCGGCGTAGCGATTGATATTGAGGATGATGGTCGAGTATGTATTACTTCTACTGATGCCGATGGTATGAAGAAAGCAGTAGATTGGGTGAAACAACTTACTCACGAAGTAACCGCCGGAGAAATTTATGAAGGCACAGTAGTGCGCTTGGAGGATTTCGGCGCGTTTGTAAACATTTTACCCGGTCAAGATGGTTTGGTGCACGTGTCGGAAATTGCTTGGGCGCGCACTAATCGTCCCAGTGATGTATTAAAGTTGGGTGACAAAGTAAAAGTGTTGGTACGTGAGATTGATAATTTGGGTCGGGTAAATTTAAGCATAAAACAATTAACCGATAAGCCAGAAGGGTTTGTGGAGAATTCTCCATTTAATGGTCGTAGTGATCGGGGTACAGGAGGCGGACATTCATCGGGTGCGCGTCGACCATTTGGAGGCAAAGGGAGGTAAAAATAGTTTTATTTTTATTATTCATTAACAACTCAAACGATATGGACAACCAGGAAATAAAACACGCCTCTAAGCAGGATGTTTATTTTCGAAATTTACTTAATATTAGTTTTGGTCAAGCCCATGAGCTGGTCAAACAATATGGTAGTCCGCTTCTAGTTTTGTCTCCTTTTCGGGTCAAGAACGCCTATCTATCTTTGGCGCGTGCTTTGCCCCAAGCTCAAATTTTTTATGCGATGAAATCAAATTCGCATCCGGATATATTAAAAACGCTAAAAAAATTGGGTTCTAGTTTTGAGTCTGCTTCTTATGCCGAGTTAAAGATGATTACGTCAATTGGTATCAATCCCAAAGAAGTTTTGAACACTCAGCCATTCTTGAGCAAGAAAGATTTTTGTAGATGTTACGAACTCGGTCAAAGGTGGTTTGTGGTGGATAATCCACTTCAATTAAAACGATTCCTTTCAGTTACTAATGATTTAAATTTACTTGTTAGATTGAGCTTCCCTAACCGTAATTGCCAAGTAGATTTATCGTATAAATTTGGGGCCACTATTTCAGATGCTTATCGTATTATCACCGAAGCTTATAATGCCGGTGTAAAAGTGCGAGGGGTGAGTTTTCATGTTGGTTCACAATCTTACAGCACAAAAAACTATATCAAGGCACTCAAGGCGGTGCGTAATTTATTTAATGATTGTAAGCGTAAAGGTATTAAACTTGATACGCTTGATATTGGTGGTGGTTTTCCAGTACCTTATACTAAATATGTGCCACCTATCGAACACTTTGCTTTGCCGATTCGACGCAAGCTGAGTAAACTTTTTCCCAATACCAAAATTTGGGTAGAGCCGGGACGGTTTATTTCCGGTCTGTCGATGAATTTGATAACCACCGTGAATGGAAAGAATATTCGCAAAGGCATACCGTGGTATTATTTAGATGACGGTGTTTACAATTCTTTTTCCGGCAAGGTTTACGACCATTGTTCATACGAGATTGTTCCCGAGAAAGATGGACCGGTTAAGCGCAGTGTATTAGCTGGTCCCACTTGTGATTCCTTTGATATCATTACCGATCGTATTCGTTTGCCAGAGCTGAATATTGGAGATGTAATTTTAGTACCATCAATGGGGTCATATTCCAGTATTAGCGCTACCAATTATCACGGGTTTAATAAAGCTAAAATTGTAACTATTAAGTGATTATGAAAAAGAGGTATACCTATGAATATCATGCGGTAGGTAACCAAATGGAAGGTCATACAGCGGCCCTAGATTATGTTTATGGTTTTTCTTATAATAAAGTATTATATTCCGGAAAAACAGAATTTCAAAAAATTGAGTTGTTTGATACGCCATTATGTGGAAAACTGCTTAAATTAGATGGTCAATTCCAAACTTCGGAAAAAGATGAATTTTTTTATCATGAAATGCAAGTACACGTACCATTGTGTGCCCATTCTAATCCTAAGCAGGTGCTTATTATTGGTGGTGGCGATGGAGGCATTCTCAGAAATGTTCTTAAGCATAAAACTGTTAGAAAAGTGGTAATGGTGGAATTGGACGGTGGGGTAGTGAAATTTGCTAAAAAATATTTGCGAGCGGTATGCGGTAATGCTTTTCAGGATAAGCGTACTTGTTTAATTATCGGTGATGGTAAAAAATTTGTAGATGAAACTAAAGATAAATTTGATGTAATAATTTTGGATCTTACTGATCCGATTGGGCCATCTAAGGCCTTGTATACCCGTGCATTTTATCGCCAACTTTCCAATTTGTTAAATAAAAATGGTATTTTACAATTACATATTGAATTGTGTATTACTCGTCCCCAAATTTCCAAAAATATTTATAATAATTTGGCGGTGGTATTCAAATATACAAAACCGTCCATTAATTATATTCCGCTTTACGGCGGATTAATGGCGTTTTGTACCAATAGTAATAGTATTGACGCCTCTTTAATTAAGGCTAGCGTGATTAACAGAAGATTGAAGGAACGAGGGGTAAAAAATTTGAAATTATATAATGGGGGCTGGCATGAAGCCGTGTTTAAGCTTCCTAATTTTTTACAGAAACTTTATGATCAAAAATAAAAACAATCAGGCAAGCGTTATCCGTGCTAAGCGTAGTTATCGTATCGGGCGCGAGATCGTTGCCGATCTTAAGGGGTGTGATGCTCGCGTGATTGATGATGTGCAACTTTTAAAACGTTTGGTGCAAGAAGCTATCCGCACCACCAAGCACCATCTTTTGGATATTACCGCGCGTAAATTTCATCCTATTGGAGTTACGGTGCTTGGTCTTTTAGCTGAGAGTCATATCAGTTTGCATACTTATCCGGAATTGAACTATGTGGCGATAGATATTTTTACTTGTGGTAATAATAAGCCCGAACCGATTTTAGAATATTTGCAAGAGAAATTTGGCGCTAAAGAAATGTATTGGGAATATATTCGGCGGGGTGTAATGAAGCAATGGAAAACCATCTACGAGAATGATGGTTATAAGCGTGAGGTAGAAGTACAGAAAATTTTGCACCATCGTGAGACTCCCTACCAAACTATTGAAGTGGTGCGTGCTAAAAAATTAGGTATTTGTTTATTTTGTAATAATACCTTACAAATGGCCACTTTAGATACTCATGAATATGACGAGCAGATGATAAAATATTTAGACGATGCCAAGGTAGTTTTGATTGTCGGCGGTGGTGATTGTTCTATCCTTAAAGAATTGGTTCAGCATAAAAATATTAAGGATATTTATATGCTGGAGCAAGATCAACAGGTGATAGAAGTGGCGCGTAAGTATTTGGGTGCTGCGCAGGCGCTCAAAGATCCGCGTTTAAAAATGTTTTATGGTAATGCTACCGAAACCATCTCTTATTTAAAAGATAAAAAAGTAGACGTGGCTTTGTTTGATATCATCAATTATCCGGAACATAAGGCTAAGCGGTTTTATGGTAATCTATTTGAGCAACTAGCCGGTATTGGTTGCCCAAGTTTTGTTACTCAAGCCGGGCAGTCGATGGAAAAAGAAGAGAGAAATGTGATTTTGGGTGCTGCCAAGAAATATTATAAAAATATTAAGGCGGAGGATAAGTATTGTTTTTCTACCGGCATGCTCAAATTTATTTATGGCCATGGATTGAAATAGATATTAATTATTAAAAACAAGTCCCATGGGGGCTTGTTTTTTTGTTTATTTTATGGTTGAATATGTTTATGCCGGAGTGTTGAAACTGGTATACAAGCGTGTCTTAGAAGCACGTCCCGTAAGGGTTGTGGGTTCAAGTCCCACCTCCGGCACATTTTTAAGGTTTTACCAAAGACAATTTGTCTGTGGTAATTTTAAGCTGGGAAGCGTCTTCTTGCCCGTGTTAATTTATGGATCCGACTGAAGCCAAAATTTTTGCTGCCGGACTTAATCCAAACTTATCTTGTTTGGATTTGCATGGTTTGTATCCGATGGAGGCTCTGGAAAGATTAGAACTTTTTTTATATAAAAATTGTCAAGCCAAAATTGATGTGATGAGAGTTGTTTATGGCGGTGGAACAGGAAAATTGAAATTAGAAATACTTTCGGTATTGCGTAAGCACCCGTTAGTTGATAAAATACACGACGAAGGTGGCTCGGTAATTATATTATTATAAAAAAATATGAAGTTATTTATTGATTCGGCCAATTTAAATGATATTAAAACTGCAGTATCATGGGGGATTATTGATGGCGTGACCACCAATCCGTCTTTGATGGCCAGAGAAGAAGGGGTAGATTTTAAGGATGTTGTTAAAAATATTTGTAAAATGGTGGATGGCCCGGTATCGGCCGAAGCGATTAATCAAGAGGCGGATAAAATTATTATTGAGGGTCAAGAGTTATCTAAGATTCATGAAAATATAGTGGTAAAAATTCCGTGTACTGTTGAAGGATTAAAAGCAGTAAAATTTTTGGAAAGCAGGCATATTAAAACCAATGTTACTTTGGTTTTTTCTCCCAGTCAGGTTTTATTGGCTGCTAAAGCCGGCGCTAGTTATATTTCTCCATTTGTTGGTCGATTAGACGATATTGGAGAAGATGGTATGGCGATGATAGATAAATCATTGCAAATTATTCGTAATTATCATTTTGAATCTCAAATTATTGTTGCCTCGGTGCGTAGTTTGGGACAGGTAGAAAAATCTGCTTTGCTTGACGCCCATATTGCCACCGTGCCTTTTAAAATTTTGGAGCAAATGTACCAGCATAGTTTGACTGACGCCGGCATTAAGAAATTCCTTGAAGATTGGGTTAAAATTGGCAAATAAGGTTATCCACAACCTGTGCGCTATTATCCCCTTGACAGGCTTTAGCGAAAGTGATATTATTAGCCCACTGTAAAATTCTCAATTAGAGAACCATGTCCAAGAGATTTGGACGCTTCACAGCGTCGTCTGGACCTCTGGGTAATCACTTAGTTTTGGAAGATTAACTTCAACCATGTTTACTAAGAATAAAAATTACTCAAAGTATCCAAGCGACTTTTAGTCAGAATATTTTTCTGCTATTTTAGAGGGCCGCTTGATAAGAGCGGTCTTTTTGAACCACAAATCTTACGACACGAATCACACTAATAACAATTGGTATGAATCGTGTGGCAGATTTGTGAGATTAGTGAAGTAAAGATTGGTGGTCCATTGACAATTCACCCGCTTGATAATTTCTACGATCAGTCGAAATTATTGAGCAAAGGTCAATTCAACAAAAATTCCGAAGAGATTTGTTAGACAAATTTTTTCGGGATAAATAGGGTATGTAGATATTCTACACAAACCCCGCGTATGGCTACGGTCAGCACGGGGCAAACCAATGAAAGCACAATTTAGTGTTTTCGTTGTGCGCAATTTTACCAAGGGCGCACGGTGGATGCCTTGACACCAAAAGGCGATGAAGGACGTTGCAGGGTGCGATAAGCCTCGGGGAGCTCCCAAGCAAGCTTTGATCCGGGGATTTCCGAATGGGGAAACCCCTTCGATTTAATATCGAAGATTGTATGCTGAATTCATAGGTATACAAAGATAACCTGGCGAAGTGAAACATCTCAGTAGCCAGAGGAAAAGAGAACACAGTTATTCCCTTAGTAGCGGCGAGCGAAGAGGGAACAGTCTAAACCATTTAAATGTTGTTATATGAATGTTTGATCGCAAGATTATTCGTGATTATAATTTAAAGGCACAGGCCGTTGTTTAAATGGTGTTGCAAGATGTAAGCGTTGTCTTCCTGTTTAAGACAAATAATCAATTAACCTTCCTAGTTGAATCTTTTGGAAAGAAGAGCCATAGAGGGTAATAGCCCCGTAACGCGAAAGGAGTTAAAAAATTATAGCTTATATTCTTAAGTAGGGCGGAACTCGTGAAATTCCGTTTGAATCCAGGCCGACTATGGTCTAAGACTAAATACTTTTGGTGATCGATAGTGGACTAGTACCACGAGGGAAAGGTGAAAAGTAGCCCGGAGAGGGCGATGAAATAGTATCTGAAACCGTGTGTCTACAAAGAGCCGGAGACCGCAAGGTCGACGGTATTCCT
>Ga0172381_10001843_pt1 | contig 24254 bp, 54 predicted proteins | sample Leawel6488metaG_FD_119754 | JGI IMG/M metagenome (GOLD analysis project Ga0172381, IMG submission 119754) | Leachate microbial communities from a municipal landfill in Southern Ontario, Canada - Leachate well 64-88 metaG | ecosystem: Engineered > Solid waste > Landfill > Unclassified | place... | reverse complement strand
ATTTTTTCATTCTTTCACCCATTGCCAATATGTTGTATCTTTACAATCAGTGTTAAAAAGTTCAATGTCTTGCTTATTATTCTTTACCCGAAAATAAAGTGTGCCATCACCATCCCAATACCACGCTAAAACAACAATCGTTTCTTCAATACACAATAGTTTTCTTGCATCTTGATGATAAACAAAACAGCTTATTTTATCCGTATCATTAGGAAGAATTATTTCTTTTGCCCTTTTATAATAAATTCCACGTGAAACTTTTTTAAAATATGATGCAACATCAAATGATTCATAACACCCCAATTGCCCATTGTGAGATAAAAAGGACAAATAACGCAACGCTTCCCCTACTCTATTGGCATTTTGGTCCTTAAAAATGTCAATTACTTCATATTCTATTGGCGTACAAACAATAAATTTAGACATAATATTTTCCTTTAAAGTGGGCAGGGCAGGATTCGAACCTGCAATGTTTCTAGTGTGGCAGATTTACAGTCTGCTGGATTCAGCCAGTTCTCCCACCTACCCTGCGTTTAATATTCCCAACCTTAATAAGTATAACATATTGACATACGGAATGTCAATAGAAGCATTATTTTTGCTTTTTCTTGCTTGGCTTTTTTGTAACAGGACCAAAATCCATATTTTCGCATAAACCCAAACACGCAAGGATGATACTGTTTCCACTCCAAAAAATCTGTCCATTTCTTCGAATTAATAGCGTATTATGAGGTTCGCATTGAACACAATATATGAAATCATCATAGTCTACTGTTTTTAAATCTTTTTTTGCAATAAATACATCTGTATATTTAAATTCTTTTAGGTGATAGCCAACTGTTTTTGTTTGAATAAAATGGTCCTTATACCATCTTTTTTTATTATTTGGTTGGTCGGTGCGTAAGCTACCACACTTACCTATTTTTACAATCAATTCTTGCAAATCATTTGCTAATTGTTTTGAATGTGTTCGATAGTTTCTATTTCCTGCTTTTTCTATCCATCCATCACCTTTATTAAAAGCGTCTAAAAAAATATCAATTTGTTCTTTTGACAAGGATTTAATAAATTCTGGAACTTTTTTATTATAACAATTAAATTCATTATTGACATAGCAAAGCTTACTTAAATAATTAGCCAATTGAGAATTATTTATTCGAAAAGTTTTTTGCGACGAATAATGAAATTTAAATCCTAATTTTTTCAATAAATCTTTTATTTCTTGAATTTTTTTCTTATCCTTTAATTGTGATATACAAACCGCATTAATTTGTTTTTTTGATTTATTATACTGTAAATTGCCTTCACTAATATACCATCCTAAAAATTTTAACCAATCATTCATATTTAAGTTCATTTCATTCCATTTAAATTTTCTCTTATATGTTCTTTCAAATTTATTGCTTACAACAGTTTTAATATTATAATCTCGAAAATATGATGGAATGATATAGTCATCATCTGATTTCCCAATCCAGGTACATGTTCTTGGCATCCACCAATATGTTGTATTTAAATTTTTTATTTCGCAAAAATGCCACTTCCATGCACCGTGATTCCAATAAACATGTGAATCTTTTGTAAATTGACCATTCTTTTTTTGTTTCCAAACAGATTTTTTTCCTTCTTTTATATATTTTGGAACATCTGTTGTTCTAATAATTAATTTATGGTTTGGAGTTACTAAAAAATTGCAGGTTGCTGATTTATACGAATACATTTTTCCTTTGTATTTTTGTTTAATCAATTGTTGAATTGGATAATAATCTGCAATTTCTGATTCAAGATTCATACTAAAGCATTTTTCGGAACCGTTTAAATCTTTAAAGTATTTCCATCCTTGATTTGTTAATAATTCCGTTTCTTTATCATAACAATCACTTATATCATTATCATCTAGTTCAATTTGTAATGTTTCTTTTAAATAATTGGCAACAGATTCTTTTGGATGCCCTGCTTCCATTTTTATTTTGAATTTGGCCCTTGCACTCTTTGCCAAAATAAAATGATAAGGTTCTCCTTTTAAAAAACACACAGCTAATGCCAATGTACCAAACCTTGTTAATTTTTTAAATACATCTGCTTGGACAAATTTTCCAAATCTCCTTAAAAAAGAATCTTCAATAATTGTGACATTTCCTTTATCTTTATCTTTTTCAATTAATTGCATAAATTCATCAAACATTTCCTCATAAACTTTTTTTATATCAGATTTATCAAATTCAATAAATTGAAAGTCAAAATTTGCTTCATTTTCGTCTGTTGTAATAACACAAATACCTGTTCTTTCAGCAATATCCATTCCTATTGATTTAAAATTTCGTTTAATTTTATATCCAAGTTTGCTTTCCAAAGTCTTAATAGCAATTTTCATTTAGTTCTTCCTTAATTCAATGGTTTTCTTATCTGAATCAAAATAAGTTGGAATCGTAATAAATTGTTTATTTAATTTTGAATCTCTAATTTTTTCCGTCTTAAAATATGTATTGTTTGAATCATAATCATAAATTTCACCGTTTGCATTCTTAATTGGTGACCAACAATATTTTGCCATTAAACTAGCATAAAATGAACTCATTGTTTCTGCATAAAATGAATTGTTTTCTTTTTTTAACTGAGCAAAAATAATCAATAACCCCTTATGTTTTACCAATTGTTCTTCAAATCTCCTATACATTTGTTCGGTCTTTGCATAATCTCCTCCATCGACACTTCCAGCACTTAGCCAATCGACAATTGTTACTGAATTATCTTCTAATTCAACGGTTGATGGGTCTGGGACAAGTTTAAATTTAAAATCTCCAACCTTTAATCCTAATGATGCGGAAATTAATCCAAATTTTGAATCTGCTTCCGTACAAATTAAATATGGGCAAATTCCTTGGTCAACAAATCTTTTAATAAAATTGCATGACAAGTGTGATTTTCCTGCTCCACTTTTAGCTCCAATAATAATCATCGAACCATCTGAAAATTTAGCAATATCGTCAAAATATGGAACTTTAAATGTTAACGGTTTATTTATGGAAATAAAATTTTCATCCCATTCAATAATTTGTATTGCTTTATAAACAGAACGATTTTTAATAACCTTTCCTTCAGAAATTAAATATTGTAACACTTGTTCTATATCTTTCTTTTCATATCCCAATGATGATTGCAAATCTCTAGCATTTGATTGTTCTACCATTTTTAAATGACTAAATACTTCTTCTGCCAATTCTTTTTTGTCATAATTGTTATATTTAGAAATTTGATACATCATTCTTTTGATGTCAGCATAAGCCATTGGATTTTTTAACGCCTTATTAAATGTCAAAAGAGCATACTCTGTTTGCTTTGGTGGCAATTTTTTGCGTAGGACACCTCCCATTTGTGTAAAAAAGTCGTTACAACGCCCTTCCAGCCCTTCTAAATCGCCTTTTAAAGTACATCCTTCCATTTTTTCGGATTCACTATTAATTTCTTCTTTTGGCTTATCAATTAAACCCAATAAGAATGCCTTTAATTCAGGAGACATCTTTTGAATCTTTTGGCCATTCCAAATTCTTTTTTCGCCTTGAACAGAACTAGGAGCAACAACAATATACGCATTGTTGGCTCTTAATTCCATTTCATATCCTTTAGAACGAAAATTTACATGATTAATAGCGTCGAAGTCAGGTTCGTTGGCGTATATAAAATGCATTCCACGAAAAGTTTTTTGGACTGCTGTTAGTCCCAATAAACCACTAATTTTGGCCATTGTTTCTGGACTATCTATGTCTATGGCCACGATACCGCTTTCTTTGCCCAAGACTAGCCCTAGATTCAAGTGAGCATCATACCACTCGTGCCATTGGGTTAAATCATCACTCATTGTCTTTTTCCAAGATACGCCTTCAATGGGATTCTTACTATTTGGCTGTAAAGGAATGAGTTTAAAACCAGAATTTGCGTATACAGCCAATGTTTTATCCACTTCATCATCCGTCTGAATATCTAACATATGAATTAAATATTCTCCAATGTCAGTATCGTCTAAATCAGCCATATCTGGTTCAACTTTTCTTACAATAGAAAAAATATCTCCCAAATCATGTTCTGAATGAGAAGGGTGCATGCATTTTAATTTATAACCATGACTGGAATAAATTTTACAGGTAGGACTGCTGTCACCGTCAGAATGTTCTTCAAAGAAAGGACACGAAAATAATTTATCCTTTTTGATTTCAAGGGTAGGAAATTTTTTTAGTAAATACTTCTCTAAAAAAGTGCAAATAAGCTTTCGTTTTTCATTGTTCATGAAGTTTCCTCTTATTTCTGTTTACGTCGTAATTCACGCTGTTTTTTTACTGCTTCTTTATCATACACAGGTACAATAATTTTTCCACATTTCCATTGCTGATAAATTTCATAAATTTTAGTCCAAGGAACAGGACGAAATTTCCATTCAGGTACATCTACGCCTACATTTACACATAACGCTATTTTATTATTCTTATGAAATTCCATTAAAAAACTTTTTGAATGTAAATGACCATGAATAATAACATCGTGCATCGTGTCTCCGTTAATTGGGTCATGTACACATAAAACTCTTAATCCAGATACAGATAATGTAGCTTTTTGAATAGGGTCAATTATATGGTTAGAATGAAAATCATGATTACCTTTTATAATCGTTATTCTACCATTCATTCTATTTAAAAAATCTAAATAATGTAATCTTCCTCCTTCTTTTCCTCCTCTTAGATATAGGTCACCCAAAAAAATACAAACATCATTATCTGTTATTCTTTGATTATGATTGAAAATTAATTTTTCATTCATTTCTTCTACAGACTTAAATGGCCTATTTTCATATTTTATCATATTAACATGGGAAAAATGATGGTCGGAAGAAAAAAAAAGTCTAGGATTATACAATTTTATACCTCCAGATAAAACCATAAGCAAACTTTATTTCCTGTAATGATTTCAAAGGTTGCGAAGCAAGTTTAATTAGTTGTTTGAATGTTTTCATTATTAAGTCTTTCGTTGGCAATATCTATATACTTTTGTTCTAATTCAATCCCTATAAAATTTCTATTTAATTGTTTACATGCTAATGCTGTTGTTCCTGAACCCATAAAACAATCTAAAACCACATCGTTCTCTTTAGTGTGAACTTTTATAATTCTTTGTATTGCTTCTATTGGTTTCGGTGTAAAGTGTTTTATTTTTTTGTTACCCAAAATCTCTCCTATATCTGTCCAAATATTTGAAAATCTTTTAAATTTTGATAAACATTTATAACCAGAGAATCCTTTTTTAAATTGATTTGTTTCTTTGGTGTTGTATTGTTCTTGTTTATCCCATATAAATTTCTTATTATCTTTTACAAACCACATACATTCTTCACGAATATAAAGCCATCCTTTACGCATACCAATACCACGTCTTTTTTTCCATGTAATTAAATCTTTAAAATACCACTCTTTATTAAAAATTGGAAACCATCGAATTAAAGATTGGCTTTTTTCTCCAATTCCACACCAACAATATAATGAACAAGAATCTTTTGCTACTCGAAACAGTTCTTTTGATAATTCTTCATTAATCGCCTCTTTTTTATCCCAATTTTCTTTTGTTGTCATATAAGGAGGGTCAATACATATCAAATCTACAGAATTATTAGGTATTTTCTTAATTATTTCTAAATTATTGCCACAAATTATTTTATTACAAAAATCGTCTGGATAAATCATAATCTAATCCTTTCTTAATTTATTACTTATTATCAAGGGATAGTTACCTAAATTTTTCTTTATTGTTTGCATCTTGATTCGTATACATTTTTATCTTTACGAAATCTAAATTCAGAAATATATTTTTCTTCTCCACATTTTGTACAAACTTTTATTTCGCTCATTTAATAAACCTTCTGATTATTTTCCATAATTGAATAATGAAACAGTATCCAATAGCAATAATAGGAAATATTATCAAATAAAAAACCATTGTTTTGATTTTTCTAAACATAATACTAAATTTATTAGAAATTTTCTTTTTGAATGTTCTTTTGAATATTTTCCATTATTTCATCGGCCAAACCAGTATTTACTGCTTCTTCGGCACTTAAAATTGTGTCGTGTGAACACATTTGCTCAATTTGTTTAATGGTTATTTTTGGATTTTTCTTAACCATTTGCTCATAATAAATTTCATAAGATTGTTTTCTTGTAACTTTACTTTGCTCACCCCACGCTTCAAAAGACTTTGGGTCGCCTCCGTAGCTTTCGGAACCATCGTGAATCAAGACAGTTGAATGCTTTGTTAAAACTCTATAATCTCCTGCTTGTAAAATAACACTTCCCATTGACCAAAGTTTTCCTAGGCCAACAATAATAATAGGAGATTGTAAAGATTTAATAACATCATAAAGGGCAATTCCGTCTGCCCAACTTCCACCGCAGGAATTTAATTCCAACTTAATAGGTTCACCTGGATTTTGATGCTCTAAAATGTGAAGATTTTTAATTACCTGAGCAACAGATACACTGTCTACTTCATCTTCATTATAATAGTTGCCACCAAAATAAATTGTGCGAGTAGGCAAATAGAGATTTTCTTCATGAAACAACTCCATATGCCGCATTGTTGGTTCAATGTCTTTTTTGCCAAACATAGATACTCCTAGTTGAAAATATTATTGAGCATTTCTCATTGCGTTTAAACATGCTTGGGTTAAAAATGTCAATCTTTTTTGAAAATCAACATCTGATAATGTCTGTTTTTCAACATCATTCCTAATTAATTCAATTGCCCCTTTTAATGCAACTTGACGCTCAATTGAATCGTTTGTTGAATTGTAGTTTTGCTGTTTAACTGGTTCCTTTTCAGGTGTGGGATTTTCTGCCTTTGTTTGCTCGGCTTTCTTTTCTTCAACCGGAGCATCCTCTTTTTTAATGCCAACAATACCATCCTTCAAATACTTTTCACCTTTTTGTGAAGTAGCTTCAACTTTTCCAATTTTTACCGTAATAACATCACCTTTATTAACATTCTGAAAAGCATCATAGATTGATTCCTTAATAGGATACCAATATTTTTCAGATGACTGCTCTTCAAATTTGATAACTTGATTCTTTTTTGAATAAACAGCAACTGTCCATTTTACAATTTGAACTTCTTCAGGCTGTTCTTCGACTGCCTGTGGTTCTTCGGGCTGAACTTCTTTTTCTGCAACTGGTTCGGCTTTAGGTGCTTCCTTTTTTACTTCTTCCTTTTTTTCGACCTTAACCATCTTAATAACAACATTATCTTTAATTTCAACTTCAACAGAATCGCCAGTCTTCCAACCTTCAGCAGGTACATCGTCTGCCAAAGTGTATGCATCTTCTGATTCATTAAACTTTACCATTTTTTTAGCTGTGACCAACCATTTAACTGTCATCTTAGTCATTTAATGCTCCTTTATTTTTTAACAATATTATAATTTTCTCTACTTGGATGCGAAATAATCAATGTATCTCCAACATTTAATTCTGCTTCTTCTTTTAATTGAAAATAAAATTTCCACACATTAATTAGCAAATTAATTTCTGCCCCAGTTTCGTCATTAACAACTGGTAATATATCATAATATCCAGCATTAATGTTCCCCTGCTTCTTGTAATTAAATTGTCCACCTTCTTCAGTTACACGCTTAACTTCACCTACAACAGTAACTTTAATTTGAGTTCCTACTTTTGGCAAAAACAAAAAACTGCCACCCGATTTTTGTTCTGGAAATAAACTCATTTGCTATTCTCCTTGTTTTTCAGGATATAATTTATTGCTTCACAAATATTATAAACCAATATACTTTCAGCTTGATAATTTTTAGCCTTATTTGCTAAACTACTCATATAAACAATATCACTGATATATTTTTTAATTTCTTCTTTAGTCATTTTAAATTCCTTTTAATAATTCATCATAATCTGCACAGCGCACAATTTCTTCTTTTAAATGTGGGAATTTTTTAACCATATCAGAATATAATTTTCTATATAGCCACGTTTGATATGGAACAAGCCACCAATTAAATAAAAACGGGATAATTCTTGATAAAACAAAAATATCAAATGTCATTAGCCATTTAGGATATACCCAATATCCTGTATATCCAGGATGTGTAATATTTAATAGATTATTAAATCCGAAAGAACAGTAAACTCTACAACAACCAAATTTTTCTTTGTAATCTCTAACGGCTACCCTTCCCCATCGTTTTAAATTTACACCGATGTATTCAATGGCGAAATTTAAACCGTCCCAGTCTATGTCATCTCCCCATACGTGCATTTTATCCTCCCACCATTGTTAATTGCTCTTTTTCTTTCTTTTTTCGTTCTCTTGCTTCTTTCGATTTTTTTGCAATCTTTTTCTTTTTATTAGCAAAATGTTTTATAGAATCTTCATAAGTAATAATTTTATCTTTTTCATAAATCTGCGGAAATTTTCTAGCCAATGAATTTTGAAAAGGAAGTTTAGAATAATCTATTTCTTTTTTCGGCAAATTATCAAATACTTTAAAGCATTCTTCTTCAACCCAACTTGGCAAATTTAAAAGGTCAATAATTAATTTTCTTAAATTTTGCGCTTTTTCACTATTATCATCGGTAACACCTGGCAAAATATTATCGCCCTTATCACCTTTTTCAATTTTCTTAGCCAATACTTGATAACCATTGTCAACTAATTTATAAACGCCAGTGCCACTTTTATATTTTTGTGTAAGAGTAAAAAATTTAGTATTTTCCCTAGTGCAAAGCTGGTCCAAATCACAATCTATCGACACGAAGATAACTTCTCTATCAGAATAATACTTCGACGCACAAGCGATAATATCGTCAGCTTCTATTCCATACCAACAATTGAGTTCCTCGTTCGTAAATTCATCTTCATTTAAATATTTTTGCCCTTCTTCTGTGAATAAAATATCAGCTCCATTAAATAATTTAGGTAGCCAAATAACGTGCCAATTTGTTGATTCAGCCAATTGGTCTAAAAAATTATCAATAATACCATAATGATACATCCAATCAATATGTGACTTTTCTTCGCGCTGTTCCCAACGTTGGGCCTTGTAGGGCTTATAAAAAATTTTACGAAAACTTTTTGTTTTATCACGAGCAATTAAAATCAAATCATCCTTATTTACACCAATTCGTTTTAATGCACTAATTGCCATCATAAACCAAATATAGGACACAGGAGGCAAAAAGGCATTTTCAGGCATCTGATTATTTAAAATACGAAGCTTTTGCGCTCCCCAACTTTGGATAGATTTTGCTGTAAGCACTCCTTCATCAATAATCACGGTTTTATTCGGCATGGTATTCCTAACATTTTTAGCATTTGTTTATCAAAAACTTTAATATTGATATTTTTATATTGTATTTTAAATTTTTTGAATTTTATTAAAGAATCTTCTCTCCACCATCCTTTTATTTCAATCCAACAATCAAATTCTGGTAAATAAAAATCAGGTGTATACGATTTGAATGCTTTTTTATATTTAACATCAAACGCTTTTGGTTCATATTCCCATTTAATATTACTTAATATACACCACATAGCAAATCTGTATTCCCAAAAGGACTTAAATTTATTATTTTTCCATATGATTTTATAAGAAATTGGTGTTTTGCCATATAAATTATTATTTTTTCCTTTACGAGCTGTTAATTTGGCCGAGCATTTATGGCATCTTTTTGCTGTATAAGCGGATAACTTTTTGCCACAATCAATACATTTAGGGGGTCCGCCCTTCCAATTTGGGTGATTTTCTTTTTTATAGTGCTTTCGGCGGTATGCTTTACTACATTCTTTACATAAACCAGACTTATAATGAACTGTGTTATAACTAACTTCATTCTTACATTTAATACAATAATATTTAGTCGTTCCTCCCTTAAACGCAGGATTTCTTTCACCTAATTGTTTGCAATCGTTACAATAATTTTTTCTGTAATCAGATACTTGGTTTCCACATTCTTTGCAATAATATTTTTTACCTTTACAGGATTTCCCATGTTTTATTATATGATATCCTTGAGGTTTAACTTTAATATTAAATTTTTTCATGACATCACAAATCACAGTCTGGCAAACATTAAATTTTTTTGCAATTTTAGCTTGAGATAAATTGTCGTTCCAATACAATTTTCTTATTAAATCTAAGGATTGTTTATTCCACTTGGTCATTATTCGTCATCCTCTGTTTCCGGAATGCATTCCATATGGTAGTCTTTAAAATATGTTTCCCCAAGATAACAATCTTTTAAATGTAAATATTTTTGGTTAAGATGTATCCTTTCTTTGCATTCCACGCAAAAAAGTTCATCATCTTCTTCATTAAACTTAATTATCATTTTACATCCTCCAAAATGTGATTTATTTTACTTGTTGATAGGTACTTTAACAAAAATTTCTGGCTCACAATGTCTACACATGTGTGTTGACGAAAACGATACGAGGTCATTGGACGATTCTTGAAAAATAATTTCCGCATTAGCATTTTGTGTAGAATTTGAAAGAAATTTAATAAATTCTTTTACTGTCATTTTACATCCTCCAAAGAGTTTTTTGTTATTTTATCCCTTTAATAGTTTTTTAACTTCTTCTGGATAATTGGGCAAATTATTTAATTCTTTTGGTAAAGCACCGCATTCAATCATAAATTTTGTATGTATAAAAGCATCTATGTTCCATCTAATAGCAGAAGCATGGTCTTCATCATCTAATCCAACTTTTAATTTTTCTAAATGTCGTTCTAAACTTTCGATATACCTAGCTAATGGCTGACCGGATTCCCAGTTTCTATCTCCGTATTTTTTTGCACCATTTGCTAGATGCATAGCACCATAATAATTTGCAATTGGTGATACTAAATCATATCTTGGTTTTCCTTCATTAGTATCTCTAACACTTCCTGTTCCAAAATCTTGCCTTGCGCCAGAATCCTGTACTTTATCAAATTTCTTTATCATTTTACCTTCCCCTTATCAAAGATTTTATCTAATTCATTAATCGTTTTTGTAATCATTTTATATATCCTTCCTTTTTAACATATTATATTCTTCTTCCGAAACCAATATTGTTGATTTGTTACATTTTAAACAAAATACCTCATTAATTTTTAGTTTAGGAATAATAACATCCTTCGCTTTGCTTGTTCCACAACATAATGTATATAATTTCATTCTTTTACCTTTAAGTTATATTTTGTATCAAGAAAAGAAAGGAGTTCTATTGTTGAATTAAAAAATTTGCCACCACTTGAGAATACCCAACCAACAAAGCTTTCTGGATATTCTTCTCTTTTCATTGTTTGAAGCACATATATTGGTTTTTTTAATTTTCGACAATATCCTGCCTCATAAAAAGTGCCGCAACAAGTATCTCCTGGATTTATTTTACAAATCAAAAAATTGCTATTTTCTACATAAAAATCATCACCTGGGACAACTTTTAAAAAAGGTTTATTATTTTCATCTAAGTAAATATAATGCTTGCCTTCCCAAATCAAATCACTTCCTTCTGCTACAAGATGATTATTTCCAGAATTTAACCATCCATTTATTTTTTTGTGGTATTCTAATGGATTTAAGCCCACCTTATTTTGCTCTAAATCGCATGGATTAAAAATATATATTGGATTATTGTTTTCATCAAATCTTTTAGCTAATTCTTTTTGGATAATATCACGCCATCCAGCACCTCCGTCACCAGCCTGAGTACGGCTCATTGCGCCTATGAGATATGTCTTAAGCCAATTATTAATAATTATTTCTTTAGACATTTTAAATACCTCAATATATAGCACTTGAAATTGATTTATATAAAATATTAATCCACTTTTTTTCTAATAATTCTTCTACAGATTCCACCACAATAGAACTTTCTCGCATAAAAGGATGTTTTTCTAGCATTTCTTTTTGTTTTTTATTTCCTGCAATTAAAATAACAGGTTTTTGCAACCATAACGCCCATGAGACCTCGCATATAGTTCCCCAATTGCTACGCCTATTTTTTATTGCTTCTTGTAATCTAAAAAATGCTTTTTCAAAATCAATTTTTGGAACATTTAATTTAATATCAAAATCTTTAGAATTAAATTCTCGCATATGATTTAAGTTATCTTGATTTAATTGTGGCCTTAATAAATCTTCAATATCAGCTTCAAAATAATCGTCAACATTTGCAATTACAGCATCAGCCTTTTTAACAGAAAGCATATCTTTTGAATATATAAATTTAGGTGGAAGCGCACTCGTCAATCCTAATTTGTCTATGCTATCTGCTTCTTTGCTATTTAGTGCATCTAAAAAAACAACGGGATATGCTCCTTTGCCTTGATAATCCGAATAATAATCAATAATTTGTTTGCGCCACGATAAACATTTATCAATACATGAACCTTGAATTTTTCCGGCTAAGTATATATAAAGCAATGGTAAATCTACGCCTTTGCTCTTTGCAAATTTAATATCTGGATTTGGTAAACTCATTTCTTATTTCCTTTTTTATTCTGCCTCAACACTTCCGTTTTCTTTTTCCTTTTGTCTTTCATAAGGGCAAATTATTTTTAGCCAAATTTCCAAAATGCAACATAAAAGAGTTCCCACAACTAAAGCACATACCCAATAGCGTAATCCATTTTTCTTTACCCAAATTTTTACCGCTTTAAAATTAAAATAATTCAATGCTCCGGCAAAATCTTGTGCAGACATAGATGCAAATTTTTCATAAACATCTACGCCACCTTGGAAGTCGATAGAATCTTTGTCTTTTTTAAGAAGGTACGGCATAGTTTTATTCCTCCACTTTTTCTAATTCTTCTTCAAAAAAGTAAACTTCTTTTGCATCACCTGTATAAAAATACCTAACTTTATATTGTACACCTAAATCACTAATAAAAATGGCAATAATTATTCCTTTCCAATCTAAATCAATAATTTTTACTTTATCTTTTAATTTAAATTTCATTTTTTACTCTCTTATTTTTTTGAATAACTTTCATTTTAGATTCATTGTATCCGGCTGGAATATTTTTGCATTGACCAAATGCACCCTTTGTCAAATAATTTTTTGAACCTCGTTTAGCCTTATCTTTATTATCAGTTTTAAATTTCATTGATTTATCCTTTCATATTATTTATAAATCCAAATGATTATTGCTAAAATTAAAAAAATAGCTTTATAAGTATCAAATCTATCCCATTTCATTTTTACATCCTTTCGTTTTAGACTCTAGTAACTTACATTCTGTGCATTGCAGTTATAGCTTCATCTATATACGGATATTTCTGTTGATATTCTAAAATTAAATGTTCTAATTCAGTGTATATGTGATTCCACATACGTCGATACATAGGACGTGATATGCTATAGATACTAATTGCTTTTTTACCATCAAATAAAACTTCTTCCCAATATTTATCAATTTCGGCGTATATTCTTTCTCGTAACCGTTTCTCGTTCGTCGGCCTCTCGTTCATTTAATTCTCCAACTTTACATATTTAAATTTTGCCGCTATATTTTTGTTAAAGAAGGAACCTGCACTTTCAGCTTCACAAAGAGCCAAAAATTTTTCCTTTGGTACATCAAAATATCTATAAGTAGCACCTCTATTAAATTTTACTTCCAAAAATTTTACTTCTTCAATATATGACGCACTAAAAAGTGTACTTGAATTAAATTTTTTGTAAATCATAATTTCTCCTTTATAACTGTATCAATATGTCCTTCGTGCGATTCAGGAATAAATCCATCAACCATTTCTTTAATATCACGAAACATCCTATCTACTAAATCTCCTGCTAATAATTCCGCTTCAGCTCTATTAGCGTCATTTGTTTCTTTGGCCATAACATGAATTGACCTAGATATGACTTTAAGAGAATCTAAAAGTTTTTCATACTGATATTTTGTAAGCATTAATTGTTTCCTATTTCTATGGCAAAATTAAAAATGACAATCCTTATTCCTTTCCAATAATCATCAAATTGCCACGAAAAATTTAAAATGGCAATATGGCCACAGGATGCATCTTCTGATTCATTGTCACAAGGCCAATAATTAATAAAATTAATTTTCATCTAAAAACCTCAATAAATATTTTAACGGTTCTTTTTCTAATACCATTTGCTGTAAATGATATTGCCATTTTGGTTTATGCTCTCCGTAATCATAACTATCACAGAAACAAACTCCATCATAGTTTTCATAACCATCAACGCATAGCATTTCTTCTCCCCAAAACGCTTTAGCAAAATCGTGAGAAAAAATAAAATCTTGAATTATTAATTCTTCATATTGTTTATTACAATCAAAATCTAATAACCTAACATCTTTTTTTACTCTATCACATATTTTTTGAATAATTAAATTATTTTCCATTTTTATTCCTCCAAAAATAATTCTGCATAATATTGGTCAAGAATTTCCCACAAATTTTGGGATAAATCTTCATTGGAAAAATTGTTCATAATGTCTAAAAGAGTCATTTTTATTCTTCTATAATTTCAGCTTCTGTAAAATCTTTAATTCGTTTTAAAAATTCTTCCTTTTGAATTTCTTTTCTAATAGATATTTCTACTTGTTTTGGAATAGAAAATTGCATCATTCCACTCTTAACAAATTAATTAATTTTTTAACTTCTGTATCTGTAGTTGCTTCTGAAATTTTTTGAAGCATATCATTTGCACCTTGATTATAAATAACTTTTTCCGCTTCTGTATATTTATTGCCATTACTACGCACATAATTTTTGCCATTTTGAATGCCCTTAACAAGTGCCTTTACGCCCTTAGAAGCTACTCCATAAAGGTTCATCCATGTGGTTGACACAATTCCACCAAAGCCCATCAAAATTAAAACAATAGATACAAAAATTAAAATACCAAATATTCCCTTTAAATTAGCAAAAAAATTGCCAATCTTTTCAAAAATCGTATAACTTCGTTCTTTAACATCGTTGTTTTCAGCATAATTAATATAGCCCTTGGTACAAGAAGTCATTTCGCCATTATCATTAAATGTAGCTTCACCCTTGCAAACTTCTTTTGCTTTGGACCGTTCTGTTTGTTGTGGAACAGTGGAAGGATTATTAAATGTTAATTTGGGAAGAAAGGAACATCCCGTACATAAAATACTTAAAAAAGCGATTAAAAATAGTTTTTTCATCTATATCTCCTTAAACTTGAATTTTCTGACCTTCGAACTTTCGCCCGAAGGTATTTGTGAGTACCGATGCGCCGACACGAAAATCTTTTTTAAATCTACTATAAGTATAGCATATTGATATATCATTTGTCAATAGTTGAGAATTATTTGCAATCATCAATTAATGTTCTCAAAGTTTTTTCAAAGCTAACTTCTTTTATTTCAACACCTTCCATTGTTACTTCTGTTTGAGTAAATTTGCCATCTTCATGCAAAGTTCCAACTTCAGTAATGCCAGAATTATTGCTTTTTGCTAAAACTTCCAATGCGTCCTCTAACGTGTATTCCGGATGGTCGTTGGCAATTTTTAATAATTCATCAATGGTTTCGGGATTTAAAAGTGTCAAATTAAATTTCTGCATAAAATATCCTTAATTAAACTAATGTTATTGGTGTTCCGCTACTAGGTATTGGAGTTGGTTCCGGTAATTGTTTTGCCATAAATTCATTATTAAAAGGAACAAATATACTTATGTTTGTTTCTTCAATAAATTTATACAACCATCCACCTGGTACTCGTGTTACATATATACTTTTTCCATCGAGATAAATGGTTTCGTGTAATTCTAAATCATAAATAGATTTATCCATAAGTCTCCTTTTTAAAAAATAATTTTAAGTCCTGCTATCCCTAAAAAACCAAAACAAAGTACATCTGAAGTGCAACAATAATATGGAACATTTTTAATTTTAAAAGTGTATGTTCCTAAATTTCTCCACGCTAAAATAGCAAAAATTAAAATAATTCCTGCACTGCAATAAAAATATTCAAACCAGTTACTTTTTAAAATAGGTATAATAATAAAGGTTACACACATTAATGCCGCAATAAATCCACGAGTAAAAATATTTGCCATTGTTTCATTTGAATTAAAAAGTTTATAAAAAAATCTACCTATTAGACTTCCTTCGTCTGTACAAGAATTATTTTCAAAGGACGGAATTCCGTGTCCAAGCCTTAAGATAAAATGCTGAATTAAAATTGTGAATACCCAAAGATTAAATTTTGTAGCCCATAAACCACACAGAAAGAATGTAACAGGAATGCCTATTCTACGATATGCCTTAGAAGAATTTTCGGAACCCCCTATTGCACCAAAGAAAGAAATTAAAAAAGCAATGCCTGAAAATTTAATAGATTCAAGGAATTTTTCTTTAATTATTTCGAAAATTTGTTTAAATTTCATTTTTATCCTTTATAGACTCTAGGATGGCGTCCGCTAATACATGAGAAACTTTATATCCTTCTGAATATATACTTTCTAGTTCTATATTATCTATTCCGAGTTTTGCCAATTGTTCCTCGATAATTTTAACAATCCTATCCCTATCCAATCGCACAGCGAAAGCGAGGGTACAGGCGTCTAACATTTCATTGCTTGCCCTGTTCATGTCGTTTGCCGTAAAGCACTCAACCTCGTCCTCTCCCCTTAAAATTTCTTTCCTTTGAGGCATCTTCTCTGCCACCGAAAGCACACTCTCTATGAGGCCTATAATAACTTGCATTGCTTCTTTGTCGTCTAAAGTTCCGGTCACATCAATCCAATCATAAGCAATTTGTAATGCATTTTTAAGTTTTTTCATTTATTCTCCTTCAAAAAATTACCACCCTTGAGCAGATGGATTTGGCGCATCTCATCAATCGGTCTTTAATGTGTGTTGGGTCAAATTCTTCACATAAGATTTTAAACACCTTCTCCTTATCCAGCACCACCTTCTTCGCCATTTCCTGCTCGTGGTATGCTTGCCAGTCGTCGCAGGCAGAGTTATGGCACCTATTCATATCGTTGGCTGTAAATGCCAAGACTTCATCTTCTCCTCTTAATATTTCTTTCTTTTCTGGCTTCTTCAAATTAGGTTTCTCCACGACGTGCCTCCTTAAAATAGAATTGATTATTTTCTGCGTGTTCGGGACAAAAATATCCCCAATTCGCAAGAGACCCATTTATACCGCCGCATTTTTTCCATCCAGCGTTATTCATAACTTTACAAGCATCTTTATAATTATCCTGAACTCCTATTTCATTATCACAAGTTCCTTTTTTGGGGTAGCCACTCAACAGAAACAACTCGCATCTTATTTTTTTCATCTTTATCCCTCTCGGTTAAGTTAATTAAAGTGGGGATGGCTGTCAGTTTTTGGTAGCGACCCAAAAAATCATTTATGCCGAAGCCACCATCCCCACGTTAAATTATTATCCTATACAAGTATAACATATTGCCTATGCGTTTGTCAAGTGTATTATATATATAATACACCTTAAACCTTTATGTATCATTCGGTTACAGAATATTTAGGATTTTTACTCTGTGTTAATAGAATATAATTAATCCCCATTTTTTAAAAAGGTGTCTATTACTTATAATTATTTTGGCTCTATTAACCAATTCATCAATTGACAATGTTATTCCTTTCTACCACATATTTGTGTGGTAAACGCCATAGCGTCGAACTAACAGTTCGCCACTAATATATTAAAGCATTCTTATCTTATTCGAGCCTTCCCAAAAAGGCGAGACTCTTTTCTTCTCTTTGTTTTTAGTTACATCTATTTTTCTGAGAATAACTTAAGAATTAAGTTATTTGAAGAAAAATAGATGGTATTATTTTATTCAAATTATATATCATTATTTGATTATAGTTACTTTATATCAAAATAAGATAATAATTATGTTGTTTTGTCATAGAACAGGTTGAAATAAAAAGAGTTACAAAGGTTTCCGACGATAAAAATTTTCCAGTTATAAATTACGTTACATAAAGTATTAAAATTAAATGATTTATGAATTTTTTCTTATGTTCAATTTACATATGTCGTCTAATAACATGTGTCCTGCATATGTATCCCAACTACCACTTGCATCAACAATAAATGAACATGACCTTAATAGTAATTGTTCTAATTGCTGAATTTTAATTTCTTGTTCGGTGATTTTAGCTTTTTGTTCTAATAAGGTTATTTTTAATTCTTTAAAGTTCATCTCATTTCTCCTTATATTTATCAATGACATTTTTAAGTGTGTACAAATCCTCATTTGTAAAATTCACAAATTGAGAATTATGTGCATAATGATTAACATATCTAGCTAATTTTTCATGATATATTCTTTCTTCTTTTTCTGGAGTAAGTTCATATATATGACTTGTAGACCAGCCAGAATCACCACATTTATTTCCATAAGTCCTATTATATTTATAATTATCATCTATTTGAATTTGTGTCTTTGTAACCTTTGTTACGATTCCAATATGGTCTGGTTGACACATCGTACCGCTGGATTGAACAAGAACTTTATCGCCTTCTTTTAATTTTGAATAATCAAACGTATTTGACATCTGTTTCTCCTTTGTAGAAACCGCTTTCTTTGCTTGTGACATTGCGATAGCGGTGTTCTGTTGTCTTATTGGCATCCCTAACCATTGATTTTCTCAAAATAGGCATTCAAGGCATCCTCACGTCTTGGTTGAGCGTATATCATTGTTGTCTGGATATTGCTATGACCCATTAAAATTTGAAGCTTTTCAACAGGTACACCTAAAGATAAAATATACTTGGCATAAGAATGTCTTAACATACGAGAAGTTAAATATTTTTTGTACCCTAATTCAGTGTTTAAATGGTTAAAAATATAATCCATGATACTTTGGGTAATGGGATAAGCCTTATTTTGTTCTACTTGTAAAAACTGTTTCATTTCAGGAATTAAATGTTTTGGAAAAGGAACAATCTTATCATCTCTATCCTTTGGACCCTTCACAATAAAAATTTGTTTGTCAAAATTAATAGTTTTTGTTTGTAATTTACAAAGTTCATCTTGTCTTACACCTGTATAAAATAACAATTTTAATACTAAGGTGTAAAATTTTCCTTTTGTTTCAAACAAACGTGTCATGTAAGGTAAAATTTCGTTTAATTCTTTTTCCGTTAAAAAATCTCTTTCAGTCTTTCCAATTTTTTTATACTTAGGATATACAAAATGTTCACCAATCATTTTTTCATAGCATCTTAATGCGGTTAATGTCTGATTAAACCATGATTTACTTTTTCCTTTGTCTAATTGATTGGCTAAGTACGCATTAATATTTTCTTGGGTAAAATCATTATACATTGAGAAAAAACAGTTTACCCTACTTCGATAATTAATGCGAGTGTTTGGTGCATCAATGTTTATTTTTAAATAATTTTTAAATTCTTCTATAAGAAACATTTTAATTATCCAATTTATAATTTAATCCAAGTAATTCTTTTACCTTTTTAATATCGCTTAAATCATAAAACATATATAAAGAATTTACTAATTTATTTTCGTGTTGTTTTTGCTCTGTAACACAATTAATCCATGCGTAAAAAAATTTCCTTCTCAAATCATAAGTTTTACATCTTACTCTATGAATAAATTGTTCAACTATATTTTGTGTATTCTTTTTTGGTATTAACTTTTTGATGTTATTACAATATTCCCAAAAATAGATAAATAAATATTTACCATAAATTTGTTTCAATAAATCATGTTCAGTTCCATACTTTGTCAAGTAGGCATTTGTTAAATTAATCGCAGAATAAAAAGGATTGTTGTCTGGATTATTTTTATTTATTTTAGAAAATAGTTTTTCAATTTCATTATAAGTCATGATGTTACCTCCAATATTTGTTTATAACATTTTTAAAAGTTCACTATCACTTTTATCTTTTAAAAAACTTAAATATTTATCTCTTTTCTCATAATAATTTATTTTATCTCTTATTAATCCACTGTCTTCCATTTGTTTTCTATTAATGACAGAAAATTTTTCCATCAATAAATATATTAATTGTGGTTTATTCATTATAGATGCTCCAATATTTGTTTGCCTTTGTCTGTTATAATTCTACTGGGTACTCGGTTTATATATCCATATTCAACTAAGTATGGCTCAAATTCTCTCAAGTATTCATCTTGAGATAGCCCACACCGCATTGCCAAGGCATTTGCTCCCATTGCCTTAGATGACGTGTTTAATATTGTTAAAATTTTAATATCAAATTCAGTCAAGCCAGCGTTAACAATTTTACAATTTTTAAACACTTGTTCAATATTATTTTCAACAACCAACTCTTCCAAAATTCCAATTCCTGTTCTTGGATTAAACTTTGAATTTTGAGCAATCCTTTCAATATCATACTCGGTGACAGTATCAAATGAATAAAGTTTATTCTTATATTGAGTAAGAATTTTTTTCATTTCAGCAATATTATATCGGCTAAATTTAATATGTGTTTTAATTCTATCCAAAACGTCTGGATTATTCTTAATTAAAATATGTTTGTTAATCGTTGCTCCGGCAAAAATAAACGGTTTAATCTGTTTATCATTGATTTTAAAACTTTCAATGATTGGATTTAATACTTTAATAACATCTGAATCCATCGTGTCGAATTCGTCAACAAAGAGCATGACTGTTTCATTAGGACAAGTATTAATTTCGTTGATAATAGTGACTAAATTATCAATATTAATTTGTTTACCAATTCTTTTAATGATATGAGCGTTTAAATCTTTTGCTACCAATTCACAGAAGGTAGTTTTACCGTGTCCCTTTATGCCATCTACTAAAAAATGGGCCGGAATACCTCTTTGATATTTTTTGATAATTGTTTTTGCTCTAGCTTTAGCATCGGTCTGCCCAATAAATTCTGACCAGCAATCTGGGCGAAATTCAAACGCAGGAATTTCTTTGCCTTTGTATTCAACAATAGCATTGGTATTTAACTGTCCTTCTTTAATAACAACATTGAGGACAGAATCATTTTCATCAACAAAATCGCTTTTTGTTTTTGAAAAATAATCTAAAATTGTGCAATCATCAGGAAGATAATTCATTGTATTCCTATTATGTTTGTTTTTCCCAAGGTTCAATTGGCCCATCAATTACTGTAAATAATGGATTTACGTGTTTAGTTGTAATGGCAACATCAGCGTATAAAATATTTCTAATTTCTCCTGCATTTCCGCTTTTTCGTTGAATTAATTTTTTATAAAGATGGTCAAATTCATAAATCAACTGTCCTTTTGTAACAGTTAAATTATTCATTGTTTTCCTCGACGATTTATTTTTTTCATTTGATTGCATAATTTATCTCTATATATTAAGTCTTTTTTTGGAGTTTTATGTTTTTGACCTTTAGTACGATTTATTGTTTTTCCAAATTTAAAAGCTATTTTACATTGTCTATTTTTAATTTTTAAATACGGATATATTTGTTTTAAAAAATTTATACTTCTACTTCCTTCGACTTTCCATCTTGCATAGTCAGAATGTTTTGGATTTTTTGGAACATGATAAGATATATCTCCGTTTAATTTTTTATGTATCCATTTTATTAAAGGAATAAAGGTTGACGTTATATTTGCGACAAGATAATAAGACGGCGTTTTTCTCCCATGCTGTAAGTTTTTTCTTCTAAATAAACTAACAGCCCCTTCGCCATCAAACAAACCTGCTAAATAGTATTTTTCGTGTAATGTTAATTTTTTAAAATTAGAATATTTACTCATTGTAGATTTTATTCCTGTTAAATTTATATCCTCTTTTATGAGATTCTTCCCAAATCGTTAATAAATAATTTTGCATAGTTTCAATCGGATTTTCAGATTCTTTAAAACGCTTAATAGCAGAATGGGGTTTATATCCTTTAGTTCTACCAAGAATAACATTTTTTGACAGTAATGCTTCACGCCAACAAGCCACTAAACCGACGTTATCTAAATATTTTGGATGAATTGACCATAAGCGCATTTGATTCTCCTTTTATTTAATTTTTATTAATACCCACAAGGATTTTATTGCAATCAATTTTGCACTTAAGGAAGATTTCATATTAAATATACTTCTCCAATACATCTTTTTAAAAATGTCTTTATTCATTAATTTTCTCCTTTATAAGTATATCATATTATTTAAAGTATTGCCAATTTTTAATTATCACCAATATTTTGTCACCGAGGCATCTACCCCGACGCTATCCCCATATGTAGATTGCCTCGTGCTTATACCCGTTGAAACAAAATAATCTTCGCCTATACGAATATTATGACTTACTCGCTGATTGCTTCTTGAATCAGAGTCAATATACTGTCTAAAGGTAGTCGAATGTTTACTATTTTCTTTTTCATCACTCACTGCTTTAACGGTTTTTGTTTCTTGTAAAAAAGTTTTGCCAACACTCACAATAGGAACATTCTCTCTTTTAGACACAGTTTCTTTATGCTTCAAAGGTAATTTTTGAAAGCCAATAAGGAAAATTAAAATTGTGAGCAAAGCATTTGTTGTTTTCATTTTTTATGGTCTTAAACTGGCTTTAACTAAAATTGTAAAAGTAAAATCTTCAACATTTTGTTGTTCTGATAATTCTACCTCTATATTAAGAGTTGTCGTTTCACCCTTTAAAAGAAAATCATTATCAATGGTAGCTAATACATTTAAATCAACGGGGACCTTTCCCAATTCAACCTCTAATCTACAAGGAACAGTACCTTCATTTGATAATGTAACGGTTTTATTTGCCACACCATCAACAAAATCATCGGCCAATATTGTAACATTTAATTCTGAAACCTCAATATCAACCTTTGGTCTTTGCCCGTTTACCTGTATTTCTTCTTCATCGAAAAAACTATTCGGATTGTAGGCAAAAACATTTGATGCCAAAAGAATTAAACCGATTGTTAAAATTAGAATTTTTTTCATTTGTAAAGCCTTTCTTTGTTGTTAAAATAATTTAAATTGCAGAAAAATAAATAATACAATTGAAACACTTTGATAAAAAAAGTTTATTGGTGGAATATCAGCATTTCGGATAAATCGCATGATATTAATTTCAGTAAACCAAAGAGCAATAAGTAATGATACAAATTTTAAAATTGATACCATCATTTTAATATCCTTTAGTTTTTAATATAGTTTAAGACATTTATTAGGTGTTCATCATCATTTACCCTCCATGTGCCATAAATATAACTATTGTCTGTTGGTAATGGAATATTATCATTTTCATCTTTGGCTATTTCAATTGCTTCTTTTAATGAATTTGCCTCTATTTCAATTTCACTGCAAACACTCCATTCAATTGGAATAATAAATTTTTTCATTTTTAATTCCTTTCTTTGTTAAAATTCTTTTAATTGTCTTAATACTAACAAGGCATTATTTTTATACTCCCTAAGGAAATACTGAATACCTGTTATATAGTTGCCTATTTCTTTTCTATCGACCGTTTCACCCTGAATAAGTCGTAGAGAAAGCCGTTGTGATTGTTCATAGTCAAAGCATCCTGTTTTAATATTAACATAATTCATTTTTCCACTTTTTTAAATATTACCGTTGTTTAATTCAATCAATTCTACCTTTATATCTGAATCATCTACCATATTACCATCCAATATATCATGCGGATTATTTACATTTCTATATTGGTATAATTGACGGTCCCAGAAATAATTTTCGGTTCCTATTTTAAAAATTGGTAATTTATTTTGGCTTTGTTCATATTGTTCACAGTCAAAACTTCTACAATCTGTTCTTACTTGATTTATTGAATCAAAATCGCATTCTATTAGGGAATTATACTTACATTTCATTGAATACCTCTTCTATTATTTAATTCCTTGTAATATCTATTTAATTAATTTTTACATCGTCTTGAATAAGCATGCCAATTACAGTTAACATTTTTGTTTCTTTAGCCAACACTCTATCTAATTGGTCTTCTACCGTTAATTCGGATAAATTAGTATAGCCAAAGTCTTTTAATTGAGCGGTTTTTGCTTTGATATAGTCGTTTCTTAAAACACATCTTTCTTCATTAATGCCTCGAATTGTGATAAATTTATCCATTTTTTAATTCCTCCATTAGTTCAAACGGTTCTTTTTTAATATTTTGAGATATATATTTCATCCTTAAAAGGTGATATTTTTTTAATAGTTCCATATCACAAGGCCAAAAAATAATTTGTTTCATATTAAATGCCCTTCATT
>Ga0172381_10001842_pt1 | contig 24257 bp, 22 predicted proteins | sample Leawel6488metaG_FD_119754 | JGI IMG/M metagenome (GOLD analysis project Ga0172381, IMG submission 119754) | Leachate microbial communities from a municipal landfill in Southern Ontario, Canada - Leachate well 64-88 metaG | ecosystem: Engineered > Solid waste > Landfill > Unclassified | place... | reverse complement strand
CAAAATATGTCGAAGTTATTGCGGGAATACGTCCATCAGAACCGATAATATTTACACCACCGGAACCGTCTACACGGTTTGCGCCAGCAACAAGGCCGGAAGAAATTACAAGACCATACTTATCAAACCTGAAATAGCTTCCCGTATCGTCAGGAGCCGTGTAATATAAAGCCTTTAGACTATTAGTGCTAGACATAACCCAATTATAGGCATATCCTGGGGAAGTATTTGCTTCCCACGAATACCCGGTATTGTGTCCCGTTATCACGTTATCAACGTTTGTATACACGCCATTGGCGATACTGGCCGCGTTGCCTGTGATGTTTACGGGCAAAGGATTAACCAAAGTAAGGGGCGTATATGTCCCTCCGTCTCCGGTGAACTGCGTGGCGTTTACCGTAATAGTAGAGGAAGTGGCCCCGCCACCCCCACCGCCAGCCGTATACTGTTTTGTGCCGTCGGGGAACTTAATAAATCCACCGGGGCCATCTATATAGAACCTAAACGTGTTGTACGTCCCGGTAGAAGCCGCAACGCCTATGCCACCGCTTACCCTCAATACTGCCGTAGAAGTATACAAGTCAAGCCCTTGAAAAGTGCTTGAATACGCTGGAGCGGATAAAAATATAAGCGACAAGAATATTTTTCTCATATTACACACCGCCACCAATGGCGTACCAGCCAGTACCCTGTATCCCGCTAGTGGAAGCATAGCCGGGATAGTAAAGAAGCTGTCCACCGCCAACGTCAGTAGCAACACCGAACCTAACCGTAGTCGGTGAAGCATTGGAGATGATAACAATTTCAGCAAGCGTTCCAATCGCCTGCGTTAAGGACTGTATTGTCGGAGACGACAACGGAGAAAGCACATTGTATGGCACGTTAATGGGAGCTTTAAAGCAACGGCTCAACTGTTCCTGCAACTGCTGTGTTATCATAGTAAGTTTGTCAAAGGCTTTATCAATGCTTGGCCCATCCCATACACCTGTATTGGTAAGCGCAAGGGTCTGCGACAAAGGTTCGGAGCGCAGTATGACAAGCTCCCATCCAGTAGGCAGAGCGTTAACGCCAGTAGCGAGAGGCGCAACACCGCCAGTATTCGGATAAGTTACAGTAAGCGCGCCCACGTTTACGGTGTAATTTGAAGTCAAAAGCGTAACTACTCCGTCATCGTCAACCACGTAAACGTAAATTTCAGACCCCGTGCTATTGGGTAGTAGAGGCATTGTTATACCGAATCCGGTAGTAACATCATCCCCCGCATAAATTATTTTATTTGGTGAATCTGTAAGGCTCATATCTGTCTCCTAAAATAAATAGCCACCCTGTATAGAGTGGCTATTGTTTTCAATTCGCCCTGCGCTTCAATTATAGCAAATGTCTATCTTTCTTTTATTGGCCTGCGTTTTGTAACGTCTGATATCTGAAAGTCCATGTCGTTTATTGCGAAGTCGTAAGCGTTCCAAAACCATACGTTAAACTGGTCAGGATAAGACGGAGTAATGCCGGGAATACCGATAGACATGGCTTTCATTGCGCTTTCGGCCATGGCGGCGGGTTCTCCCTTTTTTATCTTCGGGCCAAGTCTAACCAAATTTTCTATAGCACCGGAAACAGGCGCAGGACGATATCCATAACTCTTTAATCCTAACGCTTGGTCAACGCCTACGTTTATAATATCCCTAGCACCGGGGAAAAACTGAATAGGATCACGGAGCGGGGCAATCCAAAACTTTTTATTTTCATTATCATCATCACCGAAAGGCCCTTTGCCTACAAGTATCGCGCTTAAATATGAGAACATGGCGCGGCTTGCCACAAAGCCAAGGAACGCGGGAGTATTATGTAGCGGGTCTTTTAATTCTGTTTTAACGTTTCGTATCCAGTTCTGATACTCAATATTCCAAAAGCTGTAGAATTTAGTCACAAGCCGTTCAATGTCAGAACCGCGTGTCATTTTGGCTTGGTCGTATTTCCTGCCGCTACCGCTTATTCTATTAATGAGCAAATCCGCATATTCCACGGCCTTATCGCTATTGCCGTGTTCGTTCATCTTTTTTTCGTAGGCTTCAAGCCAAAGCGGAATATTGGTAAGATTATCCGAACCCGCTATAATACCGCCAAGAAAATTATTAAGCGGATTGTCTTTCATATCCGAGAGCGAGTAATCCGGCCTGATAGTCCTATCGCGCATAAACGGGGATAGTGCGAACACCTGCTCTTGCATAGCTTTTTGCGCTTTCCAATTCGTAGTAGCCTTAACCCAATAATTACCCACGCCTTTGCTCAACATACCTTTAGCCACGTCGTAGGCGGTAAACCCTTCTACGGCATTAACAGCAAGGAACGGATTAGCAAGATTCTGTGTAAGTACGGAAACGCGCCCAAGGATAACAGCCGTTGAAATACGGCTGTTTAAATCCCTTACGATACTGCTAGTCGCGTCCTGTGCCAGTTTCTCGGCATTGCCACCAGCCGCTATTGAAGCCGCGTAATTCCTAAAGAAGTTGAGGCCAGTATCCCCCATCTTATTACGGAGAAAATCGCTCATGTCTTTGTTAGACAATATGCGGTTAAAGTCGTGGCATAATGCCCTAAAAGCAAGGTCGTGCGTTACTTCGCCTATATGTCTATCAATTGTAGTAAGGTCAAGGGATACCGAATACTGCGCGTTAGTGCGCTTCTCGGTATGTCCATGCCTTACGCCTTGTTTCCACGCGGGATTAAGGTCAGTATAAAGCGGGTCCGTTGATACCTCGCGCTGTGCGGCAAGGGCAGAGGCGCGAGGATCAGCGCGTAAAGGGAAATAGCCACCGGGAAGATTTATCCTTTCGCCGTCAGCCATAACCTCAAACGCTATAGCCTCAACCTTTACTGGTTTAAATCCCGTCATTTCCTCGCTCAACGAAACAGTGTCGGGCCAAAGTTTACCTATTAAGTCCCATGTGCCCTGCACAAACTGCCAATCTTTTTTAGTGAGATATTTCTGTAACATGGTCATTACAGTTTGCTCATTCCAAGAAGTTGCGCCTTCCATGCCATACGGAATATTCTCAAATAGTTTCTGTCTATTCTCTTTTGCCCCGATATTGAGGGCCATAGCGATAAGGCGTTGCCGTGTCATGCTCTTGCCTATCTCGGGGTAGAACACCTGTTTATCAAACAAGGCTTTCTTCTCTTTTTTGTCGTAAGCCTTCCAGAGTTCTTCCATTCCCTTTTTCATTTCAAGGCGTTTATTGCTTTCGTAGTTAGCCTGTTTGTATTGAGATTTAATGAAAATATCACGGAACGGGCCAGTATCTTTCATGCCGTCAAGTTCATACACCATCGTATCCATGCGCTTAATGCCACCCATGTAGTCATTAGCCCATCTGTCTGCTTTGGCAAATCTTCCCGGCTCTACTTCCCTCGGTCTATCAGCAGGCATAGACCGCTGTCCCTGTGCTATCAGTTCCTCTATAATTATCTTGATAGCCCTACCATCTCCAACCTTAAAGGCGTTGTCTTGAATATTGCCAAGGTGGACGATATGCTTTATGGTGTCGGTTACGTCCAGAAATTCATTAACCGTCAGCTTGCCATATGGCAACACTTTGCTATCGGCAAGTATCCATTCGGGGATAGTTACCAAAGATGAACCGTCTATAACTGTGCCATCCTCGTTAAGCAAGGATAGAGTATTGCCTACGCGCTCGGCCCATCCTCTTATAGTTTCCTCTTTAAGCGCAGGGTTATAATCGTTGCGTTTATAAAAACCATACTTGGAAAGCAAGTCAGCCACTTGATTAAAATTCTTTTCTTCCTTGAATAGTGCCTTATCTTTTAAGGCTATCTTGTGGACTTGGCGCAATACTTTATCAGTATTATCCAATATCCTTATGGATTCAGCGGCAAGCGCATGACTTACCAACTGCTCGCGCTTGGCTTTGGATGCGGCTTCGTAATCCTTTTTAGCCATAGCCTTGCCAACACGTTCAGCGGCCTTGCGCTCAAGGGTATAATACGTCCTGAATTTACCAGCCTCTTTTATGTTCTTGTTGCCGAGGGTTTCAGCCACCATAATCTTGACCGATTCCCATTCCCTTGAAGCGTTGGCCCTACGCTGTGCGGACAGTTCAGCGTTTACGTCTTTATTGAGCCTCATGCCTTCAAGAACCTGGCCCTCTAAAGCAAGTAAGCGGCCCATATTATCGCCAGTATGCAAGGCTTTAAGCGCGTCCTCTTTGAGCGCGGCGGGATCGTTAAGCCTTTCATAAGGCTTCATCTCGGCTTCTATCATCTTGGCAATAGCGGCCTCTTTGGTATCGCTTGCAAGTATCTTCTTGGCAAGTTCATCACCGCTGGAAAAGCCGTTAAGTTCGGCCATTACTTCAAAGTTGTTGGCGCGTTCTTCGGAAAGAGAATTGTCAATAAACTTTTGCGCGTCAGCCCTTACAGGAGCTTCTGTTTCGTGTCCATTGGCCTTGCGTATGCCGTCAATGGCCGTGTAAAGAGGGTCTTGCTCGGTAGCGGTCTTTGCGTTCTGTTCGGCAAGTACGCGCTTCCCGGACAGTTCAACCTGATTGGCTTGCCCCATTTCTTCCATTAAGGGCTTTAAAAGCATTGATTCGGCCATCTGTCGGGCTTTGAGTCCATCACCCTGTAACCCCTCAACCTTGCCCGATTCTGTGCCGATTTCTGCCCTTGCCTGCTCTATGGCTTCTTTGCTTGCAAGCATACGGTCAAACACGCCACGGATTTCAGGCGTTATTTCAATGCCGAGTTTGTTCTTAACGCCGTCATAGACTTTCATCATCCATGACTTTAGTTTTTCAAAAGTGGTCATTAACTCAACACTAGGGGCCTTGCCCTCCATGATATACTTTTCAAAGGACTGCGCAAACTTCTCATGCTGTGCCGTGGACAATGCCTCGCCTGTCTTATGGCCTAGATATTCCTGTGTCAGTTTCCAATCAGCAAGATATGCTTCATCGGCCTTTCCCGTCTTTACAAAATCGTGTATTCCCTCTAGCCAATGGTGAGAGAGTTCATGCAAGAGGCTTGAAGCGTTTGCCCCTTTGAACATATTTATAACCGCGCCCTGTTCGGTTTTGGTGTATGAGGCTAAAGGGTCTTTGCCGCCCTGATAATGCTTCTTGATTATCTCTATGGCGTTTTCGTCAAAAACGACGTAGTTATGGTTTCCTGTACCCTTGCCACGGCTTGTTGCGTCAAGGTATTTTAACCCTTGTATACCAATAGATTCTAAATACTTGCTTGCATTTTCGGCGGAACCAAGTTTACTTATTAATCTTTCGTAGAATAAATTAGCTCCGCTTAAATAACTTGAAAATTTTTCTTTAGCTTTTTCCAAAGTCTTAAAAGTTCCACCACCGCCTACAGTTATTTCATATCCTGATATTTCATACTTTCCTGTTTTGTGGTTGAAATCATACTTTGTTTCAATCTGACCGCCATTATCCGCTTTGTAAATACCATCATTTGGGGTAATACCCTGTGTAAACTTTACTTTCCTATTAGACGTGTCTATATTTTCTTTTTCCAATATAGATTTGATAAAATCATTCTGTTCGCTTAACGGCTTATCCCAATCCAGCATCTTGTCGCTGTCGGGTATTTCGACTTCGTATAATTGCCCCTTCTTTTCTTCCATTCTCACGGTTGTTAATTTTTGGGCTTCCTTTATTCTGTTTTGCAATTTATCGTATTCTTCTGGGTCGTCAGTCTTATCTACTGATTCGAGTTCTCTTTCTGCATCCCTGATAATCCTTTCGCCAGATGCTACGATGTCATCATCTGTAAAACTCCCATCCATCTGTGCCGATTTTTGTACGCTTAAAACATACTCGTCGGTAAAGTCGTAATTATCTAAATGGGTATCACCTATATACAGATTCCTTTCTGTCACTTCCGACAATTTATTTTTGTAATACTCCGCCACCACTTTATCCCCGGCAAAGTAAAGCCCGTATCCGTAAGCCTGTGCGCCCTCGCCAGTGCCTATGGCGTGGAGCGAGAACTTCTCAAAGTCGTGAGGGGAGCCGTGCCATGCGGACTGATACAGTTCCTTTCCAAAAGAAGCGGCGGGGGATTGGAACTTTGGACCAATAACAGGATTACGTTTATTCCATTCATCCAATGCAATTTTACGCGCCTTTGGTTCTAATTTGGAAATAGCAACAAGTTCCCCATGTTCTTTTTGTAGGCGTATATTTTCTTCTTTGGGAGTTTCCACTCTTGCCATAGTTACAGGAGAATCAGGCCCAAAGAATTTAGGCTTGTCCTCATTGTAAAGCGTAAGCGCGTCCACGCCACGCTTGCCAGCCTCGGTAATATATCGGTCTGCTACAACCTTGGAAACAAGGTCAACGCTAGATTTTGCGCCACGGCCTTTTACGCCTTGCATAGCGGGACGGGCGATATCCGAGAAGTCCTTCGATATTGTGTCGTGAACGGACTGTAAAGCGGGATTGTCTTTGATTGCCTTATCGGATTCGCCTGCCATTTCTTTAACAGTCTGCGCTATTTCTTTCTGTTCCTCTGCCAGTTCGTTTATGCTCTTGGCTTCGGGGTCTACTGTGATATCGTTCATCAAGGCGGGGCGGTGCGCGTCCATATCCTTGCCTATAAACGCGCTTTGTTTAATTTCAATCTTGCCAACTCCTAACTTTTTGGCCTCGGTGTATTCTTTCAATGCGCCTAATTCTGTAGCCGCCTGTATGGGGTCAATGTTCTGCGATTGGAAATAGGTATCAAAGGCTTTAGGCGTTATGTGAACTGGAACAGCTTGCGCGTCTACCAATTCGTTAGCGGTGTCTTTTGCCCTTGTAGTGAGTTTAGAGGCCGCGTATGTTTCAGCGGACTTCTCGATGTACTCTTTGGTTAATTCTGCCCTTTGGTGTTCGCCTACCTTATTGTAAATATCGATAGTACCGGACATACCGCCACCAACAACGGCCCCCAATATGGCACTCTCCCACACGCCTGACATTTTGTCCTGTTCTTCGCCATATACGTTGCTTATAACTTGCTGGCTACCCTCTTGTATGCCCTCCGCGCTTGCGGCCTTGCCTATGCCCTTTACCGCTTGTTTAACAGCACTTCCCTGTGATAGTACGGATTTACCTTTAGGCAGTATCTTGCTAAACAATCCACCAGCATAGTTAAGGCCAGTATTGAGTACCATGTTGGCCGAGAATGTTTTAGAGGCGGCGGCAAGAGCCTCGTTATCTGTCTTGCCTTTAGCCAACATTGATTCGTGGACGGCTCCGGCTTCTATTGCCGATTCAAAAGTGGCAGACAGCCCAGCTCCGGTAAGAGCCGCAAGCCGAGGCATAGCGGATAATGCCATAGTGCCCTTTGCTATCCCAAGTCCAGGAATGAAAAAGGTTGCGCTTGAAGTGGCCGCGCTTACAAGTTTGTCCGTGAAAGTTGGGTCTTTTATTCCGTAATACTCAACCATCTTTTTGCCATAATCTGCTATGTTTCTGCCTGCGACATTTCCTAAATCGCTTATGCTTTTAAGCCCCTCATCCTCACTCCATCCCCCCGGCTCTGTGCCTAAACCGAGTAAGCCACTAGCGGTAGATATCGCGCCGCCAATGCCTTGCACCATGCCACCAACCGCGCCGCCCATAGACTTGAACTTGTTTTTAAACGTGCTATGAGTATCCTCAATAGCGGTAAGGTTCTCTAAATCGTCATGGGCTATCACCATATTAGCGGGAACAGCGGCCCATTTTGCTGTGCCGGGATACTTGTCATCTATATTTTTCCAAAATTCAGGGCTATACGTGGTTGCCTGTTTTACTTTGTCAATATTTGCGGCAACCATTGGCGGCGGCGCGTCTACCCTCTTGGATAGCGTTTGTATCTGCGCGGCTTGATCTGGATTATCACCAGCTACTTTCATATAAGAAAGTTTAGTCGGGCTTTGTTTGTCCGGCAGATTAAGGTCAGGTAATATGAAATTGTCTTCCATTAATAGTTACCATCGGGGAACTTGGCGATAACCGCCGCCCTATTGGCAGGAGTATCTCGTTCGCCGTGTTTTAGCAAAGACTTACTAGCGTTGTCTAAGGCAAAGGCTTTTGCTATATCCATAGAGCGTTGTTTTTCTAGTTCAACCTTGTAGCCTCTATAATCATCATTTTGCCACCAATGCGCTGTAGGTATTTCCACCATCTCCATTAAATCAATCCCTTTTTTGTAAAGCTGTTCGGGGCTACCGGATTTAATGGCCTCCTGGTTAATCACGTACATGAACTCTTGTTCTTCCTGTTTTGTTTTAAACTTTTCTGCGGCTTTGAGTTTTAAACCATCTACCGATATTTTCATAGCAGGAGATAGCTTCCCCCCGCCTTCGCTACTATTGTTTTTACGTAGTCTTTCGCTCAATGATTCCGCGTCGGACTGTGTTATAACCCCCGCGTCGAATTTGGTATCAATATCGGTCTGCTTAACTGTACCTGATTCTATGCCGTCAGCAAGACTGTTATACGTGCGATAATCCGTAACAGCATAAGCCTTACGCGCAACAGAACGCAATTCCGATTTTATGTTTTCATCATTGTGGTTAAATTTAGGGTTATCCGCATACTTAGATATTACATCGTTTAATCCCATGCCGGAAGATTTGGCAGTTAAGACAATATTTGAAAATTCATTCTTTAAGTTTTCAGTATGTATGTCTTGGATAATAGCCCTGTCTTTAAGAGATAAATCAAACTTCCCGGATGAAAGTATGGCCCCCGCGTTATTTGGATTAGCCTTAACCGATTCGATAGCAAACCGCCCATCCACCTTTTGCAACTCCTGTTTAACCGTAGCAGGGTCATTAAGCCCCTTGCGCTTAAGCATATCGGCAGTTTCAGAACGTGCCTTACCAAGAAGCGCAGTCATGTCCGATTCATGTTTCTTTTGTGCCGTAGGATCGGTTATTTTCGTTCCGTAGGCCATAGCATATGTCTGCGCGGAAGTAACTACGTTTGAGGCCGTGGCTTGTTCGTCCGCTATGTTAGACTGTTCAATCTCGTGGCTGATAACATTGTTACGCCAAAGGTTTGCGTGTGTATCGGCTATGCGGTTATAAAGTTCCCTAGCTCTAGGTTGTAAGTCTTTCCCATACTTATCTTTCAAATCGGATATGGACTTGTCGTAAACAATAGTCGCGCCTTTGGCGTTCGCGCCTTTTAGGGATAATACACCATTAAGCAATACGGTATCTTGCGCGTCTTTAGCGAACTTAGTAGCTTCATCGTTAGCGGCTTGTTCTTCCTCGTGATTTCGCTGTGCAAGTAAGTGGCTAGATAAAGCGTCAGTAGCGGCCCCAACGGTGCGCCCAAGGCCGGAAATAGCCTCCCCAATATTAGCACCCGAAGCGGCGGCAGTCATGGGCTGTAACGCCACGTTTGGGGTCTGGCTTGCGTTTATGCCTACTTCTCGTTTAGCGATTGGTACTTGCATAATTATTTAATTGTCCACGATTTCCACGTATTAGCGGCACTTGTCCCGCCACCAAGTATAGATGACATGGCTTGTAATTTACTAGCCGCTTTAGCGTTTTTCCCCGCCACTTTATAACCAGCGGCCTGTGTCCGATAATTAAAGGCTTCGGTATCGGCCCCTATCTTAATATTTTTCATTTCGGTGTCAGCATTATATCGTAAAGCCATTTCGTCAAGATTGGTTTTAGTCTCGGTATCAGATACTATCTGTTCGGCAGTCTTTGACCCTACACCAGCCCCGGATACAAGAGACGCTTTCTGTGAGCCTATAGTCTCGCGCTCTTTGGTATGAATATCCTTTACACCTTGGAATTCCTGTGCCCCGACAGCGTGGATATCGGATTCGCCTTTGGCCTCTGAAAGTTTGGCGTTCTGTTCAGAAAGTCCGGCAAGGTAGTTGTAATACTTGCTTTCAGACTTACCTGATTGGTTCGCACCATAGGCACTAAGTAGGCCACCTGCTAATGATGCTCCTGCCATTACTGCGCCCATATTATGCGCTCCTTTCAAAAATGAAATTGTTAAACTCTACGCCGTCTTTGAGCTTATACGGCTCACTCTTTTCCGCGCCTAGCCATTCAAGCCATCTATGTGTTTTGGCGTATCTCCCGTCAACCTGTGCAATCAGAATCGGGTACATCTTTAAGAAGCATTTTACCATTATTAAACTGTACTGACAAAAGGACTTTTTAACTAATTCTATGTCTTTAGTCCCAAGTAGCCATATACGCGCTTTATCTCCTAAAATTGTTACAGGGCATATGCCAAACATGGCTATCGGTTTCCCGTTGTTTTCAAGGGTGAATCGGAGCGTAGAGGCATTGTAAGATTCGGATAATGCGCTCTTTGTGTTCTTATACCCCTGCGCTAGGACTTCGATAGTATCCTCATGGCGTAGATTGTCGGACACGGTGTTTATGTCTGATTCAATGGACTTACGGAGTAATGCACCCATTTAATTATCTCCTATGGAAATTTGAGGTGTAAACGATGTTATACAGAATGGAAGCGGATCAACCTGACGGAAAAATATAGAACTACCAAAGTCATAGCCACCGTTAGGGGTGAATAGGTAATCCCTTGTTTTCAACGGAGTAGGGCCGCTCATGATATCACCTGGCTCGCGTTGTGGTATTTCGTCAAGGCCGGATATAGATGTACTGCTGGTAATAGATTTATTCTGCGACGTTATGCCGACATACCCACCCCTTGAATTCCAAAAGCGTATATTTATTTTGGGGATAGCCGTCTTTCTCCCCTGCGTAGTTCCCTTGTTGTCAGCTTGCTCTATACGAAGGGTTTCCATATCGGCCACATAGGGCAATCCCACATGTACAATAGTGGCCGCTACGGGCAAGGTAATGGCCCCGCTCGCTACGGTAAGATCTTTAACTACGTTGCCATCGGCAAGAACGTTCACCACTTTGCCCTCTAAATGAGAAAGCCCTGATACCGTAGTACCGCTGGACGTGGTAGTTATGGCGCAATCCAACATCATGTAATTCTTGATATCGGTTCCCATGTCGCGTTTTGCAAGGCGTTCAATGTAGCGAGTGCCGCCACGGTTTACCACAAACCAAACCTCGTTTATTCCAAGCGTAGGATTGGGGATAACGGCTACGCTTTCAAACAGCCCATCGGTGTCATGGTGCGTCCATGCGATAACGTCTTGCTCTCGCATATAAGTCATAGAAAGCAAAACACCATCATCACGAACAGCCCATACAATACTATCGGGCTCCTGCTGATATGCCATTTCTACTATATGGTTATCGGTTAACAAGTGTTGGGACAATACGCTTATGTTATCACCCATAAACCCATTGACAGAGAACTGATAAATAAGGTTGCGGACAACACTTCCAAGCGGCTCAACGTAAATTATTTCATTGCCAACTAAGGCGGGCGTTACATTGCTGGACCCTCTATGGCCTTGGCAAACCTGTTCCACCGACGAAGGCGTAAAAGGGCCAGTAGAAGAAATACTAAAATCAGCGTCGGACGTGTTGATAACAAGACCCTGCAACGCAGTCATATTCTTTACTACGTTAAGTGTGCGTGAAGGCAATACGGTTGAAATAGAATCGCTGTCTACAATCGGATCGCTTATCCCGAAATTAGTGTAGTCTCCTGTCTGGCTGTCCCATGTAGTCAAAGGCTCTGATATGGTAGACGCGCCGCTTAACCTATCCTGAAAGAAAGCTACGCAAGCGGGCCATCCCCTATACGTAGACCATGACCCTTCGGCCCATTGGTATAATGCGGCGGTGCTGGCTAATCCAATGCCTACGCCTTGCTCTGATAAAATAGTAGCGGTTGCAACATTAGTGTTGGTTATGGAATTAATCTTAACTATGCCTTTCCAGTCAAAGGTATCACTTGTAAGCGTTATGGTTAAAGTCCCATACCACGTGAGAGTGGAGCCTTGCGCTACACGGATAAGACATTGAGACGCGCCAGTATCTCCCGACGTATCATAATTTGAAGCAAGTATAGTCCCGTTACCGCCAGAAGATAATGAGCGCAAATCGTTCCAAGTAGACCCATTGTCGGTAGACATTTGCACGATTATAGAGCCGCCCCATGTTCCGGTAGTGATAAGCCGCCAAGTGTTACCGCATTTTATAGCAGTAGAATTATGCGCGGAAGCTGTAAAGGTTGCGTCCGTAACTGTCTGCGCGGGAATGGTTTCAACCATCTGAAACAATGCGCCCTCATGCCCTGTTGCGAACAAGGGGAAATTAGCCGTTAGAGTTATAAGACCCTGCGAGGAAGCTGTGCCCGCCCCAGGTGTATACGATGAAATCCCGTTGAAATATATTCTGACTGCGGTCCTATAATTGCATAGGTAAAACGACGTGCTGTCAACAACCTCAATATTAAATTTCTTCCCATTCAACTGTGTAGCCAATGCGCCATCAAGGGAAGCAATAACCACAACATCACCAGTAGACAAACCATGTGCCGTAGATGTCGCAAGTTTAACGTATGACGTGGTATTAACTACTCCCGGTACGCTCTCATTGGCTATCACCGTGCTTATCGTATGGGAAACGTTATATACAATCGTGCTACCGCTGGGAGTTATGGTGCGGTAAATATCTGTATTGGAAAGCATAAAGGGGCCATTCTTGAAAGGGAAATCTCCTATGGTCCATGAGTTATTAGAAATTCGTATTAACTGCTGTGGCTTATGCGCTGGATGGAAAAGAAACAGATAATCAGCAGACTGTGAGTATTTTATATCAAACAATTCAGTTCCAAGATAGGGGCTTGCTATCTGGTAATAATCGGCAAGAACCCATTTTGTAGGGTCAGACCCGGGGAAGTTAAACTCCGAGGATACGTCGTGCAAAATGCAACTCCATACATGACCGCCGTATGTAACATAATCGCCGGGGTAATAACTTGTTGGGTAAGTCCACGCGGAAGCCGTGCCAGTAACAGGTGCGCCATCTTTAAAGAATCGAATGTACCCCTCTCCGAATTCCAAATTATAGGCTTGATCGTTGGAGTAAACAAAAGGGATATTCCTAACTTTGTGAGTTGAATCTCCGGAGGGAGCGACGTAGTAAGTACCGGGTCTATTGCGCCCACCACCATGCGCGAGTATGTTTACGTTACGCGCCGTTTTCAATCCAGTCTGGTACTTAGCGATATCCACACGTGAGTAAAGGCCGGGAGATATCTCTCCTGACGCAAAAGAGGGCTGTATCTTATGAACAATAGCCGACATAGGTTAATCCCTTACGGCTTCATAGTTTGACTGTCGCGGAGCCATCTCTGTGCCTTCCCCGCCATTCTTGCGCTTGGCTTCTTCAAGGCACTTCTTGGATTCAGCGGCTACATACTGTTGCATTTCCATATCACACGAAAGAGGGATGCAAAGTTCTTCGGCAAGGCCCCATGAAATAGAATCCTGAAACATATCATCAAACTGGCTTTCGTCGGTTATATCGGCAGTTATTTCCGCTGACACATTAGGGAGATTGCACCCCACGGCTATAACGTCTGTGCGCGGTGATCGGCATATCTCAAATAGGTTTATCTTAGCCGACCTGTCCGCTAAAGACCTATCATTAAACGGCGTAATGTTGTAGAACATTTCAGCATTAAATATTTTGCGAAGCCTTGCACAACCAGCCGGATAGGCATAAGTGTAAAGCCAGCCGGGTATATAATCCTGTTTGCTTAAATCTGCGGGATACAATTGCGCTTGCTCCACCGTTCCCAAAAGGTTAAGCAATATCTTCTTTGTAGCAAACCGCCAATCACAAGCCCGAAGCGTTGACTTCCGAACGCAATCATAAAATAGATTAGCCTGACGTGCTGGCTCACATACCTGGTCTAGGGACGTGATGTTTGCTACCTTAATGTGGCTTAACGCTTTATTTATGATTGTAATTTTGGTGTTTCCTGCGTCCATAGCGTCCTTATTTGTTTTCCATCTTCGCGTTCATTACGGCTTTGAGGATAATCGCACCAGTCGTAGGTCCGGCAACGTTTAGTCGCAAATAGCGATAGTTCACATCGGAGAAATCCCAATTGGAATACGAAGCGACGGCCGTCGTGCTAATGCTAACGCTGGAAGTGTTAACGCTGAAATAATTAACATTGTCGTTTGATTCCTGCCAGTAAATGCCAGGGGTTCCGGTTATAGCAAGAGGCGCAAGCGTGTACGTGGCCGCAGTCGCATTAGCGTGCTGATTGGTCAGATTAATGTATGAACCCGATATAGCAAGCGCGGAAGTGGTGGAAAGATAGACATTATTGCTATCTATAGGCAAAGCGTAATAAGTGGTTCCGGTAAGTATTCCGCTTATGGCCGGAGTGCCGCTATAAAGCAAGGGCAATCCAAGAGTAAATCCATGAGAGGGTACATTTATAATATCTGTGGCCGCGCTGTAATACGCACCAGTACCGCCAGTCATGTTCGCGCCTGATATAGATAGTAGAGCCGCGCTAGACGTAGCCAAAGGGAAGTTCCCGCCAACAAGGGTAGAGGTTGCGTATACTACCGAACCAATCGCCTGCGCCGAAATAATGGCCGCAGTCTGCGTGTTCCCATTAATAGCCGCCGCCAGATTGGTAGCGGTTTCAGTAGGAAGCGCAACGGCATAATCAGTCCCGGCTATAAACGATATACGGTTGATTGTCAGTATGGTTCCCGCAAGTGCTGTAGTAGATACAACGGTTATATTCCCGGTAGATACCGAGCCATCAGTAAACGTACTGGCCGCAAAGGTTGCAGTCCCATACGAAACAACGGCAGACACTCTATCAGCGTCGTACTGCGCTAGGTCAAGCGTGTAAGTCGTACTGTATGCAAGTCCCGTTTCGTTTGCAAGCGTTCCGTTATAAGAACGCGGTGAGGCTTTAGCCATACCCGCCATAGCCATAGAAGCCATAACCATCACCAAGCTAACCGCTGAAATTATACGTTTCATTTATGTTCTCCTGTGGCTAAAAAAGGGGCGAGGCACTTACCCCGCCCCTTATGTTTATTTACCGCCCTGTGAAACCAAGGTGAAATCCTTGGGAGTAGAACCGATACGCGGATCACCATCATCGAGGTCCCTCAACTGTTCAGTAGTAAGGGAAGTGGGGAAAACAACATCACAATCAAGCCTGATACATTTATTGAGACGCTGTTTGAAAGCGGCAGACGGAGAAAGAGTTATATCCTGTCCGGCTTCAAGCTGTACGCCTTCAACATAACACCGCAGTTCCGCTACGAATTTTACCCAACGATGTTTATAATCTCTGAAATCGTTGTCGGTCATGGTCGTAGCACTTTTGGCTATAGTTTCTGTAGCGGTCATGTTTGCAGTATCGGTATCAGTTTTGGTCCCATTTTTCTTCGCGTCGCGCTGTTCTTTAGTATAACCCATTTGAGTTTTCTCCTATTCGTTTTTGATATCCTTGGCCCCCTAAACTACGAGGGCCAAGGTATATTATACTAAACTCTTACGAGTCGAGTATGCCGGTAACAGCCACGCCGGAAGCGTGATTCATAGCCCCGGTAGGTTCAGTTACAGTCTGCGTATCGCTCCGCATGAACAGGTCCTGCATATCCGTGTCCAGGCAGAGGAACGACTGAATGGCCCCGGCAGTAGCGGCCTCACCAGCCACGCGATAGGCAACGCGAATGTACCGCTTCTTTATCTGCGGCATACGAACCGCAAGCAGTATCTTGTTGTCAGTCGCAAGGTCAGCTTTCACGTATACGGGGCTAACAAGCACGTCCGTATAGGTAGAGTTATCTACCGATTCCTGCAAGACCACCTGCAAGGTTATAGTAGTGCTGGCCGAAGTGAACGCCGTAGTAACACGAGACACCAAGAAGGGGTTAACATAAGCCCCACCGTTGGCAACCGTGCTATAAGACGCACCATTAACGCCGCAGTCAATGGCATAGGTAGACGGGTTGTCCGTTACCGTAAATCCAATAGCCGCGTAAGCGTCTCCAAGTGCAAGATCACTAAACGTATTCTTTCCATCCATTATCGCCATATTCTATTTTCTCCTTGTATGGTTACGGCCTGATTACGATGTATGCAAGCACACATCCACCAGAGCCGGGGTCAGTATTCACGGTAAGCGTGAATGAAGTCGCGTTCGAAATGGCAGTACCCACCAGATAGCAGGCATTGGTCCCTTTCGTAAGCGGCGAGGCGATTATAATATCACCCGTCTTAATGGAAGCGTCGGTAACTACAATGGCGGTCTGTCCGCTGGCTACAGTCGCAGTCCCGTACTTCTGGAAGCGCGAAGCCAGATAGCCAGCTATGCCATTTTTCATTTCCCGACCTTTCAGGAACGTGAATTTACCCAACGCCATATTAGCTCACCGCCGATTCGGTATTCATAATAGCGTCGCAACGATGGATAGGAATACCCATGAGTTTAGTCATGGTCTTGCCATCTCCAAGGTCCTCGTATTTGAGGAAGGCGTTGAACTTGTTCATAGCCTTAACTTCAAGATACGTTTTCACTACGCGATTGCAATACCAAGCCGCTTTACCAGCATTGAGGAACTGTATATAGTTAACGGCCTCGATAGCCTTTTTAACTATGTTCGGAGAGGTATCGGTATCGTCGGACGCGGTTTTAAGGGCGCGAACGTCGATGTTAGCGATACGCACCGCCTGCCGCCAGTCACGAACGCAGAGGCCCATCTTAGCCTTGTACTGGTCAACCCAAGCCCAATACTGCGCGCCAGTACCCCGGCCATCGTCAATAAGCCATTTGCCTTTATCCTCATGATAAATGCCAGCGCGAGTACCCTTGGGGTAGAACGTATGGATGGACTGCTCCCCCCACACGACAAGCCAAAGGCTGGTGTTATAACCACCAGACGGAGTACCGTAAGTACCGCCCTCGGAAGCGTCAAACACGTTGCGCCCGCTATCGGGAAGCGTAGTGGACGGATTCACAAGCGCGTCAGGGTTAGCCTGGTAAGCCGCGTTCAACTGCTGGAAGTACGCGGACAGTCCAGTAAACCTATCGGGGTTAACGCGCACATCACCGTAGAACATGGTAGAGGCAAGGGTCTGGCTAAAGGATTCCATGAACGGAGAAACCTCGGACAGACGGAAAGCCGCACCATCGGGGGCGAGTTCAACAAGTTCCTCATCCACTTTCCCCATACCTTCGAGGATACCAGCGGTAACAGTTACCTGTTTCGTGGTGGACTTAGAGGGCTGAACGCCCACGTTAATGCTACGCCACGCTATCTGCGGCAGGCCGGTACGCATGGTAGTCACATGACCAGTCTGCGTGTTGCCCTCCATAGATACCGCGTCGTCAACTATACTGTTAACACGCGCCAGCATTTCGACTATCCGGGCTATTTTGCCATCGGGATCGGTGCGCTTAGCGTGGTCAAGCAGTGTAAGATTCTGATTGCCAATTGCAGTGCTCATTTTTTATTCTCCTTTTTAATTAACCGCTATTTCTTCATCTTCGGATAAAACACGTCTGCGTCGCTTGCTTTCTCGTTTACGCGCATACCGTCGTTAGGATTTTCTTCTTTAATGGCATGACCAACCTTGTTAAAGTACTTCACAAGTTCGGGATGATTCCCGAGGCCAGTTTCATTAAGCATTGCGCGTAATTCCGGGGACCCGAAGCGGTTAACTGCTTGAGCCGCAATGCCGAACTCTTCTTTAGACTTTGCACCATACAACGCGGTAGATTCCTGTTTCCAAGTTTCTACCTGTTGCTGGAAGTTTGCAAGAGTAGTATCGGTATACGATTTAGCACTTTCCGCTTGAAGAGCAACCAACTTCTGCGCTTGTTCCTGCGAGAGGCCCAAAGCCTTGAATTCCGCAGTAGCTTTTTCAAGCAACGCGGGTTCAATCTTTACGCCTTCCGGCAGAATGAAGTCAGTATACTTTTCAGGCGCACCCTGTTTAACTTCTTCTTTCTTTTCTTCTTTGGGCTTTCCATCTTCTCCCAAAATCGTAGTGTTGTCTTTTACTTCCGGTTTGGCCTCCGGCTTAACCTCGGACTTTGCTTCCGGCTGTACAATGGGTTTAACTTCCGCATTTACTTCCGGTTTCACTTCGGACTTTACCTCGGCATTAGCTACAATATCAGTTAGCATGTTTTTCTTGCTCCTTGCGTTTTCGCTCTTGTTCTGTTTTAGCGTCCGACTGGTGTTCGTTTATCATTTGCAGATACGCGCCATTATCGGCATCTAAAATCATTTTAAGTAGTTCCAGTCCAGCCGACCGCCTACCCTCATTAAAGTCAGATATCCTTGCGCTAGTGGGGTCAAACGATTGCTGATAAGGCCCGCAAAATTCAAGTATTCTATAAAGGGTGCGGCGTACCTCAACAATCTTTAAAATCTGCTGTACGTCTCCACGGTCTTTTACTTTCTTGCGGCGTTCTTCGTCTTTCTGTTCAAGCACTTCGCGCTCCGCATCGTCCAAGTGGGCGTACTTCTCGTAATCAATCGCGCTACGTTCGGCTTCCTGTAACGCTTTGGAAAGGTCTTCGGGTTTAACGGGTTGCATTACTGCTGGCCTCCTTGTGCGCCTATAATGGCCTCTAGCGCGTTCTGCTCTCCTACCTTGGCTTGGCTAAGGGTCTTTGCACTTTCAGCCATCTGCGCGGCCTGTGCCTGTTGTTGCATGGTCTGCTGTTGATGTGCCCTATCAGCGCGCATCTTGGCTACTTCGTCTTTGGACCTGATAATTCTTTGTGGGGTGCCTATCATATTGGCATGTTCCCGTATTGCTTCGTCGGGATTATAATTGTCAACGGCTTCGGGGAATACCTGTGCTAAACCACCCACAAATTGAGCCTCCTGCTCTATAGATACCGCACCTATGCTACGCTGTGCTGCCGCAAGGACTGAAACGTATTCAACCTTAAGAGGCATACCCTCTATTTCAGGAGGCGGAGGCGGTATCAGATTGTTACGCAAAGCTATTGCAAAAGTCCTGTCAATAGCAGGAGAAAGCAAATCGTCTTGTATGCGGCCAAGAACAGGGCCAAGCAAGCTAAATTTCTCGCTATGCTTTTCTTCAACTTCACGCGCCGTAATATCCTTACGGTCAGATTCAATCATCATCTGAAATAGATCGGCGTAGAAGCGAGAAGCTATCTGCCTTTTCTTTGACTGTATCTTGGATTCAAGAGCATTGATATCTGGATTAACCTGATATGCGGCACGAACCCCGGCATTAGGGGTCTGTGCATTGGAGCGCGTAATACCGCCAGGGAGAGTATTAACCGTTCCCTCTACCGAAGCATCAACCTGTAATGGCGGGTCAGCCATCTTGTTAATACCGAGCAGGCTATCTTTCTCCATTCGGTAAAGGCTCTTAATATCGCCAAGGGCATACCAGCCGGGGCCAACTCCGTATACATCGGCAGTTGTAGTCATTTCCCAACGAGGGGCCATTATTGGAAACTCGTTATAACCGGATATCCGTAATGCGCGAGTGGAGACGGCTTGCGCTTCCCACGTTACAGACCGGAACTCCTTACCACGGTAATCAGCAAGGTCGTCAACCTTGTTAGTGTTGGGCTCACAAAGCGTATAAATCAAAACGTAGGTATCCCGCATACCAGACTTATAGCCATTCTTAACCATGTCCGAGCAATTCTCCCATCCGAACTCGCTCACAACTTGGTCAATGGTCATCCAGTATTGCCTAGCAAACGAATTAACGCGGCCTACGAAATCAGTACCAAGATAATATTCCCCTATGGTGTAGGAACGGCAACGAATTACGGTATCGTAATCCTCATAGATGCCAAACGCGCCAGTACCGAACATTCCGAGTTCTTCGTAAATCTGCTGGCAAGAAGCATAAAAATTGGACTTGCTAAATATGGTCGAGATTATTTTCTGCACGTCATCAAGCCATATCCTAGCGGCCTCGGATTCGGTAGCCATGGGGTCTTGTAACCCAAGACGGAACCACGGGCTAGACGGACTAGTAAGGCCGCTAGACATACCAGCGGCCATAGTGCGGGCATAATGCGCGGGGTCTCCGTCCATGATAAGACGGTAGTCATACTGCGCGTTGTAGTTGGGGACAAACCCCTCAAAGTGGCCGCGCTTAGGATTTATATATCGGGACAGATCACGCCAATGCCGATACCATTTCGACATAGCTTCCAACCGCATCATAGACCAGCGTTGCTGAAAAGGCTGTAAGTCTATAGGAGGGAATTGCTTTATCCCATCTTTAGATATCGGTTCCATAGTGCCGCCAGTTGCGCCACCGAACCGACTATCTGGAATATTATTTGAGAGTATTGGCATAAAAAAACCAGCCCCGATTGCTCGGTAGCTGGCTATCTGTTTTCGATTCGCCTAAATTCTAGCTATGTTTTACTGCTTGTTTTATTTCGCTCATTACAATTTTTGAATCCTTAATTATGAAAACTATCTCGCCCCACTTAAGTAAATCTGCGGCAGGCTTTAACGCCTTGCCTACAATTTCAGACCTTAATATTTCTTCAAGTTTGTTCATTATCCTAGTTTAGTTTTAAGACCAGACTGTGACGTAAGACTACCCGCGTTGGTCATTGTCGCACCAAGGCCAAGACGCAAACCGGATAACTGTTTTAGCTTCTTAGCCTGGTAATCTTCGGCGGCTATTTCTTTTGGTTGCTGTGCAATCTGCGTCTGTAAATCTGCGGCTTGTTTTGCCGATTCTTCCGAAGCCTTGCGCGTAGCGTCAGCCGCGTCTTTTGTGGCCTGTCTCTGTGCGGCAATAGTCCCTGATATTCCAAGGGTTGCTATATTTAAAACATTCTTTAACGGTTTAGCGCCCATATGTGATATTATACATTATTTGAAATCTTTGTCAACACCCCTCAAATAATTGTTGGCCGCTTTGAGCGCGGCGTTCTGCTCCTCTAAGCCTATTACGTAGGGCGAGGTCCTATCAACAACGTGGACGGTAATTATACGAGGCATACACCCCGAGAGGGTTAAACAGAAAAGAATGGCGTATATTATTTTCATTATCTCACCCCACAAAAATAAGCACCCAAGTATACAATTGTGAAAAACGTAACTGATATAAAAACACAAGCACACATCTCACCCACATCACCCGCGTCTATGTTTGGAAGTTTGTTCGCTATCGTCCTAAATACGTCTTTGAATCCATCGGCGAAGTCTTTGAGTTTTCTCATAATGGCATTCTCCTTTCTTCTGGCTCTACTCCCTCAACGGGGTTATAGTCTCTTGGTGATCCGTACTCTTGCGCCTTGCGTATTTTAAGTCCGCCTATACCTACGTTGCGCGGCTTATCCGGCATAGCGTATGTAAGAGCGTAAGCGTCGCATTCATCGGGGCTACACTTTATTATAGCTTTTACTTGCTCTTTTTCGATAACTCTTTTTTTACCGTTCTGAAAGAAATAAGACAATGCCGTCATTTCTTTCTTAAGCTGTGGAGATTTAGGCAGTCCCGCGCCACGCTTAACAGCCTCGCAGAATTCGCAAAGCATTTGCGAGCGCATATTGAAATACTTGGGGTTAGTGGCCGCTGAACTGAAATTAATTGATAGCGGCTTGTACTTGGCTAGTTTAAGCGCGTCCTCGGGGCTTGCGCCCCATCCACCTGTACCATCAAGTAGTATCATGTCCGCGCCGCCCCACTCCGTATCCACCGTAGCCACGGCCCCGGCTATTTGTGGCCCGTCAGCGTTGCGGAGCGTTACCGGAGCGAAATGCGCTATCCCCTGCCGCCTTGCTATAACAGACCTATCATCACCAAAACGCGCACAATCAACGCCTATGCGCTTTTCAGCGAAGTTAACCATGTTGTCGGTTATGATACGGTTCATTGCCGCTTCGACTTCATCAGGGCTTATCAGCGCGTTAATGGCCTGCGGGGGGAATTGGCCTAGGATATACGCCATTACCCAGGGATCGGTACGGCCATATAGCGCAATCTGTTCCCGCGCCCATTCGATTTTAATACGCGGCGAACGGTTGGGGTCATCAGGATCGCCAGTAATCGAAAGCGAAAACCATCTATCGGCCTGCGTAGAGCAAGCCGCGTAAAGCATACCGCCCATGCTGGTAGGATTTCCGGCTTGTACAATCTTCCCCCACTTGCAAGATGACAACGCCTGTTCAGCGGACTTCAACACCTGTAACGGGATATCGCCGCTTTCGTCAATCAGGAACAGCACATAGTCGCTGTGGATACCTGACAACGTGCGGCCCTGTTCGTCCTCATTGGCTGTCTTAGGCCAGCTACGCGCCGAAAGAAACCACGTCTCGGGATGGTCGTTAGCGAATATGCGCGAACCTGTCCAAGTGAAAGCGGCTTTAAGATATTCGCTTTTTCCTTGCCACTTTGAAAACTCCGGCCAGAGATTATCTTTCAAGTTATCTGCCGTGATTGCCACTACTGCGCCTTTGGGGTGCTGGCCGATATCGCCATAACAAGATAAGAAGTTCCACCCCATCCACGCTAGACAGGCAGATTTACCAGGACCAGCGCAGGCGCGTAGTGCTATGCGCGTTTTATCTTCATCCCCTGACGCAAACGCTTGCAATGCAATCGCTTGCCACTTATCAGGCTCTACGCCAAAATTATCCCGCACGAACTGTACGGGATTCTCGCGCCACATTTTTATTTTAGCTTGGGCCGGGGTCATTGGGATTAACTGCGGGCAGGTACGACAAAGCCATTAAAAAATATGTCTATCTCGGTTACTGCCGCTATGGACTGGTGAGCCGCGCACAAGGGAATGGCTAGGCCCTTGGTTTTACCACACTCAACCGCAGAACATTGGATTATGATATCCCCATATGTTCCGTGCTCAATCCGATCAACTGCGGCGCAATATCTAGGCTTTGTGTTCGTCATCTTTCTTACCCATTGAACCCGCTATCAAATTTTCAAGGCTTAACTTGCCGGATAGTTCTACTTTGTCGGTAAGCATTTTTAAATGTCTAGCGATGGTTTCAAGAGATTTATTTTTATCCCAAAACTTTATCTTCTTGGTGCGCGATACCGTAGCAGATTTTGCGCCTTCTATGCTTGGTTTTTCTTCTTCGATCTCAATACCAGCAATAGCGCGGCGCACATCTTCGGGCATATCTTTAATATCGAGCAAGTTACCGTTAGCGTCAAAAGCCAATGAAATATCACAAGTGGCAAGCCTTGCAAGTTCAGTTAAAACACGGTCAGCAGTTATGATTGCTTTCTGCTCTTGCGCCTGTATTTCGGGCTCAATAAAACCCATAGTGTAGAGTTTTGCATACAGTTTATGCCCCAATGACCTTGCCTGTTTTCCCTTATATTTATAAGCACGAATATACGCTTGCGTTTCGTTCTTATCAATCGCCCATTCTTTTAAAAATAAGCGTTGCTTTGGGGGAAGTTTTTTCATATTGGATTTACGCCGACTTTTTAAGCCAGTATTTATCCCCCACTATCTCATAAGTTCTTGGATCTTTAAGTTTAGTGTGAACGTGTATTTTAACTATGTCAGAGACAATTGATTCCCCAAATTTAGCAATCCGTTCAGAATTGGCATCTATAGCCTTCTTATGCTTTCTTAAAACATAAGGGATAGCGACAAATACCATCCCTAAATTTACAGTGGTAGAAAGTATAATAAATGTGGTCATATCAGAATATTTAAAGGTAACTTTTTCATATCAATAAATTTTCAACGACCTCAACGTCTCTCTGCTGTTAATGCGTTCCAACACCGTGCGAAGCCGTCCAGGGGGCAGAATAGACGGCGATTTGATCTTGATAGCTAGTTCTATTTTAGGCTTACACGCAGGGCAGGCCACTAACTGTGCGGGCACATTGGGAGTAGACTTAGCCGCAACTCTTGGGATTACAAACTGAAAAAAAGTATCACCGTCTACGGCTTTCTTATCGCAACAGTCGCATACCGATATTCCATTTTTAAGCATGGCGATATTATACAGTATTTCCGTACGGGTTTCAATATCCCCTATCTGTATTCATCCCCTTCTCGTTCTCGAATGGAAGACCTCGCGAAAATAAGATAAACGCGACATTAAGAAGCCTTAACATCGGCCAATGCAAACACGATGCCACGGCAAAAAGTCCCGCCGTCCTCGGTAATCTCAAAGGTCGCGTGAGGGATAACGGTCTTGAACGTCCAAGTGTATTCGCCCTCCTTCCCAAATAGGGCCTCCATCTTGACCGCCTTGGCCTTTTCCGCTTCAAAGTAAGGGCAATCCTCGTCCTCGCATTTGTTTTCCAGCAGGCCGCTGGGT
>Ga0172381_10001841_pt1 | contig 24258 bp, 23 predicted proteins | sample Leawel6488metaG_FD_119754 | JGI IMG/M metagenome (GOLD analysis project Ga0172381, IMG submission 119754) | Leachate microbial communities from a municipal landfill in Southern Ontario, Canada - Leachate well 64-88 metaG | ecosystem: Engineered > Solid waste > Landfill > Unclassified | place... | reverse complement strand
TTAGTTTTGGGAATAGAAGACGAAATTGCTCCAGCAAGAATTGCAAATAATTTCGCCAAGGATCATGCAAGTTTTAAAATCTTAGGAGGAATTTTTGAAAACAGGTTTATTGAAAGAGAAAAAGTTTTAGTATTAGCTAACTTGCCATCAAGAAATGAATTGTTGAGCAGATTAGTTGGTTCTCTCTCCAGCTCAATGACAAGTTTTGTCAGAGTATTGGATAAAATAAAAGAAGAAAAAGAAAAAGTTGGCGCTTAATTCAAAAATAAATTAATCAGTAATTATTAAAAAAAACAAAAACATGGCAGAAGAAACAAAAGTAGAAATCCCAGCAAAATTTGAAAAATTAGTTGGAGAAATTGAAAAGATGTCAATCGTAGAATTGGCAGAATTAGTAAAAGTTTTAGAAAATAAGTTTGGTGTTTCCGCAGCAGCTCCAGTAGCAGTTGCAGTCGCAGCAGCTCCAGTTGAAGAAAAGACAGCTTTCAATGTTGAATTGAAAGAAGTAGGAGCTCAGAAGATTGAAGTAATCAAAGTTGTAAGAGATATTACAGCAAAAGGATTAAAGGAATCAAAAGACTTAGTTGACGCAGCAGCAGCCGGAACAGCTCAATTAGTTAAAGAAGGAGTAAAGAAAGAAGAAGCTGACGAAATCGTAAAGAAATTTGCAGCAGCTGGTGCAAAAGCAGAAGTTAAGTAGAAATTCAAAAAAACAGGGGTAAAACCCTGTTTTTGTTTGGTCGGAATATCTTGACAATACAATTATAATATGATATAATTAAATTATAGTATTGCGTACATTGTCAACCTAAAAACAGCGATAAACGGAGGGGTAATTCTAATGTGTCCGAACGAAGTACTTGCGACAATTGCCTCATTAATGCATATCGTGGCTTTCATAGTCTACAATATGCAGACAGTTAGCGGCAAGAATACGCCTAGTATCTCAACTTGGGCAATCTGGGCTTTTCTTTCCCTTTTCAACGTTGCGTCCTACTGGGACATGAGCGGTGACTGGGTGAAGAGCTTGTTGCCCACGATTGGCTCACTAATGTGTATTGCAACATTTTTCATTTCACTCTGCAAGGGCAAATTTGTGAAGATAAGCAAATCTGACTTTGCTGCCCTGTGCGTGGGACTTGTTGCGGTGCTTGTGTGGTGGCGATATGAAAACGCCACCTATGCAAATCTGGTAGCACAGGTTTGCATCTTTATCGGCTTCATGCCGACATACAAGAGCGTATGGCAAAACCCACGAAACGAAAAACCATTAGCTTGGTTCTTGTGGACTTCCGCCTACATCGTCGGCATCGTGGTTGTTCTTTTGAGGTGGAACAACCAGTATCAAGACATCGTCTACTACGCCGACTGCATCGTCCTTCACCTCATAGTTGCCTTATTGGCATTGAGAAAAGGAGGTTCATCGTGAACACAAAAGATATTCTCTCAATCGTTGCTGGAGTTTTGTTCATTGCGGGTTTTGTCCCGTATATCCGAGCAATCTTGGTCGGCTCAACAAAGCCCGCCAAAGCATCTTGGATTATCTGGGCGAGTTTGGACACCATCACTATTTGCGGTATGGCAGTTCAACACTCTCTTAATGGACAGATTATCGGAGCGGTAGCTGGTGCATGGATTGTGGTTGCTCTTGCCCTGAAATATGGAACACGGGGTTGGACTTGGCTGGATAAATTCTGCTTGATTGGTGCTGTCATCGGCATTATCTTGTGGAAAGCGTTTAACAGTCCAACTTTGGGCATCGTCACCAGCAATGGTGTTATCTTTCTTGGGTCTATTCCGACATTCGTGTCGGCATTCAAAGACCCGACAAAAGAGGACAAACTTGGCTGGACGATTTTCTGGCTGTCGTGCATCTGTGCGGTTGTGGCAATCCCACACTTAACATTTGACGATGCCATCCAGCCTATCGTTTTCTGCTCCATTGAGACTATTATGATGTTTCTTTTGTTCGTTAATCCAAAGTTCAAAAAGAAAGTCATTGAAGATACTGATGGCGCAGATATGTATGCCCCATCGCTTGATGGCGATGGATGGTGAATTATGCGCCGAGAATTTACAGGTTATCTGTAAGATTCTCGGCGCTGTTTTTTTATACTTACGGTGTTTGACGGTTTTGATTCATTGTGTAATAATCATTTATTGAACCTTAAAAAAGATAACAGTTTTTTTATGTTGCTAATTTGGCAGCAGACTGTTGTTATTGGGTTTTCAGTAGGAGGTGTGTGATGTTAAAGAAGGTCTGTTCTGCGTTGTCCTCGACTAAGATTGGGCTTGTCGTTGTAGGTCTTGCAAGTCTTGCAGTTTGTTTTTTGGCGGGGTGCTTTGGTCGGTATTTAGCGTGTATGGCGGAATCCGCGAAGTTGCCGGTTGCCAAGACTGTTAATTCGTGGGAAGTTAATCTTCCTAAGTGGACACATCTGGCAAGCCTTGACTTAAGTCAAAAGCCCGAGAATTTAGCTGAAGACAGCAAGCGAGAGAGAAGCTGGCGACAGCTTAACGCCGGCGAGGATGTTGACGTTGCTAAGTTTTGCTTTTCTTGGCAGTTTCTGCAAGAAATGAATGATAAAAACCAAGAGAAGGGATTTAATTGCCGAGAGTTTACAAGTTCGGTTGGAATTTTCCGAGAGATAACGTCTGTAGCATATTACACCAGCGATAAGAAGAATTGTATCTGGCCCGAGCTCTTGCAACTGCCCAGCGGCAAATATGTTGCCAGTTATGGAGAGCCCTTTGAAATCCAGCAAATCGTGGAGCTGGACGGGAAGGTTTTTGTTGTTTGTCTCCGATACATCTTTGAATGGGATGCAAACGGTAAAGACCTGGCAAAAGTTGCTTTTGCTATGGACGACAGTGATTGGTATGGTCCATGCATTTATTTGGGTTGGACTGAAAACAAGATGTTGGGCAATGGGTTCTGCATTTCGCGAGCCAATATGCCACCAATTGACGAGTCTTTTATCGGGCTTGTGTGGTACAAGGACGGCAAATGGAAACATTGCGAATATCAAGGAAGACAAAGCCGTTTTGTTCCCAGTAGAGTTACATACCAGCAAGCCTTTGGCAAGATTTTTCTTATTAGGTTGTGTAGCGCACTACCTTCTGAAAAAGATCCTGGCGTTTTGTTTGAACCCGAGGAGTGTCGTTTTCTGGAATGCAATCCGGAACGTGGTCTGGAGTGGCTTTCCCATGACGCACTGCAAGGCAATTTCCTTGAAATAAACAGATTAGTGATAAAGAAGTCGCGGCAAGAGGCGGAAAAACGAGCCGAAGCCAATTAGTGAGCTAACTTCAGGGCGCTGAGAGAGAATTTACTCTTTCAGCGCTGTTTTTTTCACAGAAAAATGATAATATTGCTTAAAGGGTATTTAGCTCAGCGGTACCCGACAAAAGCGCTTTGCGCATTTTGACGGGTCCGTCTCAATACCTGCTTTGCAGGTTTTGGACGGGGAGCATAAAATAAAATTACATGTTTTACGTTTACGCTTTTTACGATAAAAATAGAAAAGTTTTTTACATTGGTTTCACTAATGATTTAAAGCGTAGAGTTCAAGAGCATGAAAACGGAAAGACGCATACAACCTACAGAATGGCAGATAAATTGTTGGTTTACTACGAAGCTTGCTTATCAAAAGAAGATGCGATGAAAAGAGAAAAGCAACTAAAGACGGGTTTTGGCAGAGGTTATTTAAAAAGAAGACTTGAAAATTATTTAGAGGGCAACTAGCTCAGTGGTAGAGCATTCCGTTCACATCGGAAAGGTCACAGGTTCGATACCTGTGTTGCCCACAAAATATCTAACGGAGTAAGCCGGAAAGGTCATAGGTTCGACCCCTATAATGCCCACCACATATTTTTTTATGGTATTTATTCCAAACCCTCCTCGAGGTGTGAAAAAATTTCATTGGACAGATCATTCTAAGATAAAAATGAAACAATATGGTTTATCAAAATCAAAACTTTTAGGAATCTTGCGTAAACCCGAAAGAAAAGAAAAGGGAATTGCTTTAGGGACGACTGCCGTGATGAAAACCAATAAAATATTTTTTAGAGAAAAACAAATTACTCTATCTAACGCATGGAAAAAACCTAAAAAGGCTCCTGGAGAAATTTGGATAATGTATAAAGATACAAAAGATTTTAGAAAAATAATTTCAGCCTGGAGATACCCGGGAATTACAAAGCCGGGTGAAGAAATACCGATTCCGGAGGATATCAGGCGGGAATTGTTAAATTCTTGTAATCTTTAGTTTACAATTTATAATTTTTGATAAAAATGTTAAAATAAAATAATGGAAGATACAAAAAAACAAGATATTTTAATTTTATGGTTTTTATGGCAATTTTACGAAATGCCTAAATTTTTGTTTAGCATATGGAATAATTATTTTTTGTTCGCCTCAAATCTTTTTTCTGTCACATTGCTTTTAAAAACTTTATTTTCTCCGTGGAGAAAATATAGGTGGCAATATCCCAGAGGATTTGATGTCGGAGAATTTTTAAGCACTCTCATATCAAATTTATTTTCCAGAATCATAGGGGCAATGCTAAGGATAGTGTTGATTATAGTGGGAATTCTATTCCAAGTTATTGTTGCGGTCATTGGTTTAATCATTTTTTTAGGATGGCTGCTCCTTCCGTTTATTGTAATATTCGGACTTTTATTTATCTTATTTATTTAACCCAATGAACTTCAATTTAAAGGAAACAGCAATTTATCAGTCATACAAAAGATCCAGATTTTTTCTGTTTAGGTCAGCTAAATTTTTAAATCAGCTGTTTCTATTTTTATTTATACTGTCTTTGTTTTTTGTTTTTGTCTCCCTGATTGATCAGTCGTCTCAGGAGACCGCCATAAAAATATCAGCAGTTTTTTTTATTGTGAGCCTTGTTTTTTGGGACATCTATTTATTTGCAGAATTAAAAATAAAAAAACCTAAAATATCTGTTAATCTGTCTGACGCAGCGGCAAATTCTGATAAGTATAATTTAGCAGACTTTTTAGATTTGGACTCTGTTGAGGCTGTTAAAAATGCAACAAAGTTTTGCCACAAAAAGAAAATCCCGATTGACTCAACTTCGCTTTTTTATTCCATAGTCAAAACAGGAAAAGAACCCTCTGTATTTTTAAGATTGGGAATAGATATTAATAAGCTACAGGAAGATTTAAAAAATTATTTAGAAAAAATATCCAAGCAAGATGCTTTAAATAATTTTACAGAGGATTTTTTGACCGCAATAGCAGAGGCGGCAAATATTTCCGTCCAAAAAAATCATACTGCAATAGGGATAAAAGAAATTTTAGTTGCTTTGGCAAAGAACGACGAGTTTTTTAAAAAAGTTTTGGTTGATTACGATTTGAAGCTTGAAGATGTGGAAAATATAACTCAGTGGCTTGATTCCGTTGAAGAAACAATAAAGAAAAGCGGGGAGTTTTGGTCTAAAGAAAATTTGGCGCGAATGGGATCTATGGGGAAGGATTGGGCATTTGGCTATACAATAACCCTGGACCAATATTCAACTGATTGGAGAAAGGTTGTTTCTAAATGGAGGTTTAAAGAAATTACAAGCCATAAAAAACAGATAGAACAGGCCGAAATGATTTTATCCAGATCAAGTTCATCTAATGTTTTGATTATTGGAAATTCCGGAGCTGGAAGAAGAAGCGTTGTTGAGGCTGTGGCGCATAGATGCTATTTGGGAAAATCTCTTCCGGAATTAAACAACAAAAGAGTTGTTGAGCTGGATATGGTAAAGCTTTCTGCAACAGTGCAGGATTTTGAAATGTTGGAAAAAATACTTGATCAGATATTTTCTGAAACTTTGGCATCAGATAATGTTATCTTAGTAATAAATAATTTAGATAATTTTGTCGGTCAAAGTATTCAGAAAGCAGGGGCGGTTGATATATCGGGTATTTTGTCAAAGTATTTATCAATGCCGGGATTCCGTTTTATGGGAGTTACCACATACGAAGGTTTGCATAGAAATATAGAACAGAACTCTTCATTTGCGGAACTATTTAGAAAAATTGAGATTCCCGAGATTACAAAAGACGAAACAATAGATATTCTACAAACCAATGCGTTGGAAACGGAATATAGAAAAAAAGTTTTGATATTATATCCAAGCATAAGAGAAATAGTAAATTTAACTGCCCGCTATATTCCAAGTCTTCCATTCCCTGAGAAAGCGCTGGATATTTTGAGCGAGGCAGTGGTTTATGTCCAGCAGCGTAAGGAAAGAGTCATACTCCCGCATCACATTGCGGAAATCATTTCAAACAAAACAGGAATTCCTGTTGGTAAAATGGAGGTTAAAGAAAAAGAAACACTGCTTAATTTAGAGAATTTAATCCACCAAAGATTAGTTAATCAAGAAGAAGCTGTTAAAGAAATTTCAATTGCAATGAGAAGAGCCAGAGCAGGGCTGTCTTCAAAAACAAGACCAATGGGAACATTTTTATTTTTAGGACCTACTGGAGTCGGGAAAACCGAAACTTCAAAAGCTTTAGCTCAGATCTATTTTGGATCTGAAGAGAAAATGATAAGAATTGATATGTCTGAATTCCAGGCAATTTCAGATATCCCTCGATTAATTGGAGCCGTTAGTCCGGTTGAAATGCAGGGACTTTTGACAACGCCAGTCAGAGAAACTCCATTTTCATTAGTGCTTCTTGATGAAATTGAAAAAGCCCATCCAAATATTTTAAATTTATTTTTGCAGGTTTTAGATGAAGGTCATATAACAGACGGACAGGGCAGAAAAGTTGTTTTTACAAATACAATTATTATCGGCACATCCAACGCCGGGGCAGAAACTATTTTTAGGGAAACAGAATCTGGAAAATCAATAGACAAAGATAAGCTTTTGGCAGAACTGTTTGATAAGGGATCTTTTAAGCCAGAATTTATTAACCGTTTTGATGCCACAGTTATTTTCCATCCGCTCACAAAAGAAAATCTTTTGGACATCGCTCAGTTGACCTTGAAGGGTTTGCAGAAAAATCTTAAAGAAAAAGAAATAGATTTTGAAATTACAGAAACGTTAAAATTAAAAATTGTTGAATTGTCATATAAACCCGCTTATGGTGCAAGAGAAATGCGAAGAGTGGTGCAGGATAAAGTTGAAAATACCATAGCCCAAGCTTTGCTTTCAGATAAAATCACAAAAGGAAATAAAATAGAGATTAATCCGGAAACGTTTGAGATAATAATCAATCAATAAGAGGAATTGACAAATAATCTCGGATTGATATTATAAAATATAATATATGCAAAAAACATTTTATCAAAAATTAAATTTAAACCTTTCCAGCAGCTTATTGTTAAGCTTGGTTTTGTTGCAAAAGCAGCGGAAGGATTTTTGATAAAAAATAAAATAAAAACTTTACATCAAAAACCCTCCCGCCGGAGGGTTTTTGATTTGAGGATTTTATTGTTGAACCTTTACAATTTGAAAAGGGGAAGTGCTATGTGCTCAGACCGCGAAGAAAAGTTTGTTGTTCCCAAAAAACCTGCCGCAGGAATGGGATGGTGGATTGGTAGTGTGCTCAGTAAAACCGGTAAATTTTTAGAGTTGAGTCTTCTATGGGTTGAATTTCCGGAAAATTGCAGCATGGGGAATGTAATATATTCCACTTCAGATTCTGTTGCTGAATATAACAATGTAATAGAGGCTTTTAGCGCCGTAAATTTGAAAAGCGAAATCACACAAGCAGCTATTTTAGCATAGTCCCAGGATATAACTCCACAAAAAGTGGAGTTTTAATTTAAAGGAATATCTCAATTTTATCCGTTTTAGACAATGTCTGGCTGTGGATAAGTGGGGTATAAGTATCCAGTTTTACGACTAAAAATGGATTTTTTGTGTTAAGTGTTGACTGGATAGCTTAAAGTGGGATATAAATAATATGTAGTGGATAGATGTGGATAAAAGTGGGAAAACTAAGGAAATCGGTGTATAACTTTTATGTTAATAGGTCAATACGAACACACAATTGATGCAAAAAAAAGATTAGCTTTACCGGCTAAGTTCAGAGGGGAATTAGGAGATAAAGTGGTAATTACAAAAGGAGTTGAAAACTGCTTGGTTGTTTATACAGAAAAAGAATGGCAGATTTTTTCAGAGAAATTAGGCAATTTGCCAATCTCGCAAACCAATGCCAGATCTTTTGCAAGAATTATATTGGCAGGAGCGATGGAAATCACACTTGATAAGCTGGGGAGAATATTAATCCCGGATTATTTAAAAGAATACGCAGGTTTTAAAAAAGATGTAGTTGTCTGCGGATTGTCTAATAGATTGGAAGTTTGGGATGCAGAAAAATGGAGTGCATATAATAAAGAAGCTGAAAAAGGCGTTCAAGAAATTGTTTCACAGCTTGGTTCGCTTGGCATTTAAATTTTAAAATGATAATTCATATTCCGGTTCTTAAAAAAGAAGTTTTGCAATATTTAGACCCAGGACAAAATGAAAATTTTGTTGATTGTACTATAGGAGAGGGCGGGCACACAAAATTAATTTTAGAAAAAAATGCGCCAGAAGGAAAAGTTTTAGGAATCGATTTGGACCCTGCCCAAGTTGAAAGCGACAAATGGCTGATGGCTGATTTTAGGGAAAGGCTGATATTAGAAAATAATTCGTATGCAAACCTGCAGGAGATAATAGAACGGACAAATTTTGGACCGGTAAACGGAATCCTGTTGGATCTGGGAATGTCATCGGTGCATTTGGACAAATCAACAAAGGGATTTTCTTTTCAGCTGGACCAAAGTTTGGATATGAGATATGACGATAGATTAAATGATTTAACTGCAGAAAAAATTATCAACGATTGGTCGGAAGAAAGAATTGAAAAAATAATTGAAGAGTATGGCGAGGAGAAATTCGCCAGAAGAATTGCAGCTAAGATAGTTGAAGAAAGAAAAAAAGGAAGAATTAAAAGCACATTTCAATTAGTCAAAATAATTAAAGAAGTAATACCCGGTAGATTACAGAATGGAAAAATTCATTGTGCGACAAGGACATTTCAAGCCTTGAGGATTGCAGTGAACGCGGAATTAGAGAATGTAGAAAGAGTTTTGCCGCAGGTAATTTCAGTTTTAGCTGCCGGCGGACGAATCGTAATTATTTCTTTTCATTCATTAGAAGATAGAATTGTAAAAAATTTTTTAAATCAAGAATCAAAAAAAGGTTTAATAAAAATATTAACAAAAAAGCCCATAACAGCGGCAGACAGCGAGATTAGAGAAAATCACCGTTCCAGATCTGCAAAGTTAAGGGCGGCGGTAAAAATATAAAAAAATATTGCTACACTAAATTTTTAAAATATCATGACAACAGCAGCTCTCACATATTCACGTGTGCGCAAAAGCGTGACTGGAAAAATTAAAGAGATAGAATTGCCTCAGATAAATTGGGGTATTGTCTGTATTGCAGGACTTACATTGTGCGTGTTTATGTTATTTTTTTATATTTATCAAATTAACGTTTTAACCAAGGGAACATATCTGATTTCAAGTTATGAAAAAAATATAAATGAAATCTCAAAAGAGAATAAAAAGCTGGAAGTCAGTTTTGCTGAAAACAGTTTTTTGGGAGAAGTTTTGACCAAGACTCAGGAGCTAAATTTTGAAAAAACAACTTCAGTAAAATACATCCAAATTTTGGAAGGTTCACTTGCTAATGCAAGGTAGTGTACTGGATTAAACAAGATAATTGAGGAAAATGGAAAAGAGACATAACAGAAATTGGAGGACAAATTTAATTTTAATTTTTATATTTATATTTGGGGCAGCTATTATTAGCCGCCTATTTTTTCTGCAAATTTTAAAGCATAAATTGTATCAGGCACAGGCATTGGGGCAACAGGCCGGTTTTACCAGCATTGTCGGGTCCAGGGGTGAGATTTATTGCGAGAACAGTCAGCAAACAAAGGGTGTTGATTCTTCGGGTGAATCTAAGAGCTTGGCAATAAACAAGGAAGAATGGACGATTTCCGCCTTATTAAGCGAAGTGGAAGATAAATCTGTTTTTGCTGAGACACTCAGCCAAAATAATATCGGGCAGACAAAAGAAGAAATAATTTCCGAGCTAGACGGAGGAGATTCTTATGTTGTTATTAAAAAGGGCGTTTTGGAAGATGAGTTGGAGAAATTACAAGAGTTAAATCTTAAGGGTCTTCAGTGGGAAAGCGAGTCGGACAGGTATTATCCTCAGGGAGAGTTGGCATCAGGCATATTAGGATTTTTAGGCGGAGAAGGAGTTGGGCAATATGGAATTGAAGGATATTATGAAGATGTTTTAAAGGGCGATTCAGGCATCAAGGAGGAAAAACGGGGTCTGGATTTAATTTTTTCAGCAGATGATGAGGTGTCTTTAAACGGATCGGATATTTATTTAACAATTGACTACAATATACAGTTTGAAGCAGAAACATTATTAAAGGAAGCCAAAGAAAAATATAATATAGATAGCGGTCAGATAATTGTTATAAAGCCGGATACGGGGAAAATTTTAACTATGGCGAACTATCCGTCATTTGATCCCAATGAATATTCAAAGGTGACTGACATGGATGTTTATCAAAACGGATCCGTGCAAAAACTTTTTGAGCCGGGTTCCATAATGAAGCCGTTTATAATGGCAATTGCTTTAAACGAAGGTAAAATAACTCCTGAGACCACTTATGTTGATACGGGTTCTCTGAGTTTTGGAACAAAGGCAATACACAATTTTGACAACAAAGTTTATGGTCAGCAAACAATGACTCAAGTTTTGGAAAATTCAATCAACACAGGAGCGGTTTTTGCGGAAGAACAGGTTTCTCATCAGACATATTTAAGTTATCTTGAAAAATTTGGATTTACAAAAAAGACTGGCATTGATCTGCAGGGAGAGGTTTATTCGCGCAACGAAACTTTAATGAACAATGCCCCGGATATGAATATTGCAACATCTGCTTTTGGACAAGGAATCGAACTGACTCCTATTCAAATTGTTAGAGGTTTTTGCGCTTTGGCCAATGGAGGAAAACTTATAAAGCCGTACATCGTTGAAAAGACAGCTAACGATATAAAAGAGGTCAACACAGAGCCGCAAATTTCAGAACAAATTATTTCCAAACAAACCACATCTCAACTAACATCTATGTTGGTTAGCGTTGTGGATAATGGATTTAATAAAGTTGCGAAAATACCGGGGTACTATTTAGCTGGAAAAACTGGTACGGCTCAAGTCCCTTTAACAACAGGCAAAGGATATGATGCAGATAAAACAATCCAAAGTTTTATTGGTTTTGGCCCAGCATATAATCCGCAATTTTTAATTTTGGTAAAACTTGATAATCCTAAAGTTTCTAAATCTTCTTTATCCGCAGTTCCTATTGCTAAAGAGTTGGAACAATATTTAATTAACTATTGGCAGATTCCACCAGATTACGATACGTCTAAATAATTTATAAATTAAAAGAGCGTTTGGATAAACGCTCTTGTTTTTTATTGAATAGGTGGAAAGGGGTCTAGCGGGACATGACCGAGCACTATCTCGGTTACTGGAAATTTTATCACGCCATAACCTCGGCTAGAGAAGGCATCTCCTGGGCTGAAAATTCTGGCTTGCTGTCCTTCATTGAGGAATGCATTGTTTGTTCCTCCGTAAAGGACAAAACTGACCTCTGGATGATTCTCCAAAATTTTTAAGCACTCTTTGTGCATTTCAATTTCGGATTCTTCCAGTAGAATTCTTGCCAAGTTGGTGTGTAAATAGAATTGCCTTCCGTTGATGTTGGTTAACGGTCGATTTTTGTTTATGGCATGCCAGTTATTCCCTGGTCGTTGTGTGGCTGGAACCCGGGAATAATAGTGAACCTGAAATTCATCTAATTCACTGCGACCAATGTCCTCTGAAGCAATATTGCCACAATGGATAATGTGGGTAACTTTTTTATTTTTTAACTCGGATGCGAGTCTTTTCCAAAAATCGCCGTCGATTTTAGATATTTGCAGACTATCAGAAATAATTCCAACCGAAAAATCTGGCTCGATTGGAGTTGTTCTTAATAGGCGGGAAAAAGTTACTTCTCCTGTATTGGTATCAAGAATCGCAAATTCGTGACTATTATTAATAGAGTCACAAACTGCTCCAGGATTAATAAAACTAACCAAGGCATCTTGAGTGAAGATTTGATGATGGGTGTGTCCAGCAAAAATCCATCTTAATCCATCAAAGTTTGTTCGGAGTTCATCAATTCCCTTCATAAAGGCGGTTTGTGGTTCCATTAACAATCGAGAAGAGAACTTGTGACCGATATAACATCTAGTATGGTCTATATCGCGTATTCTCGTTTCATGATTATCTTTTGTGTGGGTTGTGTATGCCCAACCTGCGGGAGGATTTTTGACGTCTATTTTTTTGTGTTGTTCAAGATTGATCGCGCAAGTTACTGGCAATCCGTTGAAAAGCAGAGGATTAATGTGTTTTGGTTCAATATCACCGCAGTGAATTATCTGATCCACTCCGCGTTTTATTAGTTCCCTAATTATATAGGGAAGCGCATTGGCTTTGTCATCGTGCGTATCAGAGATAATCCCTAGTTTCATAATCGTAACCCCTTGAAAAAATGTAAAAGATCGGTTCCTCTATTCAGATAACACCAAATCAAAGATTTTGTCAACTTAATTGTAATAAATTGCCAGGACCAACGTCATAATAGTATAGAGCAATAATATGATAACAACGATTTTAATTATTTCACTAATTTCCTTATTTGCTAAAAAATTTGCTGCCCGTAAGACACGTTAATTTGTTTTAAACTAAAACAGCCCATTAAGGGCTGTTTTTTTGTGCTCCTAACCGGAGTCGAACCGGTGTTTCGTCCGTGAGAGGGACGCGTCCTAGGCCACTAGACGATAGGAGCATAAAGTACCTTTAATTACAAAATGTCTTAAACTTTTTCATTTTCTTTCTGGCTGCAAAATCATAAAACTTCGTCAGCTTGCCACTCAAGGGCAAACTTCCTCATTTTTCTGATTTTTCGCTTCAAAAATAAAATAAAGACCGTTTGTAAGACATTTTGTAATTAAAGGTATAATACATATTTTATCACAAATTTTGTATTTGTCTATTGTTTCAATTTCTGTTTTAAATGGTAAAATAGAATAATATATTAGGATTATTTTGCATTAGCATGCCTCCAAAGGATTTTTTGAAAAAATATATTTATCCCGTTGTAGTCATTTCCGGCAGTATTATTGGCGTGGGATTTTTTTCATTGCCGTATATAGCGATGAAAGTTGGCGTTTGGACAATGCTGGCTTATTTTTTGATTCTCTCAGGTATAGTCACTTGCATCCATTTAATTTTTGCAAGAATAAGTCTGAAGACTCCAGACTTCAAAAGGTTTCCGGGCTTTGTGGAATATTACTTTGGCAAATGGGTAAAGCTGTTCTCTCTGTGTTCTACAATAATAGCTTCCTATGGAGTCCTTTTGGTTTATTTGGTGGTTGGCAGTGAATTTTTGAAAGAAATAATGCAGCCATATTTAGGAGGAAATTCCGCCCTATATGCTTTTATTTATTTTTCATTTGTTAGCTTGATAATATTATTGGGGATTAAGACGGTTGCCAGGGTGGAACTCGGAGTTTTGTCTCTTTTGTTCATATCAATAATATTCATATTTATAAAAGGAGCCAGCCAAATCAATCTCTTAAACATTTTTGTACCGGACTTTCAATTTGATTTTTCAAATTTATTTTTGCCATATGGAGCGATTTTATTTTCTCTATGGGGAATTACTTTGATACCGGAAGCGGAGGAGATGCTTAGAGGTCAGAAGAAATCTATCAAAAAAATAATTATAATTTCCAGTTTAATTCCTGTTGTGTTCTATTTGTTTTTTACTTTTTTGATATTATCAATAACGGGCAGTCACACAACAGAATCAGCGCTGATAGGAATTAAAGATTTTTTAGGAAACGGCACATCCTTGGTTATTTTTTTGACAGGAATGCTGGCAACTCTTACGGCTTGCATTGCTCAGGGGTTAACGCTAAAAAAAGTTTTTGTTTATGATTTGAAAATCAAGGAATGGCAGGCATTTGTAATGACCTGCGCGGTTCCATTGATACTTTTTCTATTGGGATTGAAATCTTTTATCGGACTGATATCTTTTATCGGAGGAGTTCTGCTTGGGATAGACGGAATTTTAATTTTATTTATGTATAAAAAAATCGGCGGGAAAAATATTATAATTTATCCCTTAACACTGATTTTTTTGTTAGGAATTATTTACGAAATAATATATTTTATAAAATAGAGTCTGGTGGACAATGCCCTATTATTATCCACCAGACTCAAAATAGAAAAAACATGATTTTTCAAATAATTACATTTATAGTATCTGTATTTGCCTTGGCTTGGTTAAGTTCACGCTTAGTGTCTACATTGGTTGGGATTGCAAAACAATTGCATTGGAGAGAATTTATTATCGCGTTTTTTGTGATGGCCTTTGCAGCTTCCTTGCCTAATTTATTCGTTGATATAAATGCTGCCTTAAGCGGTATGCCGGAGGTAGCCTTTGGTGATATTGTTGGTGGTAATTTAGTGGATTTAACTTTGGTTCTTGCGATAGCCGTTCTTTTCGGGTCTAAGGCTTTGCCAGCAGAAAGTGAAATGGTCCAAAAATCTGCTATTTTTACAGCCCTTATTGCTATTTTGCCAATAACATTAATTTGGGATGGTAAATTGGGAAGGGGCGATGGGATAATTCTGCTTTTAACTTTTGGTCTATATACATGGTGGCTTTTTTCAAAAGAGGATAGATTTAAAAAAACTTATAGGGGTAGACCTCAAAGTCCATCAAAAAATATTTTTACTTTAATTATAAATTTTACAAAAATAATTATATTTTTAGGATTATTATTAGGATGCTCTTATTTCATTGTTAATTCCGCCAAATTATTTTCAGCCCAGTTGGGGTTATCGCTTTCATTAGTGGGAATTTTAATAATTGGATTAGGTAATTGTTTTCCAGAAATTTATTTTTCTATTATTTCTGCAAGAAAAGGGGAAAATTGGTTAATATTGGGAGATTTAATGGGAGCAGTAATAGTTTGCGCAACTTTGGTTTTAGGAATTATCGCCTTATTTTTTCCATTTGAAATCGTTGATCTCTCACCATTTTTAATAACAAGGATTTTTACAATCATAGCCGCTTTGATATTTCTTTTGTTTATAAGAACGGGTAGAAAAATTACAAAATATGAGGGATTATTGTTTCTTTTAATCTATGTTTTGTTTATTTTGTCTCAAGTATTTATAAAATAATTTAGTTAAATGAGTTTTTATCAATACACAGATAAAACAAAAGAAGAGACTCTTAAGTTGCTAAACTCTTCCATTCAGGGTCTTTCAAAAAAAGGCGTTGTTTTAGCGCAGGAAAAATATGGCCTAAACGAGATTAAAGCAAAAGATATAAAATGGCTTAAAATTTTATTAAGACAATTTGAATCTCCATTTTTCTTTTTATTAGTTATCGCTGCCATCATTGCTATATTTATAGGGGAGAGGATAGACAGTTTAGCAATCCTAACTTTTATTTTTCTTAATGTCACAATAGGATTTTTTCAAGAATACAGGGCGGAAAAATCTGTTTCACTTTTAAAAAAAATTATACCGCAGAGAGTCAAAGTTTTAAGGGATGGGAAGCAGCAGATAATAGATAAGAAGTTTTTGGTGCCGGGAGATATTGTTCTTTTGGAAGCAGGTGATATTATTCCTGCAGATTTAAGAGTTCTGGAACTGCATAATTTTTTGGTGGACGAATCTACAATTACCGGGGAATCAAGTCCTGTGCCTAAAATTTTGGAAAAACTTTTAATTCAAGAAAAAGAAATTTTTCGCGCCCAAAACATTTTGTTTTCCGGAACATCTGTCATATCCGGAAGAGCTACTGCAATTGTAGTCGCAACCGGGAAAGAAAGTATCTTGGGTGAAATTATAAAGTCCGTATCTTCAAATAATAAACATTCGGTTTACGAAAAAGACATAATGTATTTTTCTAAACTGGTTTTGAAGATTGTGACAATAACGATTTTTTTAATTTTTGCCGCCAATATTTTTCTTAAGGGCTTGAGCGATTTTTTTGAGCTTCTATTGTTTTCCGTAGCCCTTATAGTTAGTATCTTGCCGGAAGCCTTGCCTGCAGTTGTCACTTTCTCATTATCAAAAGGAAGTATGCAAATGGCAAAAAGGAATGTTGTAGTTAAAAGATTGTCGGCCATTGAAGACTTGGGGAATATTGAAGTTTTATGTACAGATAAAACTGGAACACTGACTCAAAATAAATTATCTTTAGAAAAATTAGTTTCAGCAGATAAAAAGAAATGTTTTTTATATACGCTTTTAACTTTTAATTCTGAAAATAAAGATTTATTGGCTCAAGCAGGAAAGAATATTTTAAATCCCTTTGACTATGCTATATTCCAGAGGACCCCAGAAAGTATTTTAAAAGATTCCAAAAAATTCAGTGTTGTTTCGGAATCATTATTCGATTCTTTTAAAATGACATCCAGTTATATTGTAGAAAGTCCCAGGAATGAAAATTTTTTAATTGTTAAGGGAGCTCCGGAAGTCATTCTAAAAAACTGTTCTAAGTTTAGCGGAAATTTTGACAGAAAAGAATTAATGGAAGACATATCAAGAGAAGGACAAATTGGAAAAAGAGTTTTGGTTTTGGCGTACAAAAGGGTAGATAAAAACAAAACAGAAATTAATGTTAAAGACGAAAAAGGACTGACATTTTTGGGATATTTTGTTTTTGAAGATCCTTTAAAAACTACCGCCAAAGAAGCCATTGACCTAGCAAAAAAATTAGGCGTTCAAATAAAAATAATTACAGGGGACTCAAGGGAGGTGGCGAGTTATGTAGCTAAGAACGTTGGCTTGGTTTTTAATCATCACGAATCAATAACAGGAGAAGAATTAGAAAAACTATCCAAAGAAGATTTTGATTTTGCATGCCAAGAGAAGATTGTTTTTGCAAGAATTTCTCCAGATATAAAGCATAGCATAGTTAAATCTTTGCAAAAAAAATATGCAGTTGGATTTATGGGGGAGGGAATTAATGACGCCCCGGCGTTAAAAACAGCCGATGTCGGTATTGCTGTAGTAGAAGCCTCCGACATAGCGAGAGAATCTTCAGACGTTGTTCTTTTACAAAAAGACTTGAGGGTTATTGTAAATGGAATTAAAGATGGCAGGGTTATTTTTTCTAATATAAATAAATATATAAAGTGCGCGCTGGCAAGTAATTTTGGGAATTTTTATTCAATAGCAGCAATTTCTTTATTTATTGATTTTCTGCCAATGTTGCCCGTGCAAATTTTATTAGGAAATATTTTATCTGACTTTCCACAAATTTCGATTGCAACCGATTCTGTTGATATTGAAGAATTAAGAAGACCCAAGCAATATCAGCTACACATGATTTTGCCATTGATTATCTCTTTGGCTTTAGTCAGCACAGTCTTTGATTTTATATTTTTTGCCATTTTCAAAAATCAGCCAGCTGGTACAATCCAAACACTATGGTTTATAGAGAGCATACTGACTGAGATTTTATTAATTTTCATTATCAGAACAAAGCACAAGTTTTGGAAAGCAAAGAGACCGAGTATATGGTTGTTTAGCTTTGCAATTGCAGACGCACTATTCGTTATTATTCTTCCGTTTTTAAAAATTGGACAAGATTGGTTTCATTTTGTGAGGCCTCCGATTTTACCGCTTTTAATCGTTTTCTTGTGCACAATTTTCTACTTCTTTATTAGTGAAGCCGTAAAGTTAATTTTTTTCAATTATTGGAAACCAACAAATAGTGTAGTAAAGTAATCATATGGATTTAACAACAATACTTTTATTTATAATCGCAGTTGGGGTAATAGCAGCAATTTTTTTACTGCTTCGTAAAAAATCAGAACCCGAAAAAAAAGACGACAGTTCTTTACTGATGCTTCAGCAGCAGATGAATCACATCTCTCAAGTTTTGGATTCTAAACTATCCGAATCAAATAAATCTTTACAGCAACAATTTTCTCAATCAGCAAACATAATAAGAGACGTCACAGAGAAGCTAACAAGATTAGATGAAACAAATAAACAAGTTGTTGGTTTTGCTGACCAATTGAAATCATTGCAGGATATTTTAAAAAATCCAAAACAAAGAGGAATTCTAGGAGAATATTATTTAGAGACGGTTTTAAAAAATGTTTTACCACCAAGCTCTTTTCAAATGCAGTATGGTTTTTCAAATGGAGAAATCGTTGATGCTGTAGTCTTTGTTGATAAACGTATAATTCCAATTGATTCAAAGTTTTCTTTAGATAATTACAATAGAATGATTGTGACAAATGACCCTGCAGAGAAAAAAAGATTAGAGACGGCTTTTATTAATGATTTAAAATTAAGAATTGATGAAACCTCAAAATATGTCAGGCCGGAAGAAAAGACAATGGATTTTGCTTTTATGTTTATTCCATCAGAGGCAGTATATTACGACTTATTAATAAATAAGGTCGGAGTTATTACCGAGGATACAAATAATTTAATTTATTATGCAGGAAAGAAAAAAGTTGTTGTAGTTTCGCCAACTTCATTTTTAGCTTATCTGCAGACAGTTTTGCAGGGATTGAGGAATCAAAAAATTTCGGAACAAGCTCAACAGATTATTAAAGAAGTAGAGAGACTGGGAAAGCACTTGTTTACTTATTCAGAGCATATGAAAAGACTTGGACAGCATTTAGACACAACAGTTTCGAGTTATAATAAAGCCGGCAAGGAGTTGGAAAAAATAGACAAGGACGTTGTAAAATTGACCTCGGGCGAGACTAAAATAGCGATAGATGAGGTGGAAAGACCAATACTTGACGATTAGAGAATAAGATGATAAACTGTTATTATATTAAAAAATTGTTTAAAAATCATGTTAGCAGTAATTAAAACCGGTGGCAAGCAATACCTTGTTCAACCAGGAGACAAAATAAAAATAGAAAAGTTGGATCAAGCAGAAGGAGAAGAAGTTATATTCTCTGATGTTTTGTTAGTAGAAAAAGATAAAAAAGTTGAAATTGGAAATCCACTTGTTAAAAATGCAAAAGTTCAAGCTAAAGTTTTGAGCCAAGGCAAAGCAGATAAAGTAATTGTTTTTAAATACAAAGCTAAAAAGAGATACAGCAGGAAAATAGGACACAGACAACCTTTTACAGAAATTGAAATAATAGACATTAAATAAGACTTTAAAAACTCATCTAATTAGATGAGTTTTTTGTTGCATATCCGTTGTGGATAAAATACTCGTTGACATCTTTTTTGATGAGAGTAAAATTAGAAAAAATGTGTCTGATTTGCACTTTACCAACTTTTCTTTACCTTTAATTGAGAGGATGCTTGATTATGAGAGAGAAAGCAGAGTTAAAGCAGTCTATAGTTGTTTCAAGACCATTGTCATTGTATGACAGAATGTTCTTGGAAGAAGCCCAGAAGTATGGCGGCTTTAATAACGCCCATACGCATCTTGATAGAGGAGATACGCTGCGCAGCGAATACTTAAGTCACATTAATACAACTCCGTTGGAAGCCGCGGCTTTGCCATTGCGTGCAAAACAAAATTTAACTGGATATTTGCACACAGGATTAGCCTACACAGAAGACGACTTACGGAAAAGAATGACTCAATTGATTAACAGGTTGATTGAGTGTGGAACGACCCGCGTAGCCAGTTGCATTGATGCAACCCCAGATATAAGAGAAGAGGGACAGCTAGCCTTTAGAGTGGCGTTGGAACTCAAGGAACAATTTGCAGGGCAGATAAAAATTGAACTTGGTCCCAATCCTATTTTCGGTTTTAAAGAAGGCAGCGGAAGATGGGAAGCCTTTGCTAAAGCTGCGGAGAAAGCGGATTTTCTTTCTGCCTTGCCAGAAAAAGACGATTTTTCCGATCCTTATAAACGCGACGGAAGAATCGGTTTCCGCAAACACTTGCGAATGGTTATGGACCTTGCCTGCAAATTGAAGAAAGAAGTCCAGATTCATTTGGACCAGGCAAATGATCCTACAGAAGCAGGAACAGAAACTTTGATTGAAGGACTAAGATGGATTGACCAGCCACAAATTCCAAATCATGAAGGTCCAACTGTTTGGGCAATTCACGCGATATCTCCGTCGGCTTATTCGGAAAGCCGATTCGCTCGCTTAATAGATGGATTGCTTTCATGCAATATCGGAGTGATTGTTTGTCCGACCGCCGCAATTTCTATGCGTCAACTCAGGCCGATTGAGGCTCCTATGCATAATTCCATTGCCAGGATGCTGGAATTGCTTAAGCGCAAAGTCCCGATTCTGCTTGGTTCCGATAATATCGGAGATGTGTTTGTGCCTCAAGGCGACGGAGATATGCTCACTGAAGTTAAAATGGGTGGACATTCATTGAGATTTGCGCCGCCTCACGTGTGGGCAAAACTGGCAGCCGGGGTTCCGCTGAATGAAGTTGATAGGGCAACAATCGGAGAAGTCCTTTACCAGGATAGATCGGTTTTTAAAAGCATCAATCCTGATTGGATTCCGGCTCTCGATTAAATAGTAAATAAAAGATCAACATAACCTGTTGACCTATGGGACCCCAAAAGTCCCTTTTTTGTTGCAATTTTAAATAAATTAGTTAAGAATTAAAATATATCATATGAATAAAGAAATTATTTGGCTTTTGAGGGAGAAGTATTCGAATAAGCCATCAAAAAAATTTGAGAAAGATATAGAAAAACTAAAAAGGGGGGAGCCCCTAGATTATGTAATTGGATTTACATATTTTTTGAATTGTAAAATTGATTTGTCAAAAAAACCTTTGATACCAAGGCAAGAAACAGAATTTTGGGTTGAAGAGGAAATGAAAAACATTCAAGCTGGCAGAGTTCTGGATATCTTTGCAGGATCTGGGTGTATTGGTGTTGCTTTATTAAAAAATAAACCTGACATATTGTGCGACATATCTGAAAAAGATAAAAATCTTGTGGCTCAAATAAAAATTAATTGTAAGCTAAATAATATAGACAGTAAAAGATATAGAGTATTTCAGTCAGATATTTTTAAAAATATTGCCGTTGGAGCAAAAGGAAAATACGATTATATTTTTGCCAATCCGCCATATATAGCAACAACCAGAAAAAATAAGATTCAAAAATCAGTTTTAAGATATGAGCCCCAGCAGGCTTTATTCGGAGGCAAAGATGGATTTTTTTATATTGAAAAATTTTTGAAACAGGCGAAAAAATATTTATCAGAAAACGGAAAAATTTTTATGGAATTTGACCACATACAAAAAAAGCAGATAGAAAAAATTATTAAAAAATATGGCTATACTAGTTATGAACTTAAAAAAGATCAGTACGGAAAATGGAGGTGGGCGGCGATAACTAACTAACTGAAAAATAATATTTACTATTCCTGTTGTTGTGATAGAATTAGATAATTTAGAGGTGAAATATGAAATCCATACAGTTATCCCCGAATTCATTAAATTTGTACCTAGAATGCCCGCATTGCTTTTGGTTAGATAAGAATTTGGGCATAAAAAGACCTCCTTCATTCCCCTATGCTCTAAATTTGTCAGTCGATGAGCTGTTAAAAGAAGAATTTGATACTTATAGGCAGAAAAAGCTACCACATCCTTTGCTGGAAGAAAACGGCATAAAAGCTCATTTTTTTGGAAACCAGAAGCTTTTGAATCAATGGAGGAGCAATCTCGCCGGGATTAGGTATTTTGATGAGCAATTACAGGCAACGCTTTTTGGAGCTCCGGATGATATTTTAGAATTCAATGACGGAAAAATTGCCCCTTTGGATTATAAATCAACCGGGAGTAGAGTTGCTAATATTTATGATAGATTCCAGCTGCAATTGGACGTTTATACTTTTCTCTTAGAAAAAAACGGGTATCAAACCATAAAAAAAGGATATTTAGCCTTTTATGTGGTTGATAAAAGTAAAGGGTTCATTGATAGGCTGCCTTTTAAAAAGGAGATCTTGGAAGTGGAAACAAATCCTGCTGATATTTATGAAATTTTTAAAGAAGCTATTCTTGTTTTGAAACAACCAATTCCACCCAAACATAGTTCAGATTGTATTTTTGGAAATTGGTTTAAGGAAGTTAAAATATTTAATTTATAACTTAATTCAAAAAATAAAAAATAATTTATAATTATGAAAATCGGAAAATTCAAAATCAGCAGAACAGTATTAGTTATAGCAATAATTATTCTTTTAATAGTTGGTTATTTCGTTATAAAAAATTTATTTAAAAATCCTCTTGACGGCTACGAACTGGAAAAGATTAGCAAGGGCGAAGTCGTGCAAGAAGTTTCTGAAACCGGGAGCGTAAGAGCCACAAAGGAAGTCAGCCTAAGTTTTAAGAGCGTCGGCAAGATTGCTAGGATAAATGTTAATGTTGGGGATGTTGTAAAACAGGGGGACATTTTGGCAGAACTTGATTCAAGCGAAATTTTAGCCCAGCTACAGTCCGCTAAAGCCGCGCTTTCCGCAGCTGATACTCAATATAAAAAATTATTGAAAGGATCAACATCAGAGGACATTCAAACTTACCGGGATGCAGTAGCTTCGGCAAGCAATGATTTGCAGTCAGCCTATAACAGTTCATTCACTGTTTTGGATGACGCTTATAATAAGATGTATAACGCGTATAACGTCATTGTTGAAATACAATATAACTATTTTCCTAATCCCGATCAACAGGGGATTAAAGTTTCTGATGCAAGAAAAGACATAGACAGTAATATGCAGAGTGTTAAAAAATTTATAGAAGACGCAAGAAAAACCAAGGTAAAGGAAGATACTGATTTAGCTGTTTCACAAACAATATCGGCGCTTGATAATGTCTACAATGATTTAAAAATTGTCAGAGATCAATGCGATCAAGGAGTTTATTATTTGATTATCTCCGCAACAGACAAAGCATCTTTAGATTCACAAAAGGCTTATGTAAATACGGCGTCTGCAAGTGTCACCGCTTCTCAGCAAGGGATTTCCTCTTATAAAATAGCTCTGCAAAAAGCCGAGAATAGTTTGGCTTTAAAAACAGCAAATCCAAGATCCGAAGACGTGGATATCTATAAGTCTCAAATTGAACAGGCACAGGCGAATGTTAGTTTATATCAGAGCCAGCTGAATGAAAACTATATTTCTAGCCCAATTGACGGCAAGATTACTTCTGTCAATGCAAAGAGAGGTGAGACCGTTACTTATTCAGAATCAATTATAGATCTGCTTTCTTTGGAGCCATTTCAGGTCAAGGTGGATATCTATGAACAAGACATAGTCAATGTTAACATCGGAAATCCCGTAAAGATTAATTTGGTGGCTTTTTCGGAAGAGACTTTTGAGGGCAAGGTTTTATCAGTAGATCCAGCTGAAAAAATAGTTGATAATGTTGTTTATTATCAGGTGACAATCGATTTTCCAAACCAGACCGACAAAGTGAGATCCGGTATGACAGCTGATATTGTCATCGAAACAAATAAAAAAGAAGATGTTTTGAGAATTTCTAAAGGCGCGGTTGAAAATATTGACGGAGTAGAGACCGTGCAGGTTGTAAATAATAAAAAGATAGAAAACAGAGAGATTGAAATAGGTTTGGAAGGCACAGATTATTACGAAGTCACCTCTGGGCTTAATGAGGGAGATGAAATTGTTTTAAGCAAGAAATAATATTTATTGCCTGCCTGCGCAGGCAGGTGTGACAAAGGTAAGACGAACCAGAATTTATATGGCAGAACCAATAATAAAATTAGTTGATGTCTGGAGAAAGTATAAACTTGCAGATGAGCAGCTTTCAATTTTAAGGGGCGTAAGTCTTGAAATAATGCCCGGCTCTTTTGATATAATAATGGGTCCTTCCGGATCGGGAAAATCAACACTGATGCATTTGCTGGGATTGCTGGATATGCCTTCGGAAGGGAAAATATTTTTTAACGGACAGGATATATCCAGTTTTTCGGAGGACAAGTTGGCGCAGATTCGCGGCAAAAAAATAGGATTTATTTTTCAGCAGTTTAACTTGCTGCAAAATTTAACAGCTTTGGAAAATGTGATGCTCCCTATGATTTTTCAAGGAATTCCTGAAGCAAAAAGGATAGAGAGAGCAAAGGCTCTTTTGGACTCTGTGGATTTGGAGCA
>Ga0172381_10001840_pt1 | contig 24281 bp, 54 predicted proteins | sample Leawel6488metaG_FD_119754 | JGI IMG/M metagenome (GOLD analysis project Ga0172381, IMG submission 119754) | Leachate microbial communities from a municipal landfill in Southern Ontario, Canada - Leachate well 64-88 metaG | ecosystem: Engineered > Solid waste > Landfill > Unclassified | place... | reverse complement strand
GAAGCCCTTGGGGATGACCACCTGCTTTTGCAGCACGTCGGAGTCATAAATCAGCGGGGTAATCAGTTCCCACTTGTCATCGTTAATGCACTTGGTGTTGAGTTCGGTTATGAATCCAGCCATTCCTATACCTTGTGGGTTCCCTCAACATTGCGAGCCTTGCGGTCTGCCGTGCGCTTCCCTAACCACAAAAGAGCTTCCTCAAGTTTCGTTATGGCTATCGAGTTTTCCCGGCATCTAAACATCCCACCCTGCCAAGTATCGTTCAGGTAGGAAATCCTGTGAATCAGCATCCTTATGACTTCCTCGTTTGTAACCCCGTCAGTCTTGGTTCCGTCAAGAGCCATCCTGTAAAATGGAAGGACAAACGTTCCTTCGATAAAACCGTCTAATTCGTAATTATGACAATCATCAACACACTTCATGCGCTTTCCTTTCTTTTTATGGAGCCTTCACCACAAACAGCTTAGCTTCCTGGTCGTCACCCATGATTTCCATAAACGATTTAAAGGCGTTCCCGCTTTCCAGAACCGCCCTTTCTCCCTTCAGATAACCCTCTTTCTCTCCCAACAATACGCACATTTGGGTGTGCTCCTCTGTATTGCCGGAATGAAACAGAACCGCCGTATGCCCCGGCACAACTATCTCAAACGTGTCCTTCCACTTCGCGCCGTGAAATCGCTTAACGTGAAAACAACCCAACGGGATTTGGCTTTTCTTCTTATCGCCGGAGTCGGGTTCTAACGTGAAACTGTGAACCAATCCGTCAATCAGGAGAACCCCAACAGCCCCTTTGGGAGTTTCCTCAAGCCTGACTATCTTGAGTTCCTTCATTTACGCCCTTCCTCTATGTACTTCGTCATCATGCTTTCCAGCCGGGTAAGGGATTGCTGTATATGAGCATATTGAGTGTCGGTAACGGCTTGCTTTGTGTTCAACGTATTAATCGAGGCCGATGCCCATGAAAGCCATAAGACCAACAGAGAGGCGACTATGCCCCATGTACACCTTCTGAACGTACCGTTGCTGTTCTCATTTGCCATTTACATTCCGACCCCCTAATGATATGCACTACAAGGCCGATGATAGCTGAAAAGCCCCGTATCGAAGGCTAACGGGTCAAGAGGGTGTCCAACCACCCGATTGATATTGTCGGCTACTATCTTTTAAAAGACCCCCTGAATTTCGCTTGGTGCCGCCGCCCGGCCCAAAACCGGGTCGTACACCAGAGACGCAGGGGTATGCTAATCACCTGAGAAACAACACCGCAACTAACACCGAAATAACTATCGCAGGGGCCAGCCAGCAAACCAGGTGGCAATCACCCCTACCGCTGAAGCGATTCCACACACAAACGCCTCACGCATCCCGGTTCACCCACCTGAAAACACGCCTTCCAGTTTCGGTATCGCTGCCGTACACAATCTCCTCAACATACGGCTTCTCTATATCGCCAACAGGCTCACTATCAGAACCCGCAAATATCTCGGAGACAGACAGAACGCCTGTCTCGTCAGGGGGAGGGAGGGGACTATCTGCTAATTTCTTGTTGATTTGTTGGGACAACTTTTACCCTCCCGTAAATTTTGGAAATGGCATTTCACGCTCAGAAAGTGTATAAAGAACATAGGGGGTCACTTTTTAACAGCCGTGTGTTGTGGGGTGGGACTCCGGAAAGGAGGGGACGGTTCCATCTGCGTCTGCTCCCTGCCCGGCCTTCATTATCCATCTATCCTGGCTGTACTCACATTAATCAATACTTGCTTAACTCAACGTCCTATATAACGAATCAACGCCCTATAATAACTAATTATGTAAACTTACTGCTTGCTCTAAGTGATTGATATTATTAACTGCGCTATTTTTAACCTACAAGTAAGCAGCATATAGCAATGTAAGACTGTCAGATATCAACCTGATTTGAGCGTTAATCATCAAGATCAAGCTCAACGTCTATAACCGGCCCTGATGGCCTGGAGTTCATAAGCTCGACCACTTCAGGGGTAAGCTCAACAGTGTTGCGGTTGAATGAGTTCTGGATTACAATTGATTGTGTGTGTGATGGCTGGATACCTGTTGCCGTCAATACATCCTTACTGGCACTATGCTTTATTTTCTCATCCTTGCTGTCCAATAGATCACGATAATTGTCTACAGCTTTGGGAATCAATCCCGCATATAGTTTAGCACCAGTTTCTATTACATCCTTTATTTCATCATCATTAAGGATCTGAGCAACCCTTTGCTTGCTTATATTGAACTGTTCAGCTAATTGACTATAGGTCTTCCCTGTTAGCCTTGCATTGGCTAAAGACAAATCTCGTCTAGACCTTTCAGGATTATTGATAGCTAATGCACCTTCAGTTCCCATTATTTCCCTATGCTTAACCAATAGATTGTAAATGATATGAGGGCCATGATTGTTAATAGTTCCATTAAACCAACCTGCCGCAGTAAGGACAGTGATCCTGCTTTAAATCGCTCAGGTTAAACGATGTATTACAATAGGGACAGGTCATGTGCTCCTGAAAATTATCGTTGTATATAATGATGATGGCCTGTAATGCCTGTGTTGCTTCCATGAACACCACTAAACATATAATGATGATAAATGCAAGGAAATCCCTATCAAATCACTAGGGTATAAAATGCTATTATATCCGCATGGTTACAATGACGATTTGTGAATATGGAAACATATATTTGTGCATTGGTAAACATTTAGCCTGTTTATTTGCGTATAAGTAGACATTTTGCGGATTAGGAAGCACGGTTTGCATATCTGGAAACTGATGTTTGTGATATAGGAAAACACGTTAATTTGTTGAAATGTTAGTGTGCCATCAAGTCCTTATCTGTATTGAGTTTGCGGGGATTCTGCACACCCTTGAACATATTGGCATCACGGTTGCATGATGTTAAGATATAACGAACACGGGAGGGAATGAAGATGAAAAAGGACATGTTGAAAGAATTTAACGAGGAATTGGATTACATTATCAAAACATCTTATAATGGAAACCTTGATACTAAAACTCTTACAAACTTCAATCAAGATCGTGATTGCTTTAACAGATATATAGACATGCAAAGCAACGCAGCAGAAAAAGCAGGATTTAAAGGAATAGCCGATAAAATGAGAAAGCAAAAACTATAACAACTAACCACCAATGAAAGGAGTAGGAAAATGACAGCGAAACAAACGGATAAAATCATGATTAGATACAAATCTGGAAACGAGAATTTTGATAGAACGTTCGAGAATGCACTGAACGGCATATCTCCCAATAATCTCTCGAAACGAGAAATCCGCATCCACGAAAAATGGGTTAACGACCATTGGGACGATTTAAATTCCCAATCCTCATCGGACGATTGATTTTAGCCCATCCTTCCATCTCCGATCACTCGGGGCTGGAAATGAGGGACTAAATAAAATGAAAGGGGAGTTAAAATGAATAAGATATATTGGGATAAATCAGGAATACCCACGAGAATTGCAGTAGTTGAACTTTGTGGATGGTGCAATAAACGAGGCACAGCTACACCAACAGGAAAAAGAATATCTACGACAAAATGGGATGACCTTAGTTCTGCTGCAAAAAATGTATTACTGCGACACGGAATAAAAGGTAATTAACCCGACTAAATCAAAAGGAGGCAGGGAAGATGAATGCAAAGCAATTTGCAACTAAAAACGGAATCACCATTAAAAGTGAATTTGTGGATGCAAACTTAAACGCACCGGACTGGAAAGATGCGAACCATTTCAGGGTTACACTGAAAATGAAAGGGAAACAACTTACTACCTATTTCAGCCAAGGATACGGGATTTCGGGCGAGCCGCAAGCAGCCGATGTTTTAGATTGCCTTGCTTCAGATGCAGCAGGGTTTGAGAACGCCCGGAGCTTTGAAGAATGGGCAAGCGAATACGGCTATGATACCGATAGCAGGAAGGCCGAAAAGACTTACAAAGTAATTGAAAAGCAAGCCGATAAACTCAAAAACTTCCTGGGCGATGATTTGTATAAAGAATTGCTCTGGAACACCGAAAGACTTTAGGAGGGACTAACCATGACCGATAAACCCAAACGTGTGTCAGTAACTATCAGATTAGAGCGAGACTTATGGAAGGCGATAAGGAAGCTGGAGGAGGACAGGCTGGTTAATTCTATCCAGGATGCTTGTGTTAAGGGGTTGGGATTACTATTACGGGCTGAAGGGAGGGAGTGAGGATGTGCAGAATAGGAAATAGAATTTATTTAGATTCTGATGATATTGGTTTGACGGAATCAGATATATGGTTTCTATCTAAAATAACAGGGTGTTTAATCATTAACGGCAATGATACCTATAAGTGGACTGAGGACTAACACCATGCGCCGCACAGTGAGGAATGAGAAATGAAATATTACACAATACCTAACAAAACTTTTGCAGAAAATCTTGAATTATATGAAATTCTATTTGATGTTTTGGCAGTAGCCCATTCAGCTAATTGGTTAAATAGGGAAAATATTCAACAAAAAATGTTGGCTGATAGGCTTGAAGAATTAGCAGATAGGGCAAGTGGATTGATAGATAAAGCCGAAGGAAGGGAATCCTAAAATGCGCCGCACCATCAAGAGTTTCAACATGGCTGACGAAATCGCCTCACTGGGTATCAAACAGGCGGGAATAGAGTTTGGGAAAGCGTTTATCGCAGGGCTGGCCTTTTGGAGTGCAATCTTGGTATCGGGGCTATATTTTTAACTTGTAATGTTCAGGGGTGTGCGGTATAAGAAAGGAGAAATTAAAAATGGAAACAACTAGCATATTCAAAGCAAGGTGTTTAAAAATTGATTTAGGCGTAGATGGGGGAATTAGATATGCTGAAGGAATCGCAGCAATGAATGGTGAATCGGCTTTTAGTTATAAGGAAGCAGCAGAAATATTGAGAAGAGAACTGACGCTAGCCACTATCAACAAGGCTGAAGAATCGACCGATAATCAACCGAAGTAAAGAATTAACCGATTGGTGGGAAAATGATAGTAAAACCTACAGAAACAATTAAGTGTAAGGAAAACACTCTTTACATTGTCACCATGTACCGTTATGGCGACCACGAAAGACACTCCTATGTTCTTGGTACTTTTGACGATTTGGAACTGGCTAACACAGAAGCCAATAAAGAACAGGAACATAGGGGAGGAAACAAATATTATCCTGAAATAATTAAGGTTCAATTAAATGTATCTAAAAAACAAGAGGTTATGAATGCCAGTAATAATTCATGGGGAATTTAAAACAATAACCCCTTGCACCTATCGTTTTTGGTAATGTTGAAAAGATTGCGATAATTATGCCGTTTAAGGCTTAAAACCCCACTAACACCCCAAGAAAGGAGAGGGAGAGATGAAAACGGAAATGATGGAAAAGTTTGAAGGTGTTTTTGATGAGCTTTGTGACGCTTTTATGCAAGACGATGTTTATCTTATGGATTGCATTGAAGTAAGAACTGGCAAAAGACTAGGTTGTATTTGTATCCCAAGAGAAATAGGGGGAAAAACAATCGTTGTTCCTATTCTAAAGTTTTTTGACGATGATCCACTAAAAGAAATTGTACCATTTCCCCAATATGAAAAAGCTAAAAAATACCTAGAAGAAGTAGAGCCTAAGCATTAATATCTAACCCCCCCCAAAATTACAGCCCCTCAGTTAATCCATCTAAGGATAATTGAGGGGCGTATGCTTGTAATAGGCATTTAAATTACTACAATCAACGATCTCCCCTTAGTGGCTATCTTACCCCTCGTTTAGCTTTTTCTCTCGTTGTAGGCACTTCCTTGCTTGCTGTAACGGCAAATATGGGGCATTGCTTGAAGTACTCGCAGATATTTTTACAATAAGAGATTAGCATCTGATCTTTATTCTTCACCCGTTCTGGCCGGGGACATTTGATATATTTCAATATCCTTCTCCATCTGGTAATGGGCAAAAGGAAGCGATTTCAGAAACATCCCTTATTTCCCTGTCATCTGCCAAAGAACAACAAAGATGCCTGTCCTGACCATAGCCAATGGCATAATTGCAGTCCCAACATGACTCTACTTTTACAATGATAACTTTACTCATCGTCGTCACCCAGTAACAGCATTCCCCATGATACGAAAATCAGCACAATTCCCCCGGTGCCTAAAACCCAGAGGATGAATATGTATAACGGGACTGAGTCGATGGTGTTGAAGAGGGATTGCATGGGCTAGTCCTCCTTCCCAAAAACAAAACAAGCAATGCAGGTGCAGACAATCAATCCACCTGCTAGTTGTGCCGCCCAATTTTGAGTCATTTCGATACAGCTAAAACCAGTAATTATGCAGATGATTAATATTATAGCCTTCATTCTTCCACCTCGTATTCATGGACTATGTGAAGGGGGTCGCCAAGAATCCCCACACCACACTTCCTTGCTTCTTCAGGTGAAGTATAAATACCGGCAACAAAACCGGGGGCATCAGACTCGCCTGAAGGATTGGGATACACATTAATCCACCCCTCAATCCGCTTGATTACTTTGGGCTTGGGGACGAGTTCCCAGGTTTCATCTAAAATATCGTATGTTGTTGGTTGATATAAAATAAGATCATCAGTTACGGTATGAAGAAATAGTCGTTCACCAGAAAGAGTAGTCTTCACAAATACACCTTCATCCCATGTCCTACTTCTAATTCTTTCACACCTATTTTCCATCAATGCTTTTACCGCTGTGATGAAGTCCATAATTATTCTCCTTTCTCTGCATTTTCAAAAATATCAGTAAGCGGATCATCCACGTATTTATCTAACTCAGCATCCAATTCTTCCTTGCTCATTGATTCTAATCTTTTAAATATGACTTCCATTAAGTTTGGAAATAATTTATCGTCCACCTTTATACCCTCCTAAGCGTGCAATACCCCTGATTACAATCCCTGTCTGCCGGATTCACCAGTTCCCAGAGCATACAGGCTGATCCCTTACATAGACCCTTCGCAACCGGGCAGAGCTTCTTCTGAGTGTTCTGTTTGTCGCAGGTCATAGGGCTACCAACTTTCCGGATCAACAGTTAACGGGATACCGTACTTCATTCTTAATATGTCCAGCAGTTCATGCTTGAGTTTCATAGGCATGGTATTAAATTCCTGATAGAGCCTTTCATCATCATCGCTGTAGCAATATGGTGTTCCACAGGCCAACTGGTGATCTATCATCATTAAGAGCGTAATCCCGCTGCGCCCATGGTCGGGATGTTTTGTTGTGATTCTTTCGGCCCTTTCCAGTATCCTGGGGTTTATTTTGTTGAGATGTTTCATGGTTCACCTCTTTACCGAAAGGCCACAGTAACCCTCGTGCCTGTCGTCATACTTCTTTCCTGCATCTTTTTCATAAAATCCCATGTTGAAAACCTCCTAAACTTTTTGATTTTTTGACCTTTGTAAGTTATTGTTTTTAAAAGCGATTTAAAAAGTTTAAATTTAGCGCCCGTAGTAAAATAAACTAAACTAAATAAAGACCAAGATAGAGAGAAAAAGACTCTTTTGAAGTCTTTTTTCTCCTTATCTAATCGGGGGTTTAGTCTAAAGAATAATGAATGTTTAATTTTGCATTCGTAGTTTTGCATTGTAATTTCAACCGTTTATAGTGATATTTAATTTGCTTTTTAATGAATGTTTACTTTTTGGCCTTTCCTTCAGCCGCTAATTGCTTCCTTATTTGAGATACCCTGCCGCCTGTAATCTCTAATTGGTTGGCAATGTCCTTTCCTGACCATCCCTGAGATAGCAATTCTGCTACTTTTTTCTTGGTTTCCAATTCTGAAGGTTTCCATGTCCACATTAAATCTCCCTTATCGGCATCGCCTTCTAGGGTGAAAAAGTAAGGTTTGATTAGTTCCATTTCGGATTGCTTCAACCTGGACTTGGTAAACCGCATATCAAAACAACAGCCCATGTCAGCCGTGTACTTTGCAGGTTGATCGAGAGCAATACATAAATCGGCATTGTCTTCCATCTTGGAAGTGCCCCTGCCCGTGGCCTGACCGGATACCCGGTTCTTGCCCATGTGATGAAGGATGATTGTTGAAATGTTATAATGGCGTAAATCAACTAACCAACGGTTGATGGGTGCCCAGGATTCAGCGTTTTTTTCTGCTTCAAGGGAGATGGATGAGATGTTGTCTATGAACCAAAGTTTAATTTTCTTGCGAATCATAAAATCAAGGATTTCATCGCGCCATTTCGGTGATTCCAGATCGGGATGAGGAAAGGCCCGATAGGTGGTGTAGTGACCTGAGTATAACCAGTATGGTTCGATTACCTTGCCGCCCTTGTTGATGGCGGCTGACCGTCTTTGCATTTCATCTATTGCCATTTCACCATCGAGGTATAGACAACGGACGGGTTTAAGGACACTCCAAGGGCCAAACTTGGTACCCGTGGCAATAGCGTTCATCAGACTCATGGCAAACCATGTCTTGCCGGAACCCCTCCATCCATACAGAAGGACAATATCCCGTTCTTTAATAATGTCTAAAACTCGCTCTCGTTCAGGAAGGCTTAGAAACTTAAACTCGTCAAACTTGAGAATTACATCATCCAGACTTTCTGCCGGGGTATAGTTGTCTTCAGGCTCATATATCTGGTCATAACGTCCAAAATCAGCAGTAACACCATCCACGGGCTTGATATATTCCATGTTCACTCCTGCACATAAATAGGTAAAATAATTAGGCTTTTTTCAGTTTTAGAAGATATTCTCCAAGAGCCTACCTAAGAAACGGGGTGTGGTCTAGGGGTTTGGAGTCGGTCATCAATCTTCCCTCTCATCTTCCGGCCTGGATATCCTTACGTCAAACTTCTGGCTGTCGATAAACCCGGCCTTGACCTTGGGGGTCACGTCAATAAGGATTGCCATACTTGCCATAGTCCACATAGACATTTCTCCCCGCCTGGAATATTGGGAACATTCCTTAATTGGATTATTTCTGTTGGGACGTATATGAGGAGAATAATATGGTGTTTCCATAGCGCACCATACTTCCTCATCGTAATAAGAAGTCTTGCGAACAGAGAATTTTGCACAGGAGGAGCAGAGTCCAAAACTGGAATCTATCCTGCTTCTTACTTCCTGCTGAAATAAATCATACGCAAGATTATTCATCTTGTTTGCTATTTCATTTCTATCTGCCATCTTCAGACCTCTCCATCCCCTCATCCACCCTGTCACCCCAGTAGGCTTGCTCGGCCGCCTGACATATCTCGTAAAAATCAGGACGGAGTTTAAACTGATAGACCAGGATTGCAGGATGCTCGTAATGGGCATCACGTTCAGTAATCAGACCTCTCCTGACCAGCTCTTCAACTATGATGCTATCGTACAACTCTGGATTCTCTGACCAGTAGCTCATGTGCTCCTCCCATTTGCTTTTTTGTATAAACCATTTTTTCTTCTAGTTTTTTTTACCCACCATCTTCCACATTTACCACATTGCCAATGCCTACCAGCACTCCACGGTTCACGTTCCCCGCAATCAGGACAATTTGGCCTCTCTACCATTGAGCATATTCGCCTTGGTTGCTTTACCCATACTCTTCCACATTTACGACATTTCCAACCATCTCCAGCACTTATTGGTGAGGGTTCACCACACTCCGGACAAGGGGGCCTTTCTTCCTTCTTAAAATCATCTTCAGTACAGATTATAATCTTTCTGCCCTTGCCACCTGAGTTGTTCCCAATACCTTTTCTGGTTTCCATGTGTATTCTCCCTTCTCGTCGATATCAAAAATGACAAACCCAATATCTACCGTACCCGAACACTGCCTTGAGCCGAACTTTGAACCAAACCCCTGCATGGCCGGAAGCGTGAATGCTCGACAACCATCATGGTATATCTCCTCGTAGTAATGAACATGGGAACGCAGGATGATGTCGGCTTCGGGAACTTGTTGTCTGGATGCCCATATCTTCTGCCAAAGGACTTCACGGGCAAGGGGAGTAAGCCTTCCGTGAGGGATGTTGGATGAGCCAATCTTGTGCTTCATGTCAATGATGATACCATTTATATCATACCATTCATGGGAGCCGATCTTTGCACCAACGGCTTCAGCAATGATATCCTCCCAATCCTCATCGGTTCCGGTATGTGATGGTGTTCCATAGGTCATTCTGATTTTCTTGGGGTCGATAAACTCAATGACCTTTTGAGCTATCTTGCATTGTACTGTACGGTCTGAGGAGATGAGTTCTGTTGACCCCGAACGCTCACCTTTGCCTTCCAGGGAGTCACCGTTGACTAATAGGATGTCTATGGGCTGGTATTTCCGAACAGTAGCAGCAAAATATTTCCAGACCTCCCGTCTTACATTCAGATACTTGGCCTGCCTCTCGTCATCAATCATGGGAGCTTGGTATTCTGGAGGGGTTAGTCCCACCTGATGACCACAATGCCAATCTCCCGTGGCAAGTATTCGTTTACGTTTCTGCTTCATGTGTTCTCCTGTGTTTGAGGTTCTTCGTCTTTCCATCCACACCAGACGCACTGGCCCGATGCTACAGCGGGTAAATAGTTCTCCGTCCCCCGCTTACCCCCACAAGCAAAACAGCGGATTAGGTATAGCTTGCCGTCTGCTCGGAAGTTGGGAGGCTGGTCGTTTATGGTCATCGTTTCACCCAGGGAAGATCGCGGATGATGGTGGCGTATTTCTTGCGGGTCTCGGGTGTTTTGGCATTTGCCCATTTCTGAAAATATGAGCGGTCATCGTAACAATTAAATTCATTATCCCACTCTATTGGACATCTTAAGCAATCCAAACCTGACATACCATTAGATGCAATCTCACAAGCACTACAACGATTAACAAAATCCTCCACTAGTTCTTCCCTGGGCCAATCGCAAATATCGTCACTTCCACTTTCTGCCAAACATTCCCATTTTTCCCGGTGGAGTTTCTCCGCTTGTTTAAATGATAACTTTTTCATATTCTCTCCTTTGTCCTACAGTACAGTTTTATACTTCTCACACATATCTTCCGGCACCTCAGTGAGCCAGTACTTCTTTCCATCTGCACAGTTGAACACAAGCTCGTGGTTGATGAGTTTGTCGATGAAGAGTTTATAGATGATAACCTTAACGATATGCCATAGTTTCGCTTGGTCGAAAAAGGTGGCCCGCTGAGCATTGTCCCTTGTAGGATAAATATGTACACCGATATCCTTGACCAGTTTGAGGCAGTTCTGGACTTCCTTGATTTTATCGTCACTGAAGAACGGTTGCTTGGGACTACAGGATTCAGGGACTAAAATGTCTAATGCTTCTCTTAATGGGGACTTGTTTTCCATGATTATTCCTCCTTCCCATTAACTGCTTTAATGATGGCTTTCATATTAAGTTTGTATATTTCCTGAACGTATATTGTGCGGCAGGGCCAATTTTCAAAATCAACACCGTCATCAATATCGGAATATTCCACTATTTCTATTCTGTACATTTTCTGTGTCATCTTCACTCCTCCTTCCCATCGGCTTTAAGTTCGAGGAACCTGATTCGTGCGGCAATGTAAACAATGGCTCCCCTCAGTTCGTTCATTGCAGCGGTTTTATCCATCCTCTGTGATTCGTGCATTTTCTTCACGGCTTGACCTAACTGGAATGATTTAAAATGTTCCTCAATCCACATGATCGGCTGGCTGTCAAAATTCTCCCCCTGGGCGTGTCTTTCTGACCCCTTGCCATCTGAGGACTGAAAGTATGCTTCTCCGAGAATGCGGTGGAGTTCTTTGTAGTTGGCATCAATACTCATTTCTTCCACTTCTTTATAACCGAACATATAATCTTCTCCTGTCATCTGTTCCATACACACTCCTTTCGTTCAGGGTTGAACATCCTGGGATAATAGTTTAATCTGTAATCTGATCGTGGCCCGTTCCTCTTTCGTGGCTACCCTGCATGAATAGTATTTATTAGCCAGCAAACAGAAGATTTCCCCCTGACCGTAGGCACAGGCATGGATGATGGAATGGGGAACTCCGTGGTCACAACCAAGGTGGAATTTACATGACTCATATTCTTTACAGATGTATTTGGTGGTGTCGTTCATGGGTTAGACCTCGTGGCGTACGCAGTAGTACTTCGTTGCTCTATCCAGAAGAAATCTGGCACACGCTTCCCGGTTTGAGTTGAGATAAATGTGGATGCCGTAGCGGATTGAAAAGCTGTTGAGAGCCTGACGCAACGTTTCCGGGCTGACCTTGGAATACTGTTGGGGTCTGAATAATTCATGCTCATCAGCCTCGATGATCAGTCCTGCCCAATCGAATCCCGCCATGCGTTCCATCTTGATGACGGTCTTCTCTCGCTCTGTTGTGCAGAAGGAAATGAAGTCAGAGATGGCCTTCCTCTCAAAACATATCCCGTTCTCCTGAAATCCCTCGACCGAATAATCAGCCGTCTCAAGGGCTGTTGATTTAACCACAAGCCCCGATGGGAGCCTGTTGAAAAGTGGGCGTTGCTCGCGAGAATCTTGTAAAAGTATAAACCCGGCGGGAAATGCCCACCCCTTTAACTTGTAATCTTCTGTAGATGGTTTCTTATATCTCCTCATTTACCCTCCGGCATTTCATGTTTCCATCCGATATGCTCATGTGTCTGTGTTACTTTAGGGGAAAAGTTATCAGTGGTTGTGATAAAATGTATGCAATTTGCACACGGTATATATCCATAGAAACCATATGGCCCGTTCGTTATCATTTGGTAAAACCCATAGTGGGCGCACTCCTTACATTTCATTCCTCATCCTCCATGTTGATAAAATCAGGACAGTTCTCCGCGATCTGGAGGGCCTTAACCTTCTTTAGTTCTGACCACCATTGCATAAGAACCCTGGTGATGACCTGCTTCTTCGGGAAGCGGTTGAACGCACATTCCCCAACGGCAGAAGCATAGTCAATCTTGTAATCCGTGGGGTGCAGGACACCTTCAACGGGGATTAATTTGAGTTTGGTGCGGAAGTAGTAACAGTTGAAACAGTTTTTCATGGTGACTCCTTTACTTGGATTTAGTCCAGTATCCTCCGTGATAAACAATTCCTTGAGTCTCCTCATATCCAAGAGAAGCCATTTTTGTAACCCTTTCTGTATAACTTGTGTACATGACACAAGATATAAGTGTGAGACATACAGCAAGAACACAGACTGTTATTGCAGATATAAAATAATGGTCTTTCATATTCTCCCCCTTTAGAGTATGGGGCAGGGGATTTCTCCCCCACCCCTCTGGATGGTTAGTCTAACGGTTTAGTCCCAATCGGATGAAGCAGATGCAGCCGCCTTGGGTTTCTCTTTTCCCTTCGGCTTTTCATCCTCAACCTTATCCTTCACATCGGCCACCCGGTTGACGTTCCAGTACTTCCCGGTCTTGTCGAGTTCCCCGTAAATCTTCACAACCCTGCCGACAGCCCTCTTGTTGATGGCATCCATGACCGGGGCATCGAACACATCGTTAGCCCCGAACTTCTTGTCGAACGCATCAGCCTCATTGATGGCAACCAACAGGTCATACATCTTCTGACCGCCCCGCGGGGTGTTCTCACTGACCAGCATGTTGACCTTGGCATTGGCACTATCACCCTCTGCGATCTTGAAGGGGATGGTAATAAGGCGGTTACCCTTTTTATCCATGACCTCTTCGTCGTCCCTGTTGATGAACGGCCCTATGCCCTCCTGAACCTCTGCGATGTGCCAGCCGTTCTCAGGCTGTGTGAATCCCCAATCGGCGAAGCTTTTACCTTCCTTCTTGTAATTCTTGTAATCTTTCAATCAACACCTCCTGTTAGTTATTTTAAATCTGCACCGCTATATGAATAAGTCGGTGAACTACTCGCACAATATGTAACCTGAGTTCCCCCGAATCCCGTTCCTCCAATGGTGTTGTTCATCCAATGAATTCCCTGATTCCATTCGGGTTCCTTCTTGATTGCCTCCTTTCTTTCCATAAGCTCTTTGTAGACTTGCACCCCCGCTGCTGGTTTGGCTTGTACCAACGCAGGAGGGTTTAACCGAAAGGGCGCACAAGCACCTGCATCCTCTGACGGTCACACTTCACATCTCCCGCTGAGTCAAGAACTGCGGCAATGGCGGCACTCTGCTGGTCTGATGCAACAACCGCCTTAGGGCCGAATACGAGCTTTTCACTAAGCCCCTCTTCCTTCTCTTTCTTGGTAGGAGTTTCCAGAATTGCTACTTCAAATAACGGCATTTAATTACCTCCTTCAGTTAATTTCTTAATCTCTTCCTCAACGATTTTAATCCGTTCCCTCAGTTCCTTATTCACCTCCTTTTTCTCGTCCTTTAACGCTAACAACTGCTTCGTGAGACTCATTAACTTGCCTTCGCCTTCCATTAATTCCTCCTTTCATTATTGTTCACCACTGAACATCAACGGGTAAAATAATACCTAACTGAACTCTTTAGTATCCCTCCTTTCGATGGAATCTAATACTTCATCCATGATACAAGTTGCCTCATATACCTTTTCCCATTCCGACAGTTCCGCATTTAACAGGTCTGCTCCCAAATCCTCAAGCTGCCCAATAATGGTCTGTATGTACCGATACACCGCCAGCCTGTTTAACCGTTCATCCGGGTCAGGGGGTGAGGGGTTATGGGGAAGGCCAATAAGGTCATCCCTCATTGTATAGTCTCTATTTTCACAGCAGACTTAAAATGGTCAAACCTGATTGCGGCAACTACTTCATCCTCCTTATTCTCATTTCTATTAATAAAAGTAACATAGCGATCATCTAGAAAGATTTCATCTGCCTGAATTGTAAACACATCGCTATGAACTGTATGAACCTGATACCTCATTTCCCTTCTCCTTTCTTCCCCACCTTCGTGCGCCCATGGGCAACGTCCAGTATTTTCTTCACATTGAACGGAATCCCAATGACTCCTGTTTCCGGTTTAATGCCTGTCCATTTTGACAGATAACTCCCGTCATCATCACAGCTAACCATCGGGGGATAGACCACCTTATCATTCTCAAATCGAGTGCTTAATAACCCGATGAAATCAAAGAACCCTTTGAAGTCTCGCGGGAACTCTTTCCCTGACAAAGCAGGAGCGCAAGCCAGTGACCTGTTCCACTTGGGGTTCTCCTGGGTACGGGCCGTACAGTGAACGTCAATACCCGCAATTGTCTGGTTCTCAAAACCCTTCATTAACCGGGTCATCTGTTTTGCGAGAGTTCCATAGCCCTCCTGAGACATCTTGACACGCATGGTCAAGTCTTTCACGATGTCGTCATCCTTCTTCTTGGTCGCCTCGAAGTTCTCCTCAAGGATTTCATCAGTCAGATGGATGTTCATCACGTGGGTCAGTCCGTCAAAGATGATGGATTTAACCCCCTTGAAGTTGTCGGGGTTGTAAACGGTTTCAAGGAGGTCTTCCCAGCCTTCGTAATAGCCGACCTTGAGCTTGATATCGGGCCTGTTAATCGCCTTGAGGGTCAACGCCAACTGCCCCCGTTCCGTGCAGAGGTACATGATCGGGTCTTCGCAGGTCTGAAGAAGAGTGGATGTTTTCCCTGTGCCGCTATCCCCGTACCACAAACAGAAGTTCCCCCGGTTCTGGTCTGCATCGTCATGTTTGAATACTTCAATCTTCAATTACTTGTCTCCTTTCTGTTTCCGCATACAGTGCATCTCCATGCTTTACCTGTTTTAGAAACTGCCTCATTGTGTACTCTTTGTTGATTGCCATATTCCTTATCTTGATAATTACTTTTACAGGTGCAAAACATAATCTTCGTTGCCATCGTCTCCTCCTTTCACTTGTTCAGGTATGAACATGGGTGGGTAAATTAATAACTATATGTCTTTCTTGTCTTGTAAACTTCATCGACATTTCTTCCTCCACAAATTATCTTAAATTCATCTATGGAAATGTTTTCACTCTTTCTCTCTGCCATTTCAGACCAAGAACCACCTGTGTTTGTATTAACAAGAGAGATGTATTTCTTGTTATTCATAAAAAGAATGGTAAGAACGTATGTTTCGCCTGAGATGGTGTATCTGTCACCGGATACAAACTTGTATTGTTTAATCTCCTCCACCCCCACATAACCGTGGGATTTCAGCCAGGGGAGCCACTCAGGATTGCTCTTGTACTTACAAGCAATGATAACCTGTTCCAGTGTTGGCTCATTGTAGAATCCAAAGGTCTTGCAATACTTGTTGAACTCAATGTTACAGGGACTAGCATCAAGCAGAGATTTGGGGGACAACGACTTCAACGCGGTGTATTCGTACTTGTCATCTTTGTAGGTGGGCATGGGTTCAATCCTTTCTATGTAGTTTACATACAGTTCTTTACCGTCTTCAATTCTCCTGACCTTGTATTTATTGAATGAATCAAAACTGTTTGTTTCCCGCATGGGGTATTCACCAATGGAGAGAATGATATAGCGATACTCATTACCATTTTTATCGCGGCAGATATTTCCCGGATAAGATTTATCTTCGCAGTACATAGAAAAGCTGCCATCTACCACCTTTACAGCATCCCCCACCTTAAACCTCCCTGACTGATTCTCCGGGGTGAGGGGTTCCGACAATTCAGAACGATGAATACCACCGCCAGCAGGATTGTCGTCCATGTCATGAAGAGCGCAATAACTTTCGGAAATAAAACTGATAATTCTCTCCTTCCCTTTATGAATAACCTTCTCTCCAACTTCAAACTTCATATCTCCCCTCCTTTGTCCTTACGGATTTCAAATTGGTTGGTATCAAGACAGCCTGTCTTGCATATTGATTTTAGGCCACACGGTATCCCCGGTAAAACGGAATTGCATACCTTATCATTGGCGTAGAACGCATCCCCCCCTTCATTCATAGTGGTCTTAGCTAAATTGATTTCTCTGGTGATATGAATGTACCTGTTCTTTACAGCTTCAAGATCAAACTCCGACCTGTAGTACTTCTTCCCGAAGGTCTTCTTGGCTTTGTTATACCCAACGAAGTAGAAGGAGGGACGTTTGAGAATGTCCTGATAGACCCGTTCACCGTATTCTTCATCCGATTCCCCATCATGGGACTTGGTGGACTTCAGATCGGGAACCCGGACAGGCTTCATCACGCAGTATTCTAATGACTCATCAGCTAGGAAGTAGGTGCTGTTCTGAGATGATATGAAATACGGGTCAAGGTAGTTATCCGGGCGAGATGTGAACTTGTCCTCCTCATAATAAGTCGGATATCTCCGGTCAAAGAAGCCCCGGATATACAGGGGGTTATCTGGAAGGTTAATACAGAGTGATATTTCAGATTGTATATCTGGTGACTCCTCTGACCGGATTTCCAAGGTTCTGTACGCTTTGTACACAGCCTTGACTTTCTCCACGTCCCTGTCTGCCATCTCGTACCGTTCTATCAGCTTGGGGATGTCCACCGTCTGACCTGATGACTTCTGCATACAGGCATCCCAGAGACTCCCCATCTTGATGGCCGGGGATACAAAAGGGTCTTTCATCCGAATCCCCATGATGTCCTTCAGAAAGTACAATCTATGACAGGTGATATAATTCTGTACTGATGAGTGCGATAAAGGGATGTTCAGGGTATCTGCGATACACCTGTATCTGTTCGGCCTCCCACAGAACCCGCAGGATTGACCATTGGGGATGTACGTAAGGCAGGGTTTCTCCTCGTTGAACGTGGGATTGAAGTGCTTGCAAGTGTCGGTTAGGTGGAAGTGGTTCATGGGTTACTCCTAATATTCAGAAAGTATTTGTTGTGTTTTTGCATTCTCGCTCACCATTCTTTTTGCTCGATCATCTTCATCCCGTTTCTTTTGTTCTGCTATTTCCTGTTTTCTCTGCACAACAAGATCGTTAAAATCTTCAACCCACTTGCCACGATGTAACCATCCGTACCATTCTGTCCATCCGGGGTGTCCACCTAGAATACCGAAGACCTCAACACATCTGCTTCTATCGAGGTCTTTCACTCCTTCAGGAAGTACCCAGATATGAAAATAATATCCCCTAGCGTGTTGTCCGCTATCAATATAGAGTTTCCCGTATGTGCCAGTACCAAATAATTGTGCATATTCCCTTGCTCCATTCATCCTTCTCCTCCTCTCATTCCCATGTTGAAATGGGCTGGTTCAGGTCGTTCAGGCGAGCAGTTCACAGCAAAGCTGCCAACTACTGAGATATTCAACTCCTTGCGTCAACCTGCCCTCAATGCCAGCCCATATCCAATTCGTCTCACTGTAATTCGTTAAACCTCTCAATATGTTCACCACTGTTCATCCCCACCCTAACAAAAAGGGTTAGTTATCTAACCCTCTTTGCTACTGCCTACTCCTGCTGTAATTGTGAGAACAATCACAGAACGAATAGGCGGGGTGTGCTACGCTTGTGTTTTTTAGATGTTCAACCGTGTTCAACATAACCCTTAAAAAAATACCCCCCTACTTCTGCCTGCGTTTAATCATTCGCATTACATCCCGGAATAGTTCCGGGTCATCGTGTAGTAGCTTTAGATTATCCTCGAAGGTGTCTAGCCATGTCCCATAGCCTAGTTCCTTCCGCTGCGCCTCCGTCATCTTCTTGCCAGTAGCCTGCTCTACTTGCTTCACAAACACCTCCCATTCTTTGCCAAGTCCGCCCAAAAGCCGGAGAAAGTAATAAGCCGTGATATCCTTCCCTTCCCGCCCGCGATACTTATTGTCAAACTCACTATAGCGTCCGTGGAACAGTCCACTCTTGTGCATCCATTCCACTTTGCCTAGTTTCTGCTTCTGCTGTTCCTTCACCAGATAGGGCCAGTATTCATTATATATGATGTACTGCTGTGAGCGACTGTAAACTAAAATTAATCGCATTGCAAGAAAAAAGTGCATGGGTGAGCAAATTCTTTTTACGGGGGAAATCCCCGTATTCTGACTAGCCCTAGTTCACCCCTGTGCATTTTCTTGACTATTTATTATAAAATAATTAGAATATTTTTAATAATTAATTAGGAGGAAATATGGAAATAAAAATGTGTGTAGAATGTGGTGAGAAGCCCGTTGCCATTAAGAAGCGTGGATTGTGCGCTCGTTGTTATCAGAAAATTAGAAGGGGTCAGATCAAGGATGTTTTTCTTGCCCCAATTACCAAGTTGCAATTTGCACAACATGACGCGAATAGAGAAATGGATTTTGTTAAAACATTTTTCACCCATAAGAACTGGATTCATCATCCGGCAAATTTCAAATTCAATGGAGAAACTTACACTCCCGACTTTTACGATGGAGAACGCAATGTGTTTATTGAGGTAGTTGGGAGCCACCAAGCATTTCACCAGAATAAATATAAATACGAGTTAATGGAAAAGTATTATCCTAAGATAAGCTTTGAAATAAGAAAATATACGGGAAATATTTTAGAACGTGACAAGAATGGTAGATATATATGGGATGAAAAAGAATCCTTGACACAATGATTTTTTTTATATATGAGTGTGCAGTACTGAACATAAAACATAATGACAAGGAGGTGCCGCGTGAACGAGATTAAGAGGGTAATAAGAATACGGGGATGTATAGCGGATTGCCCTTATGAGGGGTACGACGGATTTGCGCATGTTTGTTCGCAAAAGGGTACAAGGGTTGATAGTCATTTGACATCTACTCCCGATTGGTGCCCCCTTGATAACGATCTTCTAGATCAGAAGGAAGCCGAGTGCGCCGAGCTGCGGGAGGATGTCAAAAAACGGATAAACGACAATCTCGAACTTGGATTTAACTACGGTCTGCTCAAAGATCAGAACGCCGACCTCACCCGCCAACTGGAGGAGGCTCAAGATACTATAAAGAAATTAGAGGAGAAAATTGATGGCAAGCAAGAAGTATTGGATGAAAGACTGTCTCTAATACAAAAATTAGATGTTAAAATACTGAGTCTTGCCGAAAAACTGAAGGATGCAGAAGCCCAACCGGAGAAGGCCCGGAAGGCGTTGGAGGGGATAATTAAATGTAGAGAAAAGTGGCGTGACTGTCCAGACGATAAATTTGCTGAACGGGATTGTGAGGCATGGAACGCCATCAAGCAAGCCGCCCTCGCCGGAAAGGAGAAGCTATGAAAAATAACATTATTGCACAACTAAAACATGCAGTTAGAGAAAAGAAAAAGGGTCTAGATGATGAATATGAAAAGGGGAAAAGTAGGCTGTGCCGCCTTAAAAGTAAATTAATCAAAGAGCATAAACTAAGTACTGGGTATCAAGCCTATAATCATTTTGAACATCAAATAGATAACAGGAATAGAAACGATAACTATTTAGGTCCGTACAACTGCCCTGTATGTAGAGGTAAAGGGACTTTAATAGTCTTTAGCGAAAAAAGGATATTGGAAGGATTTGAAGATAAGAAAGAATGTTGGTCTTGTGGAGGACGCGGGAAACTGTACTTTTGTCATGGCTACAATGATGCGGAGAGCGGTGGTCCATCACGGTAATCTACCAACCGATTCGCCGGAAAGGAGAAGTGAGATGCAACACGATAGGGCGTATCAATGCAAAACAGATGGATGTTCGTGTAATGGTTGGCTTGAAAGACATTGTCCCAAATGTGGAGAATTGTACTTATGGGATAATGGTAAGCCCCAAGATCCATGCCTTGATTGTGAATTAAATGAAACAGATGCCATGATTAACGCATTAGAAGACTGACATTGAATCCCGCCGATATAAGGAGAAGAAGCCATGACCAAATCCAAATACATATTTGAGCAGTTGGCGCGACCTGGGGAGTGCTGGCATGAACTTAACTATACATGTCCGGCTGTATCTTTTCCTATTAAGTGTAAGAAATGCGGCGTAGATGCGGTTGATTGGGCGGGAAGAAATCTCGCTCCCGTTGTTGATCTGTCTACTTGGGAAGGTTTCGGCTGGGCGTGGGAACGGGCGCAGGAGAAGGAGTGGTGGTGGAAGTTCTTATGTCAGAATTTATATTCGAAGGAATCGTGGGATGACTTAACTCCGAACGACAACGATGGGATGTTGTATGAAGAGCTTGTTAACCCCACCCGCTTCTTCGACGCTCTCTACGATTTCCTGAAAGGAGGGAGGACGTGAGCAAGAAATTTTACCGAGAATATGAAGATGATGAAATTGTCTACCCCCTAGATTATTGGATCGAGACAGCGAAAAATTATGGACAGCCTGTAAAGGTAGAGCTTTGCAAAAGGCAAGTGGGCGGAGACGCAATGTGGTGCGTGCTTGAAGGTGAACACGTCTATTCAAGTGAATCATGCGGGAAAATAAATTGTACCGATTATTCTCCCCGGAATGGGAAAAACGGCAGATGCACAAAACTTGAGCAACTATTCATTGGCACAGGGGTATTCTATAAAATCACTGAAAACGGAGCGGTTAGAAAGATTGCCCATTAACCCCTAACCCCTTGATGGAGGAGGAGATGCGAAGGGAAGAAATATTGAAGATGGAAGCGGGGCCGGAACTTAATCGGATGATTGCTGAAAGGGTTTTGGGTTGGAAAGCGTGGGAAGAAATCCGCGGAGAATATACTCATGTTGTTTGGCAGAAGGACGGAGAGCGTGATCCGTGGAAGGGTTCGCGGGATTGGGAGATTCAAAAGGAACGGTACACCCCTCTTATAAAGTTTGACCCCATGAAACATATAGAACACGGATTGATTGACTTTTCTCAGGACATTTCCTCCGCTTGGCAGGTCGTGGAGAAACTTAATGATCTTGGATGGCAGATAGAATTGGCCGATATGAGAAAGTCACCCGATGACCCCGGTTGGTGGGTAGAACTTTGCAGATATGAACCCATTGAGGACGAAAACGCTCCGATAGAAATGCAAGGAAAACCATTTGCCACTCATTATTGGATGTATGATTGTTCTGCTCCAACTGTCGAACTTGCCATCTGCCGGGCCGCATTGCTCGCCGTTGAACCCCGGCGCGAGGAGGAAAGGGAAAGATGAAATGTAAAAAATGTAGTTCAGAAAATTTGACTGTAATCGTGTCTGGAACTCACAAAAAATTGGTTTGCGCTGACTGTCTTGCATATCAAAAATTCCTGTCTGATTCCGAATACAAGACTTTTCAGGCCATTAATAAGAAGGACTGACCCTTGACAAATCCCGCCCGACATAAGGAGGAGTGATGAAGCACGAATTAAAGACTGACCCGAAGGTATTTGAACAAGTATGGAACGGTTATAAGGACTGGGAGATTCGTTTCAATGACAGACATTTTAAGAAGGGTGATTTACTTCTCCTAAGAGAGACAAAATATACCGGAGAGGAAATGAAGCAGGGTAAGCCCCTTGAATACACGGGCAGGAGATTACAGGCAACGGTTGTGTATATCCTAAGAGGCCCAATTTATGGACTTCAAAAAGGTTGGGTCATAATGTCTATTTTCCCCGGAAACGGGTGGCAGGACTAAGACCCTTGACCTTTTCGCGAGCATATAATATGCCTCTGCCATCAAACGGCGGGGGTGACTGTATGGCGGGAGGAATCTATTCGTCTGATAGGTGTCCTATTTGCGGGGGCAGGATGGTGGATAATCACACTAATGCGGTTGTCTGTCCAGAGCATCCAGAACAACATGCCCGTAGCCTGAGAGTCCAGTTTAAGGGCGTAGATAAGCGGTTTAAAGACAATTACAAGGCGGCATCCAAGACCCTTACCGGATGGCGATATAAATGGGACGAGGGCATTTGGGACGAAAGGGACTACAGAAAGGATAACCCCAACGGTTTCAACGTCTTATCGTCAACATGGCTTGATAAGCGCGAAATAGACGTAAAGAAAGGCGAACTCTCAAAACGGCAACTGACCAACATCAAAAATTATATTCTCCGATCCGTAACAAAGTTCAAAGGGATGAACGTCAAACTGATAGACGATTTGCAGATAGAACAATACGACAACGAGCTTTCCCTAGAGGTAAAAAACAAAACGCGCCTTGAGTACCTTGTCTGCCTGAAAGGTTGCCTTACGTGGATAAAGGAGAAATACCTTGCCAAAACGGACTGGGAAGTGCCGAAATTCCCCAGCATCAAGGCGGCCCCCTCTCCAAAGAAAATCGTCGTTAAGCCGGATCAGCGCAAAATATTGGAAGAACTGCGGAAGGTTGCCCCGGAGAAGGTTTACATGGCTATTCTGTGGCTTGCCACCTATCCCAAGATAAGACCGAAGGAATTAGTGTCTGTTTTAGAATGTGACTTTGATTTCGCATTTAAGCAATTGGTTATTAACGAACACAAAACCGTCAAGGACACGGGTCCGAAGCGGGTGGACATGCTTGATGAGGATCTTGAATGGGCAAGGTCGAAAATGCGGCCCGATACAAGGGATCTGCCGTTTTTTAGGGTGGAGGGCAAGCGTACTCGATTCGGGCATGACATGCTTTGGTATTGGTGGTGTAAGGCAGCCCAGAAAGCCGGATTCCATGATGTTGACCTGTACCGGGGGACAAAGACCAGCACCGTGACAGACCTTTACAGATGGTATTCACGGGAGGATTTGCATAAGGCTACGGGAATCAGCTCACAGTCTTTGAATAATTATATTCAGGAAAATGGGGATGTAAATCGGGAACTCTACGCCAGGGCGCGGGGGAAGGTAATTAACTTTGAGAAGGTGAAGGAGGGGTAATGATGGACGGAATGGAAATCTATAAGGTTGTAAAAAAATTAGTAGGGCCTATTTATCCGGTAGGCGTAACAGAAAGGGATGATATTTATTTTGAAAACCTTAAAGTTATGACCGATCTCGTTGATAAATTAATCACAGATATTTGTGATGTAGAAACCGTGAAAGCAAAACCTGAATTTAGCCGGAAACGGGCGGGGGAATTTGCTGCAAAATTCTTAGATAAAATCGGTATTGTAAATGAATAATTTGCGGAACATCCACGGAACGGTAGTGACGTAACTCTGCCGTAACTTTTAAGGGTATATGAAAAACACAAAACATAATAAAATCAACGTACTTATCGGATTTCCGGGCAGGTTTATCTCCTGCCCTTTGCCTTATCTGGTAAGGGTTTGCGGGGCGTCGCCGTGACGCTGACGTAACTGAGGGCGATTTACAGAACGAGTGCGGAACGAAAGGAGGTGATGCCTTGTGACAGATGCTCGAAAAAAGGAAATTGAGACATTTGAAAAAATTCACGGGCCTTAACCGGGGGATCACCGAGCCGGAGTAAACGAGTGATTTTACCCTAACCCCTTGCG
>Ga0172381_10001839_pt1 | contig 24290 bp, 21 predicted proteins | sample Leawel6488metaG_FD_119754 | JGI IMG/M metagenome (GOLD analysis project Ga0172381, IMG submission 119754) | Leachate microbial communities from a municipal landfill in Southern Ontario, Canada - Leachate well 64-88 metaG | ecosystem: Engineered > Solid waste > Landfill > Unclassified | place... | reverse complement strand
CTTCTTGATCCTGCCTTTAGCAGTGAGAGATTTAATGATATTCGACTGCTCGATTCTGCCTTTAGCTTGAAGAGACTTTACAATATTCGACTGCTCGATCCGTCCTTTGGCCGTCGCAGTCTTCTCGTAAGTAGTTTTTGCGGCAGCAAACTGCATACTGGTTCCAGAATCTGCTAATAAAAAGGTATGTTTAGTATAACTACCGTATGTTGTTTTTGTTCCTCCCGTGCAAGTGCCAAAATCTGAAGTTAAATACATAATTATAACGACACCAGAACCACCATCTCCTCCTGCATAAGACAAAATAGTTGAAGAAATCGCGCCATCACCTCCATGACCCCAACCATCTCCTCCGTCCGCACCAGTCCTTGCGGTGCCAACAGCACCTCCGTTTCCGCCATGAGCATAATAGTTGCCAGTAATTGGATGAACAAAATTATCTCCTCCAACCCCCGCGACACCCGACGAAGCATTGCCGCCGACGCTTTCTGCTCCACCACCTCCACCAGAAGCACTGTGGGTTGTAGTTCCATCGTAATAATTATTTCCTCCATGATAACCCTGACCACTTGTTTCATCGCCATAAGTTGCCGCATCGTCATAATTTCCGACAGCCACACCGCCGCCAGAACCACCGTCCCTACCAGACATTTCGGCATCGCTTGGACGACCATCAGCGCCGCCACCGCCGCCGCCACCTTCTGCCGTGATCGAACTAAATACACTATCACTGCCACTATATCCAGCAGCACCGTTAGCGTTATAAACGCCACCTGCTCCACCGTCTCCAACGGTAACCGTATAGGCGCTAGTATCATTTACCGCAAAGGAGGCGTTATATACTAAACCGCCCCCTGCGCCACCGCCGCCTGCTTTACGGACATATCCAAGAGCGCCGTGGGCGCCACCGCCGCCACCAGCACCAGCTACCACTAGAATGGATATGTTTTTTGATGCCATATTCTATATATTACCAAGATAATCGCTTGAAAACGTTGATTTTACAACTTCTAATAACGCTAAATAGTCTTTGTTATCTTTTGAAATTATTCCTAAATCAATGCACGTTTGATATTGTTTTAATTTAATCACATCCTCAAAAAATTTTTCTTTGGTAGTATCTACTACTTTTATCTCTTTAGCCGGAATGGATATTTCTCCAAGTGTTATCTTAGGACTTAATTCTGGAGCAATATTAAGTGAGTCTAATTTTATTGCAATACGAGCCTTCAACTCGTCAATACTTTTGAAACCTCCGTTGGTTGATCTAATTTCCGTAACAGAATTAATACCATCAGTGTATTCGATGGTCACAAAGAGCTCTCCCTCTCTTTCTTCTTTGTTAATTATGCTTGCTGTCCACATAATTTTAAATTTAATTTTGTAGATTAATTATCAAATAATTTAATATCTCCATTTGGCTCTATTATTACTGCTATTTTTTCGCCACCTGGGACCTCGTAGCCAAGTATAAAACGATTATAAAAAAAGAATTCATCCATCATGTCAACGAATTCCCTCAATTCACTTCTGGCTTCTCCTTGAGCTTGACTTAACCTCTTCCGACTGAATAAAATTAATTTTTTTTCTCCAGTTAGAGGATTCATGCAGCATTTTGTTTTTACTTCTTGAGAAGCAAAACCATTAAGGAATTCGAACATACCAGTTTCCCAATTTAAGCGAACAATAATTCGCTTCTCATCCATATCGGTTTGCCAACCGAAATTAGATATATATTCGACATTTTTAATTTTTGTGTGATCAATGTCTTTAAAATTGTGTTGGATTTCTCCTTCAAACTGTCTGAGGATCGTTCCATCTGTATAATTTACCTGCCATTCAAATTCAAGATTTGAAAAATTAAATTTATCTAAATATGGTTCGTAAGATTCTGGCACTGTAATATCTCCAGTGCTCCGCTTTCCGATCTTGACGCCCATACTTAATAATCCTTTAGTAGCTTCTGAAAAATTAAACATTCCTTCCTGCCTTTTGCGCAGGAGTTCATCGATTTTGTTGTTTTGAGATTCTATTTTTTTTTGTTCTTCCATAAAATTGAAAAAGGAGAAAAAAAGATGGGTGAGAGTGGAATCTCTCTGGCTGCATTGGATTGAAGCCTATGCCATTTTTTTTAGCCATCACAGACGATTAGGACTCGTCGTAATTTAGAGTGAAAGTAGCTAAACTGGTATCACCGGCAGCCGCTGCAGAGGTAGTAACCAACTGCAAGACAATATAGCCAGTATAACCTGAAGCCACCAATCCACTGGTCAAACCATTTCTACACTTAACGTTCGGTGTTCCTGGATCAGACGTAGGAACGGCTGATACGCATTTGTTGACACCAGTAACCGGGGTTGAATATGCGCTCGGAATAGAAGGTGCCCACTTAACCGAAAGTCCAGTATTGGGAGAAAAGTCTGTTGACTTCCAAAATTGAACATTATCAATTTTATTGAAAGTCCCAGTAAATTTAGCTCGAAGCCAAACTTCATAGCTCTTTTCACCGGCGGAAATTGGGTAAGTCGAATAGTTCGCCGCCGTAGCGTCATCTGCTCTCTTAAAATTGAACAGATTTCCCGAAATGCCCAAAGAGGCAACGGTGCCCGGCGAAGTTCCATAGGTCTGTGCCCATGCAAAAGTTGCAGCCATAATAGTTCTCCTTAAATTAATTAAATTTATGTTAATGTTCGACCTTTAATCTATTACGAGATAACATTTTGAACCGGTCCCGAGCACCTTGACATGAAGTCCTTTATCGCACCGAAAATCGTGCATAGGATGCGATACTGAGTCATACTTGATGGCTCCGGCATTCAAAATGGTATTGCCTGATGCATTCCCGTCGCGGATCGTAACGAGAGCACCGGAAGTGATCGCGGCGATAATAACGCTTTTCAGGATCACTTTTTTAGTCGTGGCAATAGCCTGTTTTCCGACTGTGCCGCTGACTGTTACTTCTAAAATGTCAGACATATTTTAATCTTTTTTAGCCTTAGGCTGGGCAGCAATGATTTGCTGGTAAGCCTCGGCGTATAATTTAATATTGTCGCCTATCCATTTTCCAGAAACCCATTGTCTGTTATGCTTACGCATTTCTTCTCTGATTTCCGGTTTTTCGATAAGCTCTTTGATATTATTATACCATTCATCGAAAGTTTCTGCCAACAAAACTTGACAACCATCTTTTTTGGCCTCCTCGTAAGGAACGACTCTTGAGGCTACGATTGGACAACCGATAGCAGAATATTCTTTTAATTTTACATCGGATTTACAGTTACCAAAAGATTCATTGATAACTGGGGCCAAGGCAATGTCCCAGCCATGAGAGGCTAAAACTACCGGATAATTATCAAGCGATTCTCCCATCCAAGTTACTGACTCTCCCTGATAATTACATTTTGGACAAATTTCGTGAAATTCTTCGAGATTATCAAATATTCCCTGCAATTCTGGCTTGATCATTCCCATAGTCTCAAATTTTACTTTTCCCTTATATTCTCTTACAATCTTTTCGATTACTTTAGAGATCATCTTTAGATCATCCATGTGGGCATTACCTCCAGCCCAACCGATTCTAATTATCCCGTCATTCTTTTTTGTTTGTTGTAACGACCAAAGTCCTTCGTTTAAAAAATTTGGTAAGACAAAAATATTGCTATTATAAGGAAAATATTCCCGTGCCAGTTGGTTTGTTGAAACCGTCATGGCATTGGCTCGTGAGATCTGCGCGACAAAACGATGCAAAAAAAGTGTGGCTGGATTCCATGCGCCATAGCCTCCAATATTATGTGGTGAAACTTTGTGTAGAAAATCATCGATTTCAATAACAACCGGTTTATTATTTTGCATAGCAAAATTCATAGCTTCTAAGGAAACAGTCGAACCAGATTCCTGTAATACTACAATATCAGCCTGTAGAATATGTTCTGGCGTGGTTGTGTTTAAATCTACTATCGTGTTCATTAACCCGCGCAGACGCAAATAGGTGGCTGGTTGCTGACAACGGTAAAAACCGCAGCCGCCTTGATCCCTTACCACAAATAGAACGGTCTTTAATTCTGGATTAAACGGAATAGTGGCCGGGTTTACTTTTGGTTGAACTTGTGGCTTTATTACTATTTCTTCTGCCCGTCCCTCCGGACTAGCGAATTTTAAAGTTTTACGAATTATTTGATCTGCCATATTATTGTATTTTAGGTTTTTTACCTGAGACTATCATCTCGTAATGAGCTTTTTTAAACTGCAGATTATCAAACCACTGTCGCTGATCTTTCTCCGGAAATCCTACCTTGCTTAACATCCGCACGATCTCTTGTTGACTAAGATAAGTTTTTCTCCTGAAGTCTTGATTCAATTCTGCTAAGGTCAGGTCACCGCCGATATAAGATCGATTAATATAGTCAAAGTCCATATCGACAATATAAATTTCTCCGCCCGACTCCAATAAATTAAAAAGATTTTGAAGGATGGGCAGGATTTGATTTGGTTCGGCCGCACCAAGAATATTAAAGGCATAGATCACTTTAATCGAAGCCTCTCTAATATTCAACCCGATGCGAGGATCCATGACAATGTCAGTATCTGGCGTCTTCTCATACCAGATTACCAAAGCGTCGTCAACTCTTTTAACTGGCGAAATTTGTATTTTCATAAATTGTTCTGTGAATTAATTCTTTATATTCTTTATGGCAGGCCTTGAGCCATTCTCTTCCTACCCACGGACTGCAGTTAGACTCACTATCAAAACTATAGTGGGTAAAAATATCTTGCTCTTTTAGGCCAAAATTACTTAATAAAACTTCAGCTACTAGCCCAGCTAGATAACGTATAGATTCATTCTCTGGCGAATGATTAAAATATCTGCCAACAATCTCGATGTGAATACTTCCCTTGTTAGCTATATTTGCTGAACATTTTCCCTCTTTTTTAATAGGCGTAAATAGCCATATCCCATTCGGGGCGATAAAAATATGCGGTCCAGCTTTCCAGCCGCGCGAATTATAGAGATTGTAATAATGCAGCATCGATCCGGAATTTTTCCAGCTTTCAATCGGAGACGAAGTGTGATGCATAATAATTCGGGTTATTTTTCTATCCCACGGTCTCCACTTTTGGCTATAGATATAACTAATAAATTTTTTATCAGTCATTTTTTGATTAAGTATTTTCATATTAATTTTTCCCATAGACTTGATCTTCGAGAGAAAATCCTTCCACTCGGCCATCAAGCACGTCATTAAATTTAACTAATTTATTCCCAAAATCTGATAAAAAATCCTTTTTGACTGCTTGGCCTTTACGCTTCTGCCACTTAGCAGCATATTTTGGCCAGAAATTAATATAATAATCACAGGTCTCTTCCCAATGTTTAACCGACAATCCTTTGCCAAAATGTTTGATTATTCCGGAAACAACTATCTTTTCTCCGGGAGGCAAATTAACTACTCGCTGATCTGGTTGATTATAACTCAAATAGGGAGAATTTTTGAAGAAAAAGACAATAGTGCGAAATTCTGGTCCTACCCACTTGCGGATATTGTGATCAAAATTTCTGTCTGCCGGAGTGATATAAATATCAAATAGCCGGCAGGCGATGGCACATACTCCTTTCTCAAAAAGCAGTTGCCAATCATCAAAATATATCCGTTCGTCAGCATCAAAATAAACAAACCAGTCATCCGGTTGTGCGTCTTTTTGTGCCCGGGATAAAACTCGTTGCCGGTTGACATGTTCAGCTCGCTCTCGATCTACGTCCCAGTCTTCAGTCAAAAGAATATCTTTAACTGCTGGGTGCTGGCGACATATTTCTACTGTTCTGTCAGTAGAGACATCATCAACAACATAAATTCCTCCCGTGCAGAAAGAACCCCAATGATCGAGCGTCTCTTCGATTATCGCTTCTTCATTGCGAATTTTTGTTAGTCCAATAATTCTCATTTTTTTGTGATTAATTCTTCAGCTAAAGATATTAGCCATTTAGCCGCTGCTTTGACATTATGCTCTTTTTTCATTATGTCATGCATGGCATTTATCGACTTTTGGTCCCACGCCGCATCAATTTGAGCGATAATGGCTGATGCCGGTAAGAGGTTGTTTATTGATTGCCATTTTCTGCCGCTAAAATTGGTTCTAGCGAGTTCATCGTGACTTTTGGGAGTAATTACCCCGCCAGTGCCCCAACGTCCGTGAACGACCCCTATCTTTCCCATGCAGACCCCTTCTAATACCGACCTGCCCATCCCAAATACAATATCAGCATCTCTCATGACGTCCTCTACTTCAAAAGTAGAGGCAAAATTAGCACCTATGCCGATAAATTTAGCATCATAATGATCAGCTACCTCTTTAATAATCTTATTTATTTCGTCGTCCACTCCCCAGTAATTAGAATTTACTAGGATAGTTTTTGGCTTAGACGGCAATTTTCCTTCTTTTTTGAAGCGTTCTAGGTTAAAAAAGTTACGAATTAATTTTGACTGGATGCCATAGACCCCCATTAATAGATCCTGCACTTCTTCGGAAACAGCCAAATACTGATCGACCTTAAACTCGGTAACCGGATGTTCTGGATAAATTTCTCCGGTTTCTGGGTTGCTGTGGATAATTCCGTGAACAACTGCGATGATTGGCACCTGGGGCAACTTAGATTTAATATATTTAGTGATCTCATAATGAGAACAAATGACAACATCAAAGTTATCCTCCGCTTCCTGTAAAACTGGTGAGAATGGTTTAATACCACTCTCTCCGGTTATCTCCTTGACGCATTTTACGCCAAGTGCTTCCAGTTTAGTAGCGATGAATCCTAGCTGTGGACTATAAGCAGTTACTTCATGACCTAAATTTTTAAGTTCGGCGGCTAAGGTCAACGTCCACATCTCCGATCCGGCCAGCCAATCTAAGGTATTATTGCCAAGTAAAATTTTCATAGATTGTTTAATTAATTTTTAAACACAAAGGGGCGATCACCGTAAAGATGAACGCCCCTCGAATATATCAGGTTATCATGGTTATATCAGCAAGAAGGCTTTAAATTTTTTGCCCTTGATGTTACCCATAACATAGAAACTTGCACTGGTAGCTGCTGATGCCGCGCTCTCGCCGCAGACATAGCCTGAGGTGTAGTTTTTGGCACCGTCGGCCGCATACCATGGTGTTACGATAACAACTGATGGAACCTTCCCGAGTGTATGAGTCTTGGGATAAACGACATTGGCGCAAAGGATTGTGCCTGTAACCACTTGGGTTTTCAGGTTGTCCTTATAAATCTTGATGGCGCTAACCCCGTCAAAATTCGGGTAATAACCTGATATGCAATCTTTTCGAGATGTAGGCATATTAGGTTATTTTAATTATTGTTTAAGGTTCCAATGGATGGCATGAGCCTTAGCTGCTTGCTTGACTTCCATGGTGTATTCACCCACGATCTGCCATTTTTCTGAGTCACCGGTTTTCGCCAGCTTCTCTAAGAAGAATGAACGACCTTGTAATGGTTTGATATGGACTCTGGAAGAGTCGATCACAATCGCAAAATCCGAAGGGATCCAGCGATCAACCACTACGCGCAGGTTGACACCTAAGTCAGATACGAATTCCTCAACCGTAAATCCGGCGCGTCTGGAATCCATAGTTGATCTGCGATACTCTTTATCGAAGCTAGAAATTTTCTGCTTCTGAGTTCCGCCAACCAATACTAAGTCAGGGTTGCCCCCGTCATCCCAGATCTGCTTAATCATAGCGTTCAAAACGCTTGGGGTTAAGGTCTCAGCAGTAGAAGTGGTATTACCGCTAGATGCATGTTTGATGAAATCCATCAAACCGCCCATGGTGCCATATACAGTGTCCGAGTTATCGGAGGCTGCTCTGATACCAAGAATAACGGTTCTATCCAATTCCCTGATAAGTTCGCGTAATCTCTTATCGATTTGATAAGAATCCTCGGCCGCGATGCCATTGTGTTCAATGGCAAGTGCTGTGCCGGTAAGTTCGACACCTTTCGAGAAGATCTGAGTGTAGTTATAAGAACGAGCTCTTGCTACAGATTCATCTTTTGGACCGGTCATGCCTTGCGGGCGTGCATTGGCAATAATGTCATACACGGCGCTGTTGGCGTGAGCCTCGGCTGATGTGCCGCCGAAACCGCGGACGACAGTTGCTGAAACACCAGATCTTGCAGTAACCTGCAAAACCTCGTTTTTGCCAGATAACTGGTCAAACAGCATTGTGCCTGCGGTAACGCGAGCATAAGAAGTCGCGTCCAAAATTAGAACTGTGGAGGCGGTGCTCAAGGCACCAGCCGAAGCCGCAGTTACTATAACAGGATTTAATTCATCCTCATCCCACTGATGCTTAGTCTGGGTAACGGGTTTGCCTTCATTGGAGAATCCTAAGACCGAAAGGACATCGGAATCGTCCAATAGAATGACATCCACCATTGGATCCAAACTATAGATGTAGGTTGCACTCTGATCATACGAAGTTGTCTGTGATGGTGCTTGTAAAGCCATGTGAGTATGATTTAAGTATTAAATTTTAAAATTACTTGCGATTGCCCTTCAAAATATTTTGAAGCACAGTCGTTGACCTCTGGGATCCTACTTTTCCATCAATTCCATCCGTCGGTGAAATTTTTGGATTATTAGGTCCAGATCCTCCGGCTGGAGGTGTTTGGTCTCTACCGGAAGTTGGTGGAGTGCCTGCGGGCGGTGTGCCCGTTGGCGCTTGGCCGCCACCATGTGCTGGGGTGGAAGCTGCAGAATCAAGTTCATCATCCAAGTAATCTTGAATGTCGGCAACGGCATCCACAACGGTTTGAGCTCCGGCTTTTGCAAACCCAAGAGGGTTGCGAATTACTGCCCGTTTTATAGCAGGCGGTAAGTCCTTATACTCATCTCCGTCGAGCAAGTCGCGCACCTTGTCCTTGACTTCCAATTTTATTGCCGTAGAGGATAACTCTATGATTTTATCATCCCTGTCTTTCAATGTAGCTAAAAGAGCAGGGGGAGCATCGTCTCCGTCGTAATCCGGCGTTGACCGGCGATTGTCTCGACGGTCTTTCCGACTACGATCGACAGTGGCATCCCAGCGGCCGGCCTTTCTCTTGAGGTTGTTTAATTCCTCGGTTGAGATACTGACCGTCTGCGCACCGCCGTTATCTCCGCCCGGGGGCTGGTTACCAGCGGCGGGAGGTGTGGGAGGATTTTGAGATCCTCCACCGGCAGGTTGTCCGGACGGATCCGGAGTAGCTGGCGGGTTTGTATTGTTATCTGTCATAAAGTCTATTATAGCACATTCTAGTTATTCCACAAACACATCTATCGATTTACATCCACTGACATTCTCTAATCTTATTTTATAATAACTGTCGTTGATTGGTAAACTTATTCTTTCTCCCCAACGCCCAGTTGGATTAGAGCAATTACGCATAGTAAACTGTGCGTTGCCGGCCATGTCTTCGATTACAATATCAAATTTCCCTTTTGGGTCATCGATTTGAGCGTGGAGCATGCCGATCTCGCTGGTATTTAAGATTACATTGCCTTCCCCACTGCTTTTGTTTTCTTCAAACTCAAAGTGAGCTTGATTAGGTAATTGTTCGCTCATATTAGATATTTTTTTATTATTTATGTTTTTTAATTTTTTTAACTTCTCCCCAATATGTCTTTCCTTTTAGTTCGCAACCATGGACATAGTGCTCCTTGGAAATAACTTTTGTAAAGACACGACCACCGTTAGCAATGCAATTAATAAATTCTTTTGGCATATATTTATTTCCCGTCTGTTGGGTAAAAAGCGTTAAAATATTTTACTTTTAATGGCATTGGTAACTGTTCGAATATTCTCTGGTCAAGTGGTATTTGGTATGACTTCATCTTAGTGGCAATGTCTGGGATTAACAGATTATACTTTTCCACAGTTTTGTCGAACTTAGTGAAATCACCGTCGATTAGACTGTTCATTGCCTCATTGATATGGTTGGTGTATTCAGTGCTGTCTTTTTTGATCATGCCGATGCGATCAGATTGTTCTTGCTTTTCCGGATCATCAAACCCAAGCATGATTTTAGTTAAAGTTGTGAAATCAACCCAGCGGATAATTTTACCAGCTGAAGACCAGACACCGAATGGCTTTTTGGGATCAGGAGAAACGGCCACCCCGGCTTCGTAGCGTTCGATTGATTTCATCCAGTCTTTAACTTTATAGGTGCCGACTCCAGACAAAACTCCACCATATATTTTTGCTGATCGATAAATATCCTGCCAGTTTTTATTAACATCTTCGGTCATGCCGGTAAGCGCACTATTAACTCCTGATATGAATGAAAAAGCCATTTTTCCGAGAGGTCCGATTGGAAAACCGGCGAATGGACCGGCATTGCCAGTAATCATGTCTTCGGCGGTATTAACCCATTTGGAGGCGTCAATATTAAAAGTATCTTCGATTGTGCGCTTAATGGCCGAACCAATGCCCATCCAACGAATTAATTTTTGCCATTGACCACGCGAGACCCAACTTTTCAGGGTAAATAGATATTCTGCCGTCCATTGTCCAAACTGCAATCCTGCTTTTCCCTTCAGTCCGTAAAACATCCTTCCCTCTGAACCTTTGCGGTATGGAAATTGGGTTGAGTCTAAGATGTCGGTAGCCATTAGGTCTTTAGCTTCCTCAAGTGCTTCGGGGGTATTGGCTCCGAATTTCTGGCGCAATACTTTTTGCAATGTTGGGTTAAATCCGTCCATATTTATGCCGTTTTCAAATTCGGCATAATCGATCTTGCCATCGCGGAATAATGTCCACATATTCTCAAACCGGGCTTCAACTGCATGGTAAGTAATGCCTCGGGTCAACTCATCAGTCCAACCGTATGGCTTCATAGTAAATCGGTTCAAGGTTTTATAAGCATCTACTGATTTGCCGATTACTCCCTTGCCCATGCCGGAGGTTAGATCCGCGCCGTAAGGCACGCCCATCTTAACCAGAAACCCTTTGTCTTTAACTTTTTGTAATCCTCCTTTAGAGAAAAATCTCTTAACGCCGATAGCAAAAAATTCTGGTCCGACATCCGGATAGGTAGTAAGCAATACTTGTATGGCGTTTCTAAAGACGGGCATGACACGCGGCAGACCAAGAGCGCCAGCATAAGAGGTGGTCATTATAGTGTCAAATAATTGTTTGGTAATATCTTTGGGAATAAATCCGTCCGTCTTCTCGGACAGTGACGCTCCCAAATTATTTAAGTATTCTTCTCCCTTGCCCGCATAACCTAATTTTTCCTGTAGGTAAGCATTGGCTGATTTCTGTAGGTTAGTGCCCGCATCCATGGAATTAATAATGGACTTGGCATGCTCGAGTGGATCGTGTAAATAAGTTTTTTTGCCGATAGCCCGAGTATAAATATCAAACAGTGCTAAAGCGTCATCCTCTAATGGAGCAAGATCGCCTTCGCGTTCAAATTCATAAAATGGTTTTATTTCTATCGGCAATTCATCGGTTTTATAGAGTTGGTTGATGCCACCGAGCTTTCTGATCTTTGGAGAATAAACTTCAAGAAATCTCTGGGAGGTTATTCCGAGAGTCTGAAAAAGACCCTTATATTGTTCCTTAAGCCAGTTTCCAATTTTAGATAGATCTGCTTTAACTTCTGGAGTAAAAGCTGAATTTTCAGTGATGGAAACTTTATTGCCTTCGATGTAGTCAGTGATCGCCCGGCGTTCTTCCACAAATTTAGGCCCAGCATATTTTCCAAACGTCTCTCTGGCCGCATCCTGCCATCTTTCCGAATAGACATTAAGCAAACGTCCGCCAGTTTCGATTGGCAGAAAGACTTCAGAATAAAGCGGTTTTCCAAATTCTCTTTCGGCCGCCTCCATCCAATATCTGGCTGGATGAGTCCACGGACGCATAAACCACATCCAATCGCTGTTAGTTACCGTTCCTTCTCCAGTTGAGGGCATTAAACGCATTGCCTCTGAGACGTCATAAGCTTCAGTTTGATTAAGATCGTAGATATTGTCTTTACCTGTAATTACTTTTGAAATAGCCTGCAGAGTAACGTCTGATAATTCCAACTCTTGGCGCAACCCCAATATCTGGTCGGCTTGCTTGCCGGTAATCATAGATTTTTCGAAACCCTTGATCGGCTTGGCTACGATCGATGGCGTCTCTGGTTTAGTTCTCAAAAACGGGTCTATTTCTGTGGCTTTCTGGCCGACAGTATCTGGAATCCTTCCCCCTTGTGTTGATTTGTAGTATCGACCACCCGGGACTGATTCGTATTCGGATATGACTTTGTTATACTCGGCGAGTCCTTCGGTTCTGGTATTCCAGCTTCCGAGGAATTCTCCTTGTCCTTTAATTTGTTCGATGTTTGTGCCATATGTTTGCCCTAATTTATCAAGTTGCTCGGTCAGAGCAGATCCTTGATCAAAGACGACAACCTTGATTCCGTCTTTGGTTTTAATTAACGTTCGGAATTGTATTCCTAATTCGTCTAGTTTCGGTCGTATCTGATCCAGCGTCACTCCTTTTATTTCGGCAGTGTATAGGGAATCAGTTCCTCCCTCTTTAGCTAAGAACGGTATAACCGCTTTTTGGTTTCCTATTTTCCCTTTGATAGCGGCTGAATATTTAAGTTCGTCAAAATTTTTAACATTTTTAAGTTGATTAAAAACTGTATTTTCTGCTCCATCTGACCAATCGCCGATAGCATTAACCGCTGTCGATTCATGACCTAACTGGACATCGACGTCCTGTCCAATAGATTTATAACGAGCCTGATCGCTCCCGGTGATGCGCTGGGCGGCTTGCTCGAAGGTAAGACTTTCTTCGATATTCGGACTATAAAACTGATAAGCCTCACTAATAGTGGCCGGCGTGCTGACGGCTGCTACTTTAGCAGCGGCCGCGTCCATGGCTGACGGCATAGCTGATGGTTGGTTCATGGCCAGCGCGCCTTCGCCCTGTTTGACTAAGGCGGTTGAATTGTATTTTACTAATCCGGATTGCAATTTTAATTCTGGACCGAACGCTCCCTCAGTTACGGCACTACGTCCAAATTTTGATTTAAAATAATCAACAGTGCTATCGGCAAGTGATTTTCTAAGCTGAACGATTGAATACTCAGCTGCTCCTTCACCTCTTGGAGTCACCTTCATAAAAGTATTATTACTGTTGCCTCCAAATTTTTGTGCGGCTGATTTTGGCATTCTGACGTAAGTAACATTTGGATTCTGTTTAGGAGATAAGACTTCTCCTTTGATCATCTGTCCTTCGGAAGTATAAGCCTTAGTTTTGGCCACCTGCTCAGCTGTGAGCGGACGAAAGTCTTCGGCTGTTACTCTAGTTGTGCCTTTGACTTGGGAGATGCGCGGTTTAAAAGCTGATGCTCCGGCTTCCACTAAAGAAGCGGAGATGGCCAGATCTCCAGCAAATTCTCCAGTTGATTTGACTGCTGAAAAAAATGGCGACATCCCCATGGACTTTCCTTCTTGATAACTTCCAGCAATTCCTTTTACCTCTCCCAGCCATGGTAAGCTATATGATCGGCCGCGACCTAAGCTATCCATCACTCTTTCACTGTCTGTTCCTGGTCTTTGATCAACGGCGGCGATTGTTTTAACTACACCGTCATAGAATGACTGCTCTAATCTGAGTGGAGCTTTTAAAACTTCCCGTGGCAGATTTTTTATCATGCGTCCGACTGTTTTTATACTTTGCCAATCAAGATATGCTGTTTTTTGAAAAAAATTATAATTTTCATTCCAATCCTTTTCTTCCGGCATGTCATAAACTGTATTGGCTAGTTCGTAGGGGAGACGGCTCCAGACTGATCGATTGGCTTCTTTTTTGTAATATTCTGTCTCCGCTGCCGAATTGGCATTATTTATATTTTGATAAAGTTGCTTTTGAGTAACCGCGGGCGCGACAATATCCGCCGGCTGTTGTTTGGCTGGGGCGTTCATTTGATTCAATCGATTGTCGTAATAATTTTCTGCGCGTGGCATAATTTTACTTAAATAAATTTTTGAAGTAATCTATACCCGATTTGACTGTGCGCTGAATAGTCGATCCGGCGGTAGAGGGAGAATTCTGCACTGGTTGTTTGGCTGTCTTGGTTACTCCAGTTCTAGCCGGTGCACTTTGGTCACTTTGCGTGTCTGGCGCTGCCGTTTGCGTATAGGGGTTTGACGTAAACGGATTTGGCGACATCATCGGTGTAGCATCTCCGGTTGGAGCCATGGTGCTCATGCCGGTATCTGGAGTTATTGGAGCTGAAACGTCAATGGTTTCATCGACGCTGCGCATCAATGACTGTTCGTATGATTTAGGTAAAGTTAGCATTGATTCCTGATTTGGCATGTCGGGTAGAGATTGATTAACATTGATATAGCGGGAATAGCCACCATCTTCCCGTCGTTTATAGATTGTGCCGCTAGTGCCTTTGGCCCATGAATTATTCGGTATATAACTTTGGATTTTAACTTCGTTTCCTGGAATATTAATATAGCCTGACTCTCCGACCGAAAGTGGTCCGCGCTGAGTTACGTTGGCAACTAACTTGTTTGGCTTGAACGATCCTGGGTTCTCAGGATCTGGGATCATCATGTCGGGCGATGAGAACATGTTGTTTCCCAAGACAAAATAATTTTTTCCTTCCCGTTTAAAATTTATTTTTCCATAGACTTGCATCCCGTCTATCATTGAATTTGTTTCGGAATATCCCGTTTTGGCTCCATTTCTAGCATAGTCAACGTCGATAATCTCGCCCTTTTCGTTAGTTGAAACATAGGCTACGTAGCCGAGTATTGGATTCTTGCCGTCAAAATTTTCCATTGCTCCAAGCGCACTTAGTTTCTCGTTATAATCAGAAAGAGCCGCTTGATATTCATTCATGTATTGAGTGGAGTCTTGCCCGGAATTAGCACGCCTTTCGATTATTTCCGTCAAGTCATTTAATTTTGATTGAGTGCTGGCTACGCGTCCACGTAGAAATTCTGCCGGGTTATTTCCGACCATCATTACGTCTTCAGCTGCTTCGCTTTTAGCGGTAGCGTTCATTGCTTCGATGTCATCCGCCTTTTCTAACTTGACGATTGCTTTTGCCTTTTCAAAATTTGATATTTTGACATCGTAATCTGAGCGCTGGGCGGCAGTGAGAGAAGATCCTGTTTGTATCTCTCTGGCCTTTTTAATTAAGAGATCATAATCCCCAGGAGAAAGATAGCCGTCCTTCCCCAGTTCATTCTGCATGATAGTTAGTTGGTCGGCTAAAACTCCGACACCAGATCCGCCGGATGCTTTGCGCAAACCGGGATTTAGAAATGAAACATTGAATACTGCCATATAGTTAAACTTTTAAATAAATATCATTTCCAGCCCGGACAGTTTTCTTTTCGACATCTGCAGGAGCAAATTGCTTCTGCAAAGCACTGTATTCAGTCGGGCTTAATTTATTACCCCAAATGGGTTTTACGTTTTGTTTCAAATATTTGGCTTGTCCTACAGTAATAATATCCTGCGGGTTATAGTATTTCAACATATCTGGATGCGGGACTAAAGCTCCCTGTGCAGTCGATGGGATTTCGGTGGTCTTAATCATTGAACCTTGTTGCAAGCCAGATATATCTGATACGGTTTTAACCGCGGCAAATCCCTTGCCAGTGTATGCTTTGAATTGTGTCTCGTCCCAGTTGCCGGTAAAGCCATGAAGTTGTCCGCCTTCGTATTTGTAAATCGTATTGCTATTAGCCATCTTAATCAGATCTCCGTCTTTAAGTTGGGGAGTGGCAAATGACTTTCCTTCTTTTTCCGGATTAACTGTTAAACCTGTGTCTTCACCAAATTGCTGTTCAGTTGATTTTTTGCCAGACTCGTTGATGACATCTGAGGCTTTTTTGGTGGCTAGTTCTTCCGGAGAGAAAGTCGCTCCCGCTCCTGACTTCACTGCAATTTCTAACGCCTGCTGATTAGTCATGCCTGGACTGTCCTTCATCACAGAGGCCATAGTCGAGAGGATATTATTGACTTGATCTTCTTTTTCTTTGGCCGCTGAGCTGACTACTTTCTGGTAGTTTAGAGTCTGATCGATGCCGTAAGCGTCCTGCATATACGCCAAATCACTGATCGCCTTCTTGGCGTCCAGCTTGGTTGAAAATTCATTGAGCACTGAAACTGCTCGCTTATCACCGGTTGTCTGCAAAGCGGTTTGCTGGTCTTGCCCGATGCGATCGGAATATTCTGCTAGTTCTGGACGATCTTTTAATCCTTCATACCATGCCTTGACTTCAGCCAATGAATCATTGGTGAGAATTCCGCGACTGGATTTGTAATCTACCTTCTCGTTAAGTTCGGTTTGGTATCGGGAAAAGAAACCATTTTCAGAGCGATCATTCAAATAGTCGCCTCGTTTTAATTCCCAAAATTGTTTGGCATTGTCGTAGGTCGTTCCGCCAATAGTAATTGGGGCATCCAAACTGGCATTTTCGATCTGGGCATTGAATTGGTTTAAAAGAGAGGTAGCTGATTGCCCGCTCATCGTGGCCACGGAAAAGTTTAAGAGAGTCCGCTGGACTGCCGATTCGCTATTGGTTTTATTGAGTGACTGCAGTTGCAGATCTAACAAGGCTACATAATCCTCGTTGCCAGCTTTTAAGGCTTTAGCTCGTTCGGAATTTATGTTAGCAATCTGTTTGGTTATTACGACTTCTGTTTTGTCGTTATTGGCAAATTCTGTTTGCCTAGTTATGGCTGTTTTTTGCGCCTCATAACGATTGCTCATTAAGGACGCTAGGTTTTCCTTGATTGACTTTTGGATCGTTGAGTCAGTAGTGTTTGCCAATTTTTCATTTAGCCAATTAATTGTTCGGTCGATAGACTGCACGCCGGAATTAAGATCCATAATTTGACTGAGATATTCGTCGTTATAGGCTTTTTGTTCGATTAAATCTTTCAGAGTCGAGATCTCGCCACGAATGCGGCGGCGTTCGTCTTTGTCACCAACGACGACGCGCTTCATCTGATCTTGCCTATATTCTAATTGTTGTTCAAGGGTTAAATTATCCTCGAGCACGGCTCGGTTAAATTGCGCCTCGTCGTCCAAGTTCCTTCGCAGTCTGGTTTTGGAAATCAACTGAATCTGCGATTCTATAAAAGAACCCAGATTAGTGGCAATTATTTTTTTGTCTGATAGTCGTTCGTATGCCATATGATTATGGAGTTACCACCGGAACCGCTGCGGCGGCGCCAGTTTGTTGATTGCCTGCTGCTACTGCGCCAGCCTGTCCGACCATAGGCTGGTTGCCCGGAGCCGGAGGTAATCCTTCTCCGTTAGATCCTGGAGTTGGTTGAGACACTGATTCTGGTGGCGGCGCTAAAAGTCCCGGCTGTCTCGCTATCTGTGGTCCGAGTATTGGATCCATTAGATCCTGCTTCATGCGCTTCTGTTCTATCTTTGGTTGCGGTATTCCCAGATTTTTCTGGGTTGTTGTCAAAGATTGGACTCCAGATTGCAGTTTGTTTAATTCGTCGATGATATTTCTGAGCAAGGTGGAAATGATATTCACCTCGCTGTTGTAATCTCCGGCGATGACGTCCTTGGTCTCTGGATAGTAGCGTTCTAGCAATATAAAAATATTTTTATTAAGACTACGTAATGCTTTTTGAAATCTTTTAATCTTCGGATTTAATTTCCTGATTACCGATTGTAAGGCCATGCTCATGGCTCGTCCAGATGGGTTTTGATTTTGCACTGTTGACATTAGCGCTTCAGATACTCCCGAAGTATCGAGAATCGCGCGACGACGGCCATCAACAAAATTTGCCGAGGCGTAAGGATCGCCGGCTCTTTGGATTGGGTCTAGCTCGCCATCTTCCGGCAGGTTAAATATTTTTGAAAGCCCATGGACTAAAACTTCCATGCCATCCAGATTTTTACCTTTGAGGTTGATGGTGGATAAAAATTTTAGGGCGTTGGCCAAGTCGTTATTGACGGCGGTATGAAAAAGTTGAGGATCGATTACGTCCTCAATATCTGATTTCCCGTAGGGATGATTTGGCACGTAATTATTTTTAATATATTCAAGCGGCACAAATCCCCAGTTGTGCCACCACCAATCGATTAGCTCATCTTCGATAAAGATGGCCATAACATCTTTTGTCCAATATTCGTGTTTAAATATCATCGATTGATAAGTCTGTTGGGATGATACGTTTGGACTGGTGCGCATGCCGATTTTTGATTTGGAGGCATGCTTTTTGATTAGATCTTCAATCTTGATTCCGCGTCCCTGCATCTGCAGTCTGAAATTACGCGCCGCCTTCATCGGTGAGATGGCGGTAGTATCAATAAAGCCGTATAATCGCTTGTAGTTTTCGTCTTCAAATATCGGCCGAATGTTTGCCGGATTTTCAACATTAAAGAAGACAATCTCCCAGTCTCTTTTATTAGTGCTGCCATTTTTTTCAAGCATTGGTCCTTTCAAAAAAGTGTCACCATAGAGAGAACCGGTTTTGGAGAGTTCGGGAAAAACAATATCATCTGCGTTGTTGTCATCGTAGATTTTTTTTAAAAGTTTTTCTTTGAACTCCGCCATGAGTTCAAGCATATCGTCCGTCTCGTCTTGAGAGGGACAGTTGATTTCAACAGGCGCATCAAACAATAGCGAAGCAAAATTATCCACGATGGACGCGCAATAATTGTCTGTTCGTTGGCTGGCTCCTGGTGGTTCATCGTGATCCCATTGATCGCCGCGATAAAATTGACCTAGAGTTTCGTAACCGACAAACTGCTTACCGGATGATCCTCGGGAAGCGCGAACGCCGTTTAACCGAAACTCAAGATCCTTATCGGTCTCGCCTTTGTGAATAATATAGTCTGCTTTTAAGTCCTCCTCAAATTTTGCTTTTTCTTCGGGGGACATGTCAGGTTTGTAGTCTAACATATGGTTTTAAATTTTTCGTTCTTTTATATTAAACGTTCTGGTTTTAATTGTTTTGTCGCCCGGTGTTGTTAATATCTGTTCTGGCGTGCGGGCTAAAATATTTAGGTTAAATACTTTGGTTAAATGTCCGGCTAATTTTTTCTCGCAATACCAGATTGGTAGTCCTAGAGCCATTACTTCGTCTTGCTCTAGCTTTTTATCTTCCATTCGATAATTGCTTAATTGTTCTTCTAGTTCTGGGATAAGGTAAGATCTTATCTTGCCGAAGTCTGGGCATAATTCTCCGATCCTGCCGTCGCCTAGCGTCTCAATTTTGCGACCAAATGTGAGTGCGCGGGCTAAAAGAAAGAGCATTTCGTCTTTTGGATTTTTAGCTAGAGTGAAATCGTAGAGATGCTGGACGTGCATCTCTCTGAGCATTTTTTTAATGATGACTCCGCCCATCGACGACGAATCGTGGATGATTTTTGCCTCATTAAAATCCTGCTGCAGGATCTTTAGTCTGGCTAAGACGGCATAAGGAGATCCGCCTTTGATAGATTCCCGGAAGACTACGCGGTAGAGGACATAATTTATATCCTTTTTTTTATTGGCTAAAAGATCAAGTAAGTCCGTGTAATCGACTACGTAGAAGACTGTTGGGTCTCCAGTATCAGAGAATCCCCAGTCAACGCCGATGATGTAGTAGTGGCCAGGTAGTCCCATTTGGATCGGGAATTCTCCCTCCCACATGCGGTCAATGGCAATCGACGGCAGCAACTTGGCGCCGGAGCTAACAAATTCTCCGAACGCGACCTGCCGATATTTTTCCGGATCTGTCTGTCGGATGGCTTCGAGGGTCATCCGCTTTTCTTCCGAGCCGATAAAAATGTTGTCTTCCAGTTTGCCCAGCAAAGTGAAAAATCCTTTTTTAAGCTCCATGCCCTGCTTCACAATCCGCTGATAGTAGGCGTGCGACGGCTTATCGACTTCCGGTGTGCCGATGATGTCCAAGGGACCGCCGGAATCGATCAACCGCGACTGGATCTTCGCCGGTAATTCTTGGCGGAGATGAAGCGACTGGGGAGCTTCGTCGTATGAAATGTAAAAGAATTGCGTGCCGGCAAGCGATGACGCTTGGTCTTCTCCGGTCGGCACTCCTTTAATGGATGAATTATTATTAAAAATAATTTCCCGCTTGGTTTGCTTGTGATCGACGAGAAAAGTTTTGATGCGGCAGACATTGCGCCGCTTCTGTCCTTCCCATTCGTAGATCATCTTGTCATTAAAAATATCCACAATATAGCGATAGGCGGCATCAACTTGCAGAGAGTGCGGGGAAATATTGAGTGTGCAGTATCTAGTATCGTGGATAAAACTCGGTTGGCCATGACAGCCTATCTTATAGAAATTATACCATATATGTTTGACAGATGTAATAAAGGTTTTGCCAAAGCGGTTAGCTGGGCAGAGAATGTTCTTTAAAAATGGATGTTCTAATAGGCCTTCGAGTGGTGGGAGATCGATGCCACAGACCTTAGCTAACTCATAACCATCTACTATTCTGGTCTTGGTTGTTAGCCAAAGCCAGACTTTTTGGGAGGGATGAAATTGTAGTCCTAAAAAATACTCTCCAAAAAAAATTGGATCTCTTCTTCCGCGGGCGATTGCTTCGGTCATAGGCAGGAGGATAATCTGGTCTTCTTTCGAGAGTCCATGCATCAGGGTATTGTAGTTTTTTTTAGTTGGCATATTATTTTTCTTCAAATTCTGCCGGGGAGAACTCTACGTCGGCCTTTTTTGATAGCGTTTTTGCTGGCTGAGTCTTCGCAGGCGGTTGATTTGCCCGATTTATGGCAATTTGGTTGTCTGAGACGTCATCGGCTTCTATAGCGCCATATTGGGCTCCTTGCAGCATATCCTCATACATGTTTGTTTTACGTTTTTCTCCGAGGACCTTAGCAGTAGCCACCATGCGGGAATCTCTAGCTTTCATGGCACTAAAAAGCCATCCCAGACGTTGTTCGATCGGGATGGATTCTAATATCTCTGGTCTTTCGATAACTTTATCTAAAGTTAAATCACCAATAGCAATAATCTTGCGCATGGCGGAATTTTCCATTGAGCTTTCTGTGGCTAGGTTGTCGGTAACCTTCTTGGTGATTTCTTCGGAGCGGATTGTTATCTGCAGGCGGAGACGTTTGATATAATATTTCCAGATCCGGAGAGTAATATTCGGATCCATTGTTTTAACGTATTCTCGATAGAACTCACAGACCGACATCGAGCGGCCGAGTAGGTTGTATTTTTCCATGATTGCGCCGAATGCCTCTGAGTCGTTGACCGAGCTTTTAATTTTGGGAGTTTTTTGTGTAGCCATGCTTTTATTATAGAATAAATTTGCCTTTTCAACAAATTATCCACTGCTTGGTGGTTGACATGGCGGCTGAATGGGTGTATAATGGTTTTACCTAGGTGATAACTTATGAAAAATTCAAATTTTCAAACTGAAATATTGACTCAGGCCCATTGCGGACGCTGGGTTTTTTTAATTTAATAAAATCGAGGCGGCTGCGCTACCGCGCGTAAGTAGGATTTCAACAGTTATCACCTTGGCGGGTGAAATTAACCTCCTCTCTCTCTCTTTTAAATTTATGTCTGAAGTCGATTCCAAACGCACTCGGTGCGAAATTTATAGCCGGGTTGCTGGTTATCTCCGACCGATTAACCAATGGAACGATGCTAAGATTGCAGAATATTATGATCGCAAAACCTACAAAATCAACGGACCCGTTACTTAACGTTCTTTACGACGTCTTAATTGTCGCGGCGCTATTGTTTGCTTTCTATCAGTCAGCAAAAATAGATCCGTGGAATTAAATTATTGTCTGGGGAAGGGACTGGGGTGATAAAGCCTAACAACGCCACTCTTCACAAAAAGTAAATATTTAATTTTCATTAGTTTAATTTCAATGCATGGAGATTAAACTTTCCACAGTGAACTCAAAATCACCTCTCCCCTCTTTAGACAATAAATCCGGGTAACGCCCGGCCCATGTAGATGGGAAAATCGCCGCGAGTGGGCCTGAATCAACCCCATCCCTAGCGGGAAACACATGCCAGCAGGCAGGTGTTTGAATAAGCGGCGCGCACAGCATGCCCGGAAGTAATAACGACCGGTGAGGGCAATACTGATCCTGCGTTAAGTCATCGGGGCCTCCCGGACTGGAATGTCTGGGCGGGCACTAAAATGAGCGAATAATTTAGCGACGAGTGTTTTATGACTCAACTATCGACACGGACGGGAATATAAAATTTAATAGCAAAGTAAATAGGGCCGAAGTGGTTTTCTGTCGGATAAAAAGCAAATCTTGGCAAATTAGAAAAATCAAATCCTTTTTTGACTTTCTAGCCACTATTATGCCTCTCATCCATGGCAGCTGTTACTACTTAGGCCCAAAGAAAAAGAACCCTGAATCAAGGGTCCTCTTTCCAAAAGGTTTTACTTCAATTTTTTCGAGGCTCTGAGTTTTTTCCAGTAATCGCCAAATTGTATGAACTTTGACAAAGCGTGGAAGTAACAAGCTAGGATAGCTCTACAGCTTGTGAAAAACTCATGCTATAATAATTATATACCAATCGGCGCAAATAGTCAAGGATTATCTCCAATCAACCACAATATAAAAAAAGGGGGTAAAAATGAAAGGACCGAAAATAATCAAAATGCAATATGGCCGCCTGATCTGCCAGCTGGATCATCATCTCAACCCACTGAATCTGTGGGCCAGACTTTCCGGTCGGCGCCAAAATTTATGGATTTTTCGGATCTACGAAAAACGGATCTGGAAACCTATCAGGAAGTGGCTGTAACCTGGTCTGGGAGGGTGCCAGCGATTAAAACCAAAGTCTCGGGGCCAATGAGCCCTATAATTACAAAACGAATCGTCTTGGGCCCTCCCAGCCCTTTTCCTGCACTACGACCTTTCGCGCGAAGCGCCCGCTGCAAATTTTTTACCGGTGATACCTAACCCTATTTTTCTAAATTCCAGGATTCGCCGAAACCCATTGTCTGCACTATAGCCTGCCCGTGTGATTGCACGGCTTCCTATAGTGTTTTTTATTGTCCACACCGGGAATATCCATTGTTACCCGATTGTTCTCCGCCGGTGTTGCCCGTTGCCGCACGCCGTGCTGACACGAAGATCAGACTTGTGTAAAACAGCGTGGAAATACCCCGTGTTATAGAGGGAGAAGTCCGTATTTGCTAAGGAATTTTATACCATACCCTCACTACCTTTAATTAAATTATGTTTTATGTGAATTATACGTGTGTTTGCAGAGGTGCAGACACCCCGTGCCCACTCGTGCTCGCACTATGCGACAAGAATGTGCACACTGAGCTCAACAGAGTGTGCACCCCGTGAACAATGTGTGAGCACTACGTGCTCACAGCGTGCAACAATGTGATAACACAATGGCGAGCGCGAGTATGACACTATAATACTCTATGCTATACAATGCTCTTTTACTCTTCTTACTCATTGGGGGCGGGGCTGTTAAATTGAGAAATATGAGGTTTTGTTGATTATTGATGATTATGGCTCATTGATGTTGATTGGGACACGTGGGACACAATTTAACACTATCAATGAACATTAACGCTATGACCTAAATTGTTCTATATAAAACTTAAACAGGATGGCGCTATCGCGCCCTTTATTTATCTAAAGGCCGGCTGACGCCGGAGAGGATTGATTATCTATTAAATAAGCCTAAAGGCTAAAGGTTGGATTGATGCTTGATTATGTTAAGTGTGGATAAATTACGCAAATTGATTAACACAATGCCTATTGACTGATAAATTTATTCGTTTTATAATAAATGGCTTAAATTAAAGAATATAATGCATTGATTATCATTGATGTTTATTGTAGTATATTGACATTGATTGATGATGGGTGTATAATTAATTATATAAGATAATAAACAAAAACAAAACCTATGAACCATTACAATTTTCAAAAGGGTTGGCGAGCACTCAACACCACGCTATACGAATTCAGACCACTTGAATATAAGCACGTCATCCCCTTACTCCTGATAACCCTACTCGTCCTATCATTGAACATTAAATAGCCAACGGCCAAACGGCGAGCGATTAAATAATTTCACGCGCATACGCTATAGGCCAATACAATAACAATGCTATAATGCACGGCCAATCACCGGCAATCAATAGCATTAACATTAATTAAGCAAGCTGGTGGGCGGATATGCTCCGCCCTCCGACTTGCCGAGAGGATATAAATTTATGAAAACTTTTAACATCAATGAGCACGCGACAATCGTGTGCGAATGGAAGAAGACGCG